>Ga0160438_1000005_pt1 | contig 351403 bp, 309 predicted proteins | sample HID1975K_E0MG_FD_108203 | JGI IMG/M metagenome (GOLD analysis project Ga0160438, IMG submission 108203) | Enriched soil microbial communities from UW Madison campus, WI, USA - HID1975K_E0 MG | ecosystem: Environmental > Terrestrial > Soil > Unclassified | place: USA: Madison, Wisconsin...
GCATCAACTGGCATCACCCCAAGCCATCACCACGGAGGCGGATCAGACTCAGGCTCGACACCACAAAACATGGCATCGACTACTTGGCACACTGTTGAGTTCTCAAGGAACAGACGCGCATCCTCGTCGGCGTTTCCGCTTTTCGCAGGAGGCTTGTTCGTTCTCTAATCTAGCAGGCTTTCTGCGAGCTCCTGACCACCGTGGTGGCCGGGGATCTCTCGATCGCCGCCGCATGACTGTACCCGACGCGCTGAGCGCCGAGGTTCGCCATCCGGGTTGTGCCCTGCTCCGCGGGACCGACCATCGAGCGGTGCTCGGTGTCCGTTCCTCCCTGCTGGGCGGGCTCGAAGAACATTACGCGAGTGTTGCGCGAGGGGTCAAATCCTGTTGCGGGTGACCCCGGTCACCCTGCCGCGAGCCGCTCCGTCGCCGGGCGTGGCGCCCCGTCGGCCGGGGGCGCTGACGTGCGCGGGGGCCCGCCAGAACCGTGCCCGGCGGGGCCCCCGCGGCCGCGGGGCTCAGGACGCCGCGCCCCCGACCTGCGCCTCGTGGACCTGCGTGTCGACCACGGCGAGCGTCCGCTTGCCACGGCGCAGCACGGCCCACCGGCCGTGGAGCAGGTCCCGCGGCTCCAGGACCGCGTCGTCGGACGTGACGCGGACGTTGTTCACCGACGCTCCCCCCTCGGCGACGGCACGCCGCGCGGCCGCCTTGCTCGTGACCACCCCGGTCGCGGCGAACAGGTCGACCAGGAGGTCGCCCGCCCGCCCGGTTGCCGTCGGCAGCTCGGCGACCGCGGCGGCGAGCGTGGCCTCGTCGAGGTCGGCGAGCGACCCGCGGCCGAACAGCGCCTGACTCGCGGCGACGACCGCGTCCGCCGCCTGCACCCCGTGCACGAGGGACGTGACGTCGTGCGCGAGCGCCCGCTGCGCCTCGCGGGCCGCGGGACGCTCCGCGACCGCCAGCTCGAGTGCCGCGATGTCCTCACGCCCGCGGAACGTGAACACCTTGAGGTACCCGACGACGTCGGCGTCGTCCGCGTTGAGCCAGAACTGGTAGAAGGCGTACGGCGTCGTCATCGCCGGGTCCAGCCACACGGTGCCCGACTCGGTCTTGCCGAACTTGGTGCCGTCGGCCTTCGTGATCAGGGGCGTCGTGACGGCGTGCACGCCCGCGCCCTCGACCTTGCGGACCAGCTCGACTCCCGACAGCAGGTTGCCCCACTGGTCGTTGCCGCCGGTCTGCAGCCGCACGCCGTGCCGGCGGAACAGCTCGAGGTAGTCCATGCCCTGCAGGATCTGGTAGCTGAACTCGGTGAAGCTGATGCCCTGCTCGCTGTGCAGGCGCCGGGCCACGGTGTCCTTGGCGAGCATCGTCCCGAGCCGGTAGTGCTTGCCGACGTCCCGCAGGAAGTCGATGGCCGACAACCCCGCCGTCCAGTCGAGGTTGTTCACCATCGTGGCCGCGTTCGGGCCGTCGAAGCGCAGCAGCGGTGCGATCTGCGCGCGGATCCGCTCGACCCAGCCGGCGACCACGTCGGGTGCGTTGAGCGTGCGCTCCCCCGCCATCTTGGGGTCGCCGATGAGCCCGGTGGCCCCCCCGACGAGCGCGAACGGCCGGTGGCCGGCGTCCTGCAGGCGTCGCACCGTGAGGATCTGGACGAGGTTGCCGATGTGCAGGCTCGGCGCCGTGGGGTCGAAGCCGCAGTACACGGCGACGGGCCCGGCGGTCAGGTCGGCGCGCAGCGCGTCGAGGTCGGTGTGCTGGGCGAGGAGCCCGCGCCAGGCGAGCTCGTCGAGGATGTCGGTCACTGACGTCTCCGTCGGTCGGGTGCCGGCGCGTCCGCGGTGCGGGCGGCGGCGGGTGGGGTCGCGCGCCGCGAGGCTGCGCGGCACGACGAGGGCATGCGCGGGTGCGGGTCGGGCTCAGGCCGACGCCGTCGCCCCGCGCGGGGCGTCTGCCGGCGCCGGCGACCGATACGCGGGACGGTACGCCGAGACGGTGGGCTCGTTGGTCAGCCACAGGCGCCACGGGTGCAGGGCGCCGTCGCCGCCGACCCCGGAGACACCGACGCGCGGTCCGGTCGCGACCGGGGACTGCACCGCGGCGAGGTCCCGCCTGCGGAGCACGACCCCGCCGCCGCGCTCCGTCAGGTCGGCGCCGTTCGCCTGGAGGTCCAGGCCCAGGCAGACCGCCAGACGCGCCGGACCGCGGGCGAGCTGCCGCTCGTTGTCGACCGCACCGGCGTGCTCGCGCCGGGCCCAGGCCACGTCCGCACCCTCGACGACCTCGCCCGCGCGCAGCAGCACGGCGGACGCGCGACCGGCGGGCTCGGTGACGACGTTGAGGCAGTGGTGCAGCCCGAGGTGGCGGTACACGTACAGGCGGCCCGGCTCGGCGAACATCGCCGCGTTGCGCGCGGTGCGACCGCGGAACGCGTGGGACCCCGGGTCGTCGTCGCCGCCGTAGGCCTCGACCTCGGTGATCCGCACGGTCACGCTGCCCTCGTCGCTGCGCGACGTCAGGAACGCCCCCAGCAGGTCGTGCGCGACGGCGAGCGGCTCCCGCGCGTACCAGGTGCGCGCGGGCACCACGCCGCCGCCGGGGACGACGTCGTCGTCCGGCCGGCCCGCGGAGGGCGCCACAGGGTGCACGCGGCCATCATGCCAAACCGGGCTCGCGACGCGCCCGGGCGTCCGCCGGCGGGTCCACGAGCCGCCCGTGCTCGTCGATCCGCAGGTCCGCGCGCTCGCGCGTCCGCTCGCGCGCGAAGTGCGCACGCTCGTCCGCCATCCAGGCGGTCCAGTGGTCCCGCGCTGCGGCACCGTCGCGCGCCAGACCGCGTGCGAGACGCAGGTCGTCGGGCGCCGCGACCCACACCCGCAGCGACGCGACCTCGTCCGCCTCCCGGCGGGCCGACCCGCAGCCCTCGACGACCAGCACGTCGGCGACCGGGACGTCGACCCAGTCCGCGAACGCGCCCGTCGACCAGTCGTACCGCTGGAACCGACCGGGCCGGCCACGACGCAGCGGCTCGAGGACCTGCGCCGACAGCCGGGGCCACAGCGTCCCCTCGAGACCGTCCCAGCCGTCGTACAGGTCGTCGAGGTGCACGACGGCGACGCCGTGGCCCCGCCGTGCGAGGAGCGCCTCGACGCGGGCGGCCGCCGTGGTCTTGCCCGACCCGGCGGGCCCGTCGACGCAGACCAGGCGCACGCGCCCGAGCCGAGGGGCGGTCCGCACCACCCGCTCGACGACGGCGGTCGCACCGGACGGCACGTCGTGCGCGCTGCCGGGGCCGGGGACGCCGCTCACCCCGGCAACGGCGAGCGCCGGGTCTGGACCCACGCGAGCCACGACTCGAGGTCCTCGCAAGGACCTCGCTCTCGAGCTGTGCCGTCACCTGCGCGACGGCCCGCGCCGCTCACGCGTCGTGCGACCACGCCGTCACCGTCCCCGAGGAAGCGAGCCCTGCCGGGCGGCACGATCCCACGACCGACGGGTGACCGCAACGTCCTCAGACGCGCCCGGCCCGCAGCCGCCCGCTGCGGTCGCGGGCCGCGACGAGCTGCTCGGCGACGCGCACCGGGGCCGTGCCGCCGACGGCGTCGCGCGACGCGAGCGACCCCTCCACCGACAGCACGGTGCGCACGTCGGGGGTCAGGTGCTCGCTGATCGCGGCGAGGTCGTCGTCGGACAGGTCCCACAGCTCGGTGCCGCGCTCCTCGCACGTGCGCACGCACGCACCGGCGACCTCGTGCGCGACGCGGAACGGCACGCCCTCGCGCACGAGCCACTCGGCGATGTCGGTCGCGAGCGAGAAGCCCTGCGGCGCGAGCGCGGCCATGCGGTCGGTGTCGAACGTGAGCGTCGCCACCATGCCGGCGAACGCGGGCAGCAGGACGGTGAGCTGGTCGACCTGGTCGAAGACCGGCTCCTTGTCCTCCTGCAGGTCGCGGTTGTACGCGAGCGGCAGTCCCTTGAGCGTCGTCAGCAGGCCCGTGAGGTCACCCACGAGACGGCCGGCCTTGCCGCGCGCCAGCTCGGCGACGTCGGGGTTCTTCTTCTGCGGCATGATGCTCGACCCCGTGGAGTACGCGTCGTGCAGGCGCACGAACCCGAACTCCTTGGTGGCCCACAGGACGACGTCCTCCGCGAGGCGCGACAGGTCGACCGCGGTCATCGCCGCGACGAACGCGAACTCGGCGACGACGTCGCGCGACGCGGTGCCGTCGATCGAGTTCTCCACGGGGCCGTCGAAGCCGAGCTCGGCCGCGACGGCGGCCGGGTCCAGGCCGAGCGACGAGCCGGCCAGCGCACCCGAGCCGTACGGTGAGCGCGCGGCGCGCGCGTCCCAGTCGGCCCACCGCTCGACGTCCCGCAGCAGCGGCCACGCGTGCGCCAGCAGGTGGTGGGCCAGCAGCACCGGCTGCGCGTGCTGCAGGTGCGTGCGCCCGGGCATGGGCGCGTCGCCCGCCGCCTGCGCCTGCGCGACGAGAGCGTCGACGACGTCGAGCACGAGGCCCGACAGCACGCGCGACTGCCGCCGCAGGTACATCCGCACGAGCGTCGCGATCTGGTCGTTGCGCGAGCGCCCGGCGCGCAGCTTGCCGCCCAGGTCGGTCCCGGCCCGCTCGAGGAGCCCTCGCTCGAGCGCGGTGTGCACGTCCTCGTCCTGCGGGGTGGGCGCGAACGCCCCCGACGCGACGTCGGCGCGCAGCCGCTCGAGCGCGTCGACCATGCCGGCGACCTCGTCGTCCGACAGCAGGCCGGCGGCGTGCAGCACGTGCGCGTGCGCGACCGACCCGGTGATGTCGTCGTCGGCGAGACGCCAGTCGAAGTGCGTCGAGCGCGAGAGGTCGGCGAGGGCCGCCGCGGGGCCGGACGCGAAGCGTCCGCCCCACAGCGCGAGCGGGCCGGGCTGGTCGGTCACGCGTCGATGCCTCCCTGCGTCCCCAGGTCGGGGGCGTTGCCGAACTTGACGTCGCGCGCGGCCGCGAGCTTGGAGCTCAAGCCGTAGATCTCGATGAAGCCCTTCGCGGCGGACTGGTCGAACGTGTCGCCCGTGTCGTAGGTCGCGAGGTTGAAGTCGTACAGGCTCGAGTCCGAGCGGCGTCCGCTGACCGTCGCGCGCCCGCCGTGCAGGACGAGGCGGACCTCGCCGGAGACGTAGCGCTGGGTGTCGTCGACGAACACGTCGAGCGACTTCTTCAGCGGGGAGAACCACTGGCCGTCGTAGACGAGCTCGGTCCAGCGCTGCTCGACACCGCGCTTGAAGCGGGCCTGCTCGCGCTCGACCGTGACGTTCTCGAGCTCCTGGTGCGCGGCGATGAGCGCGATCGCGCCGGGTGCCTCGTACACCTCGCGGGACTTGATGCCGACGAGGCGGTCCTCGACGATGTCGATCCGGCCCACGCCCTGGGCGCCCGCGCGGCGGTTCATCTCCTGGATCGCCTGCAGCGGCGTCACGGGCACCTCGTCGATCGCGACGGGCACGCCCTGCTCGAAGCGGATCACGACCTCGTCGGCGACCGGCGGGAACGTCGGGTCGTCGGTGTAGGTGTAGACGTCCTTGGTGGGTCCGTTCCAGATGTCCTCGAGGAACCCGGTCTCGACCGCACGGCCCCACACGTTCTGGTCGATCGAGAACGGGTTGTGCTTGGTGGTCGCGATCGGGAGCCTGTGCTTCTCGGCGTAGTCGATCGCCTTGTCGCGCGTCAGTGCGAGGTCGCGGACGGGTGCGAGGCACTTGAGGTCGGGGGCGAGGGACGTGATGCCGACCTCGAACCGGACCTGGTCGTTGCCCTTGCCGGTGCAGCCGTGCGCGACGGTCGTCGCGCCGAACTGGCGTGCGGCACGCACGAGGTGCTTGACGATGACGGGGCGCGAGAGCGCCGAGACCAGCGGGTACCGGTCGAGGTACAGCCCGTTGGCCTTGAGCGCGGGCATGCAGTACTCGGTCGCGAACTCGTCGCGCGCGTCGGCGACGTACGCCTCGACGGCCCCGCAGTCGAGCGCGCGCCGGCGGATGACCTCGAGGTCCTCGCCGCCCTGGCCGACGTCGACGGCCACGGCGATCACCTCGGCACCGGTGGCCTCGGCGATCCAGCCGATGCCCACCGAGGTGTCCAGGCCGCCGGAGTACGCGAGGACGACGCGTTCGGTCATGTCAGGTTCTCTCCTTCTCGAGGTCCGCTTGCATGAACATACATCCTCACGCGGACCTATGCATAACCCGTCTCAGTCCTCACCGGCGAGGACGAGGAAGCGTGCCGCGAGCGCGTCGCCGCCCGCCGGCTCGCGCGAGATGACCAGCACGGTGTCGTCCCCCGCGATGGTGCCGAGCACGGTCGGCAGCACCGAGTGGTCGATCGCCGACGCGAGCAGCTGCGCACCCCCCGGCGGCGTCCGCAGCACCACGAGGTTGCCCGACGCCTCGGCGGTCACGAGCAGCTCGGCGCACAGCCGCGCGAGGCGCGCCGCGAGCTGCTCGGTGCCCGTCATGGTCGGCGTGCGGTCCCCGCCCTCTCCCGGCACCGCGTACGCGAGCGCACCCGTGGCGGTGCGGATCTTCACGGCACGCAGCTCGACCAGGTCGCGGCTGAGCGTCGCCTGCGTGACGTGCACGCCCTCGTCGGCCAGCAGCTCCGCGAGCTCGCCCTGCGAGTGCACCGTGCCGCGCTGCAGCAGCGACACGACGAGCGCGTGGCGCGCCGCCTTGGTCGACGCGACCGTGGGCGAGCTCACGACCGCTCCAGCAGGAACGTCAGCAGCGCCTTCTGGGCGTGCAGGCGGTTCTCGGCCTCGTCCCACACGACCGACTGCGGACCGTCGAGCACCTCGGCCGTGATCTCCTTGCCCCGGTAGGCGGGCAGGCAGTGCAGCACGAGCGCGTCCGGTGCCGCGAGCGCGAGCGCGGCGGCGTCGAGCCGGAACTCCTCGAACCGCCGCTCGCGGTCCGCCGCGTCGGCCTCCTGGCCCATCGACGTCCACGTGTCGGTCGCGACGACGTCGGCGCCGGCGACCGCCGCCGCGAGGTCGTGGACCACGTCGACCGACCCCCCGGTCTCCTGCGCGACCTGCGCCGCGCGCGCCACGACCGCGGCGTCCGGCGGCGCGTCCGGCGGCGTCCCGACGCGCACGTGCAGGCCCGCGGTCGCACCACCCAGCAGGTAGGAGTGCGCCATGTTGTTGGCACCGTCGCCGACGTACGCGAGCGTCGTGCCCGGCAGCGACGCGACGCCGCCGCGGTGCTGCGCGACGGTCGTGAGGTCGGCCAGCACCTGGCACGGGTGGAACTCGTCGGTCAGGGCGTTGACGACCGGCACCCCGGCGAGCCGCGCCATCTCCTCGATGCGCGACTGCGCGTGCGTGCGCCACACGATCGCGGAGACCTGCCGCCCGAGCACGCGCGCGGTGTCCGCGATCGACTCACGCACGCCGATGCGGGCGAGCGACCCGTCGACCGGCAGCGGGAACCCTCCGAGCTCGGCGATGCCGGTGAGGAAGCTGACCTGCGTGCGCAGCGTCGGCTTGTCGAAGATCACGGCGATCGCGCGCGGCCCCGCCAGCGGGGTGCGGATGAACCGGTCGTCGCGGAACGCGAGCGCGAGCTCGAGGACGTCGGCCTGCTCGCGGGGCGTCAGGTCGTCGTCGCGCAGGAAGTGGCGGGTCACGTGGTCTCCTCGGGGGCGAGGTCGGCCGGCAGCGCGGCCACGAGGTCGACGAACGGCTGCACCTGCTCGTCGGTGAGGACGAAGGGGGGTGCCAGGCGCAGCGTGGTGGGCGTGCAGGGGTTCACGACGATGCCCGCCGCGAGCGCGTCCGCCGCGACCCGCGCGGCGACGGGCTGCGCGAGCTCGACCGCGATGAGCAGGCCCTCGCCGCGGACCTCGCGGACCAGCGGGTTGCCGGTCGAGCGCAGACGCTCGCGCAGCCGCTCCCCCAGGTCCGTGACGTGGGCGAGCAGGCCGTCGCGCTCGATGACGCCGATCGTCGCGAGCGCCGCCGCGGACGCGACCGGGTTGCCACCGAACGTCGTGCCGTGCTGCCCGCGGCCGAGCAGCGCCGCGACGTCGGGGCCGTACGCGATCAGGCCGCCGACGGGGAACCCCCCGCCCAGGCCCTTGGCGACCGTCACGACGTCGGGCCGCACGCCGCCACCGACGTGCGGGTGCTGGTGCGCGAACCAGCGCCCGGTGCGTCCCATGCCGCTCTGCACCTCGTCGAGCACGAGCAGCGCACCGTGCGCGGTCGTCAGCTCGCGCGCGAGCGCCAGGTAGCCGGGGGGCAGCGGCCGCACACCGGCCTCGCCCTGGACCGGCTCGACGAACAGCGCGGCGACCTGGTCGCCGCCGTCCGCGAACGCCGCGCGCAGCGCGTCGGTGTCGCCGAAGGGCAGGAACTCCACGCCCGGGGGCAGCGGCTCGAACGGCTCCCGGTACGCCTGCTTGTGCGTCAGGGACAGGGCCCCCATCGAGCGTCCGTGGAACGCGCCCTCGAGCGCCAGGACGCGCGGGCGGGTACCGCCCGAGTGGCGGCGCGTGAGCTTGAGAGCGGCCTCGTTGGCCTCGGTGCCCGAGCTGGTGAGGAAGACGCGCGAGCCCTCGGGGGCCTCGGCGAGCGCCAGCAGCCGCTCGGCGAGCGCGACCTGGGCGGGGCTCGCGAAGAAGTTCGACACGTGGCCGAGCGTGCCGAGCTGCGCGCTGATCGCGGCGGTCAGCGTCGGGTGCGCGTGGCCCAGGGAGTTGACCGCGATGCCGCCGAGCAGGTCGAGGTACCGCGTGCCGTCGGCGTCCCACACGTACGGGCCCTCGCCGCGCACGAGCACGCGCTGCGGCGGGCCGAACGTGTCCATGACCGCGTGCGTGTAGCGGTCGGTCCACTCGGCGACCGAACCACCGGCGGCGGGCAGCGGCAGCGCGTCCTCGTTCCCCGCGGCGCGGTGCCTCGCGGCGCTCGTGGGTGGTGCGGTCACGGCCGCGTCCGGCGTCGAGCTCACGGGGTCGCCTCCTGGTCCTCGGTCGCCAGGCGCACGGCGCGCACGGGCACGGTCGACGGGTGGCCGTCGGGGTCCGCGTCGGGCAGCACCATCGTGCCGACGCCGTCGGACGTGAAGACCTCGACGAGGATCGAGTGCGTCGCGCGCCCGTCGATGACGTGCGCGCGCGGCACTCCGCCCGCGACGGCGCGCCAGCACGCCTCCATCTTGGGTCGCATGCCCGCGTCGAGTCCCGGCAGCAGCTCGGCCAGCGCGGACGCGCGGATGCGCCGCACGAGCGTCGAGCGGTCCGGCCAGTCGGTGTAGAGCCCCTCGACGTCGGTCAGCACGATGAGCTTGCGCGCGCCGAGCGCCACGGCCAGCGCGGCCGCTGCGGTGTCGGCGTTGACGTTGAGCACCTGCGTCGGGTCGTCGACGTCGGGCGCGACGGTCGACACGACGGGGATGCGCCCGGCGTCCAGCAGGTCAAGGACGGCGCCCGGGTTGACGTGCACGACGTCGCCCACCAGGCCCACGTCGACCTCCTGGCCGTCGACCACGGCCGTGCGGCGGCGGGCCTGGAACAGCCCCGCGTCCTCGCCCGACAGCCCCACGGCGTGCGGTGCGTGCGCGTTGATCAGCCCGACGAGCTCGCGCGACACCTGGCCGGTGAGGACCATGCGGACGACGTCCATGGCCTCCGGCGTCGTGACGCGCAGGCCGCCGCGGAACTCGCTGGCGATGCCCAGCCGGTCGAGCATCGAGTTGATCTGCGGGCCGCCGCCGTGCACGACCACGGGCCGCAGGCCGACCTGCCGCAGGAAGACCATGTCCTCGGCGAACGCGCGCTTGAGCGTGTCGTCGACCATCGCGTTGCCGCCGTACTTCACGACGACGAGCGCGCCGGCGAACTGCTGGAGCCAGGGCAGCGCCTCGACGAGCACCTCGGCCTTCTGGTCCGCCCGCAGGTCGGTGCGGGTGTCGAAGACGAAGTCGTCGGGCACGGGAGGAGGGTTCACGTCGGTGCCGCTCATGTGGAGTACGCGCTGTTCTCGTGGACGTAGTCGTGCGTGAGGTCGTTGGACCAGACGGTCGCGGACGCGTCCCCGGCGTGCAGGTCCACCACCACGTGCACCTCGCGTGCCGCGGCCAGGTCGACCTCGGTGCGCGCGGCGTGCGGACGCGCGGCCTTGCAGACCATGACGCCGTTCATCGTCACGTCGACCGCCTCGGGGTCGAACGGTGCGACGTCCTCGGGGACCGTGCCGACCTGCGCGAGCACGCGCCCCCAGTTGGGGTCGTTGCCGAAGACCGCCGCCTTGAACAGGTTGGACCGGGTCACGGCCCGTGCGACCGCGAGCGCCGCGTCCTCGCTCGTGGCACCGACGACGTGGACCGCGACGTCGTGGGACGCGCCCTCGGCGTCGGCGACGAGCTGACGGGACAGCGACGCGCACACGCGCAGGACCGCGTCGGCCAGGACGTCCGCGGGCGGTGCGACGCCCGACGCGCCGGAGGCGAGCAGCGCCACGGTGTCCGACGTCGACATGCAGCCGTCGGAGTCGACCCGGTCGAACGTGCGGGCCGTCGCCGCGCGCAGCGCGGCGTCGAGCACGGGCGCCTCGACGTCCGCGTCGGTGGTGATCACGCAGAGCATCGTCGCGAGCGCCGGGGCGAGCATGCCCGCGCCCTTGGCCATGCCGCCGACCGTGAACGACCCGTCCGGCGTCTCGACGCCGACGTGCGCGGTCTTCGGCACGGAGTCCGTGGTCATGATCGCCGTCGCGGCCGCGAGGCCGTCGTCGCCGAGCGCGGCGGCGGCGAGGTCGACACCGTTCAGCAGGATCTCGCGCGGCAGGCGCTCACCGATCAGGCCGGTCGAGCACACGACGACGTCGCCCGCGGAGGTCCCCAGCGCCGTCGCGACCCGCTCGGCCGTCAGGTGCGAGTCGAGGAAGCCCTCGGGCCCGGTGCTGACGTTCGCCCCGCCGGAGTTGAGCACGACGGCCGACACGACGCCGTCGGAGACGACCTGGCGCGACCACACGACGGGTGCTCCGACCACGCGGTTGGTGGTGAACACCGCGGCGGCGGACTGCCGGGGGCCGTCGTTGACGACGAGCGCCAGGTCCGGCCGGCCCGACTCCTTGAGCCCGGCGGTGACGCCCGACGCGCGGAAGCCCGCGGCGGCGGTGACACCGGGCGACGTGCCGGGGGACGTCCCGGCGAGCGCGGGGCCGAGGTGGTCGGTCACGGGGCGACTCCGTTCCGCGGCAGGCCGAGCGTCTCCGGCAGCCCGAGCGCGAGGTTGAGGGACTGGACGGCACCGCCGGCGGTGCCCTTGACGAGGTTGTCGATCGCGGTGACGGTCACGACGCGACGGGCTCGCGCGTCGTACGCGACCTGCACGAGCGCGCTGTTCGCACCGGTCGTCGACGCGGTCGTCGGCCACTGGCCGGCGGGCAGGACGTGCACGAACGGCTCGTCGGCGTACGCGGCGTGCCACACCTCGCGCAGCGCGTCGTCGTCGATCGTGACGTCCGGTGCGAGGCGCGCGGTGGCCGTCGCGAGGATGCCGCGGGCCATCGGGACCAGCACGGGCGTGAACGACGTGCGGACGTCGTCGGCGCCGGCGCTGCGCAGGTTCTGCGCGATCTCCGGGACGTGCCGGTGGCTGCCGCCGACCGCGTACGGGACCGCCGAGCCCAGGCCCTCGGACGCCAGCAGGTGCGGCTTGAGCGACTTGCCGGCCCCCGAGTAGCCGACCGCGAGGACGGCGACCAGGTCGGTCGTGTCGAGCAGGCCGGCGGCGACGCCGGGCTGCAGGCCGAGCGTCACGGCGGTGACGTTGCAGCCCGGGACGGCGATGCGCCGGGCACCGGCGAGCCGCTCGCGCTGGTGCGTCGGGGTCTGCGCGACCACCAGCTCCGGCAGGCCGTACGTCCACGTCCCGGCGTGGGGGCTGCCGTAGTACGCCTCCCAGTCGGCCGCGTCGACGAGGCGGTGGTCGGCACCCAGGTCGAGCACCACCGGGTCCTCCCCCAGCGCCTCGAGCTCGGCCGCGACCTGACCGCTCGCACCGTGCGGGAGCGCGAGCACGACGACGTCGTGGCCCGTGAGCGCCTGCGGTGTCGTCGGCTCGAGCACGCGGTCGGCGAGGTCGCGCAGGTGCGGGTGGTGCAGCCCGAGCAGCGTGCCCGCGTTGGAGTGCGCCGTGAGCGTGCCGATGCGTGCCTGCGGGTGGTCGAGCAGCAGCCGCAGGATCTCCCCGCCGGCGTACCCGCTGGCTCCGGACACCGCCACCGTGAACGTCATGTGCATGAACATACAGTCGGGTGCAGACAAATACCAAGGGATCCGGGGAACACGTCGCGGGTGCGGCACGGTTGCGGCTGACATGCGCGCAGTCACCGCGACCCGGGCCGGTGGCCCCGAGGTCCTCCAGGTCACCGACGTCCCCGACCCCGCTGCAGCACCCGACGAGGTCGTCGTTCGCGTCGCGGCCGCAGGCGTCAACTTCATCGACACCTACCGGCGTAGCGGTGTCTACCGTATGCCGTTCCCGCACGTCGTGGGGTCCGAGGGCGCCGGCGAGGTCGTGTCCGTCGGCTCCGACGTCACGACGCTCGCGCCGGGCGACCGCGTCGCCTGGGCCTCGGCCGCCGGCTCGTACGCCGAGCTCGTCGCCGTCAAGGAGACCGACGCGCTCCCCGTGCCGGCCGGCGTCGACGACGCCACCGCGGCGGCGCTGCCGCTGCAGGGCATGACGGCCCACTACCTGGTGACCTCCACGTTCCCGCTCGCCGCGGGCCAGGACGTGCTGCTGCACGCCGGCGCCGGTGGCGTCGGGCTGCTGGTCACGCAGCTCGCGGCCGCGCGCGGCGCACGTGTGGTCTCGACCGTCGGGTCGGCCGACAAGGAGCAGCTCGCCCGCGCGGCGGGCGCCGCCGACGTGATCCGGTACCGCGAGCTGTCCGACCTGGCCACCGAGCTGCCCGCGCTCGTGCGCGGGCTCACGGGCGGGCGCGGCGTGCAGGTCGTCTACGACGGGGTCGGCAAGGACACGTTCGACGCCTCGCTCGCGTCGCTGGCCCGTCGCGGGACGCTCGTGCTGTTCGGCGGGTCGTCCGGGCAGGTACCACCCGTGGACCTGCAGCGCCTCAACGCCGCGGGCTCGGTGTACGTCACGCGGCCCACGCTCGGCGACTACACCGCGACGCGCGACGAGCTGCTGTGGCGCGCGACCGAGCTCTTCGACGCGGTGGCCGCCGGTGCGCTCGACGTGCGCGTCGGCGCCACGTTCCCCCTGGCCGACGCGGCCGACGCCCATCGCGCCCTCGAGGGGCGCACCACCACCGGAAAGGTGCTGCTGCTCCCGTGACCCTCGACGTCCCCACCTTCGCCGCCCCGCCCCGCACCGTGACCGTCGAGGTCTGGTCCGACGTCGCGTGCCCCTGGTGCTGGATCGGCAAGCGCCGGTTCGCGACCGCGCTGCGCGACTTCGCGCACCGCGACCACGTCGACGTCGTGTGGCGCTCCTACCAGCTGTCCCCCGACACCCCGACCGGCCCCGGCCGCCCCGAGATCGACGCGCTCGTCGAGCTGAAGGGTCTGCCGCGCGACCGCGTCGAGCAGATGTTCGCGCAGGTCACCGCGGTGGCCGCCGGTGAGGGCCTGCGCTACGACTTCGCGCGGACGCTCGCGTTCAACACGTTCGACGCGCACCGGCTGCTGCACCTCGCCCGCGGGGCCGGCGGCGCCGCGCTCGTCGAGGCGACCATGGAGACGCTGTTCTCGGCGCACTTCGAGCAGGGCGTCAACCTCGGCGCGGACGGCGCCCTCGTGGCGCTCGCCGCCCGGGCCGGGTTCGCGGCGCACGGCTGGGACGCCGCGCGCGTCACCGCCGCCCTGGCCGGGGACGACGCCGCCGACGCGGTGCGCGAGGACCTCGCGACCGCCCGGGCGCTCGGCGTGACGGGTGTGCCGTTCTTCGTCGTCGACCGGAGGTACGCCGTGTCCGGCGCGCAGCCCGCCGACGTGTTCGCGCAGCTGCTCGACGCCGGGTGGCGCGAGGCGAACCCGCTCGACGCCGTCACCAGCGGCGACGTCTGCACCGACGGCTCGTGCTGAGCGCACGCGCCGTCCAGGTCCGAGCGCTCGCCGCCCGCGACCTGCCGGCCGTCGTGGCGCTCAACGACGCGGCCGTCCCGGCCGTCGACGCGCTGGGGCTCGACGGGCTGGCGGCGCACGTGCCGGTGTGCGACACGGCCGTCGTCGCGGTCGACCGCGACGACGTCGTCGGGTTCCTCCTCGCGCTCGCACCCGGTGCGGCGTACGCGAGCGAGAACTACCGGTGGTTCGCCCGGCACGTGCCGGGGTCGCTCTACGTGGACCGGGTCGTCGTCGCACCGCACGCGCACGGCCGGGGCGTGGGCCGCGCGCTGCACGACGCCGTGCTGCGACGTGCGGCCGTCCTCGGCTCGTCCGCCGTGACGTGCGAGGTCAACCTCGACCCGCCCAACCCGGGGTCGCTCGCGTTCCACGCACGCCTGGGCTTCGTCCAGGTCGGCGAGCAGGTCACGAAGGGCGGCACGGTGCGCGTCGCGCTCCTGTCGCGCCCGGCGACGACGCCTCGGGCGGTACGGGTCATCCGGTAGTGCAGCCGCAGCACCGGCGACGACCGGAACCGCAGCAGGTGGTCGGTGCGCAGCACGCCCTCGTCGTCCACGAACACGCGGAGCTCCTCGTGCAGCGGCTCGCGCGCCGCGCCACCAGGTGCGGGTCGCACGGTCCAGCCGGTCGGTCAGCACGCGCGCAGAGGCCAGCGCGGACCGCGGGGCGTCGACGAGGTCGGTGACCTCAGCGCACGCCGAGCATGAGGGCCGTCAGCTCGCGCAGCGAGTCGACGCGCACGTCCGCGAGCGCCGCGTCCGGGCGGCGGGCGTGCAGGTAGCCCCACGGCCCGCGACGCACGAGCGCGGTGCGCAGACCCGCCGCGCGTGCCGGCAGCACGTCGTTGTCGAGCCGGTCGCCGACGTACAGCACGTCGGCGGGCGGCAGGCCGAGGTCCGTGACCACGCGTCCGAAGAACTCCGGCGACGGCTTGGCGACGCCCCAGCGCGCCGACGTCGCCACGAGGTCGGCCTCGACGCCGGCGGTGCGCAGCTGGTGCTCGGCCCTCGCCGGCTGGTTGCCTGCCACCGCCACGACGTAGCCCGCCGCCCGCAGCGCCCCGAGCGCGGGGAGCGCGTCGGGGTACAGGTCGTCGGCACGGATCTCCGAGGGCGTCGTCGGTGGCTCGACACCGACCGTCTGCCACACGCGGTGGTGCGGCTCGTCACGCTCGGTGAGCGCGCCGATCACGGCCATCAGGGCCAGCGGCGTGACGTCGACCTCGAGGGCCGCCTGGACCCACAGCCGCGTCTCGTCCACGAGCGTCTCGCCCACGTCGAAGACGACGGCACGGACGTCGGCCCACGGCGGCCGGGGTGTCATCGGGTCCACGGCGCCTACCCTGCCACGGCCGCACCGGCCGTGGCGGGCGGGTTCCGGGTCACCTGACGACCCGAACCCCACCCGCCACGACGTCCGACACCCCGGCGGCGCTCCGTCGCACACCCACCTGGTCGAAGAACGCGAGCTCGTGCGCGCAGGACGTGACGAACGCCGCGAGCATGCGCGCCCGGGTCGCGGCGCCGGACTCCCGGGCCGCGGCGTCGGCGAGGTCGCACGCGCGGGCCGCCGCCGCGGCGAACCCCGGGTCCCCGTACGTGCCGACCCAGTCGCCGTACGGGTGGGCCGCGAGGTCCCCCGCGCGCGCGAGGATGCGCGCGCCGATGTCGGCGTACAGCCAGTAGCAGGGCAGGACGGCCGCGACGACCTCGGCGTACGACCCGGTCGCGGCGACCGCGAGCAGGTGGTCGACGTAGCCGGTGGTCGCACGGCTCGCCGGTCCGGCCCACCGGGTGCCGGCGCGCGCGAGGCGCTCGTCGTGCAGCCGCGTCTCGACGTCGAGGCAGCGGGCGGCGCCCTGCGCGAAGAACGTCTGCGCCTCGGCGTCGGGCGCGAGCTGGCTCGCACGCGCGAGCACCCGCGAGTACTGCGCCAGGTACAGCGCGTCCTGGTACAGGTACTGCTCGAACTGCTCGACCGGCAGCGTGCCGTCGGCCAGACCACGCACGAACGGCAGGTCGTCGCACGCGGCCCGCAGGTCGGCGACCCGCTCCCACGCGTCGTCGCTGAACGCACGCGCGCCGAGCGTCGGTGCGTGGTGCAGGTGGTCGACGGGCCCGCGTCCCGATCCGACCGCGAGCGCCTCGCCCGCCGCGATGGCGCCCGTGAGCCACGCCTTGGCCTCGCGGACGGCGGACACCCAGTCGGGGCGTCGCGGCCGCAGCGCCGCGACCGCGGCCGACAACGAGCACCCGGTGCCGTGCGTGCTGGTCGTGCTGACGCGGGGCGCGTCGAGCTCGGTGACCGTGGTGGCGTCGACCACGGCGTCGGGACTCGCGTCGCCGTCGAGGTGGCCGCCCTTGAGGAGCACCGTGACGTGCGAGGCGCGTGCCAGCCGCCGGGCCTGGTCGACCGCCGCGGCCCAGGTCGTCGCGGTGGGCTCGCCGAGCAGCACGCCGAGCTCGGGCAGGTTGGGCGTCACGAGGTCCGCGTGGGCGACGAGCCGGCGGACCGCGTCCTCGGCGTCCGCGTCGAGCAGCCGGTCGCCGCTGGTCGCGACCATGACGGGATCGAGCACGACGACGGCCGGGCGGGCGCGCGTGAGCCACGCGGCGACCTCGTCGGCGACCGCGCGCGTGCCGAGCATGCCGATCTTCACGGCGTCGACCGCGACGTCGTCGCTCACGGCGTCGAGCTGGGCGCGCAGGAACGCGACGTCGGGGACGTGCACCGCGCGCACGCCGTGCGTGTTCTGCGCGACGAGCGCGGTGACGACCGCCATGCCGTAGGCGCCGTGGGCGGCGAACGACTTCAGGTCCGCGTGGATGCCCGCACCTCCGGTCGGGTCCGTGCCCGCGACGGACAGCACGCGCACGCGGCTGCCCACCGGGTGCGTCGTGGGTGCGCCGCGGGACGCGGTCGTGCCGCTCACCGGGCGACCGCCGCCACGTGCGCACGGTCCCACGCCGCGACGAGCCGCGCGGCGGCGCCACCCGGGTCGGGTGCGGCGCACACGGCGCTCACGACGGCCATCGCGTGCACCCCCGCCGCGCGCAGCGCAGGCGCGTCGTCGGCGTCGAGCCCACCGATCGCCACGACCGGTCGGCCGTCGGCCGCCAGGACCGCGGCACCGGCGCCGGGGACGCCGATCGCCGGGCCCGCCTCCGGCTTGGTCGGGGTGAGCCGCAGCGGTCCGCTGCCGAGGTAGTCGGCGCCCGCGGCCGCACGCACGTGCTCCGGCAGCGCGGCCGACGCCCCGACCACCGCGTCGGGCCCGAGCAGCGCGCGCGCGTCGTCGACCTCGAGGTCGCGGCGCCCGACGTGCACGCCGTCGACGCGGGCACCGCGCGCCCGTGCCGCGAGGGCCACGTCGACGCGGTCGTCGACGACGAGCACGGCGGGGCCGGCGAGCCGCAGCGCGTCGGCCACCGTCACGGTGAGCGCCACGAGCTCGCGGGCCGTCGCGCGCTTGGCACGCACCTGGACCGTGCCGACGCCGGCCCGCACGGCCGCGGCCGCGACGCGCGCGGGGTCGTGGCCCGCCTGCGCGCACACGTCGGCGTCGAGGACCAGGTAGATCCCGCCGGGCAGCGCGCTCATGCCGGCACCCCGACCCGCTGCGCGGACAGCACGCGCTCCGCGAGGTCGTCGGACGTCAGCCGGTAGAGCTCGTCGAGGAGGCCGACCTGGAAGGAGGCCGGACCGCGGGCGTCGAGCGCCGCGCGCTCGGCGGCCAGGCCCAGTGCCGTCGACGCCGCCACGGCGGCCGTCAGCGGCGGGGCGACCGACGTGAACGCCGCGACGAGCCCTCCGAGCGCGCAGCCGGCCCCGGTGATCGCCGCCAGCAGGCGGTCGCCGACGGCGAGGCGCACGTGCGTCGTCCCGTCGGTCACCAGGTCCACCGGACCGGACACCGCCACGGCTCCGCCCGTGAGCCCCGCGAGCGCGGCGGCGGCGTCCGCCGCCGTGTCCACGTCGTCGCGCGCGTCGACGCCCCGGCCGGCCGAGACGAAGCCCGCGAGCGCGCGGACCTCGCTGGCGTTGCCGCGGACCACCGCCGGCCGCTCACCCAGCAGGTGGCCCGCCAGACGCGTGCGGACCGACAGGACGCCCACGGCGACCGGGTCGAGCACCCACGGCACGCCCGCGCCGGCGGCCGCGGCGACGGTCGGTGCGAGGCACGCGCGCTGGTCGGGGCCCGGGGTACCGAGGTTGACGAGCACCGCGCCGGCCACGCCGGCGAGCTCCTCGGCCTCACCGGGCACGCTCGCCATCGCGGGCGACGCGCCGAGCGCCAGCAGCGCGTTGGCGACCAGGTTGGTCGTCACCTCGTTGGTGAGGCACTGGACGAGCGGCGTGCGGGCCCGCACGTCGTCGAGGGCCGCACCGCACGCGGCGGCGAGGTCGTCGGGGATGGGCAGGGCAGACGTCATGGTGGACATCCCTTCGCTCGTACGAACGAGATCAGGTTCGACGGGTGTGATCTCAGCCCTGCTCGGTACAGGGCACCCCGTGTCTCGCCACCGACCCTAGACCGTCCGGGTGAACCCGCCGAGGCCCGGTCTCGGCCACCGGACGTGACGGCGACCACATGCACCCGCGCGGGGCCGTGCGACGTGCGCGCGCGGCTACGCTCACCGTGCGGGTCGCCGACGGCGGGGGCAGCGCGGGCGGACCGGCACCGATCCCGCGCGCGTGCGCGCCCGAACCTGCGAGGCGAGATGACGACCTGCCCCGACACGACCCGACCCGCACCGCTGACCGACCCGGTCGGCACCGTGGTGCCGTCCGCCGTGCCGACCCACTGGTACAACCTCGCGGCCGACCTGCCCGAGCCGTGCCCACCGGCGCTGCACCCCGGCACGCGCGAGCCGCTGACGCCCGACGACCTCGCACCGCTGTTCCCGATGGCGCTGATCGGCCAGGAGGTCTCGACCGAGCGGTGGGTCGAGATCCCGCAGACGGTCCGCGAGATCTACGCCCTGTGGCGGCCGTCGCCGCTGGTCCGGGCGCTGCGCCTGGAGCGGGCCCTGGGCACGCCGGCGAAGATCTACTACAAGTACGAGGGCGGGTCGCCCGCCGGCTCCCACAAGCCGAACACCGCGGTCGCGCAGGCGTACTACAACGCGGTCGAGGGCATCACGCGGCTCACGACCGAGACGGGCGCCGGGCAGTGGGGCGCGTCGCTGTCGATGGCGTGCTCGCTGCTGGGTCTGCAGTGCGAGGTGTGGCAGGTGCGGGCGTCGTACGACGCCAAGCCGTACCGGCGCATGCAGATGGAGACGTACGGCGCGACGTGCCACCCGTCGCCGTCGGACCTCACCGAGGCGGGGCGCGCGATGCTCGCGGCCGACCCCACGACGACCGGATCGCTCGGCATGGCGATCAGCGAGGCGGTCGAGGCCGCGGCGCGCGACCCGAAGGCGCACTACGCGCTGGGGTCGGTGCTCAACCACGTGCTCCTGCACCAGAGCGTCATCGGGCAGGAGGCGCTCGCGCAGCTCGACGAGATCGGCGAGACCGCCGACGTCGTGTTCGGGTGCGCCGGTGGCGGCTCGAACCTGGGCGGGCTGTCGTTCCCGTTCCTCGGCCGCAACCTGCGCGACGGCTCGACGACCCGCGTCGTCGCGTGCGAGCCGGCCGCGTGCCCGTCGATGACGGCCGGCGAGTACCGGTACGACTTCGGGGACGTCGCCGGCCTGACACCGCTGCTCAAGATGCACACGCTCGGCAAGGACTTCGTGCCGCCGCCGATCCACGCGGGCGGTCTGCGCTACCACGGCATGGCGCCGATGGTGTCGCACGCCTACGCGCTGGGCCTGATGGACGCGATCGCGGTCGAGCAGGAGGACGCGTTCGCGGCGGGCATCGAGTTCGCGCGCGCCGAGGGCATCATCCCGGCCCCGGAGTCGACGCACGCGGTGGCCGGTGCGATCGCGCACGCGCGCGCGGCCACGACGGACGAGACCGTCGTCATCGGGCTGTCGGGCAACGGCGTGCTGGACCTGCCCGCGTACCACGACTTCGTCTGAGCGTCCGCCTCCGGGCCGCCAGGGCTCCCGGCGTCGCCGCCACGCACCGCGGGGATCGCCGGACCCGTGGCACGCCCGCTGACGCGCGTGCTCGCCGCGCGCCCGCCGCAGGTCATCCGATGGCGTCGCGCATCGCCTGCAGGTCGTCGTCCGTGAACAGCGCGCTCGGCAGGACGGCGAACGCCGCCGAGCCGCGCAGCCGCAGGACGGCCGCGGAGCCGCGGACGCGCAGGTCGCGGTAGGCGGTCCACGCGGTCTGCGACGAGCCGAGCGCCACGCGCGTGTGCAGCGCGTCCGCGGTCACCCGGGCGCTGACCGTCGTGCCGGGTGCGAGCAGGACGGCCAGCGCGCGGCGCACGGAGCGGCGGACCCCCAGGACGAGAGCGAGGCCCAGCAGGGGGACCGCCACGACGAACGGGACGTGGGACACGTCGGCCGCCCCCGCCGCGACCAGGACGAGGGCGGCGAGGACCGCCACCGCGAGCGCGCACCACACGACCAGCGTCTGACGGGTGCGCAGCAGCACGGTCGTGACGTCGCGCGTCATGTCACGCACGAGGTCGTCCGTCACGGCGAGCGACCGCGTGCCGTCGTCGTGGTGGTCCGTCATGGCGCCCATGGTGGCAGGACGCGCGGCGCCCGGTGACCGGAACGTGGGCACCGTCCTCATCGGCTGCATCCGTCGGCGTGTCCTCCTGCGGACACGTCCGAGAGCACCAGGAGCCACGCACGGGCACGCACGTCCTCTGGAGCTCGGGCGCGGGGTCCGGCCGCACCGGCCGGACCCCGCGCACCGGTCAGCCGCGGACCGTGACGGTCCGGCTCGTGCTGGCCGCGACGTTCGCCGCGTCGTCGGGCACGAACACGGCCGTCAGGCGGTGCGTCCCCGCGCCGAGGTCGCGCGGCACGGTCCCGATCGCGATCCCGAGGACGACGTCCGCCCGCGCGACGACACGGCTGCCCTCGCGCAGCTCGACCCTCCCCTGCGGCAGGCGCACGGTGTCGAGACCGACGGTCGCGACCCACACCGACGGGATCAGCCGCGGCAGCGGCGACTGGACGACGTCCAGCGTCGTGCCGCTCGTCGACTGCGCGACCGTCACGGTGACCGGCGCCGACCGCGACCCGGCGACCGCGTCCGTGCCGGCGTACCGCGCGACGACCTCGTAGGTGCCCGCCGGCGTGTCGGCCGGCAGCGTGAAGACGGCCTGCCCGTCGCGCAGCGTGGAGGTGCCGAGCACGTCGTCACCCGAGACGAGCTGTACCGACCCGCTGACCGGAGCGTCGGACGTGACGACGGCCGTGAGGCGGACCCGCGTGCCGCGCGTCCCGAACACCTGGCTCGCCGGTGACGCGGTGAGCGTCGTCGAGGACGCCGTCGAGGCCACCGCGACCGTGAACGGCACGGTCGCGGTCGTCCCGCTCGGCGCGGCGACGACGGTCAGGGCGTGCGCACCGGGCGCGAGCCCCGCCGGCACGGTGACCGTCACGCCGGCCGACGCGTCCGGCCCGTCCCCCTGCGCGAGGGGGAACGTGCCGAGCACGTCGTCGCCCAGGCGCACCTCGACCTGCGTGTTCCGCGGTGCGCCCAGGCTCGTGAGGTCGAGCCCGCCGACCGTGAAGGTCAGCTCGCCGCCGGCCGCCACGGGGTCGGCCAGCTCCGGGACGGCGACGGCCCGCTCGGCGAAGTCCGGCACGATGCCGGGGTTCGCCTGCAGGTAGGCGATCCACGCGTCGCGGTCGATCAGGCCCGAGTCGGCGGTCGCGGTGCCCTGCGTGAACACCCGGAAGTTGTCCCCGCCCTGCGCGAGGAACGAGAACGTGCCGATGCGGTACTCCGCGGCCGGGTCGAGCGGCGCACCGTCGACCGTGACCGACGTGATCCGGTCGCCCGGCTCCCGCGACGCGTCGTACGTGTAGGACACGTTGTCGGACAGGCCGAGCTGCAGGTACGGGCGGCTCGGGACCGTGCCGTCCGGGTTGGTCTGCCACTGCTGCTCGAGCATCGTGACGACCTGGGCGCCCGTGAGCGTGGTGGTCCAGAGGTTGTTGACGAACGGCAGCACCGCGTTGGCCTCGGCGTAGGTGATCGTGCCGTCCGGCGCGTGCAGCAGCTCGGCGCGCAGGCCGCCGGGGTTGACGACACCGATCTGCGCACCGCCCCGCTCGGGGGCCGACAGGGTCTCGAGCAGCGCGTCCGCGACGAGCGAGCCGAGCGCCGACTCGCGGCTGCGGTCGTCACGGCCCGTCGTCGTGCCCGGATCGGACCCGACGTACACGCCGTCGACGTACGACCCGCCGCTGAACGCCGTCGTGACGTCGGCCGTGACGGACCCGACCGGCCGCGACCCGACCTCGTCGGCGTACGCGAGCGCGGCGGCCACGATCCGGTCGACCTCGGCCACGCGCGGGTACGTCGCGACCAGCTCGGCGTCCTCCACGGTGGTGCGCGCGACGTTCTCCGCGGTGGCGGCCGTGACCTCGTCGGTCGCCGGGTCGTACGTCAGGACGACCTTGCCGAGGTGCTCGCCGTAGGACCCGGTCTGCACGACCGGCCGCGTCGCGTCGCCGTCCCCGACGGGGCCGAACCACGCGTACTGCTTGTGGGTGTGACCCGTGAAGACGGCGTCCACCGCGGCGTCCGTGCCCGTGACGATCCGCGCGAACGCACCGCCCGCCGCGACCTCGTCGTCCAGCGTCGCACCGTCGGGCGTCCCCGCGCCCGCACCCTCGTGGTACTCGGCGACGACCACGTCGGCCTCGCCGTTCGACGCGTCGCCGTCCGTGAGCTGCGCCGCGACGCGGTTGACCGCCTCGACGGGGTCACCGAACTCGAGGCCCGCGATCCCGTCCTGCGTGACGAGCGTGGGGGTCTCCTGCGTGACCGCGCCGACCACGGCGACGGTCACACCGCCCATGTCGAGCAGCGCGTACTCGTCGAGCGCGGGCGTCGTCGTCCCGGCGTGGTAGACGTTGGCGCCGAGGTACGCGAACCGCGCGTTGCCGCCGTCCGCGATCACGCGGCCGACCAGGTCGTCGTACCCCTTGTCGAGCTCGTGGTTGCCGATGGCCGACGCCGCCAGGTCGAGCGCGTTGAGCACGTCGATCGTCGGCTGGTCGTCCTGCACGGCCGACTCGAACAGCGACGCGCCGATGTTGTCACCGGCGGACAGGAACGCCACGGGTCCGTCGGCCGCCGCACGCTGCTGCTCGACGGTGCCCGCGAACTTGACCGTGCCGGCGTCGATGCGGCCGTGGAAGTCGTTGATGTTGAGGAACGTCAGGTCGACCGGACCGTTGTCGGCCGTGCCCGCGCTCAGACCCACCACCACGGGGTCGTGGTCCGACGAGCGGTACGGGTCGGGCGCCCAGAACGTCGTGCCGTGGTAGGCGTACCGGCTGTACTCGAGCGCGATCGACTCCGCGGCGTTGATCTCCCACACGTCGGCGCCGGTCGCGCGCGCGGCCGCCGCCTCGTTGAGCAGCACGTGGTCCAGCGAGCCGGACCGCCCGCCGAACGAGTAGCTGTACTGCCCGGGCGCGAGGGTCGCGACCGCGTCGACGTAGCCCGCGTCGTACAGCACCTGCAGCGGGTCCTCGAGCGTGTACGCGTTGAAGTCGCCCACGAGCGCGACGGCCTGCGCGTCCCCCTGGACGCCCGGCACCCAGTCGCGCAGCGCGGTGGTCTGGCGCACCCGCGACTCGTTCGACGCCCCCTGCCCGTCGCCCGCGTCGGTGTCGCCGGGCCACGGACCCGCCGACCCCTTGGACTTGAGGTGGTTGACGACGACGAGGAACGGCTCGCCCCCGCCGACCGGCGTGAACACCTGGCCGACGGGCTCGCGCGCGTTGCCGAACGCCTGGCCGGCGCCGCTCTGGTCGCCCAGCGCACGCGAGGCGCCCGTCGGGGTCACCGCCGCGGGCCGGTAGATGATCGCGTTGGTGATGACGTCCTGCTGGGCCGCCGGCGGCAGCTCGTCGGAGGACGGGACGTACGCCCACGTCGTCGAGCCGGCCGCCGCGTTCAGGGCGTCGACGAGCGTCGCGAGCGCCTCGTCCGCGACACCGTCGACGCGCGCCGAGTTCTCGATCTCCAACAGCCCGACGACGTCCGCGTCGAGCGCCGCGATCGCCGCCACGATCTTCACCTGCTGCCGCTCGAGGTCCTCGGCGTCCCACGCCCCCCGCTGGTCGCAGCCGTCGCGGACCGTCACCGGCTCACCGCGCGGGTCCGTGTACGCGACGCACGACGCCGTCTGGTCGCCCAGCGTCGTGAAGTAGTTGAGGACGTTGAACGACGCGACCGACAGGTCCCCGCCGACGGGCTCGGGCGCGACCGTGCGGTCGTTCTCGAACGTCACGGGCGCGGCGCCGCCCGCGACGACCGGGGCCGTCGGGTTCAGCTTCCACGCGTTGTTGCGGTAGTCGACGACGACGGGCTCGGTGACCTGGACGGCCGCACCGACGCGCACCGGGTTCTCGAGCGAGACGTACGGCGGCGTCAGGCTCCCGCTGCCCGAGCCGAGGAAGTTGGTCGACGCGCCGTCGTCGAGGACCACCCCGCGGGCCGCGTTGTCGGCCGCGACCGCGGCCGCCTGCGCCGAGCCGGGCCGGGCGAGCTCGGTGGGCTGCAGCAGCGGGGTCGTGCCGGTCGCCAGGCCCACCTCGCCGTACTGGTTCGTGCTGTACGTGTCGGACACCGTCAGGTCGCCCGTGGGCACGAAGAGCATCGACTCGAGCGCCTCGCGGGCAGCCGTGCCGGCCGGCCACGGTGCGCTGACCGGCGCCGGGGCGTCGGCCGGCGCGAGCACCTCGACGTCGGAGACGGCCGCGACCGTGATCTCGGTCAGGCCGTTGAACTCCGACACCTCCCCCGTGACCTGCAGGTGCTGACCCAGCGTGACCTGCGCGACCGTGGCGGGCGAGTACACGAACACCGCGTCGGAGCCCGTGCGCGACGCGGTGTCGCCCCCGCCGGTCCCGGGGGTCTGCAGCACGTAGCCGTTGAACCCGCCCGTCGGGTACGCGGCCGTGACGACGCCGGACGTCGTGACGGTCCGGCCGACCAGCGGCGACGCGGCGCCCGTGCCCTGCACCTCGGCGATCGTCACCTCCTGCGGGTCGCCCGGCTCCCCCGGCCCGCCGGGGTCCGTGCCCGCGGACGTCGGTGTGGGGACGCCGGCCGCGAAGTCGGCCGCGTTGTCGGCCGTGTGGGTGTGCGCGGCGTCGCGCGCGACGGAGGTCGCGTTGGTCGTGGCAGGCGCCGGGGCCGTGCCCGCGTACGACGACGCCGTCGGTCCCCACCCCACGAGGTCGAGGACGACGTCGACGTCCGCGCAGCCGGTACCGCACGTGAGCGGGGACGCGCCCTGCACGAGCGCGACCTTGCCCCCGGTGCCGCTCATCGGGACGCCCGTGCCCTCGAGGTCGACGGGCACGTCGGGTGCCGCGGTGTTGCTGCCGTACGCCTGCCCGACGACGAAGGTCGACCCGGCCGGCACGCTCCCGGTGAGCGGCGTGACCTGCCAGGACGCACCGGCCACCGACGCGTACTGCAGGGAGTACCCCGCGAGGTCCACGGGGGCGTCGCCCGGGTTGTACAGCTCGACGAAGTCACGGTCGAACGGGGCGCCGGAGTTGCCGCCACCGCCGTAGACCTCGTTGACCAGCAGCGGTGCGTCGGTGGACACGGCCGCGTGGGCCACGCCCGCGGTCGCGACGCCACCGGTGAGCAGCAGGGCGAGCGCCGTGAGCGCTCCGGTGGCCGTTCGTCGTCGTGCGTGCACGGGGGTCCCCTCCATCGGGCGCGCGAGGGGGTGAGGGTCGTCCACGCCCCTGCGCGCGAGCATGCGGCCGTCACCTGGACGGCCGACCTCACCTTGCGTGGTTCACCCGATTCGCCGCAACTACCCGACAGTAACTATCTGGTGAACTCGTCCGACGACGTCGCCTTCGCCCTGGTTCGCGCAGCGCGACGCGGGCCGCGAGGACACGTCCCCGCGGCCCGCGTCGTCGGCACGTCACGCGCGCAGCGTGGCACCCACCCGCGCGTGCGCCTCGGCGACCACGGCGTCGCGCACCGAGGCCGTCTCGGCCGCCGTGAGCGTCCGGTCCGCCGCACGCAGCCGCAGCGCGAACGCGAGCGACCTGCGCCCCTCACCGACCTGGTCGCCGGTGTAGACGTCGAACAGGTGCACGTCCTGCAGCACGTCGCCCGCGGGGCTGTTCGCCGCACCCGCGCGGACCGCCGTGAGCACGTCGGCCGCGGGCACGTCGGCCGCGACGACGAGCGCCACGTCCTCCTTGGCCACCGGGAACGTCGACACCGCCACCGCGGCCACCGGCTCGGCCGGTGCGGCGGCCAGCAGCTCCGTCAGGTCGACCTCGAACGCGACCGCACGGGCCGGCAGGTCGAGCGCCGCGACGACCTTGGGGTGCAGCTCACCCGCGTGCCCCACGACCGCACCGGAGGGTGCGCTCAGGCGCGCGCACCGGCCCGGGTGGAACGGCGCCCGCTCCCGGTCGGCCGTCACGGCGAGCTCGACACCGGCGACCTGCGCGACACGCTGCACGAGCGCGACCACGTCGCCCACGTCGGCGCGCCGGCCCGCGCCCCACTGCCCCGCGGGCTCGACCAGCCCTGCGACGACCCCCGCGACGTGCAGCGGCTGGGCGGGTACGGCCGCGTCGAGCGCCGCGAGCTGCGCGTCGGCCGGCCGCGCACCACCCGGCAGCCGCGGCGCCGGGGCGGCGCCGGCGTCCGGCAGCGTCACGAGACCCAGCTCGTACACGCCCAGGTCGACGTTGCCGCGCGCGACGTTGCGCCGCGCGGTGTCCAGCAGCGTCACGAGCAGGTCGGTCCGCAGCAGCGGCTGACCGTCCGCGAGCGGGTTGACGAGGCGCACGGCACGGCGCCGCTCGTCGTCCGCCGGCAGCCCCAGCGCGTCGAGCTGGTCGGCACCGACGAACGGGTAGCTCAGCACCTCGACGAGCCCGGCGGCCGCGAGCGTGTCCGCGACGGCGCGCCGCAGGCGCTGACCCCGCGTGAGCCCGCGTCCCGTCGCGGCGCGCGGCACGACCGACGGGATCGCGTCGTACCCGCGCAGCCGCGCGACCTCCTCGACCAGGTCGACGCCGACCGTCAGGTCGGGCCGCCACGTCGGCACGCGCACCTGCCACGTCGCGTCGGTGTCGTCGACCTCGCACCCGATCTCGACGAGCGTCGCCCGCACCTCGTCGTCCGTGTAGGGCACGCCGACGAGCCGCCCGGCGTGCGCCGGCTCGAACGCGACGGGTGCCGGAGCCGACGTGCGGTCGACGTCCGTCAGCGCGGCCTCGACGGTGCCGCCGCCGTGCTCGACCAGGAGCGCGGCGGCCCGGGCGACCGCGACACGCGGCAGCTGCGGGTCGACGCCCCGCTCGAACCGCTTGGACGCCTCCGAGGTCAGCCGGTGCCGCCGCGACGAGCGCGCGACGGTCACCGGGTCGAAGTGCGCGGCCTCCAGCAGCAGGTCGGTCGTCTCGTCGCCGACCTCGGAGTCCGCGCCGCCCATGACGCCCGCGACGCCCAGCACGCGCGCCGCGCGTCCGCCGGTCGAGTCGGTGACGAGCAGGTCCTGCGGGTCGAGGGTCCGCTCGACGTCGTCGAGCGTCGTCGCCTTCTCCCCCGCGCGCGCCCGCCGCACGACGACGGGTGCGGTGAGGGTGCCCAGGTCGTACGCGTGCATCGGCTGCCCGAGGTCGAGCATGACGTAGTTCGTCACGTCGACCGCGAGGCTGATCGGTCGCATCCCCGCCTGCGTGAGCCGCCGCTGCATCCACGCGGGCGACGGGCCCGCCGCCCGCACGCCGCGCACGACCTGCGCGACGAACCTGTCGCACCCCGGCACGCCGTGCACACCGGCCTCGTCGTCGATCTCCACCGCGAAGCCCGCGGGCCGCTGCGGCTGCGCGGCGACCTCGAGGCCCGGGTCGGTGAACCGCGCCCCCGTCGAGTGCGCGTACTCGCGTGCGACCCCGCGCATCGAGAAGCAGTACCCGCGGTCGGGCGTGACGTTGATCTCGAGGACCTCGTCGGCCAGGCCGAGCAGCCGCAGCGCATCGGTCCCGGGCGCCGTGACGTCCGCGCCGTACCCGAGGCGCGACAGCACGATGATGCCTGCGTGGTCCTCACCCAGGCCCAGCTCGCGCGCCGAGCAGACCATGCCGTCGGACACGTGGCCGTACGTCCTGCGCGCGGCGATCGGGAACGGCCCCGGCAGCACGGCACCCGGCAGGGCGACGACGACGCGGTCCCCCACGCCGAAGTTGTGCGCGCCGCACACGATGCCGCGCGCCACGGTCGGCTCCCCGGCCTCGTCGAGGTCGTTGTGGGCGCCCACGTCGACGCGGCACCAGTTGATCGTCTTGCCGTTCTTCTGCGGCTCGGGCGTCAGGTCCAGGACCTGCCCGACGACGAGCGGACCCGTCACACCCGAGGTGTGGACGGCCTCCTCCTCCAGGCCGACGCGCACGAGGTCGGCAGCGAGCTGCTCGGCCGTCAGGCCGGCGGGCAGCTCGACGTGCTCGCCGAGCCAGGTCAGCGGGATGCGGGGCATGTCAGATCACCGTCCGGAACTGCTCGGAGAAGCGCACGTCACCCTCGACCATGTCGCGCATGTCGGCGATGCCGTGCCGGAGCATGAGCGTGCGCTCGATGCCCATGCCGAACGCGTACCCGGAGTACACGTCGGGATCCACGCCGCACGCGCGCAGCACGTGCGGGTTGACCATGCCGCAGCCCCCCCACTCGATCCAGCCCGCCCCGCCCTTCTTCTGCGGGAACCACAGGTCCATCTCCGCCGACGGCTCGGTGAAGGGGAAGAACGACGGGCGCAGGCGCGTGCGCGCCTGCGGACCGAACATCGTGCGCGCGAAGTGGTCGAGCGTCCCCTTGAGGTGGGCCATCGTCAGGCCCTTGTCGACCGCGAGGCCCTCGACCTGGTGGAACACCGGCGTGTGCGTCGCGTCGAGAGCGTCGGTGCGGAACACCTTGCCCGGGCACGCGATGTACACCGGCACGCCGCGCTCGAGCAGCGTGCGTGCCTGCACCGGCGACGTGTGCGTCCGCAGCACGAGCCCCGACGCGTCGTCCGGCACGTCCTCGCGCTGCGGCGCGACGAAGAACGTGTCCTGCATCTGGCGTGCCGGGTGGTCGACACCGAAGTTCAGGGCGTCGAAGTTGAACCACTCGGCCTCGAGCTCCGGTCCCTCGGCGATCTCCCAGCCCATCGCGACGAACACGTCGGCGATGCGCTCCGAGAGCGTCGACAGCGGGTGCCGCGCACCGAGCGGGTGCCGGCCGGCGGGCAGCGTGACGTCGACGGCCTCGTCGACCAGGACGCGGGCGTCGCGCTCCGCCTCGAGCTGCGCGGTGCGCGCGGCGATCGCGGCGTTGACGCGGCCGCGCGCCTGCCCGACGAGCCTGCCGGCCGCGGCCTTGTCGGGACCCGGCAGGGCGCCGATCGCGCGGTTGGCCAGCGCGAGCGCGCTGGTGTCACCGGTGTGCGCGAGGCGCGCGGACTTCAGGGCGTCGAGGTCACCGGCGGCGGCGACCGCCGCGAGCGCGGCGTCGACGGCCGCGGCGACGCCGTCGGCGTCGAGCGGGGACAGCGGTGTGTCGCTGGTCATCAGGACCTTCCAGGGCGGTTCGGCGACGGCCGGACCGTGCTCCACGGACGGGTCACGCGGTGCACGTCGGCCGGCTGGGCAGTCTAGTGGCGCCCGTCCCGGGCCCGTCGGGCCGTCCCGCGGGACGTCGACGTGGGGGCACGCTCCTCAGCGTGCGCGTGCGCGGTCCGCGCGGCCCGGGACGGGCCGCGGAAATCGGCGACCACCCGCCGCGCGGGTGAGCAGGACCGTACGCATGACGTCATGCTGCCACACGGCCGCTCAGCGCCCGAGCGGATACGTCCCGACGGTCGTGTAGAGCGGCCCCCCGCCGCGCCCCTCGCCGGGACGGGACGCGACGAGCGCGAGCGCCTCGACGCGCCACACCGGCCCCTCGTACACCGCGAGCGCCTGCTCGAACACCTCGGCGGGGTCCAGGTCCCGCCGGTCGCCCCCCGCACCGCGGCCGGGTCCACGCCCGCTCCCGCGGCCCCCCGCCGACGTCGCGCGCGAGCCCCGACGGGGCGGCCGTGCACCCGGCCGCGCGCGTCCGACGGTCAGGTGCGGTCGGTGCCGCACGCGCACGTCCGCGGCCGCGCCGTGCTCCTCGCCGACCGTCCGTGCGGCGGCGGCGAGGTCGACCATCGCCGCGACGTCCCCACCGGTGCCGACCCACAGCGTCCGGTGCGCGAAGACGCCCGCGCCACGCAGCTGCAGGTCGAACGGTTCCGCGCCTGCGGCCGCGCGCGCCAGGTCGGCGCCGAGCCCGTCCGCCGCGGCGTCGGGCAGGCTGCCGTAGAACGCGGCCGTGAGGTGCCACATCTCGCGTGCCGACCAGCGCACACCGTCGTCCTGGGCCGAGGACCCGCGACGGACGACGGCGAGCGCGAGGTCGAGGTGGTCGAGGACGTCGGCCGGCGGCCACACCGCAGCGAACAGGCGCATGCCCTCAGCCTGCCAGGCACAGGACCGGCGGCCGCACCTCCCGGGGCCGTGACGCGGCCGCCACGGCCGTGAGGCCACCACCTCCAGCCCTCGCCGCCACCCCTCAGGAGACCGTCGCAGCCAGCGGCGGAGCCTCGGTGCCCAGGTGCTCGGGGCGGACCGACCGGTGCCCGGCCACCTTCGGCGCGATCCGGTCGAGCCGCGCGAGGTGGTCGTCGCCGAGCGAGACGTCGGCGGCACCGGCGTTCTCCCGCAGGTACGTCAGGTGGCGGGTGCCCGGGATCGGCACCACGTCCTCGCCGCGCGACAGCAACCAGGCCAGCGCGACCTGCCCGGGTCGCACCCCGAGGTCCGCGGCCACCGCACCGACCTCGTCGGCGAGCCGTCGGTTGGCGTCGAAGGCCTCGGCAGCGAACCGCGGATGCGTGCGGCGCCGCCCGCGCACGTCGTCCGGCGTGCGCAACGTCCCGGTCAACCAGCCCCGGCCCAACGGGCTGTACGGCACCAGCGCGATGCCCAGCTCGCGCGCGAGCGGCACCGTGCCGTCCTCGATGTCGCGGGTGAACACCGACCACTCGTTCTGGATCGCGGCGATCGGGTGCACCGCGTGCGCGCGCCGCACGGTCTGCGGCCCGGGCTCGGAGAGCCCGATGTGCCGCACCTTGCCCGCCTCGACGAGCTCGGCGAGCGCGCCGACGGTCTCCTCGATCGGCACGGCGGGGTCGACGCGGTGCAGGTAGTAGAGGTCGACGTGGTCCACACCGAGCCGGCGCAACGAACCCTCGATCGCGGTGCGCACGTACTCCGGGCGCCCGTCCAGCCGGCGTGCGTGCGGGTTGGTGTCGCGATCCAGCGCGTTGCCGAACTTGGTCGCGATCGTCACCGCGTCGCGACGGCCACGCAGCGCACGCCCGAGCAGGATCTCGCTCACCTCGGGGCCGTACACGTCGGCGGTGTCGAACAGGGTGATGCCCAGCTCGATCGCCTCGTCGACCAGCGCGGTCGCGGTCCTCTCCTCGACCTCGTCGGTCGAGGACAGGAAGCTCATGAAACCGAGACCGATCGGCGAGACCAGCGGTCCGTCCGCGCCGAGCCGCCGCTGCTGGGTGATCGTCATGCCTGCTCCTCGTCGCTCGTGCTCGTCCGGGTCCACCCTCGGGGCACCCGCGTGCCGGAACCAGCGTGTCCGGCTACGGGAACGCTTGAGCAGAACTCGACGGACCGTGCCCACCCGCCGAGGGGGGCGCCGCGGCCGACCTGCCGCGAGCGGACGCGGCCGGACGTGGCCCACGACCGTTGAGTTTCGCTACCGAGAAGTGGCAACCGAACCTCGTTGTTCCGCCCGTCGAGCGCTTGCATGCTGACGAGGTCCACACAGCACCCGCCTGCTCGTGCCCCCGGCACCACGCGGCGACGACGGAGATCGGACGGGCCATTGACCTACCGCACGCTCGGCAGGACCGGAGTGAGGGTGAGCCCGCTGACGCTGGGCGCCATGAACTTCGGGTCCCGCGCGACCAGCGACCACGACGAGGCGATCCGGATCATCCACCGCGCGCTGGACGCCGGGATCAACGTGATCGACACGGCCGACAGCTACTCGCAGGGCGAGAGCGAGGTCATCGTGGGCAAGGCCCTGCAGGGCCGTCGCGACGACGTCGTGGTCGCGACCAAGTTCCACAGCCGGTGGGGCACGGGCGTCAACACCCGGGGCAGCTCGCGCCGGTGGGTCGTCGCCGAGGTGGAGAACTCCCTGCGACGTCTGCAGACGGACCACATCGACCTCTACCAGCAGCACAAGCCCGACCCGGACACCGACATCGCGGAGACCGTGGGCGCCCTGGACGACCTCGTCCGGCAGGGGAAGATCCGGTACTACGGCACGACGACGAACGAGCCGCACCTGCTGGTCGAGGCGCAGTGGGCGGCCGCGCGCGACGGCCGCAGCCGCCCGGCCACGGAGCAGGCCCCCTACTCGATCCTGGCCCGCGGCGTCGAGCGGGCCACCCTCCCCGTCGCCGCGAGGTACGGCCTCGGCGTGCTGACCTGGAGCCCGCTGGCCGGCGGGTGGCTGTCGGGCCGGCACGTGGCCGGGAGCGAGGCGCCGCCGTCCGCGCGGGCCGCGCGCCAGCCGGGCCGGCACGACCCGGCGCTGCCGGAGAACCTGACCAAGCGGGACATCGCGGTCCGGCTGGGCGAGCTCGCCGCGAAGGCCGACATCACGCTGCCCGAGCTCGCGGTGGCGTTCGTGCTCCGCCACCCGGACGTGGACAGCGTGATCGTCGGACCGCGCACCATCGAGCATCTCGAGAGCCTGCTCGGCGCGCCGCAGATCGTGCTCGAGGACGCCGTCCTGGACGCGATCGACGAGCTCGTCCCGCCCGGGGTGACGGTCAACCGCGCGGACGAGGGCTGGTCCCCGCCGTGGCTCGACGGCGACGTGGCGGCCCGCCGCCGGCCGGCGCCCCGCCCCGTCGGCTCCACGTCCTGAGTCGCGGTGGTGTCGGTGGCCGACCAACCGCCCCTGCACCTGGGTGTCAACTGCCCGGGCCTGGGGTCGTACCGGGGCGCGTGGCGCCGCGACGGGGTGGACCCCCTGGGCACGTCCACGCCGGACTTCTACGTGCGCATCGCGCAGACCGCTGAGCGCGGTCTGTTCGACGCCGTGTTCACCGCGGACGTGCCGGCGCTCACCCCGACGTGGCAGACCGAACCGCAGCGCGCCAGCCTCGACCCGATCCTGGCGCTCACCGCGTCGGCGTTGGCGACCGAGCGCGTCGGGGTGGTGGCCACGGTGTCGACGTCGTGGCACCACCCCTACAACCTCGCCCGTTCCATCGCCAGCCTGGACCGGATCTCCCACGGCCGCGCCGGGTGGAACGTCGTCACCAGCTACAACCCGCTGGTGTCGCCCAACTACGGTCTCGAGACGCTGCCGCCGAAGCCGGAGCGCTACGCCCGCGCCCGCGAGTTCGTCGGCGTCGTCGACGACCTGTGGCGGACCTGGGCGCCGGACGCGATCGTCGCCGACAAGGACACGGGTGTCTTCGCCGTGCCCGGCCGGGTCAGGCCCGTCGAGCACCGCGGCGAGTACTTCACGGTGATCGGGGGCGGCGTGGTCCCTCCCTCCGAGCAGGGCCTGCCGGTGGTGTTCCAGGCGGGGGCATCCCCGGAGGGCCTCGACCTGGCCGCCCGCTACGCGGACGCCACGTTCGTCGCCGCGGCGACCCTCGACGCCGCCAGGGACTACCGGCGGCGCGTCGACGCCGCGTCCCACGCCCGGACACCCGGCCGGCCGAAGGTGCTGTCCCTGCCCGGTCTGGTGGTGACCCTCGGGTCCTCCGACGAGGAGGCACGGCGGCGGCGGGACGAGTTCCTCGACCCGGAGACGGAGTCGGGGAACCTCCGGATGCTGGCCCAGCGGATCGGCGTCGCGCCGGAGGAGATCGACCTCGACGCGCCGCTGCCGCTGGACGAGGAGCTGGTCGAACGGCGTCGGCACGACACGTCCGAGGGCTTCCTGCGTTCCATCGCCTCCCTCGCCGAGTCCGGCAGGACGGTCCGCGAGATCGCCCGGTACGGCTTCGGGCACCTGTCCGTCGCGGGCGGCCCGAAGACCGTCGCCGACACCATCGAGACGTGGTTCTCCACGGGTGCCGTGGACGGCTTCAACGTGATGTTCGACGTCATCGACGAGGCGTTCCCCGCATTCGTCGACGAGGTCGTCCCGATCCTGCAGGAGCGCGGCCTGTACCGGCGTCGGTACCACGGGTCGACGTTGCGTGAGCATCTCGGCCTGCCCGTCCCCTCCTGGTAGGCGGCCCGCGCCGACCGCACCAACCGCCCGCACCCGCACGAAGCCGACGCCCGAAGAGGAGCAGGAACATGACCCGCATCGTCGAGCTGAGCCCCGTCGTCGCCGAGGCCGCCAGCACGGAGCACCTCCTGGTGCACGGGATCTGGAACTCCCGCGTACCGACCGCCGAGCTCGCGCGCGAGCGCGGCCACACCTACTGGCGGCCCGCCGACGGCGGCGTGGGACGCGCCGAGGTGAACGCCGCGCTGGCCGACGCCGACGTGCTCGTCCTGGCACCCACCGTCGCCGCGGCCACGGGCACGTGGCAGCCCACCGACGGCGAGGCGGCAGGGCGGCTGCTCGGCCACCGGATCCTCGACCCGCTGTCGGCCGACCGGCCCGACCTGCACGTCGTGCTGGTCTCCCACTTCCTCGTGGGGCACGGCGTCGCCCACCGCAACGCCAAGCCGCACACCTGGGGGCTGCGCGCGCTGGAGGCCCATCTGCGTGGCGGGCGCAACCCGTGGACCATCTTGCGACCCACCTGGTTGTCGACCATCCACGACCCGTCCTACCAGATCCGGTTGTCGCAGGACTCCCGCGCCGACGGGCTGGTCAGCACCGCGAGCGTGGCCGCCGCCGTGCTCGCCGCCGTCGAGCACCCCGAGGTCGCGCAGGGTCGGACGGCCGCGATCTTCAACCTCTCCGTCCCCGGGGTCGGCCGCACCGACCTGGCCGCCCAGTTCGGTGCCCTGGACCTGGACTTCGAGGCCGAGCTGGTCCGGCAGACGGTGACGGCGTGACCCGGCCGGCCACTGCGCGACCCACAGGGCTGCCCGGCGGCCAGCACGAGTGGGAGGCCACGTTCGGCCGGGACGGGAACGGGCGGCCGGTCCCGCCCGAGCGGCACCTGCTGATCCTCGCCGACGTGATCGGCGACCCCGGTGAGGCCGCGGCCCGGCACCTCGAGTCGGCCCTGTCCGCGCTCGAGGGCCGGTACTCGTACGGACGCGACGGGCTGCTGTCCACCGTGGGATGGGGACACACCTGGTGGGACCGGTACACCGAGCACGACGGGCTGATCAACCGGCCTGCCCGCATGTCGCGCTGGGAGGACCCGGTCATCGACACGCCGCACGCGGTCTTCCACCTCGCCAGCGACCACGCCGACATCCTCGACGACGCCCGGCACACCCTGTTCGGTGAGGGCCCGAGCGGACAGGGTGAGCACCTGGGGGTCAGCGAGGTGCGCACCGGGTTCGTCGGCGCCGGGCTGCCCACGCACGCGCTGCCCGACCTCGCGATCCCCACCACGTCGCCGCTGCTGTTCGGGTTCCACTCGATCCACCGCGGCACGCAGGCCACGGAACGGTCCGTCACCGTCACCGCCGGACCGCTCGCCGGTGGCACCACGCAGCACGTCAGCCGCATCGAGCTGGACGTCCGCAGGTGGCAGGCCCTGGACCGCGACGCCCAGGCCGCCCTGCTGTACGCGCCGACGGTGACGGCGGCCCGTGCGGAGTCGCTCACCGACGACGCGCCGGCGGACTACGAGCGCTACGAGCAGACCGTGCGGGAGCACGGCATCGTCGGGCACGCGCAGGCCGCCGCCCGTGCCCGGGTGGACAACGTGCCGGTGATCAACCGCCGCGACTTCGCCACCGTCGACGACGGCACGCCCGGTACGCACTTCGTCTCCCTGCAGCGTGAGCTGCGGGACTTCAACAACACCCGCGCGATCATGAACGGCGCGGACGGCACCGACTACCACCGGGCGGTCGGCGCGCGCCGGCGCAACGGCATCAACGCGTTCTTCGACGTGACCCACCGCGCGACCTTCGGGGTCCCCCCGCGGGCGCTGCGCGCCTACCCCCATCGCCGGAGGTGGTAGGGATGCCCGACATCGCCGACGCCCTCGACGTCCTCGGGTCGGCCGTCGTGCCCGACGACGGCCGCGTGACCGACGACGCCGGTGCGCTCGACCGGGACTCGGCCGAGGTGCTGCGCGAGATCCTCACCGATCCCCCACTGCCGGTCGGGGGTGCCGCGGCCGGACCGGACGGCGCACGGCGCGCCGCGCTGCGTGAGGCGCTGGACTACCTCGGCAGCCGGCGGCTCGCCGCGGGCGCCACCCGCTCGGCGGGCACCGCGGCGGGTCTCGTCTCCGCGCTCGCGAGCGTGCACGACGCGCTGGCGCAGACGCTGCGCTGGCACGCGACCCTCGCGCCGGTGCTGGCGGGGCTGGCTCCTGGACGGGCCCGCGACACGGTCCTCGGCGACATCCTGCGCGGCGACCTCGTCACCTGGGCGACGCACCTCGCCTGGTGGGCGTGGGCGCACGACACCCCGCCGGCCGCGACCGACCCGATCCGCCGCGCCTCCGCGCAGCTGCGGGTCGACGCCTTCCCGGGGCTGTTCGACGCGATCGTGGTCTGGGAGCCGAGGTCCAGGTCGTTGGTCGCGGTCCCCACGTACCGCGACCGCGTGCGCTGGGAGGCCGACGAGGCGTCCGCGGGCTCCTGGACGGTGCACCTCACCGAGGCGACGTTCCACGCGTTCGAGCTGATCCCGGTCGCTGCCGATCCGCGGTCGCTGCCGGGCTGGCACGAGTTCTGAGACGTACCCCGCGAGCACCAGCACCATCAGCACGAGCACGAGCACGAGCACGAGAAGGAAGGCACCCGATGACCGTCTCCACCACCATCCGGCCCCCGGCCCTGGACTCCGCCGAGCTGCAGGCGATCCTCGGGGACGTGGCGGCCGACGCTCGTCACCGGCGCGAGACCGGGGGTGGGCGACCCGACGTCGCGCTGGACCTGGTGCGCCGGCACCGCCTGGGTGCGGTCCGCGTCCCGCTCGACGCGGGCGGCGGCGGCTACACCAAGCGCGAACTCTTCACCCTGCTCATCCGGCTCGCCGAGGCCGACCCCGACGTGCCGCACATCCTGCGCCTGCACTACGGGTTCGTCGAGGAGATCCTGCGCTCCCCGCAGGACCACCGGGGGCGGCTCGTCCAGGTGCTCGACGGCGTCCTGTTCGGCGGGGCGAGCTCGGAGCTGTCCGGGCAGCCCGGGGTGTACACGTACGACACCACGCTGACGCCCGACGGCGACGGCTACCGGCTCAACGGCCGCAAGTTCTACAGCACCGGCTCCCTGTACAGCGACTTCCTGCGCGTCGCCGCCGACGACGACGCGGGGCACCAGGTCAGCGTCCTCATCCCGGCCCACCGGGACGGGGTCACCCACGTGGACGACTGGGACGGCATCGGGCAGCGCGAGACCGGCAGCGGCACCACGGTCCTCGACGACGTCCGCGTCGAGGCCGACGAGGTGCTGCCGTTCCGGCACCCGGACGGCCGCCGGCCCCGCGGTGCCCAGGCGCAGCTGCTGCTGCACGCCGTCGCCGCGGGCATCCTGCGGGCGGTGACCAGCGACGCCGTGGACCTGCTGCGCCACCGGAACCGCACGTACACCTGGGGCAACGCCGAGCAGGCACGCCACGACCCCCAGCTGCTGCAGGTCGTCGGTTCGCTGTCCGCAGCGGCGTTCGTGGTGGAGGCGGCGGTCCTGGCGGCTGCCGACGCGCAGGACCGCGCCGACGCGGCCTTCGCCGGGACCGGCACCGCGGACGACGCCCTCGCCCTGGAGGCGTCGCTGCTCGCGTCCCGGGTGAAGGTCGGCGTCGAGGACCTCGCACTGCGCGCGGCCGGCGAGCTGTTCGCGGTGGGCGGCGCGTCGGCGACCCGCGCGTCGGCGCACCTGGACCGGCACTGGCGGAACCTGCGGACGCTGTTCTCGCACAACCCCACGGTCTACAAGGCGCGGGCCATCGGCGACCACCTGGTCAACGGCACCCCGCTCCCCCAGGTCGGCTTCTTCTGATCCGAGCACGAGGCCCAGGGGCCGCCGTCCGCCGTCCGACTCCACCGCACGCACCGCCGGATCGTCCAGCACCGCTCAGGTCTCCTCGCCCCATCGGAGGCCGCTTCCCCGAGAGGATCACCATGACCAGCACCCCGACCGCGCTCCAGCAGGTCGTCATCACCGCCGAGAAGCTGCGCCGCAAGCTCGACGCCGGACGCGACGTCGTGGTCCTCGAGGTCTCGCGCGAACCGCGCGGCGTCGAGCAGGACGGCGCCGGGCACCTTCCGGGCGCCCACCAGACCAGCCTGTCCACCCACTTCGCCGGTCCCCGCTCCGCGGGGTCCGGCAGCTTCCCGCTGCCGACCGAGGACCAGCTCCAGTCCGACGTGCGGCGCTGGGGAGTCACGGCGGACTCGATCGTCGTGGTGTACAGCCGCGAGAACCCGGCCCTCGCGGCCCGCGCCTGGTGGACGCTGCGATGGGCCGGGGTCCCGGACGTGCGCTACCTCGACGGCGGTGCGGACGCCTGGGTGGCCGCCGGCGGGGACCTGAGCACGCAGCCCCCGGCCGAGGCGAACGGGACCTTCCGGGTGGCTGTCGGGTCGGTGCCGTCCGTCGACACCGGGGCCGTCGGCGCACTCGCACGCGAGGGCGTCCTGCTCGACGCGCGCGGCCCCGACGCCTACCAGGGCGACGGGGCCGGTGGCGGCCACATCCCGGGTGCGGTGAACCTGCCCGGCACGGCCAACCTGGCCCCGGACGGGCGGCTGAAGGACGACGACGAGCTGCGCGAGCTGTACCGCGCGGCCGGGGTCGACGGCCGGACCCCCGTGGGTGCCTACTGCGGAGGCGGCGTCGCGGCTGCGCTGGACGTGCTCGCCCTGGCGCGGCTGGGCATCACGGCAGCGCTGTACGCCGGCTCGTTCTCCGCCTGGTCGGCCGACCCGGACCGCCCCGTCGTCACGGGCGGCGCACCCGGCTGACGTCGTCGTCGCGGGTGCTCACCGGCCCGCGCCCGGGCGACGCGGGGCGACGGAAGGCCCCGGGCCGGGCCGGTCAGCGGGCGGGCCGGTCAGCGGGCGGGCCGGTCAGCGGGCGGGCCGGTGCGCCCGTGCCGACGCGAACAGGCACAGGGCAGCCGCGGTGGCGAGGTTGAGGGACTCCGCGCGACCGCGGATCGGCACGCGCACCACCGCGTCGGCCAACGCGCGGTCGTCGTCCCCCATGCCCCACGCCTCGTTGCCGAACACCCAGGCGGTGGGCGCGGCCAGGTCCGGCGCGCCCACCGGTGCCCTCCCGGCGACGTCGAGCAGGTCGTCGAGGTCGTGCTCGCCGCGTCCGTCCGCGGCCAGCACGCTCAGGCCGGCGGCGCGGGCGTCGGCGACGACCTCGGCGAGCGACCCGCCCGTGGCGACCGGCAGGTGGAACAGCGACCCGGCGGTCGACCGGACGACCTTGGGGTTGTGCAGGTCGACGCTCGCGGCGGTGAGCAGGACGGCGTCCGCGCCCGCGGCGTCGGCGGAACGCACGACCGTGCCGGCGTTGCCGGGGTCACGGACCTGGGACAGCACGGCCACGAGCCGAGGGCGTGCGCGCAGGACCTCCGCGCGCACGGGGAGGGTCGCGTCGACGACGGCGAGGAGCTGCTGCGCGTCCGGGCTCATGGCGTCGAGCACCTCGGCCGTGCCGAACCGCACCCGCACGCCCGCCGACCGCGCGGCGTCGACGACGTCGGTGTACCGCAGCGCGGCGTCGGGCCCCACGAACAGGTCGCGCACGTGCGCGGCGGCCTCGGCCACCGCCTCCCGGACGGACTGCGGTCCCTCGACGAGGAAGACGCCGGCACGCCGACGCGCCGGACGCCCGGCCAGGGCCCGCACCGCCTTCACCCGCTCCGCGCGGGGGTTGGCGAGCTCGGGCACCGACCGGGCGTCCGGGACGGTGTCGCTCAGGGCGTCACGCAGCCTGCGTCACGCCGCCGACGGGGCGTTGACGTCCTCGGGGAGGGCGGCCTTGGCCACCTGCACGAGGGCGGTGAACGCCGCGGCGTCGGTGACGGCCAGGTCGGCCAGGACGCGACGGTCCACCTCGACGCCCGCGGCCTTGAGGCCCTGGATGAAGCGGTTGTACGTCAGGCCGTTCTCGCGCGACGCCGCGTTGATCCGCTGGATCCACAGCTTGCGGAAGTCGCCCTTGCGCGCCTTGCGGTCGCGGTAGGCGTAGACCAGCGAGTGGGTGACCTGCTCCTTGGCCTTGCGGTACAGCCGCGAGCGCTGCCCGCGGTAGCCGCTCGCCCGCTCGAGGGTCGACCGGCGCTTCTTCTGGGCGTTGACCGCCCGCTTCACGCGTGCCACGTGATGCTCCTTGCCTTGTCCGGGGCTCGATGCCTCCGCCAGGTGCGCTGACGCGCCGGCGGGTCAGCGACCGAGCAGCTTCTTGATCTTGGGGGTGTCCGCGGGCGAGACGACGACGTCACCGGCGATGCGGCGGGTGCGGCGGCTCGACTTGTGCTCCAGCAGGTGGCGGCCGCCGGCCTGCTCGCGCATGACCTTGCCGGTGCCGGTGACCCGGAACCGCTTCTTGGCACCGGAGTGCGTCTTGTTCTTCGGCATGGCTGCCGTGTCTCCTTGTCGTTCGCATCGCACGGTCGTGCGACTCGTGGGTCGTCCCGGGCGCGGGGTGCGCGCGCCGGTGCGGGTGTCAGCCGGACTGCTCGCCGTTCGCCGTGCGCGGACCGGGCCGCGGGGCGGGCTTGGGGGTCGCCCCGGTCCGGGGACCGGGGCGCGCGGCGGGCGCCGCCGGCGAGGCGGGCCGGGGCGTGGCCGGACGCGGTGCCGGCGGCCGCGGCGCGCCGGGGGCCGGCGCCGTGCGCGGCGCGGACGAGCGCGGGGCGGGTGCGGACGAGCGCGGTGCCGCGGACGTCGACGACGGACGCGGTGCCGCCGGACGCCGGGGCGCGGCGGGTGCTGCCGGTGCCTTCGCCGGGGCGGGTGCCTCGGCAGCCGGCGCGGGTGCGTCCGCGGGGGGCTGCACCGGCGCGGCCAGTGCCTCGGCAGCGGACGCCGACGACCCCTCCGCGACGATGAGGTCGCTCGAGACGGCCGGGAACGGGATGTGCTCGACCGGTGACTCGACCTCGACCGTCGTCGGGTCGTCGTCGCGCGCCTGGGCCGCCGCGCGGCGCTGCTCGTTGCGCTGGTCGGCCTTCTTCTTGGTCGGGCCGAGCACCATGATCATGTTGCGGCCGTCCTGCTTCGGCATGCTCTCGATGAAGCCGAGCTCCGCGACGTCCGCGGCGAGCCGCTGCAGCAGGCGCACGCCCATCTCCGGGCGGGACTGCTCGCGGCCACGGAACATGATCATGACCTTGACCTTGTCGCCGGCCTTGAGGAACCGCTCGACGTGGCCCTTCTTGGTGCCGTAGTCGTGCGGGTCGATCTTCAGCCGGAAACGGATCTCCTTGAGGATCGTGTTGGCCTGGTTGCGCCGGGCCTCACGCGCCTTCATGTCGGCCTCGTACTTGAACTTGCCGAAGTCCATGATCTTGCACACGGGCGGACGTGCGGTCGGGGCGACCTCGACCAGGTCGAGGTCCGCGTCCTGGGCCAGACGCAGAGCGTCCTCCAGGCGCACGATCCCGACCTGCTCACCGTTGGGTCCGACGAGTCGGACCTCGGCGACGCGGATCCGATCGTTGATGCGGGGCTCGCTGATGTGGTGCTCCTCGGGTTCGTCGTCGTGGACCCCAGGAACGAGGAAGGCCCCCGCCCTGGGCACAGGCGGAGGCCTCGTCCGGCGTCGACGGGCGCGTGGCGACCATCGACCGGCCGACGGGGATGACCCGTCGACCTGCGGACCGTGACCCGGTTCCCTGTCGTCGGACGAGCCGAGCGGTCGGGGCCAGGTGGGAGGAGCTCCACTTGTGCATCCGCTCCGCCGCGTGCCCCCGACGCCGGCACTACACCGGAGGTCACCGGGGCCGTGCGACAGGACGAGGGCGCGCGACAGCGCGAATCAGTCGAGCCGACACTACCAGACATCCGGCACCACCGGCCCGCGGCAGCCTGCGCGCGGCCCGCACGACCCGCGGCGAGCAAGACTTGAATGATTCCAGAAAACATGGTCAGGTGGTCCCATGACCGACACCGACCTGCTGCGGCAGCACGGGCTGCGGGTGACCGCCCCCCGGCTGGCCGTCCTCGACGCGCTCGCGGGGCACGCGCACCTCGACGCCGACGAGGTGCTGCGGCAGGTCCGCACCACGCTGCCGACGGTCTCCGTGCAGGCGGTCTACGACGTGCTGCACGCGCTGGCGGACACGGGCCTGCTGCGCCGCATCGAGCCCGCCGGGCACCCGGCCCGCTACGAGCGCCGCACGGGCGACAACCACCACCACGTGGTGTGCCGCGGGTGCGGCGCCGTCGACGACGTCGACTGCGTCGTCGGCCACGCACCGTGCCTCACCCCGAGCTCGGCGTCCGGCTTCGAGGTCGAGACGGCCGAGGTCACCTTCTGGGGCCTGTGCCCCGCCTGCCGGTCCGCCGGCTGACCACCACCCACGCCGCTGCTGCCGGCGCCACGACCCCCACCGGGCCCGTCCCGCCCGGTCGACGAGAGGAACGCACCTTGTCCCACGTCCCCGCCACCACCACCACGTCCGGCGCCCCGGTCGCCTCCGACGCGCACGCGCTGTCCGTCGGGGCCGACGGCCCGATCGCGCTGCACGACCACTACCTCGTCGAGAAGCTCGCGCAGTTCAACCGCGAGCGCGTGCCCGAGCGCGTCGTGCACGCCAAGGGGGGTGGCGCGTTCGGCACCTTCACGGTCACGCACGACGTCTCGGCGTACACGCGTGCGGCGCTGTTCCAGCCCGGCACGGCGACCGACATGCTCGCGCGCTTCTCGACGGTCGCGGGCGAGCTGGGCTCCCCCGACACGTGGCGCGACCCGCGCGGCTTCGCGCTGAAGTTCTACACGTCCGAGGGCAACTACGACCTCGTGGGCAACAACACCCCGGTGTTCTTCATCCGCGACGGCATCAAGTTCCCCGACTTCATCCACTCGCAGAAGCGCCTGCCCGGCACGCACCTGCGCGACAACGACATGCAGTGGGACTTCTGGACGCTCTCGCCGGAGTCGGCGCACCAGGTGACGTGGCTCATGGGCGACCGCGGCATCCCCGCGTCGTGGCGCCACATGGACGGGTTCGGCTCGCACACCTACCAGTGGATCAACGCCGCGGGCGAGCGGTTCTGGGTCAAGTACCACTTCACGACCCAGCAGGGCATCGAGAACCTGTCGAAGGAGGACGCGGCGCAGCTGGCCGGCTCCGACGCCGACGTCCACATCCGGGACCTCCACGAGCACATCGAGGCCGGCGACTTCCCGCGCTGGACGCTCAGCGTCCAGGTGATGCCGTACGCCGACGCGCAGGGGTACCGGTTCAACCCGTTCGACCTCACGAAGGTGTGGCCGCACGCCGACTACCCGCTGATCGAGGTCGGCGTGATGGAGCTCAACCGCAACCCGGAGAACTACTTCGCGCAGATCGAGCAGGCGACGTTCGCGCCGAGCAACTTCGTGCCCGGCATCGCGGCCAGCCCGGACAAGATGCTGCTCGCGCGCATCTTCTCCTACGCCGACGCGCACCGGTACCGGGTGGGCACGAACCACGCGCAGCTGCCGGTGAACGCGCCGACGTCCCCCGTGCACTCGTACGCGAAGGACGGTGCCGCCCGGTACCACTTCGAGTCGGCGTCGACCCCGGTCTACGCGCCGAACTCGGTCGGCGGTCCCGCGGCCGACCCCGCCCGCGCGGGCGAGGGCGGTTGGGAGTCCGACGGCGCCCTGGTGCGCACGGCCGCGACGCTGCACCCGCAGGACGACGACTTCGGGCAGGCCGGGACGCTGTACCGCGAGGTCTTCGACGACGCGGCACGGGCCCGGTTCCTCGACACGATCACGGGCCACGTCGGCGGCGTCCGGCGCGCCGACGTCCGCGAGCGCGCGATCCAGTACTGGACGAACGTCGACGCCGGTCTGGGCGCCGCGCTGCGCGAGCGCCTCGCCGCGACCGACGCACCGGTCGAGACGGGCGAGCCCGGCACCGCGACGATCCCGGTCGCCTGACCCACGTCCTCGCCGGCCGGCACGGCCGACGGCTCCGCACCCGGTGGGTGCGGAGCCGTCGGCCGTGCCGGCACGCGGGAGCGCCGCGGTGGCGGTGGCGGTCGCGGTGAGAGGATCGGCGCATGAGCCGCACGCACGACGACGCACACGACCCGACGGCCCAGGCGGTCCGCGACATCGCGGAGGTCGCGGCCGTCGAGGTGATCACGTCCGCCGCGGTGCACCTCATGAGCGCCGCCGCGGTCAAGTGCGGCCTCGCGGAGGACGACGCCGACGGCCCCGGGTCCCGGCACCGTGACCTCGACGAGGCGCGCAAGCTCATCACCGCGCTCGCGGCGCTCGTGACCGCGTCGGCACCGGACATCGGCAACCAGCACGCACGCTCGCTGCGCGACGGGCTGCGGTCGCTGCAGCTCGCGTTCCGCGAGGCGTCGCCGTTCCCGGACGCGCCCGGCGAGGGCCCGGGCGAGAAGCTCACCGGCCCGGTCTCCTGACGGCGCGGGCGGTCCGGTCCGCCGGGTACGACCCCGCCGCGGGACGCGTATCCTCGAACGCGGTCGTACCGACGGCGAGCGAAGGTCCGACGACACACGCACGAGACACGCACGAGGAGCGAGCATGCGGCGCGAGTCCGCGGGGACCGAGGTGGCCGGCACGGCCTGCTCGGGCGAGCCCCGACGCCGCACCGCCGTCGCCTGAGCGTCCGACCAGGACCTCGCCGCCCTGAGCGGCCCCGCCGACGGTCGGGTCGCGGCACCCTGCCGCCCGCCCGCCGACGACCCCGCGTGCCTCGCACGCACGGTCGCGTCCCTGCGCGACCTGCGTCGGCGGCTCCGACCTCACGGAAGCCGAGACACCCCATGCTCCCCCTGACCGAGAAGCAGCTGCGCACCAGCTTCGTCAACGCCTCGCGGCGCGAGGCGAACGACGCGACGCTGCCCGACCTGTCGTCCCTCGCCTGGGACCGCCTCGAGTACCTCGGGTGGCGCGACCGACGCGCGCCGCTGTCCGCCTACGTCGTCCTCGAGCTCGCCGGTGCGCCCACGGGCGTGCTGCTGCGCGCGTCCGACGCGTCGCGCGCCCGGCGGCGTGCGGTCTGCGCGTGGTGCGAGGACGTCGTGGTGACCGACGACGTCACGCTGTACGTCGCGCGCCGCGGCGGCGCCTCCGGCAAGCGCGGCAACACGATCGGCACGCTGATCTGCACCGACTTCACGTGCTCGCGCAACGTGCGTCGTCCCCCGACGCGCTCCGAGGCGGGCGACGACGCCGAGGCGATGCGTGAGCAGATCGTCGCGCGCCGGGTCGCCGGCCTGCGGGAGCGGTCCGTGCGGTTCGTCGAGGAGGTCGCCAGCACGCGCTGACGGCGGCGGCCGGCGGACCGCCCCCGGCGCCGGGTCCGCCCGGTCGTCGCGACGACCGGGCGGACCCGGGCGCGTGCCGGGCCGCCCTATCCTGGGACGATGACCGGACCGAGCGGCGCCTTCCCCGATCCCGGGCACCCACGGCCCGACCCTCCGGTGTCGTCCCCGACGGCGCCGCTGCCGCCCGGGTGGGCGGGCCCGGCCGCGTCGCACGCACCGGGCACGCCGCTCCCCCCGCACACCCCGGCCGCCCCGCCGCCCCGTCGCGTCTCGCGCCCCACCGTCGTCCTCGCCGTCGTCCTGGCCGCCGTGCTCGTGACGTGCGGGCTCGTCGGCTGGCGGCTGTGGACGACCACGCAGGCGTGGGAGGAGACCGCCGCCGACTGGGAGTCGCTCGCCCGCACGCACGGCGAGCAGCTCGCGCAGACGGAGGCCGAGCTCGAGGCGACGACCGGCGAGCTCGAGGCGACACGCGCACAGCTCGCGACCGCGCAGGCGCGGATCACCGAGCTCGCCGACGAGAAGGCGCAGCTCGGCGACACCACGGCCGCCCAGCAGCAGCTCGCGGACTACCAGCAACGCGTCTCGCAGGCCGCGGGTCAGGTCGCGACCGCGCTCGCCAACTGCATCGACGGCCAGGAGCGCCTCATCGGGTACCTGCAGGACGCGGCGAGCTACGCCGAGGCGGACCTCGCCCGCTTCCGGGCCGACGTCGAGCGGGTCTGCGGCGCGGCGACCGATGCGAACGCGGCGCTGCAGAGCGAGCTGTCCCGGTGAGGTCCGCCCGCACCGTCGCGACCGTCGCGCTCCTGGGCCTGGTCACGGCGTGCGCCTACCTGCCCGACCCGCCGGCACCCGTCCCGACGAGCGTCGTCCCGAGCGTGGCACCGGTCCCGACGGCCGCGGCGGACGGCTCGCAGCTGTCCCCCGACGGCTTCGACGCCGCGCAGCGCATGGCGGTGCGGATCCGCAACATCGGGTGCGGCGCGCTGTCGACCGGCTCGGGCTTCGCGCTCGACGAGCACACCCTCGTGACCAACCGGCACGTGGTCGCGGACTCCGCCGAGCTGCAGCTCAGCACGTACGACGGGCGCGACGTGGCGGCCGAGGCCGCGAGCACGGCGGGCCTGGCCGACCTCGCGGTCGTCCGCACGGTCGACGCGCTGCCGGCGGCGCCGGTGCTGGCCGACACGGACCCGCAGGTCGGGGACCCGGTCACGGTGGTCGGCTACCCGCTGGGACGGCAGCTGACCGTCACCGACGGGCGTGTCGTCGGTGCCGTCACCGACCCGCTGCACGCGAACCTCGGCGAGGTCCTCGTGACCGACGCGCCGGTCGAGCCGGGCAGCTCGGGATCGGCCGCGCTCGACGCGGAGGGGCGCGTCATCGGCGTCGTGTACGCCAAGAACGCGGACGACATGAGCTTCCTGGTGCCCGTGAGCACGTTGCGCGCCATGCTGGGCGACGACACCGCGTTCGCACCGGCACCGACCTGCGGCTGATCGGGCGGGCGCGTCACCACGACGAGGGGACGCACGACATGACCGAGCGCAGCTTCGACCCGACGGGCCTGACCCGGGCCGCCGAGGACACGTTCACCGTCCGTCGCGTGTTCGGCGAGGCGTACGAGCGCGACGGCAGGCTCGTGGTCCCCGTCGCGCGCGTGACCGGCCTCACGGGCTCGGGTGCGGGCAGCGGCGGCGGTGACGTGACGCCGGGTGCGCACGAGGACGGCGACGGGACCGCCGCACGCACGGCCTGGCACGCCGCGCACGGCACGGGCGACGGGGGCGGCGGTGGGTTCGCGGCCCACGTCAAGCCGCTCGGCGTCTTCGTCGTCGACGACACCGGTGCGCACTGGCAGCCGACGCTCGACGTCAACCGCGTGATCCTCGGCGGGCAGGTCGCCGCCGCGGTCGTCGCGAGCGCGTGGGCGCTCGCCTGGGCGGTACGTCGGCGCTGACGCGCGGGCCGTGCCACGCCGCCGGGGGCGGGCGCGTCGCCGCGTGCGTCAGGCGCGCCGCACGCGCAGCTCGAGCGAGTCGACGCGTGCGGCGACGACCGGGTCCTGCGCGAGCGCGCTGCTGACCTGCGTGAGCACCTGGTCGAGCGCTCCACGGTCGAGCCCGGGCGGCAGGCCCAGCTCGACCGCGACCTCGGCGCGCGTCCCCGGCACCGCGTCCACCGCGGCCACCGGGCGCACGCCGGCCAGGGCGGCGCGCACGGCGGTACGCACGTCGTCGGCGACGCGACCGTCGCGCACCGCGGGCTCCCACGCGAGGCCCTGCGCGAGCGCGTCGACCGCGGTGCGTGGCAGCACCGCGGTCACGGGGCCCGCCGCGTCGAGCACGAGCACCTCCCAGCCCTCGGCGACGGCGGACAGCGCGGCACGCGGCACGGCCGTGGGGACGGGGCGCGCGTCGGCGCGCCAGCGCGTCATCGCCGCGACGCTCGTGAAGGCCGGCAGGGCGGTGCGCCCGTCGGGCGTGCGCAGCGCGACGACGCCCGCCGAGGCCTCCTTGTCGACGGTGTGCGCGTGGCCGTCGTGCTCGACGACGCCCGCGACCTCGAGCTCGGCGAGGACGGGCACGAGCACGCGCGTGGGCGCGAGAGCCGCGACGACGTCGGCGAGCGACGCGTCACCCGCGCCGTACCGCGCGAGGACGCCCACGAGCGCGGGGTCGGCCGAGCCGTCGTCGCCCGCGAACGGCGACGACGGCGGCAGCTCGCGGCCCGTCACGGGCGTCCGGCGACGTCCAGGGCCTGCGGCAGCGTGAACGCCCCGGCGTACAGCGCCTTGCCGACGATCGCGCCCTCGACACCGGCGGGTACGAGCGTGCGCAGCGCGCGCACGTCGTCGAGGCTCGACACACCGCCCGACGCGACCACGGGCGCCGACGTGCGGGCGCAGACCTCACGCAGCAGCTCGAGGTTGGGGCCGCGCAGCGTCCCGTCCTTGGTGACGTCGGTGACGACGTAGCGCGAGCAGCCCGCGTCGTCGAGACGCGCCAGCACCTCCCACAGGTCGCCGCCCTCCTGGGTCCAGCCCCGTGCCGCGAGCGTCGTGCCGCGCACGTCCAGGCCGACCGCGATCTGCTCACCGTGCGACCTGATGACGCGGGCCGTCCACTCGGGGTCCTCGAGCGCCGCGGTGCCCAGGTTCACGCGCGTGGCGCCGGTCGCGAGCGCGCGATCGAGCGACGCGTCGTCGCGGATGCCGCCCGACAGCTCGACCTTGACGCCCTTGGCCGCCAGGTCGGCCGCCACCTTGCCGAGCAGGACGGCGTTGGTGCCGCGCCCGAACGCCGCGTCGAGGTCGACGAGGTGGATCCACTCGGCGCCGCCGGCGTACCAGTCCAGCGCCGCGGCCAGCGGGTCGCCGTACGACGTCTCGGAGCCGGCCTCGCCCTGCACGAGCCGCACGGCCTGGCCTCCTGCGACGTCGACGGCGGGCAGCAGCTCGAGCCGGGGCTCACGCGTGGAAGTCATGGGTCCTCTCCGGGTGGGGTGTCCGCACGTGCCCCGGGCGGGGCCGTGCGGGGTACGTGCTCAGCGCAGCGAGCCGACCCAGTGGGACAGCAGCTGCGCGCCGGCGTCGCCGGACTTCTCGGGGTGGAACTGCGTGGCCGCCAGCGGGCCGTTCTCGACCGCGGCCACGAACCGGCCGCCGTGGTCGGACCAGGTGACGAGCGGCGCCGGCAGCTGGTGCTCGCCCGCTGCCGGGGCATCGAGCAGCGGGAACGACCGCGCGGCGTACGAGTGCACGAAGTAGAAGCGCTCGCCGGCGAGGCCGTCGAGCAGAACCGAGCCCTGCGGCGGGTCGACCTCGGCCCAGCCCATGTGCGGCACGACGTCCGCCTCGAGACGGTCGACCACACCGGGCCACTCGCCGAGGCCGTCGGTCCGCACACCGTGCTCGACGCCGTGCGCGAACATGACCTGCATGCCGACGCAGATGCCGAGCACGGGACGTCCGCCCGCGAGGCGCCGGTCGACGATCTGGTCACCGCCGACGGCACGCAGCCCGGCCATGCAGGCCGCGAACGCGCCGACGCCGGGGACGACGAGACCGTCGGCGCCGAGCGCCGCCTGCTTGTCGGCGGTCAGCTCGACGTCGGCGCCGACCCGGGCGAGCGCCCGCACAGCGGAGCGCACGTTGCCGAAGCCGTAGTCCAGCACGACGATGCGGGGCGAACGAGGCACGCGTGCAGCGTACCGGTGCGGCGCGCACCGCCCGCCCGGCGTCCGCCGGGACCGAGGTCGACGCACGCCCGGGCGCAGGCCACGGCGGTCCGGACCGGAACGTCGCGCGGGTGGCGGGCCGGCACCGGCCCGCCACCCTGTGTCACCGTGCCCGTGGGGCGCGTCGTGCGCGGCTCACGCCGCGCAGCTCACCGTCACCGACCCCGGGGCGTTGCCCGACCCGACGAAGCCGAACGACGTGGTCCCGTTGGCCGGCAGGGAGCCGTTGTGCGCGGCGTTGCGCACGCTCACCGACGACCCGCTGCCCGACGCGACACCGTTCCAGAGGCTCTGGACCGACTGCCCACCGCTGAACGACCACGACGTCGACCACGACGACGTGCCCGACGAGCCGGCGCGGACGGTGACGTTGGCCTGGAAGCCGCCGGGCCACGAGTTCACGGTCTCGAACGTCGCCGTGCACTGCCCGCTGCCGGGCGTCGGCTGCGGTCCCGGTCCCGCCGTGGGCGTGGGCTGCGGGGTCGGCGTCGCGGTGCGCGTGGGCTGCGGGCTCGGCGTCGGCTGCGGGCCGGGCTGGCCGCTCGTCGAGACCGAGAAGCTGTTCACGGCCAGGCCCGTGCCGCCCTCCCACGGCTCGAAGCCCGCCTGGATGCTCGTGAGGTACCAGCTGTTCGAGCCCAGACCGCGTGAGACGACGTCGTCCCAGAAGTCCTTGACCCGGAAGCTGGCGCTCGTCGTCACCTGCTGGCGCACGTACGAGATGACCTGCCAGCCCCCACCGCTGCCGGACCACACGTCCCACGTCGCCCCGGCGACCGAGGCGGTGCCGACGCGCGAGCCGATCGGCTGGATCGGGCCCCGGTGGTTGAGCCACACCATGAGCTCGGCGCCGTCGTTCTGCCCCGTCGACGCCGAGGGCTGCGACCGGTGGAACCAGATGTCGTACGACGCGTTCCACGAGCCGCTGCTGGGCACCGTGATGCTCGCGCTCGTCGAGATCGTCCCGAACCGCGGGTCGCTGGCCTGCAGGCCGGTCGGGTTGAGCAGACCGCTCGAGCAGTTGCCGTAGTGGCAGCCCCAGTAGATCGACGGGTACGACTTCGGTGCGCCGTTCGTCGCCACCGAGCCGTCGGCCTGCGTGACGGTGAAGCCGCTCGACGTGACGTCGATGCACTGCGTGGCGCTGGTGCCCCAGCGGTTGTTCTGGACGATGTACTGGCCGCCCTGCACGGGCGCGCTGCCGTACCTGTCGCAGATGATCGGAGCGGCCGTCGCGGTCGGCGCGACGGCGAGGGCACCCAGGCCGAGCGCGGCCGCGAGCGCGACCGTCAGGATCCTGGAACGTGAACGCACTCTCATGGCGGTCCTCTCACAGGTGGCAGTGGCCGGAGTGCTGCCATGAAAGCACCGCCGGCGGGCGAGGGCGCCCGCTCCGGGGCCCACCGCCGGCCCGGAAACGTTTCGGACCGGACGTCAGCGGCCGGGACGGTGCGCGGCGAGCAGCCGCATCGCCTTCCACCGCGACAGCCCGACCGACGTCACGACGCCCTCGATCTCCCCCGCCGGCACGTCGCCGAGCAGCAGGTCCTCCAGCACGGGCGGCGCACCCGAGAGCACGAGCCCCGCGGGCAGCTCCTTCTGCTGCGCGCCACCGACCCACTGCGAGGCCGAGATCTTGCCCTCGCGTCGCTCGAGCAGCACGACCGGCACCTGGCGCAGCAGCTTCGACACGGCACCCGCCGCGGCCCCACCGGTCGCGGGGTCGCGCAGCACCGCGAGCGCGCCCACGGGCGACGGCACGACGTCGACGTCGACGTGGGCGAGCGAGCAGGCGGCGGCGAGCGCGTCGGCGACGGCCACCTGCGTGACGACGACGGTGACGCTGGGCGGCTGCGCGGCGCTCAGGCCCGACAGGTCGTCGGGCACCTCGAGACCGTCGAGACCGTCCTCGCTCACAGCGCACCCTTCGTCGAGGGGATCCCGTCGACGCGCGGGTCGAGCGCCACGGCCGCGCGCAGCGCGCGCGCGAGCGCCTTGAACTGCGCCTCGACGATGTGGTGCGGGTCGCGGCCCGCGAGCACCCGGACGTGCACGGTGAACGCGGCGTGGTGCGCGATCGACTCGAGCACGTGCGACGTGAGCGACCCCGTGAAGTGCCCGCCGATGAGGTGGTACTCCTGCCCTGCGGGCTCGCCGGTGTGCACGAGGTAGGGGCGCCCGGACACGTCCACGACGGCCTGCGCGAGCGCCTCGTCGAGCGGGACGGTCGCGTCGCCGTAGCGCGCGATGCCCCGCTTGTCCCCGAGCGCCTCGCGCAGCGCCTGGCCGAGGACGATCGCGGTGTCCTCGACCGTGTGGTGCACGTCGATGTGCGTGTCGCCCTTCGCCTGCACCGTCAGGTCGACGAGCGAGTGCTTGCCGAGCGCCGTGAGCATGTGGTCGTAGAACGGCACGCTCGTGTCGATCTGCGTGCGACCCGTGCCGTCGAGGTCGAGCTCGACCAGCACGGTCGACTCGCTCGTGCTGCGCTCGATGCGCGCCGTGCGGCGCGGTGCCTCGCTCATCGTCCTGCCACCTCCACCAGGGCGTCCTTGAACGCCGACGTCTCCGCCGGGGTGCCGACCGACACCCGCAGCCATCCCTCGGGGCCCGTGACGCGCACGAGGACCCCGCGGTCGAGCAGACCCTGCCAGACCGCCTCGCGGTCGTCGAACCGGCCGAAGAGCACGAAGTTCGCGTCGGAGTCCGCGGCCTGCAGACCCTGCGCACGCAGCCACGTCACGAGCGCGTCGCGCTCGGCGCGCAGCGACCCGACCTGCGCCATGAGCTCGGGCGCGTGGCGCAGCGCGGCGCGCGCGACGGCCTGCGTCACGGCCGACAGGTGGTACGGCAGCCGTACGACGCGCAGCGCGTCGACGAGCTCGCGCGACGCCGACAGGTACCCGACACGCGCGCCGGCGAGCCCGAACGCCTTGGACATCGTGCGGCTCACGGCCAGGTGCGGGGACGCGTCGAGCAGCTCGAGCGCCGACGCCGTGCCCGTGCGGCGGAACTCGCCGTACGCCTCGTCGACGACGACCACGCAGCCGCCGGGCACGCGTGCGGCGACGTCCAGCACGGCGCGCACGGTGTCGAGCGGCAGCGCCGTGCCGGTCGGGTTGTTGGGGCTGGCGAGCAGCACGACGCTCGGTGCGTGGGCCGCGATCGTCGCGCGCGCCTGCTCGGGGTCGAGCGTGAAGTCCTCGGCGCGGTGCCCGACGACCCACGCGGTCGACGTGTCGCGCGCGTACTCGGGGTACATCGAGTACGTCGGAGCGAACGACAGGGCCGTGCGCCCGGGGCCGCCGAACGCCTGCAGGACGTGCAGCATGATCTCGTTCGACCCGTTCGCGGCCCACATCTGGTCGGGTGCGCGGTGCACGCCGGACTCGACCTCGAGGTACGCGGCCAGCTCGGTGCGCAGGTCCGTGAAGTCCCGGTCCGGGTAGCGGTTGAGGCCGCGGGTCGCGTCGGCCACGGCGGCGGCGACGTCGGCGACGACCTGCTCGGACGGCGCGTACGGGTTCTCGTTGACGTTGAGCAGCACCGGGACGTCGAGCTGCGGCGCGCCGTAGGGCTCGAGGCCCACGAGCTCGGGGCGCAGCGGCAGCGTGCCGGGCGACAGGTCGGGGGCGGCGGTCACGTGCCCGAGTCTAGGTTCAGCCACGCGGCGGGACGCCGCGCCGCCCACCCAGCGGTCCGTGTCGGCGCCCGCACGTACGCTGCCGGACATGCCGACCCCCACCGCTCCCCCCGCGTCCGCCGTCGACCGGGTGGCGCTGCGCGCGCAGGCGGAGGAGGTGCTGCGCGCGCTCGTCGGCCGCGAGGACGCGCGCCTGCACGAGGACCAGTGGCAGGCGGTCGAGGCGCTCGTGGCCGACCGGCGCCGCGTGCTGGTCGTGCAGCGCACCGGGTGGGGCAAGTCCGCCGTGTACTTCGTGGCCACGGCGCTGCTGCGCCGGGGTGCCGCGGGGCCGCCGCGGGGCGCCACGATCATCGTGTCCCCGCTGCTGGCACTCATGCGCAACCAGGTGGACGCGGCACGCCGGGCCGGCATCGCGGCCGAGACCCTCAACTCGGCCAACCAGCAGGACTGGGCCGACGTGCACGCGCGCATCGCGGCGGGCGAGGTCGACGTGCTGCTGGTCTCCCCCGAGCGGCTCAACAACCCCGGGTTCCGCGACGAGGTGCTGCCACGGCTCGCGGCCGACGCGGGCCTCGTCGTGGTGGACGAGGCGCACTGCGTGTCGGACTGGGGACACGACTTCCGGCCCGACTACCGGCGCATCGGCACGCTGCTGGCGGACCTGCCGGCCGGCGTGCCGGTGCTCGCGACCACGGCCACGGCCAACGCGCGTGTCACGGCCGACGTCGCCGAGCAGCTCGCGGTCGGTGACGCCGGCGGGGCCCGCGTCACCGACGTCGAGGCCGGCACGCTGGTGCTGCGCGGCACGCTCGACCGCCCGAGCCTGCGGCTGCAGGTGACCGCGCTGCCGGACGTCGCCACGCGCCTGGCGTGGCTGGCCGCGACGCTCCCCACCGTCCAGGGCTCCGGCATCGTCTACTGCCTGACGGTCGCCGCCGTGGACCAGGTGACCGAGCACCTGCGGGCGGCAGGGCTCGACGTGCGGGCGTACACCGGCCAGACCGACCCGACCGAGCGCGAGCAGGCCGAGGCCGACCTCCTCGGCAACCGGGTCAAGGCGCTGGTCGCGACGTCGGCGCTCGGCATGGGCTACGACAAGCCCGACCTCGGGTTCGTCGTGCACGTCGGCGCGCCGTCCTCCCCCATCGCGTACTACCAGCAGGTCGGGCGTGCGGGTCGCGCGACCGCGCGCGCCGACGTGGTCCTGCTGCCGGGGCACGACGACCAGGCGATCTGGGAGTGGTTCGCGTCGACCGCGTTCCCGCCCGAGGACCAGGTGCGCGCCACGCTCGCGGCCCTCGACGCGCACGGCACGCTGTCGACGGCCGGGCTCGAGACGTTCGTCAGCCTGCGCCGCAGCCGCCTCGAGGGGATGCTCAAGGTGCTCGACGTCGACGGTGCCGTGCGCCGCGTGCGCGGGGGCTGGGAGTCCACGGGGCAGCCGTGGGCGTACGACGGCGAGCGGTACGCGCGCGTCACGGCCGCGCGCCGGGCCGAGCAGCGCACGATGCTCGACTACCAGGCGACCGAGGGCTGCCGCATGGCGTTCCTGCGCGCCGCGCTGGACGACCCGGACCTGCCGGACGGCTGGCGGTGCGAGCGGTGCGACCGGTGCACGGGCGAGGCCGTGGGCGTCGTCATCGACGCATCGGCCGTGGAGCACGCGCGCGAGCTGCTGTCCGTGCCGGGCGAGCCCGTGACCGCGCGGCGGCAGTGGCCCAGCGGGCTCGGTGCGCTGGGGCTCGACCTCAGGGGCCGGGTCGCGGGCGACGAGCAGGTCGGCGAGGGGCGCGCCGTCGGGCGGCTCGACGCGCTCGGCTGGGGCGGTCCGCTGCGCGAGGCGCTGCGCGAGCAGGTGCCGACCGAGCTGCCGGTGAACCTGCGCGCCGCGGTACGCACGGTCCTCGAGGCGTGGGCACCCCAGGTCGACGTGGTCGTGGCCGTCGCGTCGCAGAGCCGGGGCGCGCTCGTCGAGCACCTGGCCACCGGGACCGCGCGGCTGCTGGGCGTGCCGCTGCTCGGCGCGCTCGTGCCCACGGGCTCACCGTCCCGGCACGACGTCAACTCGGCGCAGCGGCTCGCGGACGTGCTGCGCCACCTGGACCTGCCGCCCGACGTCGCGGCGGGCGTCACGGGGCAGCGCGTGCTGCTCGTCGACGACCGCACCGACACCGGCTGGACGCTCACCGTCGCCGGGCGGCTGCTGCGCCGTGCCGGTGCCGCCGAGGTCCTGCCGTTCGTGCTCGGCGTCGGCTGACACCGGCACCGGACGCGGACCGACGTCAGAACCGGGCGCGGACCGCCTCACCGTGCGCGGGCAGACCCTCGGCGTCGGCGAGCGCGACGACGCGGTCGGCGACGGCCGCGAGCGCGTCCGCGTCGTACTCGACGACCTGCACCGCGCGGAGGAACGAGTGCACACCCAGGCCGCTCGCGAAGTGCGCGCAGCCGCCCGTGGGCAGCACGTGGTTCGACCCGGCCATGTAGTCACCCAGGGACACCGGCGACCAGGGCCCGACGAACACCGCGCCCGCGCTCGTCACGCGGTCCGCCCAGGCGGCCGCGTCGACGGTCTGGATCTCGAGGTGCTCGGCACCGTACGCGTTGACGACGTCCAGGCCCGCCTCGAGGTCGTCGACGAGCACGATCGCCGACTGCGAGCCGCGCAGGGCGGCCGCGACGCGGTCGCGGTTCGGCGTGACCTCGACGCGGTCGACGAGCTTGGCCTCGACGGCCCCCGCGAGCTCGACGGACGGCGTGACGAGCACGGCCGCGGCGAGCGGGTCGTGCTCGGCCTGCGAGACGAGGTCGGCGGCCACGTGCACGGGGTCCGCCGACGCGTCGGCGAGGATCGCGATCTCGGTCGGGCCCGCCTCGGCGTCGATGCCGACGACGCCGCGCACGAGCCGCTTGGCCGCCGCCACGTACACGTTGCCCGGCCCCGTGATGACGTCGACGGGCTCGCAGAGCGTCGCGTCGTCGACGTCGTCGCTGCCCTCCGCGCCGTAGGCGAGCATGGCGACGGCCTGCGCACCACCGGCCGCGTACACCTCGTCGACACCGAGCAGGGCGCACGTCGCGAGCACGACCGGGTCCGGCAGACCGTCGCGGTCCTTCTGCGGGGGCGAGACGACCGCCAGCGACGCGACACCGGCCTCCTGCGCCGCGACGACGTTCATGACGACCGACGACGGGTAGACCGCGAGCCCGCCCGGGACGTAGAGACCGACGCGGCGGACCGGGAGCCAGCGCTGACGCACCTGCGCGCCGGGGCCGACGTCGACCGTGAAGTCCTGCGGGCGCTGCGCCGCGTGCACGCGGCGCACGCGTGCGATGGTCTCCTCGAGCGCGGCCCGCACCTGCGGGTCGAGCGCACCGACCGCACCCGCGACGACGTCGGCGGGCACCCGCAGGTGCACGGGCCGCACACCGTCGAACCGCTCGGCGAGGTCGCGCAGCGCCGCGGCGCCGCGCGCGCGCACGTCCTCGAGGATCGGCGCGACCACGGCGGCGGCGTGCTCGACGTCGAGCTCGGCCCGCGGCAGCTCGGCGAGCAGCTCACGGCGTGACAGGGAGCGACCACGCAGGTCGATGCGGGAGATCACACCGTCGAGTCTAGGACGCGCCGGGCGCCGCCCCTCCGGTCGTCCGCGTCACGTTCGGCGCGTCACCCGCGTAGCGCGCCGCTCGCTCGTCGAACAGCTCGGCCCAGGACCGTACGGGCCGCGCGGCGCAGTGGTCGGCGAGCTGGTCGAGGACCACGTGCCAGCCGCCGCCGTAGCCGCGCGCGGCGCGCTCGACGAGCCGGGCGTGCACGAGCGTGAGCACCGCACCGTCCGCGTCCTGCGCCACGGTGACGCGCACGTGCGACGGCTGCTCGCCGGGGAACTGCCACGTGAGCTCGAGCGTCCGGGGAGGGTCGCACCCGAGGACCTGCCCCCGTGCGACGTCGTCGGCGTCGGCGCGGTCCTCCCCCATGCGCAGCTCGTAGGTGCCGCCCACGCGCAGGTCGCCCTGCAGCGCCCCCAGCCACCGGCGGGCCCGCGCCGGTGTCGTCATCGCGTCCCAGAGGTCGTCCGGGGTCGTCGGGTAGACCCGTCGGAACGCGACCTCGGCCCCGTGCTCGCCGAGCGTGACGGTTCCGTCGTCGGGTGTGCGTGTGCTCATGCGTCCTCCTCGTGCGTCGCGCTCGCCGTGCCGGACGCGACGTCGTCCGCCGCAGGTGCCGTCGCCCGCCGCCCGCGTGCGACCTCGGTGCCGAGCGCGTCGAGCCGCGGCGACCACGCGCGCACCACGGACGCCGTCCACCGTCCGACCTCGTCGAGCGCGTCGGGACGCACCGTGTACAGCCGGACGGTGCCACGGGGCCGCGAGACGACGAGGCCTGCCTCGCGCAGCACGCGCAGGTGGCGCGACACCGCGGGCTGGCTGATCCCGAACTCGGCACCCACGGCGGTCGCGAGCTCACCCGCGGGCCGCTCGGCCGCGCCGATGAGCTCGACGAGGCGGCGACGCACGGGTTCACCGAGGGCGTCCAAGGGGTGCACGTCGACCATATTTGCGCATCCTATTATATAACGCAAGTGTGAGATTCTGCCTGCCAGACTGGGTCCGTGACCCACGACGAGCCCATCCGCCTCGGCCAGTTCCTCAAGCTCGGCGGCATCGCCGAGACGGGCGGGCAGGCCCGTGCCCTGCTCGACGACGGCGCGGTGACGGTCAACGGCGAGACCGAGACGCGCCGCGGCCGGCAGCTGCGCCCCGGCGACGTCGTCGAGGTCGACCTGCCCACCGGCGTCCGGCGCGCGACCGTGCAGGACTGACGGCCGCCGCGCCGCACCCGCGGGGCTGCACGCCGACGACCGTCGTCAGTCCCTCAGGACGCCAGGCAGCTCGGCCCGAGCAGCGCCTTGAGGTCGCCGAACAGCGACGGTGAGCGCTCGACCCGCAGGCCGTCGTCGAGCCGCATGACCACCGCGCGGCCCGGGCTCGTCAGCCGCAGGTGCACCTCGGTGACGCCGGGATGCGTCGACAGCACCTCGCGCAGCCGCTCGACGACGGGCGGTGTGCACCGGCCCTCGGCGAGCGACACCACGACGGGTGAGTCCGCGGCCTGCGACGTGTCGGGGATCGACACCTCCATCGCCTGCAGCTGCATGGTGTCGTCGCGCCGCCGCACACGGCCGCGCACGACGAGCACGGCGTCCTCGGCCAGGACCGTCGAGTAGGCGAGGTACGTCTCGCCGAAGAACATGATCTCGACCGAGCCCTCCATGTCCTCCAGCGTCACCGCCGCCCACGGGTTGCCCTGCTTCGACATCTTGCGCTGCAGGCTCGTCACGAGGCCCGCGACGACGACGGTCGACCCGTCGGGCCGCGCCTCGTCGGCGTTGAGCGTGGCGATCGAGACGTCGGCCTGCGCCGACAGCACGTGCTCGAGCCCCGACAGCGGGTGGTCGGACACGTACAGACCGAGCATCTCGCGCTCGAACGCGAGCCGCTGCTTCTTGTCCCAGTCCGGCAGGTCCGGGATGGTCACGGCGATGCCCGTTCCGGTCTCCTCGTCACCGCCCAGGTCGGCGAAGAGGTCGAACTGACCGGTCGCCTCCTTGCGCTTGACGTCGATGACCGCGTCGACCGCCTGCTCGTGGATCAGCAGCAGCGCGCGGCGTGCGTGGCCGAGCGAGTCGAAGGCGCCGGCCTTGACGAGCGACTCGATGGTCCGCTTGTTGCAGACGACCGCCGGCACCTTGTCGAGGAAGTCGGTGAACGACGTGAACGCGCCCTTCTCCTCGCGCGCCGCCACGATCGCGTCGACGACGTTCGCCCCGACGTTGCGCACGGCCGTCAGACCGAAGCGGATGTCGACGCCGACGGCCGTGAAGTTCGCCGACGACGAGTTCACGTCGGGCGGCAGCACCGTGATGCCCATGTGCCGGCACTCACCCAGGTACAGCGCCGACTTGTCCTTGTCGTCGCGCACGGACGTCAGGAGGCCCGCCATGTACTCGGTCGGGTAGTTCGCCTTGAGGTACGCGGTCCAGTAGGAGACGACGCCGTACGCGGCCGAGTGCGCCTTGTTGAAGGCGTACCCCGCGAACGGCACGAGCACGTCCCAGACCGCCTGGATCGCGGCGTCGGAGTACCCGCGCTCGCGCATGCCCGCCTGGAAGGGCACGAACTCCTTGTCGAGCACCTCCTTCTTCTTCTTGCCCATCGCGCGGCGCAGCAGGTCGGCCTGACCGAGCGAGTAGCCGGCCAGGACCTGCGCGGCCTTCTGCACCTGCTCCTGGTAGACGATCAGGCCGTGCGTGACCCCGACGACGTCCTCGAGCGGCTCGACGAGCTCGGGGTGGATCGGCTCGATCTCCTGCAGGCCGTTCTTGCGCAGCGCGTAGTTGACGTGCGAGTTCATGCCCATCGGGCCGGGGCGGTACAGCGCGATGACGGCCGAGATGTCCTCGAAGTTGTCCGGGCGCATCTGCCGCAGCAGCGAGCGCATCGGCCCGCCGTCGAGCTGGAACACCCCGAGCGTGTCGCCGCGACCCAGCAGCTCGTACGTCGGCGGGTCCGTGAGCGAGACGGTCTCGATCTCGATCGCCGGCTTGCCGTTCATCACGATGTTCTCGAGCGCGTCGTCGAGGATCGTGAGGTTGCGCAGCCCCAGGAAGTCCATCTTGATCAGGCCCAGGGCCTCGGACGCGGGCTGGTCGAACTGCGTGATGATCGCGCCGTCCTGCGGCCGCTTCATGATCGGGACGATGTCGAGCAGCGGCTCGCTCGACATGATGACGCCCGCCGCGTGCACACCCCACTGCCGCTTGAGGTTCTCCAGCCCGCGCGCGGTCTCGAGCACGCGCTGCGCCTCCGGGTCGGCGGAGACGACCTGGCGGAACTCGTCGGCCTCGGCGTACCGCGGGTGCTCGGGGTCGTACATGCCCGACAGCGGGATGTCCTTGCCCATGACCGCCGGAGGCATCGCCTTGGTGAGCTTGTCCCCCATCGCGAACGGGAAACCGAGCACGCGTGACGCGTCCTTGAGCGCCTGCTTGGCCTTGATGGTGCCGTAGGTGACGATCTGGCAGACCCGGTCGTCGCCGTACTTCTCGGTGACGTACCGGATGACCTCGCCGCGCCGGCGCTCGTCGAAGTCGACGTCGACGTCGGGCCAGGACACGCGCTCGGGGTTGAGGAACCGCTCGAAGATCAGCCCGTGCTCGAGCGGGTCGAGCTCGGTGATGCCCATGGCGTACGACGCCATCGAGCCGGCCGCGGACCCGCGACCCGGCCCGACGCGGATGCCCTGCTTCTTGGCCCAGTTGATGAAGTCCGCGACGACGAGGAAGTAGCCGGAGAAGCCCAGCTGGGTGATGACGCCCGTCTCGTAGTCGGCCTGCTTGCGCACGTCGGCCGGGATCGAGCCGCGGTAGCGGCGCAGCAGCCCGTTCTCGACCTCCTTGACGAACCAGGAGTCCTCGTCCTCGCCCGCGGGCACCGGGAACCGGGGCATGTAGTTGGCGCCGGTGTTGAACTTCACCTCGCACTGCTCGGCGACGAGCAGCGTGTTGTCGCACGCCTCCGGCAGCTCGGCCCACGTGCGGCGCATCTCGGCCGCCGACTTCACGTAGTACCCGGTGCCGCCGAACGCGAACCTGCTCCCGCCCTGGTCGCTCGTCGGCTCGTCGAGCGTCGAGCCGGACTGCACGGCCAGCAGCACCTCGTGCGCGTGGGCGTCCTCCTCGCGCGTGTAGTGCAGGTCGTTGGTCGCGACGAGCGGCGCGCCGATGCCCTCGGCGATGCGCAGCAGGTCCTTGATGACGCGGCGCTCGATGTCCAGGCCGTGGTCCATGACCTCGACGAAGAAGTGCTCCTTGCCGAAGATGTCCTGCAGCTCGCCCGCGGCGCGCAGCGCCTCGTCGTAGTGGCCCAGCCGCAACCGCGTCTGGATCTCCCCCGACGGGCAGCCGCTGGTCGCGACCAGCCCGTCGGAGTACCGCGACAGCAGCTCGCGGTCCATGCGCGGCCACTTGCCCATCTGCCCCTCGAGCGAGGCCAGCGACCCCATCCGGAACAGGTTGTGCATGCCCTCGGTCGTGCGGCTCAGCAGCGTCAGGTGCGTGTACGCGCCACGGGCGGAGACGTCGTCGGACGCCTGGTGCGCCTCGCCCCAGCGCACCCGGTTCTGGTCGAACCGGCTGGTGCCGGGTGTGACGTACGCCTCGACGCCGATGATGGGCTTGATGCCGCGGTCGGTCGCCTTCTGCCAGAACTCGAAGGCACCGAACAGGTACCCGTGGTCCGTGATCGCCATGGCCGTCTGGCCCAGCCGCGCGGCCTCGTCGAGCATCTCGCCGATACGCGCCGCACCGTCGAGCATCGAGTACTCGCTGTGGACGTGGAGGTGGACGAACGACGGGTCCGGGGATCCTCCAGCAGCCATGCGGGCGATCCTACGTCGCCCCACCGACGCTCAGGAGTACGCGCCCCGGAGCGTCTCGAGACCGGCGACGAGGTCCTGCGGGTACCCGCTCGTCGTCTCGAGCCACTGCCCCGTCCCGGGGTGCTCGAAGCCCAGGCGCACGGCGTGCAGCCACTGGCGCGTGACGCCCAGGCGCGTCGCCAGCGCAGGGTCCGCGCCGTACGTGAGGTCCCCCACGAGGCTGTGCCGCAGCGCCGCGAAGTGCACGCGGATCTGGTGCGTGCGGCCCGTCTCGAGGTGGACCTCGACCAGCGACGCGCCCGGCAGCATCTCGAGCACCTCGTAGTGCGTGACCGACGGCTTGCCGTCCGCGACGACCGCGAACTTCCAGTCCGACGACGGGTGGCGGCCGATCGGCGCGTCGATCGTGCCCGTCGTCGGTGACGGGTGCCCCTGCGCGAGCGCGTGGTAGACCTTGTCGACCGTGCGCTCCTTGAACGCCCGCTTGAGCGCCGTGTAGGCGTGCTCGCTCTTGGCGACGACCATGAGGCCCGACGTGCCCGCGTCGAGCCGGTGCACGATGCCCTGGCGCTCGGCCGCGCCCGACGTCGAGATCCGGTAGCCGGCCGCGGCCAGCGCGCCCACGACCGTCGGCCCCGCCCACCCCGGCGACGGGTGCGCGGCGACGCCGACGGGCTTGTCGACGACGACGAGGTCGTCGTCGTCGTGCACGACGCGCATGCCGGGGACGGGCTCGGGCACGACCGCGGGCGCGCTCGGCGCGGCAGGCGCGAGGTCGACCTCGAGGTAGGCGCCGGCGACGAGCCGGTCCGACTTCCCCACGGGCCGGCCGTCGACCCGGACCGCACCCTGCGCGGCGAGCTCGGCCGCGCGCGTCCGCGAGAGGCCGAGCAGCCGCGCGAGCGCGGCGTCGACCCGCTCACCGGCCAGCCCGTCGGGCACCGGCAGCGCACGCGTGCCGCTCACGCGTCACCGCCGGCGACGTCGTCCTCGGGACGCGCCGCCGGTGCGCCGTCGCGCGTGCCGTCGACGTGCACGCCGCGCGCCGTGAGCCACACGACGAGCACCGCGGCCGCGACGATGGCGATGTCGGCCACGTTGCCGATGAACAGCCTCCAGTACGCGAGGAAGTCGACGACGTGTCCGTGCAGCGGACCGGGCTCGCGCACCATGCGGTCGACGAGGTTGCCCAGCGCCCCGCCGAGGAGCAGACCGAGCGCGACCGCCCACCCCGTGGACCCCAGGCGCCGCGACACGCGCACGATGACGAGGACCACGGCCGTCGCGACGAGCGTCAGCACCCAGGTCATCCCGCTCGCGATCGACAGCGCCGCACCGTCGTTGCGGATGAGCTGCAGCCCGAACAGGTCGCCGAGCAGCGGGACCCGCACCCCGGGCTCGAGCGCCGCGACGGCCCACACCTTCGTGAGCTGGTCGACCACGAGCACCGCGACGGTCAGGAGCACGAACGTGCGCAGCAGCCGGCGCCGGCGCGCGGGGTCGACCGCGACCTCCCGGTCGGCCGCGTCGTCCGACCCCGTGGTGGCGGTCGGCAGCGAGCGGTCGTCGGGCAGGGCGGTGTCGTCGTCCGTCGTGGGCACCGCTGGAGTCTACGGGCGGCTCAGCGGCGTTCCTCGCGCTGCTTGCACGTCACGCACAGCATCGCGCGCGGGAACGCCTGCAGCCGTGCCTTGCCGATCGCCTGGCCGCAGGACTCGCACACGCCGAACGTCCCGGCGACGAGCCGGTCGAGCGCGTGCGCGGTCTGCTCCAGGAGGTCGCGCGTGTTGTTGACGAGCGTGAGCTCGTGCTCGCGCTCGAGCGCCGACGAGCCCGAGTCCGCCTGGTCGTCCCCGGCGCCGTCACCGGAGTTGCGCAGCAGCTCGGAGAGCTCGGCGTCGGCTGCGGCGAGCTCGGCCACCAGCCGGCCGTGGTCGGCGGTGAGCTCGTCGACCACCTCGTCGATCTCGGCGCGGGTCCACGGCTCCTCGCCGTCGCGCACCGGCAGGACCGCCACGAGGGCCCCCCGCCTCTCGTCGGACCCCACCGTCAATGTGCCCAGTGCATCGTTCATGGTCACGGACGTTCCCCCCGTCTCGAGTCCCGCGACTGTATGCGCGTCTGCGTCCGGGCACAACACCACGAGATGGGCGGACGTGCGGGGCGACACGCCGTGACGACCTGCACCGGCGCCCCGAGGGGCGGTCCGGCCCCGGTGCCGCGCCCGGACGGGGGCCGTGCGTCGCGCGCGACCCGCTCCGGCGGGCACGACGACGCCGCCGGGGGAGGGCACGCGCCCCCGGCGGCGGAAGCCGGTCAGATGCTCTGGCTCTCCGGCACCGGCTGACCCTGGCCCGAGCGCGGCGGCAGCGCGTTGCCGCGGTTCTCGAGGTCGCCGAGCAGGTTCTCCAGGTAGCTCTTGAGGCGCGTGCGGTAGTCCCGCTCGAACACGCGCAGCTCGTCGATCTTGCGCTCGAGGAGCGAGCGCTCCTGCTCCAGCTGGCCCAGCGTGCGCTGCGACGTCTCCTCGGCCTCGCGCACGATGCGGTTGGCCCGCGTCTTCGCCTCGTTGATGAGGCGGTCGGACTCCTCCTGGCCGCTGCGCACGTAGTCGTCGTGCAGCTTCTGCGCCAGGGCGAGCATGCCGGTGGCCGACTCGGGCTCGTTGCCGCGGACCGGCGCCGACGCCACCGGGGGCTGCGCCACGAGCGCCGGCACGGGCGCGGGCTGGACCGGCGCGGGTGCGGGTGCGGGCTCGGGCGTCGGCTCGGGCTTCGGTGCGGGCGCCGCCTGCTGCGCACCGGCACGGCTCAGCTCGGCGATGCGACGCTCCGCGGCGGCGAGCTTCGTCTTCAGGTCCTCGTTCTCGCCCTGGACGTCCCGCAGGGTGTTGACGACCTCGTCCAGGAAGTCGTCGACCTCGTCCTGGTCGTAGCCTTCCCGGAACTTCGTCGCCTGGAACTTCTTGTTCAGGACGTCGTCTGCGGTGAGCAGTGCCATCGTCGTCACCTCTGTCGGTCGTACTGGCTCTGGCCGGCGGCAGTCAGTCCACCGACCGCCTCGGGCCACGGTAGCGGAGAATCCGGGCGGCGCACGCCCCCCGACACACCGGTGCAGCGTGCCGCGCCCCGCGTGTCGGGGCGCTCGCCCCGGCGTGTCGTGCCGGTGCTCAGACCCGTCCGAGCACCGACAGCAGCAGCGAGCAGCCCAGCGCCAGGACCAGGAAAGCGAGGTCCAGACGGATCGAGCCGATGCCCACGGGAGGCAGGACGCGCCGCAGCGCCCGCAGCGGCGGATCGGTCACGGAGTACGTGACCTCCGCCACCACGAGGGCGATTCCCGTGGGTCGCCACTCGCGCGCGAAGAACTGGACCCAGTCCAGCACGAGGCGCACGAGGAGCAGCAGGAAGAAGACGAGGACGACCAGGTAGAGCAGACTCGCGAGAATGCGCACGCGTCAACTCTGGTTGTAGAAGCCGGAGCGTGTCGAGGGCTCGGGTGCCGTCGCGGAGTCGCCGGCGAGCTCGACGTGCGCGGGCGACAGCAGGAAGACCTTGCTCGTCACCCGCTCGATCGCACCGTGCAGGCCGAAGATCAGGCCCGCGGAGAAGTCGACCAGACGCTTGGCGTCCGCGTCGTCCATGTCCGTGAGGTTCATGATGACGGGCGTCCCCTCGCGGAACGCCTCGCCGATCTTGCGCGCGTCGTTGTACGACCGCGGGTGGATCGTCGTGATGCGGCGCAGGTCGCCCGCCTCGCGCGGCGCGGGTGCGGCCTGCACGCGCGGCGAGCGGTGCAGCGGCATCACCTGGGCCTCGTACGTCTCCTCGGGCACGTCGACCTCCGCCTCCTCGTACTCCTCGAGGTACTCCTCGTGGTCGGACCGGTCGTCGGCCAGGCCGAGGTACAGCATCGTCTTGCGCAGCGCTCCGGCCATCGCGTCGTCTCCCATCCGCCGGGCCTCCCCGACTCCTGCGGCCCCGCCTGACCGCACCTGCGCCCCGGTCCGGCGGGTGCCGGCGCGGTGCAACGGTCTCGGTGCGGTGTCGAACGTCCCTGCGCTGGTCACGCTAGCAACGGGGGCGGGCACCGACCTGCCGACACGCGGGCGTGTCGCATCCGCCTCGCAGACGTCACCCGCCGGGTGGACCGTCGGCGTCGACGAGCCGCACGACACCCGCGAACCGGCCGGTCGCCGCCGCGCGCTCGTGCACGGCACGGCGGTGCGAGTACAGGCCGGCGTCACGGTAGGTGTCCCGCCCGTCGACGTGCACCGCACCGACACCGCAGCGCAGCAGCACGGCGCGCGCACCGGCCGCCAGGTCGACCGCGGGTGTGCCCGCGGCCGTCCGCGCGGCGGCCTCGGGGACGGCCGCGGCGACGTCGTCCCGCATCGCGGCCGGGACCTCGTAGGACGCGGCCGCGATGCACGGGCCGACGGCCGCGACGATCCGTGCGGCAGAGGCACCGGCACGGACCATCGCACCGACGGTCGCCTGCAGGACGCCCGCGACGAGGCCGGGCCGGCCGGCGTGCGCGGCGGCGACCACGCGCGCCACGGGATCCGCGAGCAGCACCGGTGCGCAGTCGGCGACGTACACGGCGACGGCGACGTCCGTCGACGTCGTCACGAGGGCGTCGCCGCGCCGTTCGACGGGCGCGTCAGCCGGCGTCACGACGAGGACGTCGGCGCCGTGCACCTGGGTCGCGAACGCGACCGGGACGCCCAGCCGTCGTCCGAGGGCCTGCCGGTTGGCGGTGACGACGCCGGGGTCGTCACCGACCGCGAGCCCGAGGTTGAGCCCTTGCCAGGGCGCGCCGCTGCCGCCACCCACGCGTGAGGTGAACCCCGCGAGTACACCGGGTCCGAGCGGGACGACGTCCAGGTGGACGTCGCCCGCCGGCCCCGGCCGGTCGCGCACGTGCGCGCTACTTGAGGAAGTCGGGCACGTCGAGCTCGTCGCGCTCGCGCCGGACGGGCTCCTCGGCGAGCACCCGCGGGACCTCCAGCGACCCCGTGACGGGCGCCGGCTCCGCCTGCGTCGACAGGAACGCGGGCACCTCGGGACGCGCGCCGTCGCCGCCCTGGCCCGTCGTCCGGGCCGTGCCGACGGGCACCAGGTCACCGTCCGGCACCTGCACCGGCCGCGGCGTCGGGACCGCGGAGGCGCCCGGCAGGCTGGTGACGGGCGCGACGGCGGGAACCTGCCGCGCGGTCGCACCGCTGACCTGGCCGAGCGCGCGCGCGTCGCGCCGCACGACGGGACCGCCGCCGTCGAACCCGGCGGCGATGACCGTGACGCGCACCTCGTCGCCGAGCGCGTCGTCGATGACGGCGCCGAAGATGATGTTGGCCTCGGCGTGCGCGGCCTCCTGCACCAGGCGTGCGGCCTCGTTGATCTCGAACAGGCCGAGGTCGGAGCCTCCCTGGATCGACAGCAGGACGCCGTGCGCACCGTCGATGCTGGCCTCCAGCAGGGGCGACGAGATCGCCATCTCCGCGGCCTGGACGGCGCGGTCCTCCCCGCGCGCGAAGCCGATGCCCATGAGCGCGGAGCCGGCGCCCTGCATGACGGACTTCACGTCGGCGAAGTCGAGGTTGATGAGGCCGGGCGTGGTGATGAGGTCGGTGATGCCCTGCACACCGGACAGCAGCACCTGGTCCGCCGAGTGGAAGGCGTCGAGCACCGACACCGACCGGTCGGAGATCGACAGCAGCCGGTCGTTCGGGATGACGATGAGCGTGTCGACCTCGGCGCGCAGCGCGTCGATGCCCGCGTCCGCCTGCACCGAGCGGCGACGACCCTCGAACGTGAACGGACGCGTCACGACACCGATCGTCAGCGCGCCGAGCGAGCGCGCGATGCGCGCGACGACGGGCGCGCCGCCCGTCCCGGTGCCGCCGCCCTCGCCCGCGGTCACGAAGACCATGTCCGCGCCGCGCAGCACGTCCTCGATCTCCTCGGCGTGGTCCTCGGCCGCCTTCTTCCCGACCTCGGGGTCGGCGCCGGCGCCGAGGCCGCGCGTGAGCTCGCGGCCGACGTCGAGCTTGACGTCGGCGTCGGACATGAGCAGGGCCTGGGCGTCGGTGTTGACGGCGATGAACTCGACACCCTTGAGGCCGACCTCGATCATGCGGTTCACGGCGTTGACGCCGCCCCCGCCGATGCCGACGACCTTGATGACCGCCAGGTAGTTCTGCGGAGCTGCCACGGTGGGTGCCTCTCGTTCGCGGGTCGCGGCGTGTCGGGCCGCTCGTGCTCGTCCCGACTCGCGGGGACGCGGGTCGTGCTGGTGAACCTTCACCCTCAGGTTGAGGGTTAGAGTTATGTCAGGTGTGCTGTCGTGTCGTGACGCTAGGTCGCGACCTGCGTGCGATCAACGACCGCCGTGCGCGTGTCGGCCGGTTCCCCCGGCGCCGTGCCCGCGCGCGACCCCGGTGGCGGTCACCGCGTGATCGGCATGCGCGGCGCGGACACGTCGAAGACGCTCGCACCACCCGCCTCCGGCGCGGCACGCAACGCCGCGAGGACCGCGGTCTTCAGGGGTGTCTCGTCAGCGCTCCCCCAGTCGATCCGCGGGCCGCCGTCGCGCAGCTGCATCGTCACCGTGTCCTGCGTCTGCGCCGCGACCGACTCCACCTGGGACAGCAGATCGTCCGGCAGCTGCTCGAGCACGTGCAGCACCGCCGCGAGCGTGCGCTCGTCCCCGACCGGGACGGCGACCACGGGCAGGCCGCCGGGCGGCACGTCGGCACGCCCCACCTGGACTCCCTGCTCGTCGAGCAGCACGAACCCGGCGCCCGGCGCCTCCTGGGGCACGGCCGCCACGGGCTCGCGCGACACGAGCTGCACCGCGAGACCGTCGGGCCACTCGCGCACGACGCGCGCCTCGCGCACTCCCGGTACCTCGAGCACGCGGTCGCGCAGCCCGACCGTGTCGAGCCGCGGCAACGGCGTCCCGGCACGCTCGCCGACCACCGCGAGCACCTGGTCGACCGCGACGACCGTGCCCGCACCCGTGACCTCGACCTTCGCCGGGTCGAGCGCCAGCACGGGCGACAGCAGCAGCAGCCAGCCCAGCCCGCCCGCGGTCAGCACGCCCCCGGCGACCAGGAGCACCTGCCGCCGGGCCAGGTTGCGCCGTGCCCGCGCACGCTCGGCGAACCGCTCGCGCGAGGTCGTCGAGACGACCGCGGGACGCACGGGGCCGGAGAACCTGCCGACCGTGTACGTCGTGACCGTGCGCGTGGGGCCCGTGGCCGCCGCAGGACGGGCCGCGGCCGTGGCCCCCGACGGTGCCTCGCGACCCGACGACGGCGCGGCGGGCGCGCGGACCTGCGGCACCGGACCCGTGCGGGCCGGGCGGGCGGGCGCCGCCGCGCGCGCGCCGGGCTGGGGGACGTCCGGCTGCGGCGTGTCGTCCGGCCGCGCGGGGTCGGGGCGTGCCGCACCGGGACGGGCCGCGCGGCGCGGCGCGGGCGGACGCGAGGCGGCCGACGGTCGTCCCGCGCGGGGAGCCGGCGGACGCTGCGGGGTCACGGCAGCGCACCGCGCCCGTGGTCGGCGGGCAGGTCGTTAGCGGACCGATCGGCGGCGGTCGACGCCTCGGCGGCACCGGTCCGTGCCGCGAGCTCGGCGAGCACGACCGGTGCGAGCTCGGTGACGTCCCCCGCACCCACCGTCAGCAGCAGGTCACCCGGCCGCGCGAGCGCCGCGACCGCGTGCGCGGCCGCCTCGCGGCCCGGCACGAACACCGCCCTGCCGGATGTCGGGACGTGGTCGACGACGAGCGCGCCGGTGACCGCCGGGTCGGGGTCCTCACGTGCCGCGTACACGTCGGTGACGACGACGCCGTCCGCGAGGTCGAACGCCTCGCCGAACTCGCGCGCGAACGTCCGCGTGCGGGAGAAGAGGTGCGGCTGGAAGAGCACGAGGACGCGACCGTCGCCCGCGACCTGCCGCGCGGCGCGCAGCAGCGCCGTGACCTCTGTCGGGTGGTGCGCGTAGTCGTCGACGACCCGCACACCGTCCGCCGTGCCGCGGTCCTCGAAGCGCCGGCCCGTCCCGACGAAGTCGTCGAGGCCGGCGGCGGCCCGCGCCGCGGGGACGCCGAGGCGCCGCAGCGCGCACCAGGCGGCCGCCGCGTCGAGCGCGTTGTGCGCGCCCGCGACCTGCAGGTGCAGCGTGACGGGCGCCTCGTCGGCGGGGGTCAGGACGACGCGCCACCGCCCGTCGGACGTCCCGGTGCTCTCGCCGACGCGCACGTCGGCGTCCTGCGACGCGCCGTACGTGCGCACCTGCACACCGCGCGCCGCCAGCCGGGCGCGCACGGCCGCGACCAGGCGCGTCGCACCGGGGTCGTCGGCGCACGCGACGAGCAGACCGCCGTCGCGGACCCGGTCGGCGAACCGCTCGAACGCCGCCTCGAAGCGCTCGCGCGTGCCGTAGTGGTCGAGGTGGTCCGGCTCCACGTTCGTCACGACCGCGACGAGCGGCTCGTACGCGAGGAACGACCCGTCGGACTCGTCCGCCTCGGCGACGAACGGCCCCGCACCGTGCCGCGCGCCGCCGAGCGTGCCCGCCGTGGCTCGCACGACGCCGCCGATCGCGAACGACGGGTCGGCGTCCGCGTGGACCAGCGCGGCCGCGACCATGCCCGACGTCGTGGTCTTGCCGTGCGCGCCCGCGACCGCGACCGCGTCGCGGTCCGCCATGAGCGCCGCGAGGGCCTCCGACCGGTGCAGCACCGGCAGCCCTCGCTCGCGCGCTCGCGCGACCTCGGGGTTCGACGCGCGGACGGCCGACGAGACGACGAGCGTGTCGACGTCCTCGACGTGCGCGGCGTCGTGGCCCACGTGGACCTCGACGCCCGCGGCGCGCAGACCCACGAGCGCCGCGCCGTCCTGCGCGTCCGAGCCGCTGACCCGCAGCCCGCGGGCGGCGAGCAGCGGCGCGACCGCCGACATGCCGGCACCGCCGACGCCGACGAGGTGCACACGGCCCAGGTCGGCCAGCGACACCGGGCCCCGCTCGCCCGGGTCGGCCACGGCCGGCGCGGGCGCCGGTGCGGGCTGCGGCGGACGCGCGGACGCGCGCACGTGCGCCGGCAGCTGGGCCTCGACGAGCCGCGCGACACGCGCCGCACCGTCCCGGACACCCACCCGGGCCGCGGCCGCGCCCATGCGGGCGCGCGCCTCCGCCGCGTCGTCGGCGCCGAGCAGCACCGGCACGTGGGCCCGCACCCAGTCGGGGGTGAGGTCGCGGTCCTCGACGAGCACGCCGCCGCCGGCCGCCACGACCCCCGCGACGTTGAGCCGCTGCTCGCCGTTGCCGATGGGCAGCGGCACGTACACCGCGGGGATCCCGAGAGCCGCGAGCTCGCAGACCGTCCCGGCACCCGCGCGGCCCACCACGACGTCGGCGACCGCGAGCGCGCGGTCCATCGCCGTCAGGTACTCCACGACGTGGTAGCGCTCGGCGCCGGGCACGCCCGCGAGCGCGGCGCGCACGTCGTCGGCCTTCCCGCGCCCCGTCAGGTGCAGCACCTGCGCACCCGTGGCCAGCAGCGCCGCCGCGGCACCCGCGACCGCGCGGTTGACGCTCACCGCGCCCAGCGAGCCGCCGGTCACGAGCAGCGTCGTCAGGTCCGGGTCGAGGCCGAGGGTGTCCGCACCCGCGCGCCGGGCCCCGACCGGGTCGGCCGCGCGCGCGGTCAGCAGGTCCTGCACCGCGGTCCGCAGCGGCAGCCCCGTGACCTGCGCCCCGGGCAGCGCCGTGCCCTCGAACGTCACCGCGACGGCGGCGGCGCGGCGTGCTCCCAGGCGGTTGGCCAGGCCCGGGCGGGCGTTCTGCTCGTGCACGACCACCGGCACACCGCGGCGACGGGCCGCCAGGTACGCGGGCGTCGCGACGTAGCCGCCGAACCCGACGACGACCTGGGCGTCGATCGCGTCGATCGCGTCACCCGCGGCGCGCACCGCGGCGCGCAGCCGGCCCGGCAGGCGCAGCCAGTCGGGCGTCGGGCGACGCGGCAGCGGGACCCGCGGGACGACCGCCAGGTCGTACCCGTGCTCGGGGACGAGCCGGGCCTCGAGGCCCTCGGCGGTGCCGAGCACCGCGAACGTGCCGTGCGGGTGGCGGCGACGCAGCTCGTCGGCGACCGCGAGGAGCGGGTTGACGTGCCCCGCGGTGCCGCCACCCGCCAGGAGCACCGACGTCGCGTCAGCCACGAGTGCGTCCGATCACGGCGAGCGAGCGGCGCACGACCGACGGACGGGCCGCGAGGGCCTCGGCCGCGCCGGGCTCGCTGCGTGCGAACGACAGCAGCAGGCCGAGCGCGGCCATCGTCATGATGAGCGCGGACCCGCCCGCCGACACCAGCGGCAGCGGTACGCCGATGACCGGCGCGAGGCCGATGACGACGGCGATGTTGACGACCGCCTGGCCGATCACCCAGGCGAAGATCGCCGCCGTGGTGATCTTGACGAACGGGTCGGTGTGGCGGCGCATGGTGCGCACCATCGCGAACGCGAGGAGCGCGAACAGACCGAGCACGAGCAGGGTGCCCACGAGGCCGAGCTCCTCCCCCAGGATCGCGTAGATGAAGTCGTTGTGCGCCGCCGGCAGGTAGGACCACTTCTCGGCGCTCTGGCCGAGGCCGACGCCGCTCCAGCCACCGGTCGCCAGGCCCCAGCCGGCGTGCAGGCTCTGGTAGCACGCGTTGGTGGTGTCGCACTCGGCGGACCACCAGGACGTGATGCGGTTGACGCGGTTGTCGCTGCCCACGGTCAGGGCCGCGACCCCCCCGGCCGCGAGCAGCGCGGCGAACCCGAAGATGCGCAGCGGCACGCCCGCGACGAACAGCGCACCCGCCACCAGCAGCACCATGACCATCGCGGTCCCCAGGTCGTGCCCGAGCAGCACGACGCCGATCGCGAGCCCCGCGACCGGGACGACCGGCACGAGAGCGTGCTTCCACTCGTGCAGCAGCGGCAGCTTGCGAGCCAGGACCGCGCCGATCCAGATCGCCAGCGCGACCTTGAGGACCTCGGAGGGCTGCGCCATGAAGCCGGGCAGCGCGACCCAGTTGCGGTTGCCGCCCTCGCCCCGGCCCAGCGGCGTGAACACCAGCAGCTGGAACACGATCGCGGCCGCCAGCACCGGCCAGGCCGCGGCGCGCACGGCCCGCACGGGCAGGCGCGACGCGACCAGCAGCAGGGGCAGCCCGATGAGGGCGAACCTCGCCTGGGACAGGAACACCGTGTACGGCGAGTCGCCGTCGGCGAGCGACTCGATGCTCGAGCTCGACAGCACCATCACCAGGCCGATCGCGACGAGCAGGAACGTCGCACCGAGCAGCACGTAGTAGCTGGTGACCGCAGAGTTCCAGGTCCCCAGGAACGACGCCTCGCGGACCTCTGGCGTCCCGCCGGGCGGCGTGACGGCACGCACCGGCGCGGTGCGCGGGCGCACCGGGGTCCCCGCGCTCACGGCCGACCGTCCGTGAGCCGCTCCTGCCCGGCGTCGGCGTGCAGCGCACGCACGGCCGCGGCGAAGGCGTCGCCGCGCGCGGCGTAGGACGTGAACTGGTCCATCGACGCGCTGGCCGGCGCGAGCAGGACGGTGACGGGCACACCGGCGGGCGCGCCGGCCGCGAGCCGGCGCGCGCTGTCCACGGCGCGCGTCATCACCGGCTCAGTGTCACCGGCGTCCACCTCGATCACCGGGACCTGCGGTGCGTGTCGGGCGAGGGCCTCGCGCAACGGCGCACGGTCCGCGCCGATGAGGACGACGGCGTGCAGCCGGTCGCGGCGCGTGCGCACGAGGTCGTCGAACTGCGCACCCTTGGCCAGCCCGCCCGCGACCCACACGACCGACCCGGGCTCGAACGCCGCGAGCGACGCCGACGCGGCGTGCGCGTTGGTCGCCTTGGAGTCGTCGACGTACGCGACGCCGTCGACGGTGCCGACGGTGACGATGCGGTGGGCACCGGGGGTGAACGCGCGCAGCCCGTCGCGCACGTGCGCGGGCTCGACCCCGTGCGCCAGGGCGAGCGCGGCCGCCGCGAGCGCGTTGCGCACGACGTGCGGTGGGACGACGCCGCCGGGGCCGGCGAGCTGCGCGAGGTCGGCGAGCGTGCCCAGCTCGGCGGCGTGCGTGTGCCGCAGCCGGGCGAAGCCGCGGTCGACGAGCACGTCCTCGACGAGGCCGACCTGCCCCACGCCGGGCATGCCGAGCGTGAACCCGACGGCGACGCAGCCGTCGACCACGTCGGCCTCGCGCACGAGGTCCTCGGTCACGGGGTCGCCCGCGTCGTACACGCACGCGACCTGCGCCCGCGCGTAGATCCGGCCCTTGTCGGCCGCGTACGCCTCGAGGGACCCGTGCCAGTCGAGGTGGTCGGGCGCCACGTTGAGGACGGCCGCCGCCTGGGCGGACATCGAGTGCGTGTGGTGCAGCTGGAAGCTCGACAGCTCGACGGCCAGCACGTCGAGCCGCGGGTCGACCGCGGCGAGCACGACCGGGGTGCCGACGTTGCCGACCGCGAGCGTGCGCCGCCCGGCCGCCCGCAGGATCGACTCCAGCATGCCGACGGTCGTCGTCTTGCCGTTGGTGCCGGTCACGGCGAGCCAGGGCGCGGGCTCACCGTCACCGCCGTCGCGCGGCACCCGGACCTGCCAGGCGAGCTCGACCTCGCTCCACACGGGCACGGCCCGCTCGCGTGCGGCGGCGAGCAGCGGGTGCGCGGGCGGCAGGCCCGGCGACGTGACGACGAGGTCAGCTCCCGCCAGGTCGTCGGCGACGAGGCGCGCGGCGTCGGCGACGTCCGCCTCGGCAGCCCGCTCGTCGTACGTGACGACGCGGGCCCCGCGGTCCCGCAGGACCTGCGCGGCGGCCCGGCCCGAGACGCCGAGGCCGGCGACGAGGACCGTGCGACCGTCGAACCGTGCGTCCACCTACTGCGCCACCCACTCCGCGTAGAAGATGCCGACCCCGAGCGCCACGAAGAGGCCGGCGATGATCCAGAACCTGATGACGATCGTCACCTCGCCCCACCCCGACAGCTCGAAGTGGTGGTGCAGGGGCGCCATCTTGAAGACGCGCTTGCCGGTCATCTTGAAGAAGCCGATCTGGATGACGTCGGACAGCACGATGAGCACGAACAGGCCGCCGATGATCGCGCCGAGGACCTCGGTGCGGGTGAGGATCGTCAGGGCCGCGAGAGCGCCGCCGAGCGCGAGCGACCCGGTGTCGCCCATGAAGATCTTCGCCGGGCTCGCGTTCCACCACAGGAAGCCGAACAGCGCGCCGGTGATCGCGGCCGCGACGACCGCGAGGTCCAGCGGGTCGCGCGTCTCGTAGCAGCGTGGGCCGGCCGACAGGATCGACTGGCACGTCTGGTTGAACTGCCACACGCCGACGAGCACGTACGCCCCGAACACGATGAGCGACACGCCCGTCGCCAGGCCGTCCAGCCCGTCGGTCAGGTTCACGGCGTTGGACCAGGCGGTGATGAGGAAGTTCGCCCAGATCACGAACAGGATCAGGCCGACGGTCGCGCCCGCGAACGCGAGGTCGAGGTTCGTGTCGCGGATGAACGAGATCCGTGTCGACGCGGGCGTGCGGAACTGCGCGTTGGGGAACTGCAGCACGAGCACCGAGAACGCGACGCCGACGACGCCCTGGCCGACGATCTTCCACAGCGGGCTCAGACCGAGCGAGCGCTGCCGGGAGATCTTGATGAAGTCGTCGAGGAAGCCGACGACGCCCAGGCCGGTCATGAGGAACAGCGCGAGCAGCGCCGACGCGCTCGGCCGCGTGCCCGTGAGCAGCTGGCCGAGCGCCCACCCGATGAGCGTCGCGCCGATGATGACGACGCCGCCCATGGTCGGCGTGCCGCGCTTGGTGAAGTGCGCGGTCGGCCCGTCCTGCCGGATGAACTGCCCGTACTGGCGACGGACGAGGAACCGGATGAACAGGGGTGTGGCGAGCAGCGCGACGAGCATCGCGATGCCGCCGGAGATCAGGACGGCCCTCATGCGCCGGCTCCCACGAGCCGGTCGCCGAGCTGCCAGAGCCCGGCACCGTACGACGACTTGACGAGCACGACGTCGCCGGCGCGCAGCTCGTCGGCGAGGAACGCCGCCGCGGCGTCCACGTCGTCGGCGAGCACGACCTCGTCGCCCCACGAGCCCTCGTGGTTGGCACCGTCGCGGATCGCCCGCGCGCCGGCCCCCACCACGACCGTGAGGCCGATGTTGAGGCGCACGACGAGGCGTCCGATCGCGTCGTGCGCGGTGCGCGACTCGTCCCCGAGCTCGAGCATCTCGCCCAGCACGGCGACCGAGCGCCGCTGCCGGCCGGCGATGACGGCGAGCGCCTTGAGCGCCGCGCGCATCGAGTCGGGGTTCGCGTTGTAGGAGTCGTCGACGACGGTGACGCCGTCGGCCCGGTCGACGACGTGCATGCGGTGCGGCGACAGCGCGTCGGCCGCCGACAGCCCGGCCGCGACGTCGTCGAGGTCGATCCCCACGGTGAGCGCCGCGGCGGCCGCCGCGAGCGCGTTGTGCACGTGGTGCTCCCCCACGAGCCGCAGCGTGACGTCGCGCGCCTCGCGCCTGCCGTCGACGGCGTGCACGAGCCGGAAGCGGGCCCGGCCGAGCGCGTCGAGCCGTACGTCCTCGACACGGACCTGCGCGTCGGGTGCGGCGCCGAACAGCACGACGGGTCCGGGTGCGTCGGCCGCCATGGCGCGCACGCGCGGGTCGTCGCCGTTGAGCACGGCCGTGCCCCCGGGTGCGAGCCCCGCGACGATCTCGGCCTTGGCGCGCGCGACGGCGTCGACGCCGCCGCCGAAGCCGCCCAGGTGCGCCTGGCCGACGACGAGCACGGCCGCGACGTCCGGCGGCGCGATCTCGGTGAGGTACGTGAGGTGCCCGGGGCCGCTGGCCCCCATCTCGAGCACCAGGAACCGGGTCTGCTCGTCCGCGCGCAGCACGGTCAGCGGCAGGCCGATCTCGTTGTTGAACGAGCGCACCGGCGCGACCGTCGGGCCCGCGGCGCCGCACAGCTGCGCGAGCACGTCCTTGGTCGTCGTCTTGCCGACCGACCCGGTGACGCCGATGACGCGCAGGCCGCTGCCGCCGGGCTCCGTCGCGGCGTCGCGCAGGCGCACGAGGACGTCGCGCGCCAGGTCACCGAGCGCGCGCTCGACGTCCGCGACGACGACGCACGGCAGCCCGGGCAGGGCGCGCGCCGCGAGCACGAGCGCGGCACCTGCCTCGACGGCACCGGCGGCGAAGTCGTGCCCGTCGACGTGCTCACCGGGCAGCGCGACGAACACGCCGCCGGGCAGCACCTCGCGCGAGTCGGTGACGACGGGCCCCGTGACGACGTGCTCGGGTGCGACCGTGCTGAGCGTGCCGTGCGTCGCGGCCGCGATCTCGGCCGCCGTGAGGGCGATCACGCGTGCTGCTCCCGGGGTTCGGCGTGGGCCGCGCGGAACACGTCACGGTCGTTGTAGCGGTGGAACACCCCGGCGATCTCCTGGGTCGGTTCGTGGCCCTTGCCCGTGACGATCACGGTGTCGTCCGGTCCTGCCAGACGGAGGGCGTCGCGGATGGCCTGCGCGCGGCTGGTCGCCTCGTGCACGTCGGCCAGGTCGGGGCGCACGTCGCGCACGCCCCCGAGGATGGCGGCCCGGATGGACGCGGGGTCCTCCGAGCGCGGGTTCTCGTCGGTGACGACGAGCACGTCGGCCAGGCGGGCGCCGATCTGCCCCATGATCGGACGCTTGCCGCGGTCGCGGTCGCCGTCCGAGCCGTAGACCAGCACGAGGCGTCCCGGGGTGATGGGACGCACCGCCTCGAGCGCCAGGACGAGCGCGTCGGGCGTGTGCGCGTAGTCGACCAGGCACAGCGGCCAGCCGTCACCGCGCTCGACGACGCGCTCCATGCGTCCCGGGATCGCGTGCGCCCGCGCGACCGCGTCGACCGCGACGTCGAGCGGCACGCCCGCCGCGTGCGCGAGCACGATCGCGAGAGCCGCGTTCGACACGTTGACCAGGCCCGGCAGCGGGCTGTGCGCCTCGTGGCGGACACCGCCCGGGCCGCGCAGCACGAAGCGCGACCCGACGCCGTCCAGGCCGACGTCCGCCTCGACGACCGCCCAGTCGGCGCCGGCGGCCTGCGGTGCGCCGACGTGGGTGCTCACGGTCTCGACGGGGACCGGCGACTCCTCGGCGAGCCGCTGACCCCACGCGTCGTCGACGACCACGACGCCGCGGCGCGCCTGCTCGGGGGCGAACAGCCGCGACTTGTCGCGGAAGTAGCCCTCCATGTCACCGTGGAAGTCGAGGTGGTCGCGCTGCAGGTTGGTGAAGCCGACGACGTCGAAGCGCACGCCGAGCACGCGACCGAGCGCGAGCGCGTGCGACGACACCTCCGTCGTCAGCGCGGTCGCGCCGCGCTCGAGCGCGAGCGCGAGCAGCGACTGCAGCACGGGCGCCTCGACCGTCGTGCGTGGGCTCTCGACGGCGTCGTCGCCCACGCGCAGCTCGACGGTGCCGAGCACCGCGGTGCGGTCGTGGTGCGCGCGCAGGGCGGCGTCGACGAAGTACGTCGTGGTGGTCTTGCCGTTGGTCCCGGTGACGCCGACGGTGACGAGGTGCGGCGCCGGGTCGCCGAGCGCCCACGCCGCGACCGGGCCGGCGAGCGCGCGGGGGTCGTCGGCCACGAGCACCGGCACGTCGCCGCCCGCCGGGACGAGCCCGACGCCGTCCGGGTCGGTGAGCACCGCGACGGCGCCGCGCGCGAGCGCGTCACCCACGAACCGCGCGCCGTGGACCTTGAGGCCGGGGACGGCGACGAACAGGTCGCCGGGCTCGACGTCACCACTCGACATCGTCACACCGGTGAACGTCCGGCCGGCGGTCGCGGCCCGCGCCGTGTCGAGGTCGAAGGCGGCGACGAGGTCGTCGACCCGGCGGACCGGCGCGTGCTCGGGGCGGAGCCGGCCCAGGGGGGACGTCATGGGGAGGAATCTACCCCGGTCGCTCACTCCCACGTCGCCGGGTACAGCGTCGCGGGCACGCCCGACGGCGCGACGCCGAGCTGCTGCAGCGCGTACCCCGTGACCGTCGAGAAGACGGGCGCGGCCACCGTGCCGCCGTAGCTCGACGTGCGCGGGTTGTGCAGGATGACCGCGGTGACGACCTGCGGGTCGTCCGCCGGTGCGACGCCGATGAAGGACGCCGTGATGCCCACGGGGGCGAACTTCTGGGCGGTGCCGGTCTTGCCCGCGACGCGGTAGCCGGGGATCGCCGCGTTGCTGCCGGTGCCGTCGTCGACGACGCTCTCCATCATCGACAGCACGGTCGCCGCGGTCTCCTCGGAGACCACGCGCGTGCCCGCGGGCGCGGGCTTGGCCTCGTACGTCCCGTCGGGGTCGGTCCAGCCCGCCACCAGGTGCGGCGTGACGTGCACGCCGCCGTTGGCGATGGTCGCGAACACGCTCGTCGCCTGCAGCGCGTTGACCGACACGGCCTGGCCGAACAGCACGGCGTACTGCGAGCGCCCGTCCCACGCCTCGTGGGGGTGCAGGATGCCGGGCGACTCGCCGGGCATCTCGATCCCGGTGCGCGTGCCGAACCCGAACAGCGACAGGTAGTGGTGCCGCTGCTCGAGGGTCAGCCGCTCGCCGATCTGGATCGTGCCGGTGTTCGACGACTCGGCGAAGATCCCGGTCGCCGTGAGCTGCTGCACCGGGTGGTCGTGCGAGTCCTTGAAGGTCTGCCCGTTGGGCGTCGTGATGCGGTCGGCGACCTGGAACCGGTCCGTGGGCCCGACGAGACCCTCCTGGAGCGCCGCCGCCATCGTCACGACCTTGCCGGTCGACCCGGGCTCGAACACCTCCGACACGCTCTTGGACAGCGCGCCGGTCCCGAGCTCGCCCGGCTCGTTCGGGTCGAACGCCGTGGAGTCGGCGAGCGCCAGGACCTCGCCCGTGGGCCTCATGACGACGACCGCGCCGCCGTCCGCGCCGGTCGCCGCGACCTGTGCGCGCAGCTCCTCCTCGGCCTTCCACTGCAGGTCCGAGTCGACGGTCAGGCGCACGGACCTGCCGTTCTGCGCGGGCGTCGCCTCGGCCTCCCCGCCGGGGATCGGCTGGCCGCCCCTGCCGCGCTCGTAGCTCTCCTTGCCCGCCGCGCCCTGCAGCTGGCCGTCCAGGGAGTACTCCAGCCCCTGCAGCCCCGTCCCGTTGGAGTTCACGAAGCCGACGATGTTCCCCGCCACGGTGCCCTTGGGGTAGACCCGCTCGGCGACCTTCTCGACGCCGATCCCGTCGAGCCGCAGCGCGCGCACCTCGCGGGCGACCTCGGGCAGCACGTTGCGCGCGACGACCACGTAGCCCCGGTCGCCCACGAGCCGTCCACCGAGCTCGGCGGCGTTCAGGCCCAGGAGCGGCGCGAGGCGCGAGGCGACGCCCGCCGCACCGTCGAGGCCCTCCGACGTCCCGCGCGCCCGGTAGCCGGCGACCTGGTGCTGGTTCACCGTGACGTGGTACCGCTCGACCGACGTGGCCAGCACGACACCGGCAGCGTCGGTGATTTCGCCGCGCGCGCCGAGCACCGCCGTCGTCGTCATCCGGTTCTGACGTGCCTCCAGCGCGAGCTCCGGCCCGGCGATCCCCTGCACGTAGACGAGACGCCCGGCGTAGGTCACGAGCACGAGCGCGAGCACGACGACCAGCGCGAGCATGCGCGAGCGGGACGCGACGACGGTGCGCACGGCCGCACCCGACGCCGGTGCGCGGGACGGGCTGCGGCGCGCTGGTGGCGCCGCCGTCGGGCGCGGCGCGACCCCGGACCGCCGGGCGGCGGGCTCCGGGGCCGCACCCCGGCGCGGGACGGTGCCGGTGCGCGCGCTCACGCGGCCCACCGTGCCACGCGCCGCGGTGCGCGCCGGGGCGACGCGCGGTGCGGCGGCTGCGGTCGCACCCGTCACGGTGGGTGCGGCGGTCCCGCGGCGTGCGGGGCGCCGGGCCGCCGCCGCACCGCCGCCGGTCGCGCGCGCGCTCATCCGCCCGCGGGCGCCGGGGCTCCCTGGACGCTGCCGTCCGCGAGCCGCAGCCAGCCGGTGCCGTTGGCCTCGACCATGCCCCGCGCGCGTGCAGCCTGCGCGAGCTGGGTGGGCGAGGACCGCTGGTCGAGCTGGGCGACGAGGTCCATGCGGTCCTGGCGCAGGCGGCCGAGCTCGTTGGACAGCTCGTAGCGGTCGAACGCCAGCGAGGCCATCTGCGTGTTGAGCAGCAGCGCCGTGAGCAGCGCACCGCCGAGCACGGCCATGCACGCGAGCACGAACGGCACGCGCGAGCGCGACTGCGCCGGTGCGCGCACGACGCGCAGCCGCGGCGGCGGTGCGGCCGCCGGGCGTGCGGGCAGCGGGTAGGCCCGTGCGGCACCGGTGCGGGCGGCGGCCTGGGGCAAGGCGCTCATGCGGCTCTCCTCGGGGTGCGCAGGTGGTCGGGGGTGGGACGCAGGCGCTCGGCGGCGCGCAGGCGGACGGACTGCGAGCGCGGGTTGCGCGCGAGCTCGGCGTCGTCCGCCTCCTCCGCGCCGCGCGTCAGCAGCCGGAGGTAGGGCGCGTGGGACGCAGGCTCGACCGGCAGGTCGGGCGGGGCGCTCGAGGTGGCGCCCGCGGCGAGCGCGCGCTTGACCAGGCGGTCCTCGAGCGACTGGTACGACTCGACGACGATGCGCCCGCCCACGGCGAGCGCCTCGACGGACGCGGGCAGCGCACGCTCGAGGGCGGCGAGCTCGCCGTTGACCTCGATGCGCAGCGCCTGGAAGGTGCGCTTGGCGGGGTGCCCGCCGGTGCGCCGCGTCGCGGTCGGCACGCCGGCACGCACGATGTCGACGAGCTCCGACGTGCGCGTCAGGGGCGCCTGCTCGCGCCGACGGACGACGCCGCGCGCGATCCGCGCCGCGAAGCGCTCCTCGCCGTAGACCCGCAGGACGCGGGCGATGTCGCGCTCGTCGTACGTGTTGAGCACGTCGGCCGCCGTCGGGCCCGTGGTGGGGTCCATCCGCATGTCGAGCGGCGCGTCCTGCGCGTACGCGAAGCCCCGGTGGGCCTCGTCGAGCTGCAGCGAGGAGACCCCCAGGTCCATGAGCACACCCTGCACGGCGGGGATGCCGAGGCGGTCGAGCACGTCGCCGATCTCGTCGTACACGGCGTGCACGCCCGTGAAGCGGTCGCCGAACGGTGCGAGCCGCGCACCGGCGAGCGCGAGCGCCTGCGGGTCGCGGTCGATGCCGACGACGCGCACGTGCGCGAACGCGCGCAGCACGCCCTCGGTGTGGCCACCCATGCCGAGCGTCGAGTCGACCATCACGGCGTCGGGCGCCGCGAGCGCCGGCGCCAGCAGGTCGAGGCAGCGCTGCAGCAGGACCGGCGTGTGCCGCGCCGCGGCACCGGCGTCGGTCTGCTCGCTCATCGCCCCTCCTCCCGGGTCGGCCCCCTCGACCGGACGCGCTCCGGTCGGATGGTGCTGGTGTGACTGGTGTGACAGATGGTGCTGGTGGTGCTGGTGATACATGTGGATGGCCGAACGGTCCCTCCACCGTCCGGCCAGATCCCCCACCGACCCTCTGCCGCCGGGGAAGTGGCGTCAGAGAGGACGGGAGGAGGTCTCGTCGGGCGGAGCGAGGGTCGTGCGGGTCGAGGGTGTACGGGGCCGCACCGTGCGCGGGGACCGCGGACGGTGGGGGACGTGCGGGCGGGTGCGGGTCGCGGGTCGCGACCCCGTGGGTGGGGCGGGCCGGCCGGCCGACGGCTCAGAACGGGCCGTTCGGGAAGACCTCCTCGGTCGTGTCGGCGTATCCCGCCTCCTGCTCGGACAAGTAGGTCTCCCAGGCCGTGAGATCCCAGATCTCGACCCGGGTGCCGGTGCCGATGACGGCGACGTCCCGGTCGAGCCCCGCGTAGGTGCGCAGGATCGGCGGGATGGAGATGCGGCCCTGCTTGTCGGGGAGCTCGTCGTTCGCCCCCGACAGGAACACCCGCAGGTAGTCACGCGCCTGCTTGCTCGTGACCGGTGCGGTCCGCAGCTGGTCGTGCATCCGGCGGAACTCGTCCATCGGCAGCACGAACAGGCAACGCTCCTGACCGCGCGTCATGACGAGACCACCGGCCAGCTGCGGCCGGAACTTCGCCGGGAGGATGAGCCGCCCCTTGTCGTCGAGGCGTGGCGTGTACGTCCCCAGGAAGGGCGCGAAGGAGCCGTAGGCGCCTGTCGAGTCATGCGACACCTCACTCCCCTCCTGGTCGCCCGCCGTCTGTCAACCCCCCACGTGCGGCCCGTCCAGGTACCCCTGTCCGACCCCCGAGGAGGGGATGGCTCCCGCCCTCTCCACGCGCCTCCACGGTACTCCACTTCCCTCCACCCGCATCTTGTCAAGGGGCCAAGTTCACCCGTCTGGGACGCGTTGCCGCAGGTCAGTCGCGTGGAGCGAAGTGGAGGGCTCGGCGCGTCACGTCACGGGCCCGATCGCCCACCGGGTGCGCGACCCCCGGGCGAACCGGGCGCAAGACGGCAATCCGGCAGCGGTCCGGGGCTCCTGCACCCGCCCCGGGACCGCCACGGCACCTCCGGGGAGCGAAGTGGAGGGCTCGGGACGGCGCCCGGCGTACGGGTGGCGGACGCGCGAGCCGCACCGCCGTCCGGGTGTACCGGCGGCCGCACGGACCGCGGCTCGGGTCGCGGCCCGGGTCGCGCACGCCCGACCACCTCACCCAGGTGTCCGGGGCGCGTCCCGGGTGAACCTCGCCCCGCGAGGTCGCGACCGTGCGTACGCTCGTCCCAGTCCGCCGAGGGAGTCGCACACATGCAGTCACTGCCGTCACCGGACGAGCTCGACGGGCTCGTCGACGTCACCACCCGCCTGCGCGCCGGGATCGAAGCGGTCGTCACAGGACGACCCGACCTCGTACGGGTGTCGCTGGCCGTCCTGCTCGCCGAGGGGCACCTGCTCCTCGAGGACGTCCCCGGGGTCGGCAAGACGACCCTCGCCAAGGCGATCGCCCGCAGCATCGACGCGCAGGTCGGTCGCATCCAGTTCACCCCGGACCTGCTGCCCAGCGACCTGACGGGCGTCAACATCTTCCGTGCGCAGACGCACGAGTTCGAGTTCCGGCCCGGGCCGGTGTTCGCGCACGTCGTCATCGGGGACGAGATCAACCGCGCGTCGCCCAAGACGCAGTCGGCGCTCCTGGAGTGCATGCAGGAGGCGCAGGCCACGGTCGACGGGCGCACCTACCCGCTCCCCCGCCCCTTCCTCGTCGTCGCGACCCAGAACCCCGTCGAAATGGAGGGCACGTACCCGTTGCCCGAGGCCCAGCGCGACCGCTTCATGGCACGCCTGACCGTCGGCTACCCCAGCGTCGAGTCCGAGGTCGCGATGCTCGACCTGCAGGAGGAGTCCGACCCCCTCGACCGGATGCGGCCGCTCACCGACGCCACCCAGGTGCAGCAGTTCATCGACGTCGCCCGGCGCCTGTACGCCGCGCCGGCCGTCAAGCGGTACATCGTCGCGCTGGTCACGGCGTCGCGCGAGGACGCCGGCCTCCGGCTGGGAGCGTCGCCCCGCGCCTCCATCCAGCTGCTGCGCGCCGCCAAGTCGCTCGCCGCCATGTCCGGACGCGACCACGTGCTGCCCGACGACGTGCAGGAGCTGGCCGTGCCGGTCCTCGCGCACCGGCTGCTGCCGAGCACCGAGGCCCGGCTGTCCGGGCGCACGACGCAGGACGTCGTCGCCGACATCGTCGCGCGCACCCCCCTGCCCGCCGCCGAGCCCGTCGCCCGGGCGCGGCGCGCGCTGGGCTGATGCGCCGGCGCCCGACCACCCGCGGCTGGGCGCTCGCCGCGGCGGGCGTCGTCGCGCTCCAGTCCGGGATCGCGCTCGGCTCGCTCGACCTCGTGCGCATCGGGGCCCTCCTGCTCGCGGTGCCCGTCGCGGCGTTCGTCGCCGCCGTCGTCGTCGACGTCGTGCGGGGACGTCGCGGTCTCGAGGTGCACCGCGAGGTGCGCCCCGACCCCGTGCACGCGGGCGAGGAGGCGGAGGTGCGCGTCGACATCCGGGCGTCCGACCGCTCGGGCCGCACCCGGCTGGCCGGTCTGCGGTTCTCCGAGCAGGCGGCGGTCGAGCTGTCGGGCGGTCGCGCGCTGCGCGCCCGCGTCGCGCGCCGTGCCGACCACGCGACGGTCCGCTACCCCGTCCACGCGACGCAGCGCGGCCGCTGGCCGCTCGGTCCGCTCGTCGTGACCCGGACGGACCCGTTCGGGGTCGTGCGCTCCCGCACGACCCTCGGATCCGAGTCGCAGGTCGCCGTGTGGCCGGCCGTCGTCGCGCTGCCGGCCCCGTCCGACGTGCTGGTCGGCGAGCCGGACCGCGTCGCGCTCGGCGCCCGCACGCCCTCGACGGACGACGCGAACCTGCGCGACTACCGCGAGGGCGACGACCTGCGCCGCGTGCACTGGAGGTCCAGCGCCCGGCGCGGCACGCTGCTGGTGCGGTCCGACGAACGCGCCGGCATGCGGCCGGTGTCGGTCCTGCTCGACCTCCCGGTGCGTCACAGCGCGACCGAGTGGACCATCTCGCTCGCGGCCTCGATGGCGCTCGCGATGCTCGACAGCGGTCACCCCGTGCGCCTCACGGGCGCCGGCATCTCGACGGGCGGCACCCGGGCGGCGTCCCCGTACGTCCACGCGCGCAGCGGGCCCGAGTCACGCGCCGCGCTCCTCGACCTCACGCTCGACCTCGCCCCGGCGCGCTCGTCGGTCGAGGCGGAGTCGGCGCTGCTCGACGCGACACGCATGCTCGACACGTCGCACGCGGCGGGCGAGATCGTCATCGCCGTGGTCGGGCCGCTGTCCGCTCCCGGCCGCGCCGCCCTCACGCACGTCGGCGACACCGCACAGGGCTGGGCGGTGGTGCGGGCCGACGGGCGGCACGCGGGCGACCTGCGCGACGCGCACCACACGGCCACCGCGCTGCGACGCTCGGGCTGGCGCGTCGCGCAGGTGACCACGGGCGAGGACGCGGTCGAGTGCTGGCTGCGCCTGCTGGGGAGCGCCCGATGACGCCGGCACCGGAGCAGGGTGCGCGCGCGGTCCTCGGCTCGGTGCTCTGCGTGCTCGCGACGTGGGCGAGCCTGCTCGCGCTCACGGGCCTGATCGCCGGACGCCGCTGGTTCGTCGTCTCGTGCGGCGCCGTGCTCGTCGTCGCGCTGGCCACGGCGCTCGCCCGTGCCGCCGGACGCCGCTGGTGGGTCCCGACGGCGGTCGGTGCCGTGGTCGCGCTCGTCGGCGTCGTGCTGAGGTACGGCGCACCCCCGGGTCGGCCCCAGTTCCTGCCCGACCTCGACGCGCTCGGACGCGCCTGGGCGACCGCGCGACAGGGCGTCGCCGTCGTCAACGACTCGTTCGTCCCGATGCCCGACGTGCGTCCTGGCGAGATGCTCGTCGTCGTCGGCGCGCTCGCCGTCTACCTGCTGGTCGACCTCGCGGTGCTGGCGCTGCGGGTCCCGGCGGTCGGCGGTCTGCCGCTGCTCATGCTCTGGGTGCCCGCGGTCGTGCTCGGCTTCCCCGCCGGTGCAGCGCCGGTGTTCTGGACCGCCGCCGCGTACCTCGGGCTGCTCGCGTACGGTGCGGCCCCGCTGCACGCGCACGCGGGCCGCGCCCAGCGCGCCGCGACGTCGGCGGTGGCCGCAGTGGCCCTCGCCGGGGCGAGCCTCGCCGCCGGCCCCCCGCTCATGGACGTGCCCGGCTGGGCGCGCGTCTCGCTGCCGACGTTCGGCGGCGGTCCGGTCGGCCCCCTCGAGCTGAGCGACGACCTCGACCTGCGCGACAGCCTGGGCACGCGCTCCGCGCAGGTCGTGCTCCAGTACCAGGTGATCGACCTGGAGGTCCCGCAGTCGCTGCCGGACCCGGCCGACGACGGCACGGACGTGCCCGACGGGTCGGACGAGGAAGCGAACGCCGACCCGACGCGCCCCGTCGACGCGCGCCTCGTCGGCCCGCTGCGGGCGTTCACGCTCGCGACGTTCGACGGCCGGCTGTGGGAGCGCACCGAGACCGAGGAGCTCGAGGAGTGGGACCCCACGCTCCTGCTGTCGTCCGACCCGCGGGTGCGCGGCACGGCGCCGGACGCGGAGGCCGGGCGGCTCGCCCAGGTCGACGTCACGATCGGGGCGCTGCGCGAGCGGCGGCTGCCCGTCAGCACCTTCCCGCGCACGGTCGACGTCAGGGGCGCCTGGGGGTACGACGCGCTGCGCGACGAGATCGTCGGCGAGCGGCCGATCGGCGAGGGCACGGGCTACTCGATGCTCGTGCAGGTGCCGACTCTCACGGCCGACGCCCTGCGTGGCACGCCGGCAGGCTCCCCCGCGCAGGTCGAGCTCTACACCGCCGTACCGGACACCGAGCACCGCGACGACATCGCGGCGCTCGCCGCCGAGCTGACGGCCGGCTCCTCCGGAGCGTACGGCCGGGCACTCGACCTGCAGACGTGGCTGCGCTCGACCTCCAACTTCACGTACGACACGCGCGTGCCCCCGGCCCGGTCCTCGGACGCCGTGTGGGACTTCCTCGAGGACCGCCGCGGCTACTGCGTGCAGTTCGCCACCGCGATGGCGATGATGGCGCGCACGCTCGACATCCCGTCGCGCGTCGGCGTGGGCTTCCTGCCCGGCGAGCGGGGCGCCGACGGCTCGTACGTCGTGACGGGTCGGCTCGCGCACGCCTGGCCGGAGCTGTACTTCGAGGGGCTGGGGTGGGTGCGGTTCGAGCCGACGCCCGCGTCGCAGAGCGGTCCGCCACCGGTGTGGGCCGACCCGTTCACGGGCATCACCGCGCCCGCGTCCGTGCCGGACGAGATCGCCGCCAACGAGCCGGGCGACCTGCCGAGCGTCGCCGCACCGGCGCCGTCGAGCGGAGGGGCCGCGGTCGACGACGACCAGGTGTCGTGGGTGCCGTTCGCGCTGTCCGCGGGCCTCGTGCTCGTGCTCGCCGGTGCGGGCGTCGTCGTGCTGCGCCGGCGCCGGCAGCGCGCGACCACGCCCGAGCACGCCTGGTCGGCGCTACGCCGCGACCTCGCCCGCACGGACGTGCGGTGGTCGGACGCGACGAGCCCGCGGGGCGCCGTGCTGCAGGTCCAGCGCACGCTCACCGGGCGTGCGGACCGCGGGCTCGACGAGGCGGCGCGCGAGGCGCTCGAGCAGCTCGCGCGCGTGGTCGAGCAGACCCGCTACGCCCCCACGCCCGCCGAGCACGACCCGCAGGAGCTCGACACGTGGGTGCAGCAGGTCCGCGACGGCGTGCGGGACGTCCTCACGCAGGACGCGCGATCAGCGGATCGCGAGCCGACGCGGCTGCGCGGGTGAGGACCGTCGCGCAGAGCGGGTGAGGACGTTGCGCAGATGAGCGCCGGCTGCGCGGAGCGGCCGGCGAGGAGCACGGGACGAGGGGACGCCGGCTGACGCGGGGACGCCGGCTCGCGAGGGGATGTCGGTTCGGGTCAGCGGCCGTCGCCGTCGCGGCGACGGTCCCAGCGCTCCTCGAGACGTGACATGAAGCCGTGCTTCCTGGTGCGGGCCGACGCGGGCCGGACGGTGCCGTCCGCGGCGACCGTGCCCTGCGGCCCCGTCCGTTCGCCGCGCGGTGCGGCGAACGCGAAGGCGACTCCGGCGAACATCACGACGAAGCCGATGGCGCCGAGCCACGGCTGCGACATGGCGGCACCGATGACGAGCAGCAGGAGGCCGACGACGGCTCCGGTGCCGGCGACGACGTAGCGCGTGACGGGCCGACGGCCGCCACGGCGGGTGAGCGTGTTGGCGAGCCGAGGGTCGTCAGACGTCAGCTGGCGCTCCATCTGCTCGAGCACGCGCTGCTCGTACTCGGAGAGTGGCATCCCGACCCCCGTCGCACTCCGGTGGACTGTGTGGCCTCAGGATAGATCGGCTGGCACCAAGGTGGTAGTCGAGCGACCGTCGGCAGGGCGATCATCATGCGGCACGGACCTGTGTGACCGCCACCGCCACACGCGTGTTCGCCCGAGGATTCACCTGCTGGCGGCGACCGGGAGGCCGTGCGGCTCCTCGACGTCGGCGGCCAGCGCCGCGCGCACGGCGTCGACGAGGTCCTCCGCACCGCACAGCGCGCGCTCGGCGCGCGCCTGCGTCACGAGGTCGAACCGTCCGGCGTCGACCGCGGACCGCAGCGTCGCCGACTGCGCGAAGAGCGCCGACAGCGTGTGCAGGTCGGGTGCCACCGCGTCCAGCATGCCCCAGACGGTGCGCGGGGCACCGCGGCCGGAGGGCCGGCCGCGAGCCGCGACCAGCGCCGCACCCGCGCGCAGCGCCGCCAGGTGGGCGTGCGAGAACATCTCCCACGGCTCACCCGAGAACTGCGCCGCCAGCAGCTCGGCGTCCGCACGACCCAGCAGCTCGGCCGACTGCGGCGGGATCGTCGCGGGGTGCAGCACGCTCAGACGTCCGGCCATCGGTCCCACCTCCCGTCGTGGCGGCCCACCCGCCGCCCCCATCTTCGAACACATGTTCGAACTCGTCAATCCCCCGGGGCCACCGCCCCGGCACCGGAACCCCCGCACCACGTACCGTGACCCGGTGGCTGCCCGACGTCGCGACCCATCCTCCCGCCGACCACCGACATCGCGATCGGCGCCGGCGGCACCCGCCTGGCCGGACGGCCCCGTGACGGTGTCCACCGGCACCGCGCAGGTCGTGCCCGAGCCCGGGCGGCCCCGCGCAGCGACGCTGCTCGTCAACGACGTGCCCAGCTCGTTCGTCGACCTCGACGACCCCGGTCTGCTCGACTTCGAGTACATGCAGCACGCGGCGGCGGTCGTCGAGGTCGTCGCCGCGCGGCGTCCGGACCTGACGGTGCTCCACCTCGGCGGCGGCGGCTGCGCGCTCGCTCGCGCTCTCGCGCACCGCCACCCCGACGCACGTCAGCTCGCGGTCGAGCTCGACGGCGAGCTCGCACGGCTGGCCCGCGAGTGGTTCGACCTGCCCCGCGCGCCGCGGCTCCGGCTGCGCACCGGTGAGGCGCGGGCCGAGCTGACGCGACTCGCGGACGCGACGTACGACGTGGTCGCGCGCGACGTCTTCGCCGGCGACCGCACACCGGACCACCTGACGACGCTCGAGTTCACGCACGAGGTCCGGCGCGTGCTGCGCACCGGCGGCGCCTACGTCGCCAACTGCGCCGACAAGCCACCCCTGGCGCTGGCCCGCGCCGAGCTCGCGACGCTCGCCGCGGCGTTCGCGCACGTGGGGGTCGTCGCGGAGCCCGCACAGCTGCGGGGCCGCCGGTACGGCAACCTGCTCCTCGTCGGCACCGACGACCCCGACCTGCTCGACGACGTCGGGCTGGCCCGCACGCTGCGCACGCTGCCCGTGCCCGCCCGGCTGCTCACGCGCGACGAGGCCCGTGCCCTCGCCGGCGGCGCCGCGCCCCGGCACGACCCACCGGCCGTCGACCCCGCGGCGGACCCGCGGCCGTAGGCCGCCGGGACACGGCACAGGGCCGCACCCCGCCGGGGTGCGGCCCTGCGCTCAGCAGGTGCCCCCGGCGTCCGCCGGGGACGGGGTCACAGCGGGCGGACGTGCTCCGCCTGCGGACCCTTCTGTCCCTGCGTGATCTCGAACTCCACGCGCTGACCCTCGTCGAGCGAGCGGTAGCCCTGCGTGTCGATGGCCGAGTAGTGGACGAAGACGTCGGCGCCGCCGTCGTCCTGGGCGATGAACCCGTAGCCCTTCTCGGCGTTGAACCACTTGACCGCGCCCTGTGCCATGTCCTGCATCCTTCTGTCCCACCGGGTGACCACCGTGGGCCCGATGCCCGCGGCGCGCCGCAATGCCTCACGAGCTGCACCGGGTGGTCCGGTCCCCGCTGCTCCGGGGACCCGACGGATCCTCGTGCCCGCCGCCCGGGGGCGGTGGGCTGCAGACCGGTCGAGCGTCCGTACGTCACTGCAACGGCTGCATCCTTGCACGTCGGATGTGGCGTACGCCACGGCATGTGGACGTCCGTCCCGCACGCCTCGACAACGATCCGGTCACGACGCCCCCGGAGCCTGCGACGCGTGGACGACCCGCCGACGCCGCTCAGAGAGGCGCGTCGCCCTCGTCGCCGGCCCCCGTCTGCTCGGCGAGGAACCGCTCGAGCTCCGCGCCGATCTCCTCGGCGGTGGGCAGGTCCGTCGCCTGCGCCAGCAGGCTCGTGCGTCCGACGCTGCGCGTGAACGCGTCGTACTGCTCCTCGAGCGCCTGCACGACGGCCGAGACCTCGGTGGAGCCGTCGACCTGCCGCTCGACCTCGCGCATCGCCTCGGCGGCGGCGGGCTCGAGCGCCGACAGGCCCAGGTCGAGACCCGTCGCACGCTCGACGTGACGCAGACCGGCCAGCCCGGCGGCGGGGAACGGGGACTGCGCCAGGTAGTGCGGCACGTGCACCGCGAAGCCCATCGCGTCGTGCCCCGACTCCCCCAGCCGCAGCTCGAGGAGAGCCGCCGCGGAGCCGGGCACCTGCACGGTGCCGAAGAACGACGTGTGGTCGGCCACCAGCTCGGCACGCGTCGCGTGCGCCGTCACCGACACCGGCCGCGTGTGCGGCACCCCCATGGGGATGCCGTGCACACCGACCACGAGCGGCACGTCGAAGCGCTCGACGACCTGCCGCACGGCAGCCGCCCACCGCTCCCAGTGCACATCCGGCTCGACGCCGTGCAGGAGCAGGTACGGCACGCCCTGGGCGTCCTCGAGCAGGTCGACCACGAGCTGCGGCGCGTCGTAGTGCGTCCAGCCCGAGTCGAACGTCATGGCCGGCCGGCGCGAGCGGTAGTCGACGAGCTGGTCGGCGTCGAACGTCACGAGCCGCTCGCCCGTGCCGACCCCGAGGAGGTGGTCCACGGCGACCTGGCCCGCGTGGCCGGCGTCGACGAACCCGCGCAGCGCGTGCAGCATCACGGGGCCCGCACCGCGCTGGGCCTCGGCGTCCAGGCGCTCGGCCACGTCGACGTCCACGTCGTAGATCTCCCGGGGGTCCAGCATCGCGCTCCACTCGCCTCTCGTCGTGCGGTCGAGCGGTACAACACCCCCCGGGTCCGGTCTCTTCCCGCGCCGGACGCGGTGCGCGTCAGCGACCCGGCAGGCGCACGACCTCGACGAAGAACTCGTCGATCTGGCGGACGACGTCGATGAACCGGTCGAAGTCGACGGGCTTGGTGACGTACGCGTTGGCGTGCAGCGAGTAGCTGCGCACGACGTCCTCCTCGGCCTCCGAGGTCGTCAGCACCACGACCGGGATCGCGCGCAGCTTCTCGTCCGACTTCATCGCCTCGAGCACCTCACGCCCGTCCATGCGCGGGAGGTTGAGGTCGAGCAGCACGAGGTCCGGCGTGGCGGCGTCGGCGTGCTCACCCTCCTTGCGCAGGAACTCGAGGGCGCTGACGCCGTCGGACACGACCGACAGCCGGTTGCGGACCTTGTTGTGCTCGAACGCCTCACGCGTCATGAGGACGTCACCCGGGTCGTCCTCGACGAGCAGCACGTCGATCAGCTTCTGCTCCGGCACGTCAGTCCTGCCCCTCGTCCCCGTCGCCGGGGATGTCGTCCTGAGCCGCCGGGAGCGTCCAGCGGATGCTGGTGCCGTCCCCGCTGGTCTCCGGGATCCAGATGCGACCGCCGTGGAACTCGACGATCTTCTTGCACAGCGCGAGCCCGATGCCCGTGCCCTCGTAGACGTCCTTGGCGTGCAGCCGCTGGAAGATGACGAACACGCGCTCCGCGTACTGGGGGTCGATCCCGATCCCGTTGTCGCGGCACTCGAGCTCCCAGGAGTCTGCCACGCGGCGTGCGCTGACGTGGACGCGCGGGGCCCGGTCCGGGTGCCCGAACTTCACGGAGTTGCCGAGGAGGTTCTGGAACAGCTGGACGAGCAGCGGCTCCTCGCCGCGCACGACCGGCAGCTCGTCGTGCGTGACGACCGCCCCGGCCTGGTCGACGCGGTCCGAGAGCTGGTCCTGCGCACGGGCGAGCGCCGCGGCGAGGTCGACGTCGACGACCTCGCCGCCCACGCGCCCGACGCGCGAGAAACCCAGGAGGTCCTGGATGAGCCGCTGCATGCGCTTGGCCCCGTCGACCGCGAAGTCGATGTACTGGTCGGCACGCTCGTCGAGCTGACCGCCGTACCGCTTCTGCAGCAGCTGCGTGAAGCTCGCCACCTTGCGCAGCGGCTCCTGCAGGTCGTGCGACGCGACGTAGGCGAACTGCTCGAGGTCGCGGTTCGAGCGCCGGAGCTCCTCCGCCTGCTCGGTCAGCCGCTCGTGCGCCTCGGCGATCTCCTCGCGCGAGGCGCGCAGCTCGGCGAGCTGCGCGACCAGGCCGCGCCGCATGTGCTCGACGTCGTCCGCGAGCTGCTCCAGCTCCCCCGGCCCGTCGACGTGCACCACCTGGCTCAGGTCGCCCGACGACACCGCCCGGCTGGCGCGCGCGAGCTCGTCGACCGGTGTGAGGACCCAGCGGCGCAGCGCGACCCACAGCGAGATGCCGACCACCACGGCGGCGACGACGAGACCCGCGATGATGAGCACCGTCAGCCGCTGCCACGCCTCGACCTCGGCGACCGCCTCGAGGCGGTTCTCCCGCAGCTCGGCGATGTACGACTCGACGGCCGCACGCGTCTGGTCGAACAGCACGCGGCCGTCCTCGATGTCCTGCGCCGTGACCACGCCGGTGCCGTCCGCCCGGACCGCCGCGACGAGCGGGTCGGCGAACTCGGCGTACCACCGGTCGGCGGCGTCACGCGCCGCCCGCGCGCTGGCCACGAGCACCTCGTCGCTCGACCCCGCCTCGACGCGACGTGCGACAGCCGCGATCGAGTCGGGCGCCTCGAGCACCCGCTCGTACGGCTCGAGGGTCACCTCGTCCCCCGTGAGCGCGAACCCGCGCACGGCCGTCTCCGCGTCCACGAGCTGCACGTACGCGCTGTCCGCGCGCGTCACGGCGTTGAAGTACACCTCGGTGACGCGTTCCTGCGCCTCGGTGGTCCGGGCGATCACGAACCCCGTCATGACGAGCACCAGGCCGAGCACGGCGCCCGCCACCCCGAGCAGCGTCGCGAGCCGGCGCCGGATCGTCCGGCGCCCAGCCGTCGCGGAGGCGCTCACCCGTCCCACCCGACCAGCACGACCGCCGCGTCGTCCACGAGGTCGCCGCCGTGCCGGACGCGGACCTCGGACAGCAGCCTGCCCAGGACCAGGTCCTCGTCCGGGCGGACCGACGCGTCGCCCGACGGCCCGGGGTCCTGGTGCAGCGTGCTGTCGGCGACGTCGAGCAGACCGGACTTCCCGAGCCGCTGCGTGCCGTCGCCCACGGTGGCCTCGAGCAGACCGTCGGTGTAGAGCAGCACGCGCCACGAGGGCCCGAGCTCGAGCCGCTGCGCCGGCCAGCCCCCGCCGACCGGGATGCCCAGCGCACGCCCGCGGCCGCCCGAGGGCAGCAGCACGGACGGGGACCCCACGCGCAGCGGCACCGGGTGCCCCGCGAGGTAGAGGTCGGCCGTGCGGCGGTCGGGCTGCACGGCGAGCATCGAGACGGTCGTGAACACCTCGGGCCGCGCCCGCTCGGCCGCCAGCACGCGCTCGACCAGACCGAGGATCTCGTCGGCCGGCGTGCCGGCGAGCACGAGCGTGCGCCAGGCGGTGCGCAGCGTCGCGCCGAGCGCCGCCTCGTCCGGGCCGTGGCCGCACACGTCGCCCACCATCGCCAGCACGGTGCCGTCAGGGCGCTCGACGACGTCGTAGAAGTCACCGCCGAGCAGACCGTCGCGGCCCGCCCGGTAGCCGACGCGCACCTCGAGCCTCGCGTCCACGACGGCGGGGGTCGGCAGCAGCGCCCGCTCGAGCCGCGTCGTCTCCGCGGCCCGCACCAGGCTGCGGTACAGCGCACGTCCGGTGTCCTCGAGCCGACGACGCTGCACGGCGTAGCGCACCGAGCGCGCCAGCAGGTCGGCGTCGACGTCGCCCTTGACGAGGAAGTCCTGGGCGCCGGCCGCGACGGCCTCCATGCCCGCGTCGGTGCCCGTCAGGCCCGTGAGCACGACCACCGGGGGGGCACCCGCGGCGAGCACGCGCTCGAGCGCGTGCAGCCCCATCGCGTCCGGCAGCCCGAGGTCGAGCAGCACGCAGTCGACGTCGAGGTGCGCCAGCGCCTCGTCCACCGTGCGCACCCAGACGGTCTCGTGCGCGAGACCGCCGTCCTGCAGGTGCTCGCGGACGAGCAGGGCGTCACCCTCGTCGTCCTCGACCACCAGGATCCGCAGGGGCCGGTCGTCCGCGGGTGCGCCGGGGGGCACGTCCTCCTCGCGCGTCGCAGAGCCGTGCACTGGCGTCCTTCCGTCGGTGTGGACGCACTGTAAGCCAGGACGGCCCTGCGTGCCGCGACGAGGACCGTACGGGTGAGACCGCGTCACGGTGTGACGCGTCCGGTGCGGGCGGCGGATAATGGACGGCCGCCCGCGAGGGCGTGGGCGCCCCGAGGCCGTGCGGGTGCGTGGCGACCGGGCGTGCGACCCGGCGTGAGGCGGGGGTGTGCGGGCGGGTGGCAGCGATCGACAGCGAGCTGACGGGTGAGCAGCAGGTCGTCGACGGGCTGTACCGACGCCTCGACGAGCTGCGTGCGCAGTCCCGCCGGCGCCTGGCCGCCGTGCGGCGGGCCGGACCGTCGGGCTCGCCGCAGAACCGGTCGGAGCGCGACGCCTTCGCGACGCTGTACGAGGACCGCGTCGCGCAGCTCGAGGCCGTCGAGGACCGCCTCGCGTTCGGGCGTCTGGACCTGCGCGACGGCGAGCGCCGCTACATCGGCCGGATCGGCCTGACCGACGAGGAGCAGACCCCGCTGCTGACCGACTGGCGCGCACCCGCCGCGCAGGCGTTCTACCGCGCCACCGCGGCGCACCCGGACGGCGTCGTGCGGCGCCGCCACCTGGTCACGGCGGGCCGCCGCGTCACGGGGCTCGAGGACGACGTGCTCGACCTCGACGCGCTCACGGCCGCGGGCGTCGACCCCGCCTCCCTGGCGGGCGTGTCGGGCGAGGGCGCGCTGCTCGCCGCGCTCGGGGCCGCGCGCACCGGCCGGATGGGCGACATCGTCGCGACGATCCAGGCCGAGCAGGACGCCGTCATCCGCTCCGGGCTCGTGGGGGCGCTCGTCGTGCAGGGCGGCCCGGGCACGGGCAAGACGGCGGTCGCGCTGCACCGCGCCGCGTACCTGCTGTACGCGCACCGCCGCCTGCTCGAGCGCTCGGGCGTGCTCCTGGTCGGCCCGTCCCGCACGTTCCTGCGCTACATCGACCAGGTGCTGCCGTCGTTGGGCGAGACGGGCGTCGTGACCGCCACGCTCGCGGACCTCTTCCCGGGTGTCGAGGCACGCGGCGACGAGCCCGACGAGGCCGCGCGGATCAAGGGGCGCGCCGTCATGGCCCGCGTGGTCGCGCGCGCGGTGCGCCAGCGCCAGCGCGTCCCCCGGAACGCGACGCGCGTGCGCGTGGACGGCCGCACGGTCGTCGTGCGCCCGCAGGACGTCGCGTCGGCGATCGCACGCGCACGCCGCCTGCACCGGCCGCACAACCAGGCCCGCGTGTCGTTCGTGCGCGACATGCTCGGGCGTCTCGCCGAGCAGTACGTCCAGCAGCTCGGCTGGGAGGTCCCGCCCGAGGACCGGGCCGAGATCGTCGAGGACCTGCGCACGACGCGTGAGATCCGCATCGCGCTCAACCTCGCGTGGATGCCGTTGACGCCGCAGGGGCTGCTCACGGACCTGTGGACCAAGCCCCACCGCCTCGAGGCCGCCGCACCGGAGCTGTCGGCGCACGAGCGGCACCTGCTCGCGCGCCCGGCCGAGGCCCGCTGGACGCCGGCCGACGTGCCCCTGCTGGACGAGGCGGCCGAGCTGCTCGGCGAGGACGACCAGGCGGCCCGTGCGCAGGCCCGCGCCGACGCGGAGCGGCACGCGGCCGAGGTCGAGTACGCGCGCCAGGTGCTGCGCAGCACGGGTGCGGGCGACCTCGTGTCGGCCGAGGCGCTCGCGGGCCGGTTCGCGACCAGCGGACCGTCGCTGACCACCGCCGAGCGGGCGGCGGCCGACCGCACGTGGACGTACGGGCACGTCGTGGTGGACGAGGCGCAGGAGCTGTCGGCGATGGCGTGGCGCGCGCTGCTGCGGCGGGTCCCGACCCGTTCGCTGACGATCGTGGGCGACGTCGCGCAGACGTCGTCCGCGGGCGGCACGCACGACTGGGCCGCGATGCTCGACCCCCTGCTGCGCGGCGGGTGGCGGCTCACCGAGCTCACCGTCAACTACCGCACGCCTGCCGCCGTCGCGCAGGCGGCGCGACGGGTGGCCCTGGCGGCGGGGCTGCCCGTCAGCCCGCAGACGTCGGCCCGGGACGTCCCCGACGCGCTGACCTGCGAACGCGTGGCCGACGACGCCCTGCTCGCGTCGACCGCCGCCGCACGGGCGGACAAGCTGTCGGGCGAGGTCGAGGACACGACCGGCGCGGGCCGCGTCGCGGTCGTCGCGACCACCGCGCGCGCCGCGCAGGTGCGCACCGCGCTGGCCGCCGCGGGACGCGCGGTGCCGGCCGGCGACGCCGTCGACCTGCACGCCCCGCTCGTCGTCCTCACACCGGGCCAGGCGAAGGGGCTCGAGTTCGACGTCGTGGTCCTCGTCGAACCCGCCGAGGTCCTCGCGGCGTCACCGGGCGACCTCTACGTCGCGATGACACGTCCGACGCACGCGCTGCACGTGCTGCACGCGCGTGACCTGCCCGAGGGCCTCGTCGAACCGGTGTGAGAGACCGGGCGCGCCGCGTCGAGCCCGGTTGGCAATCGATATCGACATCGTTACAGAAATCGTTTAACCCGATTGACGGTCCCGCGCCGTCCACCGCAAGGTCCTCCCCAACCCCGGGCGTTCACGACGTGTTCACCGGGACGCCACCCGTCGTGCAGGAGGACCCAGGGGGACCACAGCGCATGGAACAGCTCGTGCTCATCGGCGTCGACCTCGCGGCCATCGGCCTGCTGACGTGGACGTACTTCCGCCGCCACCGTCGACGTGACCTCGTCGTCGCGTTCCTCGGGATGAACGTCGGCGTGCTCGCCGTCGCCTCGACGCTCGGCTCGGCGTCGATCGGTGCGGGCCTGGGCCTCGGCCTGTTCGGCGTGCTCTCGATCATCCGCCTGCGCTCCACCGAGGTTGACCAGCGCGAGGTCGCGTACTACTTCGCGTCGCTCGCCCTCGGCATCCTGGGAGCGCTACCGGGCGAGGTGCTGTGGCACTCGGTCGCCTTCATGGTGCTGCTGCTGCTCGCGGTGCTCGTCGGCGACCACCCGCGCGTCCTGCGCCGGCACCAGCGTCAGGAGCTCGTGCTCGACGGAGCGGTCCTCGACCGCGTCGCGCTCGTCGCGCGCCTCGAGGGCATGCTCGGCGCACGCGTGCACCAGGTCGCCGTGCAGCGTGTCGACCTCGTCAACGACACGACCTGGGTCGACGTCCGGTACGAGTCGGTGCCCCCCGTGCGGCGACGCGGGCACGTGCAGCCGGGACGCGAGGCCGCGCGCTCGACGGTGGCGGGAGGTGGCGCGTGACGGCCGCGCTCGACCTCATCGAGGAGCCCGTCGCCCGGCTCACGCCCATCGGGCTCGACGAGCTGGTCGAGCGCGCCGGGCTGCTGACCCGCGTCGACCGGAAGTACCTGGTGCCCATCGAGGACGTCGGTGCGCTCGTGCGCAGCCTGCCGCGCGACGCCCAGGTGCTGGAGATCGCCTCGCGGCGGCTGTTCGACTACGAGTCCGTGTACTTCGACACCCCCGACCTGCTGGCGTACCACCTGGCCGCGCACCGGCGCCGCCGGCGGTTCAAGGTGCGGACCCGGACCTACGTCGACTCCGCGCAGTGCTGGATCGAGGTCAAGACCCGCGGCGTGCGCGGCACGACCGTCAAGGACCGCGTGCCGCACCTGCTCGACGACCGGACGACCGTGCTGCCCGCGCTGCCGTTCGTGACCGGGACGCTCACGTCGCACGGCATCGGCGGGGCCGAGCACATGCGGTGGACCCCGACCCTCATGACGCGCTACCGACGCGCCACGATCCTGCTGCCCGAGACCGACAGCCGCCTCACGGTCGACGTCGACCTCGCGTGGCACGACGGCCGCCGGCCGCTGCAGCTGCACCGGCTCGCCGTGGTCGAGACGAAGACCGGGTCGACGGCCTCGGCAGCCGACCGGCTGCTGTGGGCGCACGGGCACCGCCCGCTGCGCATCTCGAAGTACGCGACCGGGCTGGCAGCCCTGCAGCCGGACCTCCCCGCGACCCGCTGGCGGCGCACCCTGCGCCGCCACCTCCTGCCGCACAGCGTGGCCGCCGTCGAGGCGTACGCGCACCGCTGACCGAGCACCCGCAACCGAGGAGACGACGATGTCACGACGGACCACCCGTACGCTCGCGGCGGGGGTGCTGGCCACTGCGCTGGCCGTGCCCCTGCTCGCGCCGACGGCCGCCAGCGGTGCACCGGCCCCGGCCGCCGTGGTCGCGGCCACCGACGCCGGGCTCACCGGGGACATCACGTTCTCGGTGGGCAGCCGTGCGTTCACCGGGACGCTGCAGGTGGCGCTCGGCACGTCCGTGAGCGGCGCCGAGGTCCGGTACACGACCGACGGGTCGGTGCCCAACGGCTCCTCGCCCGTGGCGTCCGGGCCGCTGAGCCTGACGCGCAGCACCGAGGTCCGCGCGCAGGCGTTCGTCAACGGCTCCCCGACCGGCGAGCCCGGGTCGGCGCAGTACGTCGCGACGAACGTCACGACCAGCCACGACCTGCCCGTCCTCGTGCTCGACTCGTTCGGCAGGGGGGTCGTCGGGGACAACTACCACACCGTGGCCGCCATCGAGCTGCAGCCCTCGGGCGGGACGACGACGCTGACCGCCGAGCCTGCCCTCGTGACCCGCGCCGGGTACCGGCTGCGCGGCCAGTCGAGCCGCATGTTCGACAAGAAGCCCTACCGGCTCGAGCTGTGGGACAACGACGACGACGACAACGACCTGCCGTTCTTCGGCATGCCCGCCGAGTCCGACTGGGTGCTGCGTGGCCCGTTCGCCGACAAGTCGCTCGTGCGTGAGGCGCTGGTCTACGACCTGGGCCGCGAGATGGGGCTGGCGACCCCGCGGTACCAGCTCGTCGAGGTCTACGTGAACGACGACGCGCAGCCCGTGGCGGCGAACGACTACCGCGGCGTGTACATGCTCGAGGAGACCATCAAGAACCAGAAGAACCGCCTCGACCTCAAGAAGCTCAACAAGGAGGACGTCACGGCGCCCCGGGTCGAGGGCGGGTACATCATCAAGTTCGAGTGGCTCGCGGCCGAGCAGCCCATCATCCCGTGCAGGGCGTCGACGGCGTGCTGGTCGGACCTCGAGGTCCACGACCCCGACGACCTGGTCCCGGCGCAGCTCGACTACATCTCGCAGTACGTCGGCAGGGTCAACGACGCGATCCACTCGCCGAACCGCGCCGATCCCGCCACCGGCTACCCGTCGCTGATCGACGTCGACTCGTTCGTCGACGCCGTCATCATCAACGAGCTGAGCCGCGACATGGACGCCTACTACCGCAGCCAGTACTTCTACAAGGACCGCGGCGGGCTGCTCACCGCGGGGCCGCTGTGGGACTTCGACCTGACGTTCGGGGTCGGCGGGTACTTCGGGAACGACCAGGTGTCCGGCTGGCAGTACCAGCAGACCCGCCAGACGCCGCCGACGGACTGGTTCACGGTCCTCATGAACGACCCGGCGTTCGTCAACCGCGTCAAGGTCCGGTGGCAGGAGCTGCGTCGCGGCCCGCTCGCGGAGTCCGCCCTGCGCTCGCGCGTGTCGACGCTCACGGCCCCGCTCGGCAACGCCGCGGCCCGCAACTTCCAGCGCTGGCCGAACCTGTCGACGCAGCTCATCGGGCCGTTCATCACGCCGACGGCCGGCACGTGGAACGGACAGGTCACGTACCTGCAGGACTTCCTGCTGCGTCGCGCGGCCTGGCTCGACACGACCGCCGCCTGGGGTGGACCGACCACGCCGGTGCCGACGACGAACCCCACCCCGTCGCCGTCGCCGACGCCGAGCGACTCGCCCGCGCCGACGCCCAGCGCGTCGCCGACCCCGAGCGCGTCACCGACGCCGTCGCCGACACCCAGCGCGTCGCCCACCCCCGGCCCCACGACGAACCCCGGCGGGCAGGGCTGCACGGCGAGCTTCCGCGCCGTCTCGACGTGGCCCGGAGGGTTCCAGGGTGAGGTCACCGTCACGGCGGGGGCCGCACCGCTCAGCGGGTGGTCCGTGACCCTCGGGCTCCCGGCCGGCGTCAGCGTCAACCAGTCCTGGAACGCCGACGTCAGCGGCTCGGGCTCGTCGCTCACCGCGCGGAACGTCGCGTGGAACGGCTCGCTGAACGCCCAGGCGTCGACGACGTTCGGGTTCATCGGCTCGTCGTCGGGAGACCTCGGCACCCCGACGCTCGCCTGCGCGGCCGGCTGACCGCCGCAGGACGCCACGAGGCCGTCCGGACCACCTGCGGGTGGACCGGGCGGCCTCGTCCCGTCCCTCGGGACGGCTTTGGACCGCGCACCGGCCGAGGAGCACCATGGGGCGTGCCCACCGCCCTGCTGCTCGAGAACCTGCACCCGCACGCCCGGACCATCCTGGAGACCGCCGGCTTCGACGTCGTGACGCGCACGGGCGCGCTCGACGAGGCCGAGCTCGTGGAGGCCCTCGCGGGCGTCCAGGTCCTGGGGATCCGGTCCAAGACCAACGTGACCGCCGACGTGCTGGCGGCCGCGCCGGACCTCGAGGTCGTCGGCGCGTTCTGCATCGGCACCAACCAGATCGACCTGCACGCGGCCGCCGGTCGTGGCATCGCGGCGTTCAACGCGCCGTTCTCGAACACCCGGTCCGTCGTCGAGGTCGCGATCGCCGACATCATCTCCCTGACGCGCCGCCAGACGGTGTTCGACAAGGAGATGCACGCGGGCGTCTGGAACAAGTCCGCGACCGGTGCGCACGAGGTCCGCGGACGCACGCTCGGCATCATCGGCTACGGCAACATCGGCACGCAGCTGTCGGTTCTCGCCGAGAACCTCGGCATGTCCGTCGTGTTCTACGACACGGCCGAGAAGCTCGCGCTGGGCAACGCCCGGCGCATGGCGACGCTCGACGAGCTGCTCGAGACGGCCGACGTCGTGACGCTGCACGTCGACGGCCGCGCCGGCAACGCGGGGATGTTCGGGGCCAAGCAGATCGCCCGCATGCGGCCCGGCTCGATCTTCCTCAACCTGTCACGCGGCTTCGTCGTCGACTACGCGGCGCTGCGCGACGCCGTCCTGTCGGGACACGTCGCCGGCGCCGCGGTCGACGTCTTCCCCGTCGAGCCCAAGCGCAAGGGCGACCCCTTCGAGTCCGAGCTGCGCGGTCTCCCCAACGTCATCCTCACGCCGCACACCGGCGGGTCGACCGAGGAGGCCCAGGAGGCGATCGGCCAGTTCGTCGCGAACAAGGTGCGCGACTACCTGGCGACCGGGTCGACCAACCTGTCCGTCAACCTGCCCAACCTCGCGCTCGACCAGCGTCCGGACGTCCACCGCATCGCGTACCTGCACCGCAACGTCCCCGGCGTGCTCGCGACGATCAACGCCACCCTGGCCGAGCACGGCGTCAACATCGAGGGCCAGCTCCTCGCGACGCGTGGCGAGCTCGGCTACGTCGTCACCGACGTCGCGTCGCAGGTCGCGCCCGCGGTCGTCGACGTCCTCGCGGGACGTCCCGAGTCGCTGCGCCTGCGACTTCTCGACTGACGACGGCCGACGTACGGCACGGGGCCGCGCAGCACACGTGTGCTGCGCGGCCCCGTGCCGTCGGTGTCCCGTGTCGTCGCCCTACGGGAGACGCCCGTCGGGTCGTGTGGGTCAGGCCGAGCCCGACTTGCGCTGGAACCGGCGCTGGACCGGTCCCGCCGTCTCGGCACCGTGGACCGCACCGGTGTTGCGGCTGCCGTCCGCGGTCGGGTGTCCCTGGGCCTTCTTGCGCTCGAGCGCCTCCCGGAACTTCTCCTTGGCCTCGTCGCTCACGGCCGACGGCCGGTCGTCCTGCGTCATGTGATCGTCCTCCGCTCGCTCGACCTTGTCGTCGAGCAGTCCCAGCGTGGTCGACAAGCGCCACGGGCGCCAGCCCATACCGCGCGCCGCGAGCGCGGCGCGCGGCATGTCACGGGCCCTCAGGGCGCGGCGGCGGGGTCCGTGTCCTCGCCGGGCGCGTCGTCGCCCGTGGGGTGCCCGGCCCGCAGCCCGGTGATGGCGGTCTCGAAGTCCTCGAGCGAGTCGAACGCCTGGTAGACGCTCGCGAAGCGCAGGTACGCGACCTCGTCGAGCTCGCGCAGCGGCCCCAGGATGGCCAGGCCGATCTCGTAGGCGTCGATCTCGGCGGAGCCCGCGGTGCGCAGGCTCTCCTCGACCTTCTGCGCGAGCAGCGCGAGGTCGTCCTCGCTGACCGGCCGGCCCTGGCACGCCTTGCGCACGCCGTTCGCGATCTTCTCGCGGCTGAACGGCTCGGTCGCACCGGACCTCTTGACGACCGACAGGCTCGCCGTCTCGATCGTGGTGAACCGCCGGTGGCAGCTCGGGCACTGACGGCGGCGGCGGATCGACGACCCGTCGTCGGACGTGCGGGAGTCGACGACACGGGAGTCGGGGTGCCGGCAGAACGGACAGTGCACAGCGGACCTCTCGGCGTGACCAGTCGTGGGCGACGCCCGCCGCGGCACGCCGCGCGGACGCACGTGACGCTAGGGCGTCGCGCCCGCCCTCGCAACACGCGCCCGAGCCCTCCGCCGCACGGGGCCGCACAGCACGGGTCGCACAGCACGGGACGGCACAGCACGAGGGCGGCCGTCGTGTGACGGCCGCCCTCGTCGGGACGCCCCCGTCCCTCGTGGCGCCGACTCGCCTCGGCACCACCGTGCTGCTGTGCGATGCTCACCGGGCGTTGCCCGGCGACCGAGTCACTCGGTCGATCACACGCCTCCGGCTGGCCCCCCAGCCTGCCGATTGAGGTAAGGCTAACCTACTGGGCGCGGGTGTCGAAGACAAGCGCCGGTGCCGAGCACGTGCGTCCACCACGAGCGGCGCCGGGCCCGGGCGGGCGGCGCCTCGCTCAGCCGACCGGGACGACGATCGTCTGGCCCGCCTGGAGCCCGCCCGAGGGCAGCTCGTTGAGCGCGATGAGCTGCAGCACGACGTCCCGAACGTCCTCGTGCGGGGCCGCGACGCCCGCGGCGATCTGCCAGAGCGTGTCACCGGGAGCGACGACGACGCGCCGGACCTCGGTCGCCCCGATCGGGCCGTCGGCCTGGGCGGAGGCCGCCGCGCCACCGACACCGGCGGCGAGCGCGCACCCGAGCAGCCACACCACGGCACGCCCGCGAACGGTGAGCCGCAGGGGCGCAGGGGGTGTCCCGGGCTCCGTGTGCCGCACCCGAGCCGGACCCACCCGAGCCGGACCCACCCGAGCCGGACCGACCCGCGCCGGGAGCACCCGCACCTGGCGCACCGCCTCGAGCCGCGCCGCCTCGAGCCGCACCGCCGTCCGCGTCGACCCGTGCACCGCCGGCGCGACCGTCATCGCCATCGCACTCATGTCGCCCTCTCCCTCGCTCGCCCCGCGGTCCGGACCGCTGCGGCACCGCCGCCACGCCCGACCCACCGCTCGAACACCTGTCCGTCGAACGTGTGTTCGTCGAACGTCTGTACGATGTCTACCAGACGTCGCCGACATCCGTCGAGACACGCTCGAACAGATGTTTGATCCGCCCACCCCGCGCCCCTAGGGTGGGGCCTGCGACGAGTGCACCACCGACCACCGACATCGCACCGGGACGCCGTCCGCGGCGACGGGTGCGACGACGTGCGAGACGACGTGCGACACCGGGCACCACCAGGCCGGACGTCCGCGTCGGGCGCACGGCACCGGTGCCGTGGCGTGGGTGCGCCGCCGCGCGCAGGTCCCGTGACGGGGCCCGCGTCCGACCGACGGCAGGAGGCGCAGTGGACGTGCAGGACGGCTCGACGACACAGGCCCGCAGGCCGGGCGCGGCCGCTCCCGCCTCGCCCACCGACCCCGACGACGTGCCGGGAGACGGCCTGACGACGCGGCAGCGGCTGGTGCTCGAGACGGTCCGCGCCTCGGTCGAGCAGCGCGGCTACCCGCCGAGCATGCGGGAGATCGGCGACGCCGTCGGGCTGACCAGCCCGTCGAGCGTCAAGCACCAGCTCACGGCGCTCGAGCGCAAGGGCTACCTGCGACGCGACCCGAACCGTCCGCGCGCGATCGAGGTCGTCCAGCCCGACGACGCGCGCACGGTCACGCCGTGGGGCGCACGCCCGCTCGCGCCCGTGCTCGACACGGACGTCCCCGAGCGTGACGGTGCACCGACCCCCTCGTACGTCCCCGTGGTCGGCCGCATCGCCGCCGGCGGGCCGATCCTCGCCGAGCAGGTCGTCGAGGACGTCTTCCCCCTGCCGCGCCAGCTCGTCGGCGAGGGCGAGCTCTTCCTGCTCAAGGTCTCCGGCGACTCGATGATCGACGCCGCGATCTGCGACGGCGACTGGGTCGTCGTCCGTCGCCAGCCGGTGGCCGAGAACGGCGAGATCGTCGCCGCGATGATTGACGGCGAGGCCACCGTCAAGACGTTCAAGCGCACCGACGGACACGTCTGGCTGCTCCCCCACAACCCGGCGTACTCCCCCATCGACGGCGACGAGGCGACCGTGCTGGGTCGGGTCGTCAGCGTCCTGCGCAGCCTGTAGGGGCGCGGCCTGCGCGCGGCGGGACGACCATCGCCCCGCCGCGCGCGACGGGCGCCCTCGGGCGACGCTGGGAACGTGCGCCGGACCGGCCGGCGTCGTGACACCAGGAGGCGCCATGCCCGGACGACGCGACCCCGGCCCCAGCGTCAAGGACCCCGAGCTCTACGAGTCGCTGCGGGACGAGGGCAACAGCAAGGAGAAGTCCGCCCGGATCGCGAACGCCGCGGCGTCGCGCGGCCGGTCCGCCGTGGGCCGCAAGGGCGGCAGGTCCGGCGACTACGAGGACTGGACGGTCACCGAGCTGCGCCACCGCGCCGCCGAGATCGGCATCGAGGGTCGCTCCAGCATGCGCAAGGGCCAGCTCATCGACGCCCTGCGCAGCCACTGAGACCACCCAACCGACCATGCGCGGAGGGCCGGGCGGTCACCCCGCCCGACCCTCCGCGCGCGACGTGCAGCAGGGTCGGGGACCGTCTGCCGGGCCAGGAGCGTCGCCCCGTCCGGACCCAGCGCCCGGCCAGGACGCGATACGGGACCGGAATCCAGGACGCGATACGGGACCGGGGTCAGAAGCCGAAACGTCGCGCGACCGAGCGGACCGCCTCGGCGGACCGCCGCATCCCCGTGACCTCGTCCGACGACATCGGCACCTCGAGCCGCTCGAGCACACCCGACGAGCCGACGATCGACGGCACGCTCAGGCACACGTCGGACATGCCGAGGTAGCCGTCCAGCAGCGACGAGACCGGCAGGATGCGCCGCTCGTCCTTGAGCACGGCCTCGATGATCCGTGAGCCCGCCAGGGCGATCGCGTAGTTCGTCGCGCCCTTGCCCTCGATGATGCGGTACGCCGACTCGACGACCTCGCGCGCGATCGCGTCGCGCACCTCGCGGGTCAGCGGGCCGTTCCCGCCGGCGCCCTCCCAGTCGAGGATCGGGACCGCACCGATGGTCGCCGAGCTCCACAGCGGCAGCTCGCTGTCACCGTGCTCCCCGGCGACGTAGGCGTGCACGTTCTGCACCGCGACGCCCGTGTGCCGCGCGATGAGGTACCGCAGCCGCGAGGAGTCCAGGACCGTGCCCGAGCCGAACAGCTGCGAGGGCGGCAGGCCGGAGATCTTCAGCGCCGCGTAGGTGACGACGTCCACGGGGTTGGTCACCATGACGTACACCGCCTGGGGTGCGACCTCGACGAGGCCCGGCAGCACCTTGCGGACGAGCGAGATCGTCGCCTCTGCCAGCTCGAGCCGCGACTGGCCCGGCTTCTGCTTGGCGCCCGCCGTGAACATCACGATGTCGCAGTCGGCCATGACCGACACGTCGTCCGAGCCGATGACCTCCGCCATCGACGTGAACTGGATGCCGTGCGACAGGTCGAGCACCTCGGCGTCGACCTTCGCGCGGTTGACGTCGAGCAGCGCGACCGTGCGGGCGGCCCCCCGCATGAGCGCCGCGTAGGCCATCGTCGATCCCACCGCCCCGGCGCCGACGATGCCCAGCTTCGACGTGCGTCGCGGCACGGAGGGCGTCGGGGTGAGAGCGAACTCGTCGCCCTCGATGGCGTCGACCATGGTCGTTTCCCCTCGTCACGGGCGTGGAGCGCAGGCGTCGGGGCACGCCCGCCCGGTCCGGCGTGCCACCCTCGAGGCTAGTCGGAACCGGCGAGGCGGCGCAGCGCGGCCACGACGACGTCGCGGTCCGTGGTGCGCCAGAACGGCGGCATCGAGCGCTGCAGGTACTCGCCGTAGCGCGCCGTGGCCAGCCGCGGGTCGAGCACCGCCACGACGCCGCGGTCCTCCCCCGACCGCACGAGCCGGCCCGCACCCTGCGCGAGCAGCAGGGCCGCGTGCGTCGCCGACACCGACATGAAGCCGTTGCCGCCCGCCGCCGCGACGGCGTCGGACCGCGCCGAGCGCACGGGGTCGTCGGGCCGCGGGAACGGGATGCGGTCGATGACGACGAGCCGGCACGCGGGGCCCGGCACGTCGACGCCCTGCCACAGCGACAGCGTGCCGAACAGGCAGGTCGGCTCGTCGGCGGCGAACCGTGCGACGAGGGTCGGCAGCTGGTCGTCGCCCTGCAGCAGCACGGGGACGTCGAGCCGCTCGCGCATCGCCTCGGCTGCGACCGTCGCGGCGCGGCGCGACGTGAACAGACCGAGCGTGCGCCCGCCGGCAGCCTCGACGAGCGTCGCGATCTCGTCGAGCTGTGCGTCGGTCGCGGGCTCACGGCCCGGTGGCGGCAGGCGGCGCGCGATGTAGCAGATCCCCTGGCGCGTGTAGTCGAACGGGCTGCCCACGTCGAGGCCGGACCACCGCGGGACGTCGCCGTCGCGCGTGCCCGGGGCCGCCGCGGCCGTGTCCCCGAGCGCCGCGGGGCCCACCGGTGCCGCGTCCGGCCGCACCGCGAGACCGACCGAGCGCGCGGCGGGCTCGAACGACCCGCCGAGCGTGAGCGTCGCGGACGTCAGCACCCCCGTGCGTCCGGTCAGCAGGTGCGTGCGCACCAGACCCGCGACCGCGAGCGGCGCCGCGTGCAGCCGGGTCGTGGTCACACCGCGGCGGTCCTCGCCGCGCGCGCACCACAGCACGGTCGACGCGTTCTGCTCGGGATCGGCCGCCATCCGCTCCGCGACCTCGAACAGCGTGAGCATCGCCGACGTCGCCATCTTGCGTCCGCCGTCGCCCGCGTCACGTGCACCGGCCTCCGGCTTGAGCGCCGTCAGGAGCGTGCGTGCGGCGTCGCGGACCGTCGCGACCGCGAGGCGCACGTCCTCCGGCAGGCCGCGCGGGAAGCGCCCCTCGGGCAGCGGCACGACGACGCTCGCGAGGTGCTGCCCCGCGGTGTCGAGGTCGGTCGTCGGCACGCCGCCGTGCCGCCGGGCGAGCCGCGCCGCGTGCTCGATCGTCGCCGTCGACAGCTCGGCCGTCGCCTGCGCGGTCACGCGGTCGGCCAGCTCGTGCGCCTCGTCGACGACGAGCACCTGGTGCTCGGGCAGCACACCCGGCGAGCCGGAGGCGGCGATGCCGAGCATCGCGTGGTTGGTGACGACCACGTCGGCCTCGCGCGAGCGTGCGCGGGCGGCCTCGGGGAAGCACTCGGCGAGCATCGGGCACACGCCGCCGAGGCACTCCATGGCCGTGACGGAGACCTGGCGCCAGGCACGGTCGGACACTCCCGGCACGAGGTCGTCGCGGTCGCCCGTCGTCGTCCCGTCCGCCCACTCGCGCACCCGGACGACCTGCTCGCCGAGCGTCTCGCGCACCGTGTCGCCGTCCTCGACGACCGGCGGGTGCTCGGCGGCACCGGGCCGCTCGGGGACGTCGAACAGCGTGCCCTGCTCGTCGGGGTAGCCGCCGGCGGTCTTGTGCACGCACAGGTAGTTGTGCCAGCCCTTGAGCAGGGCGATCTGCGCCTCGCGCGGCAGCCGCGACGCGAGCGCCGTGGTCACCAGGGGCAGGTCGCGCGTGAGGACCTGGCGCTGCAGCGCGAGCGTCGCGGTGGAGACGACGACGCGCTCGTCGGTCTGCACCGCGTGCCGCACGGCGGGCACGAGGTAGCCCAGCGACTTGCCGGTCCCCGTGCCGGCCTGGACCAGCAGGTGCTCCCCGGTGCGCAGCGCGTCCGCGACCGCCTGCGCCATCGCGTGCTGGCCGTCGCGCCGCCCGCCGCCGAGCGCGCCGACCGCCAGGTCGAGCAGCTCGTCGACCTCGGCAGCGGTGTGCGCCGCGCGTGCGCCGTCGTCGACGTCCGTGGGAGACGTCGGATCGGGCTGGGGCACCGCGTCAGCGTAGTCGCGGCCTGCGACACTCCCGTGCCACGGCACGCGCCGGTGCCACGGCGTGCCACGCCCCCGGACCCGTCAGGCGCCGCGCGCCGCCTCCTCGAGCTCGGCCGCGAGCGCGGCGTCGACGCGCGCGCGCAGCAGCGTGCCGGTCGCGGTGTGCTCCTCGTGGTCGATGTCACCGTGCTCGTGGACGCGGCTGACGAGGTCGCCGCGCGAGTAGGGCACGACGACGTCCACGTGGACACCCGGGCGCGGCAGCTGGTCCGCGATGAGCTCGCTCAGCTCCGCGATGCCCTCGCCCGTGCGGGCGGACACGACGATCGAGTGCACCTCGCGCGAGCGCAGCCGCGCGACCGCCTCGGGCGAGGCGAGGTCGGCCTTGTTCAGCACGATGATCTCGGGCACGTCCATCGCGCCCGGGATGTCGGCGAACACGTGCCGCACGGCCGCGATCTGACCCTCGGGGTCGGGGTGCGCGGCGTCGACGACGTGCAGGATGAGGTCCGCGTCGGCGACCTCCTCGAGCGTCGAGCGGAACGCCTCGACGAGCTGGTGCGGCAGGTGCCGCACGAACCCGACGGTGTCCGCGAGCGTGTACACGCGGCCGTCGGCGGCCTCCGCGCGCCGCACGGTCGGGTCCAGCGTCGCGAACAGCGCGTTCTCGACCAGGACCCCGGCGTGCGTCAGGCGGTTGAGCAGGGACGACTTGCCCGCGTTGGTGTACCCGGCGATCGCGACGGACGGGATCGCGTTGCGCCTGCGCGAGGCGCGCTTGGTCGCGCGCGCGGGCGCCATCGCGGCGATCTCGCGGCGCAGCTTGGCCATGCGGTTGCGGATGCGGCGGCGGTCCAGCTCGATCTTCGTCTCACCGGGACCGCGCGAGCCCATGCCCGCACCCGCGCCGCCGACCTGGCCACCGGCCTGCCGGCTCATCGACTCGCCCCAGCCGCGCAGGCGCGGCAGCAGGTACTCGAGCTGCGCGAGCTCGACCTGCGCCTTGCCCTCCTTGGACTTGGCGTGCTGGGCGAAGATGTCGAGGATCAGGGCGGTGCGGTCGACGACCTTGACCTTGACGACGTCCTCGAGCGCGCGCCGCTGCGAGGGTGCGAGCTCACCGTCGACCACGACGGTGTCCGCGCCGACGGCCGCCACGACGGTCGCGAGCTCGGCGGCCTTGCCCGAGCCGAGGAACGTGCCGGGGTCGGGCGTGCGGCGACGCTGCAGCAGCCCGTCGAGCACCTGCGAGCCGGCGGTCTCGGCCAGCGCGGCGAGCTCACGCAGCGAGATCTCCGCGTCGTCGGCCGTGCCGGAGCCCCACAGGCCCACGAGGACGACCCGCTCGAGGCGCAGCTGGCGGTACTCGACCTCGGAGACGTCCTCGAGCTCGGTCGACAGGCCGGTGACCCGGCGCAGCGACGTGCGCTCCTCGAGGTCGAGCTGGTCGCCGTCGTACGTCGTGTGCGACGTGCTCCCTGCCTGCACCGCGGTCCCGGCCCGGGCGAGCACACGCGCGACGACGTCGTCGGCCACCTCCTGCGCGCTGCGCGCCGGCGCCTCGTGCGCCTCGTCGGTGGTGTGCTGTCGGTCGTCCACGCGGGTCCTCTCGGTCGGGGTCGGGCTGTGTCCAGGATCGCACGCACGTACGAGGCCCGCGACGGGATTTCGCTGCGGGCACAGACCCGCGCACGGTTAGCCTTCGCGGGTGAGCGGCACCGACGACCAGCACGGCGAGCACTACTTCACGGCCCGTCCCGCCTCCGCGGAGCAGCGCCGGACGCTGCGCGTGCACCTGGCCGGGCGCGACGTGGAGGTCGAGACGGCCGGTGGCGTGTTCTCGCCCGACCACGTCGACCTCGGCACGCAGGTGCTGCTGCGCACCGTGCCGCGGCCGCCGGCGACCGGCGACCTGCTCGACCTCGGCTGCGGCTGGGGGCCGGTCGCCCTCACGCTCGCGCTGCTGTCGCCCGGTGCCCGCGTGTGGGCGGTCGACGTCAACGAGCGCGCGCTCGACCTCGTGCGCCGCAACGCCGCACGCCTCGGGCTCACGAACGTCGTCGCGGCGACGCCCGACGACGTGCCGGACGACGTGCGGTTCGCGACCGTGTGGTCCAACCCGCCCGTGCGCGTCGGCAAGCCCGCGCTGCACGAGCTGCTGACGCGCTGGCTGCCGCGCGTGGCGCCGGGCGGCGAGGCGTGGCTCGTCGTGGGCCGCCACCTGGGCGCCGACCCGCTGCAGCGCTGGCTCACCACCGAGGCGGGGCTGCCGGCCACGCGCGAGGCCAGCGCCAAGGGCTTCCGCGTGCTGCGGGTCGCCCCGTGACGGCCCGGGTCGACGACGACGCGTCGCTCGAGGAGATGTGGCGCGCGCGGCGCACCACGGCCCTCGCGATGTTCGCGCTCGTCGTGCTCGTGGCCTTCGAGTCGTTCGCGGTCACGACCGTGATGCCGGGGGTGGCCGACGCGCTCGACGGGCGCGCGCTGTACGCGTTCGCGTTCGCCGGTCCGCTCGCGACGGGCGTCGTCGGGATGGTGGTGGCGGGCGCGTGGTCGGACCGACGCGGCCCCGCCTCCCCGTTCGCCGCCGGTGTCGCGGTGTTCGTCGTGGGTCTGGTGGTCGCGGGGACCGCGACCGCGATGCCCGTGCTGGTCGTCGGGCGCCTCGCGCAGGGCCTCGGCGGCGGTGTCGTCAACGTGACGCTGCTGGTCGCGGTCGCACGCGCCTACCCCGCGGTCCTGCACCCGCGGGTCTTCGCGTGGTTCTCCACCGCGTGGGTGCTGCCGTCGATCGTCGGTCCGTCCCTCGCCGGGTTCGTCGCCGAGCTGGCGGGGTGGCGCTGGGTGTTCCTCGGCGTCGCGGTGCTGGTGGTGCCCGCGACCGTCCCGCTGCTCGGCGCCGTCCGGAGGCTCGGGCCGGCGACGCACGACGGCCCACCGGCCCGCGACGACGCACCCGACGACGCACGTCGCCGCGTCGCGTGGGCGGCCGTCGTCGCCGGTGCGGTGCTCGCGCTCAACGTCGCGGCGCAGCTGCCGCAGCCGTGGTCCCAGGTGCTCGCGGTGGTCGCCGCGCTCGGCGCGGTCGCGGCGACGCGGCCGCTGCTGCCGCGCGGCGCGCTGCGTGCGCGGTCGGGTCTGCCGAGCGTCATCACGACACGCGTGCTGCTGTCGGGCGCGTTCTTCGGTGCGCAGGTCTACGTGCCGTACCTCTTCGTCGACCGGGACGGCTGGGGGACGACCGCGAGCGGCCTCGGCCTGTCGACGGCCGCGCTCGCGTGGTCGGGCGCGTCGATCGTCCAGGGGCGGCTCGGGCCCCGGCTGTCCAGCCGCACCGCGGTGCGCATCGGCACGGCGCTCGTCCTCGGCGGCATCGCGGGTGCGGCGGGCGCGACCGCGCTCGGGCTGCCCGCGTGGGTCGTCGTGACCGTGTGGACGGCCACGGGCGCCGGCATGGGCCTCGGCTCGTCGCGCCTCAACGTGCTCCTGCTGGGGTGGTCGCCGCCGCAGGACCAGGGCCGCAACAGCGCCGCGAACTCGATCGCCGACTCGGTCGGGGCGTCGCTCGCGCTCGCGCTGACGGGCGTCGTGTTCGTCGCCGCCGGCGGCGACCGGGCGTACGCGGGCGCCGGACCGTTCGTGGGGGCGTTCGTGCTCACCGCGGTCCTCGCGCTGGGCGCCATGCTCGTCGCACCGCGCGTCGGCGTCCCGCCGACGGAGCGTCAGCGCGACGCGGCGCCGTCGCCGGCGTCCGGCAGCGCGGCCGCGAGCGCGGCGACCACCTGACGCGGCGTCGGCACGCCCACGGCGCGCGCGACGACCGCACCGCCGGCGTCGAGCACGACGACGGTCGGGGTCGCGGTGACCTCGAGGGCGGCGGCGAGCGCCGGCGCGTCGGCGACGTCGACCTCGACGTGCCGGACGCCGGGCACGACGTCGGCCACCCGCGTGAGCACGCGGCGGGTGGCACGGCAGGGCGCGCAGAACGCGGTCGACACCTGCAGCAGCGTCGCGCGCTCGCCCAGCGGGGTGCCGACGTCGGCGGCGCCGAGCGTCCGGGTCACGCGGGCAGCGCCGCCACGTCGACCCGCGCGTCGGCCACGAGCACCGCGGGACCGGCCAGGTCGGCCCCGCCGTCGGGGCGCAGCGCGACGCGCACCGTGCCGCCGGGCACGTCCACGAGCCACACCGTCGGAGCCTGGGCACCTCCCCACGCGCGCACGGCGGCCGCGGCGGCGACGGCACCCGTGCCGCACGAGCGCGTCTCCCCCACACCACGCTCGTGCACGCGCATCCGCACGCGCCCGACGACCGTCCCGTCGGCGCCGGTCCGCTCGCCGAGCGGGACCACGAGCTCGACGTTGGTGCCGGCGACGGGCTCGGGCTCGACGCCGGGCGCCGTCGTCAGGTCGGCCCGCTCGAGGTCGTCCTCGCGCGCGAGGACGACGACCGTGTGCGGGTTGCCGACGTCGACCGACAGACCGGGACGCGTGACGGCCAGACCGGCGACGTCGACGTGCGCGTCACCCCCGGCGGCGAGCGCGTCGGGCCCGCCCGGCAGCGCGACGGGGCCCATGTCGACCGAGAACCACGGACCGTCTCCCACGTCGGGCGTCGTGGTGGTCACGGTGCGCACGCCCGCGCGGGTGCCGACCGCGAGCGGTCCGGACGCCGGGTCCCACAGGCCCAGGCGCTGCGCGTACCGGGCGAACACGCGGACCCCGTTGCCGCACATCTGCGCGACCGAGCCGTCGGCGTTGCGGTAGTCCATGAACCACGCGGTGGTGCGCGACGCGTCGGGCGCGTCCGCGACGTGCGCCGGCGCGACGAGCCGGATGACGCCGTCGCCGCCGACGCCCGCGCGCCGGTCGCACAGGCGCCGCACGAGCGCGGGCGTGAGGTCGATCCCGCCCGCACGGTCGTCGACGAGCACGAAGTCGTTCTGCGTGCCGTGGCCCTTGGTGACCTCGAGCCGGGTGACGTCGAGCCGGGTGTCCTCGAGCCGGGTGTCCTCGAGCGGCTCCGTGCCAGCGCGGGGCGTGGCGGCGGGCGTGCGGGAGGTCGGGGCGGTCGGCACGGTCACGAGCCCAGCGTACGGCGCACGGGGGCGCGCACGTCGGGGGCGGGCAACCGGCCGGCGTCGGCCTCCGCCACGAGGTCCAGGGCGCGCGCGACCAGGTCGGGGTCCTGCGCGTCGAGCCAGTGCACGCGCGGGTCGCGGCCGAACCAGCCCATCTGCTTGCGGGCCAGGCGCCGCGTGCCGGCGGCCGTCGCGGCGCGGGCGGCGCCGGTGTCGAGCTCCCCGCGCAGCTCCGCGAGCGCCTGCGCGTAGCCGACGGCGCGCGACGCGGTGCGTCCCAGGCCGTGCGCGGCCAGCCGCCGGACCTCGTCGAGCAGACCGCCGTCCCACATGCGGGCGACGCGGGCCTCGATGCGCGCGTCGAGCGCGGCACGGTCGCAGTCGAGGCCGATCTGCAGCGCCGGGACCTCGTACTCGTGGCTCGGGAGGCTCGCCGAGTACGGCCGCCCGGTGAGCGCGACCACCTCGAGCGCCCGCACGACGCGGCGTGCGTTGCGCGGACCGATGCTGTCGGCCGCGACGGGGTCCACGGCGGCGAGCTCGGCGTGCAGCGCGCGGGCGCCCTCGGCCTCGACGCGCGCCTCGAGCCCGGCCCGCACGCCCGCGTCGGTCCCGGGGAACTCCATGCGGTCCAGCAGCGCGCGCACGTAGAGGCCCGAGCCCCCGACCGCGACGGCGCGGACGGCACGCGCCGCGAGGTCGGTGAGCACGCCGCGCGCGAGCACCTGGTAGTCGGCGACCGACGCCTCCTCGCGCGGGTCGAGCACGTCGAGGAGGTGGTGCGGCACGCCGCGGCGCTCCGCGGGCGCGAGCTTGGCGGTGCCGACGTCCATGCCCCGGTAGAGCTGCATCGCGTCGGTGTTGACGACCTCGGCGCCCAGCGCCCGCGCGACGTCGAGCGCGAGGTCGGACTTGCCCGTCGCGGTGGGCCCGACGACGGCGACCACGAGGCTCACGGTGCGGCCGTCCAGGCGACGGCGGCGTGCGCGGCACCGCACCAGACCCCCGCGTGCACGACGTCGGGAACCGGCCGGCCGGTCAGGTCCGCCGCGTCGAGCGCACCGACGAGGACCTGCCACGGCGACCACCCCGTGACCGCGAGCTCGGCCGCCGCGGCGGCGTCGAGGCCCGCCAGGGCGTCCCGTGCCGCACCGCCGCCCGCGCGCAGCGCGGTGAGCAGGGCGCGGTCCGTCGCGTCGGCGCGCGCGTCGTGCGGCAGCGGCGCGTCGTCGCCGTGGCGCGCCGAGCCCGACCCCACGACCACGAGCGCGGTCGGGCCGGCCCCGCTCATCGAGGCACCGAGCACGCGCAGCGTGCCGACCGGCCCCGGTGCGACCTCGACGACGTGCAGGCTTCCGGTCGGCACACCCGCGTCGAGCGCGAGCCGGACGCCCACGACGGCCCCCGTGCCGGGTGCCCCGGGGACCGCGGGCGGTCCGCCGGGGGCAGCGGCGAGGACCACGTCCGGCACAGGCGCACGCAGCAGGTGGTCGGGGACGCCGACGGCCGCAGCACCCGCACGCACGCGCCCGGTCACCGCGCGGTCCACCCGGCCCGGCGCGACCACGACGACGCGCGCCGCCCCGGTCACGGCCCGGTGCACCGCGACGGCCGCGGCCGACCGCAGGCTCGTGAGCGCCGCGTCGTCCGGCCCGCGGCCCGCGGCGCCGGGCAGCAGCAGGACGGTGTCCGGGACGAGGGCGGCGGCGGCGAGCACGGTCCGACCGTAACGCGCCGGCCGCGGCACCCGGTTCCTGCTCCGGCGCGTCGTCGGCGACGGCAGGTAGGGTCGGCGCATGGGGTGGTTCCGTCAGCGCGCACACCGGTGGTGGCCCAGCTCCCGCCCGGCTGCCGAGGCCACCGAGGTCACGGTCGACGACCTCGAGCTGCACGACCGGGTCGCCGAGCTGCTGGTGCGCGAGCTCGGCACGGCCGAGCACGCGACGACCTTCCCGACCGCCGTGTCACCGGCCCGGATCGCGTCGTGGATGTCGGACAACCAGTTCTCGTACTTCATCGACAACGACGGCGACCTCGGCGGGTTGTGGCGCGGCCGGCTGTTCTACTTCTTCCTGTTCGGCGAGCAGGCCGAGATCCTGCAGGTCCGCGGGCAGTGGCACCGCGAGCTCGCGATCGAGCGGCTCGAGGAGGTCCTCGACCTGTGCAACGAGTGGAACGCCGAGCGCATCTGGCCCAAGGCGTACGTGCGCGTGCGTGACAACGGCCGCGTCCACGTGGTCTCCGAGGTCGCGACCGACCTCGAGCACGGCGCGACGGACGCGCAGCTCAGCCAGATCCTGTTCTGCGGCCTGTCGACCGGCAGCATGCTGTTCGACGCGCTCGACGAGCGGTACCCGGACCCCGCGGGGGCGGCGCCGTGAGCACGCCCGGGTGGCTGCTGCGCGTGCTCGGCGGCCTGCCCAAGCCGACCAAGGGCCGCCCGCTGGACGACGAGCCGCCGCGTCCGCTGACGCGTGACCGCGTGGCCGACTACCTGCTCGGGCGCGGGTACCGCTTCGTCGTCGACGACGACGGCGACCTCACCGGGACGTGGGACGGCAGCCGCTTCTGGTTCCTGCTCCTGGGCGACCAGCACGAGATCCTCCAGGTCCGTGGCCGCTGGCACCGTTCGCTGCCGCTCGAGCAGCGCCGCGCGCTCGCGCTGGCGATCAACGACTGGAACCGCGAGCGCATCTGGCCCAAGGCGTACGTGCGCGAGGAGGAGGGGGTGCTCGCGGTGTACGCCGAGGTCTCGGCGGACCTCGAGCCGGGCGTCACCGACGTGCAGCTCGCGCAGCTCCTCGCGTGCGGGCTGGGGACCGGCGTCCAGCTCTTCGCCGCACTCGACCCGGTCGTCCCGGCCGAGGGGGCACCCCCGACCGACGTGCCGGACAACTGACGCCCGGACGTCCCGGCGCGGCCCACCGGCTCACAGCCCGCCGAGCACCTGCCCCAGCACGATCTTGGTGATCATCGCGGCGGGGTACACGAGCGCGTAGCCGAGCGCGACGCGCGCGTCGTACCCGGTGCGTCCGTTCGCGAAGGCGAGCACGGCCGGCTGGGTCTGCGCCCCCGCGAGGATCCCGGACGCCTGCGTGCCGCCGATCCGGAAGACGCGTCGCATGACGACGTACAGGCCCGTCGCGACGACACCGGTGACCACCACGCCGAGGACGAGGATCCGGAGCCACTCCCCGGACGTGAACGCGCCGCCGATCTGCGCACCCGCCCGCGAGCCCGCCTGCGCGAGGAACACGAGCAGCCCCAGCTCGGCGATCGCCTGCGCGGCCGTGTAGGGCATCGCCGTGACGACGGGGCCGATGCGCCCGACCCTGCCGAGCACGAGGCCGACGAGCAGCGTGCCCGCGGCCGACCCGATCGAGAAGCCGCGACCCGACAGCGGCAGCGCGAGCGCGCCGACCAGGATCCCGGCGGCCATGCCGAGCCCCAGGACGACGGGCGTGATGTCCGACAGCCCGCGCGAGGAGTCCCCGAACCACGTCGACACCTCCGCCATGCGCTCGCGCGGCGCGATGACCCGGACCCGGTCGCCGAGCTGCAGCTGGAAGTCGTCCGTGGCGACCACGTCCACGTCGCCTCGCCGCACGCGCGAGATCGTCGCGCCGAACCGGTGCAGCAGGTCGAGCTCGCCGATCGTGTGGCCCGCCGCGTGCGCGGCCGACACCGTCACGCGGCGCATGTCGAGGTACATGCGGTCGGCCTCGAGCCGGTGCGAGGACGCGTGACCCAGCTCGCGCGTGACCGCCTCGACCTCGTCGACCGGGCCGACGACCGTCACGAGGTCGTCGAGCAGCAGCACGTCGCGGTCGTCGGCCGTGCGGATCGGCGACTGCTCGCCGTGGCGCACGCGCGAGAACGTGATGCGGTCGCCGTGCAGGCGCTCGAGGTCGCGCACGCGGGGGCTGTCGGTGACGTCGACGCGCACCGTGCGGGCGACGAGCGCGGGCGGCGCGTCGGTGTCGCGGCTGCGGTGACGCAGCGCCGCCGAGACCGCGACGAGCATGCCGACGACACCGAACAGGTACGTCACGGCGTAGCCGATGGTCGGCCCCGTCGCGTCGCCCGCCGCGTCGCGTGCGGCGGCGAGCGCCGGCGTGTTCGTCACCGCGCCCGCCCACGCGCCGGCGACGACGGCGCCGTCGAGCCCGAGCACGTGGCCCGCCGCGACCGCGACGGCCGCGCCGGCGGCCAGCACCCCGGCCATCGCGAGGATCGGCGCGAGGCTGCGGCGCAGCGAGGAGAAGAACGTCGCACCCGAGACCAGCCCCACGCAGAACGTGAACAGCGTCAGGCCGAGCGTGCCCAGCGCCTCGGGGATCTCCAGGTCGACACCGGACGCGGACGCCCACGCCGAGAGGCCGATCGCGAGGAACAGCACCGCGGCGGCACCGAGCCCGACTCCCCGCACCTTGACGTGCCCCACCACCGAGCCCACGCCGACGACGACGAACAGCAGCAGCACGGGCTGCTGGGCGAGGAACACGAAGACCTCGGACATGGCGGACTCCACGGGTGCTGCGGGACGGCGACACTGCCGCGCTCATTGAAGCCCTCGGTCCGCGCCGCGACGTGGGCCCGAGGGCCCGGGTGCAGCCGACGTGCCGCGCCGCACCGGCCTGCGCCGGGTACCGGGGCGTCGCGCGCGTCAGGCGACGGGGCGGCCGACCCCCGGCAGGCCGAGCACGACGGGACCCGCCGGGGCCGGCCCGCCGGTGCCGCACGCACCACCGGCCCCGCCGTGCGCGTGCTCGTCCTCGCGGCCCTCGGCGCGCGCCTGCCACGCGTCACCCGCGCGCGTGCGCCGCACCCGGAACGTCCCGCCGGGGACGAGCGCCGAGTCCGCGACCAGGTGGTGCGGTGCGCCGTGCGTGACCTCGACCGTGACGAGGTCGCCCGGGCGGGGCGCGTCGCGCGGGCCGACGTCCGCCGGCAGCGCGAGGTGCACGAGCCGGTTGTCCTGCGCACGGCCCGAGATGCGGGCCGTCGCGCCGTCCTTGCGTCCCTCGCCCTGCGCGACCAGCACGTCGACGGTCCGGCCGACCTGCGCCGCGTTCTCCTCGGCCGAGATGCGCTCCTGCAGCGCGACGAGCCGCTCGTAGCGCTCCTGCACGACCGCCTTCGGGAGCTGGTCGGGCAGGTCGGCGGCCGGTGTGCCCGGGCGCGGCGAGTACTGGAACGTGAACGCCGACGAGAACCGCGACGCCTCGACCACGCGCAGCGTGGCGAGGAAGTCCTCCTCGGTCTCGCCGGGGAACCCGACGATGATGTCCGTCGTGATCGCGGCCTCCGGGATCGCCGCCCGCACGCGCTCGAGGATGCCGAGGAAGCGGTCGGAGCGGTACGAGCGGCGCATCGCGCGCAGCACCCGGTCCGAGCCCGACTGCAGGGGCATGTGGAGCTGCGGCATGACGGTCGGCGTGCCCGCCATCGCCTCGATCACGTCGTCGGTGAACGACGCGGGGTGCGGTGACGTGAAGCGCACCCGCTCGAGGCCGGGCACCGCGCCGACCGCGCGCAGCAGCTTGCCGAACGCGTGCCGGTCGCCGAAGCCCACGCCGTAGGAGTTGACGTTCTGCCCCAGCAGCGTGACCTCGATCGCCCCCGTCGCGACGAGCGCCTCGACCTCCGCCAGGATCTCCCCCGGCCGCCGGTCGCGCTCCTTGCCGCGCAGGTGCGGCACGATGCAGAACGTGCACGTGTTGTTGCAGCCGACGCTGATCGACACCCAGCCGGCGTAGGCCGACTCCCGGCGCGTGGGCAGGGTGCTCGGGAAGACCTTGAGGGACTCCTCGATCTCGACCTGGGCGGCCTCGTTGTGGCGCGCGCGCTCCAGCAGCACCGGCAGCACGTCGAGGTTGTGCGTGCCGAACACGACGTCGACCCACGGCGCCCGCTCGACGATGCCGGCGCGGTCCTTCTGCGCGAGGCAGCCGCCGACCGCGATCTGCATGCCCCCCGGCCGCGAGCGCTTGGCACCCGCGAGGCGCCCGAGGTTGCCGTAGAGCTTGTCGGCTGCGTTCTCCCGCACCGCGCACGTGTTGATGACGAGGACGTCGACGTCCTCGTCAGCCGCGTCGGCCGGTGCGGCGGGCACGTAGCCCGCCTGCTCGAGCATGCCCGCCATGTGCTCGGAGTCGTGCACGTTCATCTGGCAGCCGAGCGTCTTGACGAGGTAGGTGCGCGGACGCCCGTCGGCACGCGGGGTCGCGCCGGCGTCGTCGGTGGCGGCCTGCGTGAGGTGCGCGAGCGCGGGTGCGGGCAGGGTCGTGGACATCGCCCACCAGGGTACGACCCTGCCCGCGCACGAGCCGCACGCGCACGGCTCACGAGCGCACCGGGGGCGATTGTGTGTGAACCGGCTGTTACTGGACCGTGACGTGCATCCGTGGCGCCCGCAACATCTCACCCGTAGGTTCGAGCAATGGCCGACAGCATCACGGCAGACCCAGGACCCGCGGACGTGGACATGCGTCCGACCGGCGAGCCGCTCATCGTCCTCGACCACGTCGACAAGCACTTCGGCGCGCTGCACGTCCTGCGCGACGTGAACCTCACCGTCCACCGCGGCGAGGTCGTCGTCGTCATCGGACCGTCCGGATCGGGCAAGTCGACGCTGTGCCGGACGATCAACCGGCTCGAGACGATCGACTCGGGGTCCATCACCCTCGACGGCCGCCCGCTGCCCGCCGAGGGCAAGGAGCTCGCACGGCTGCGTGCCGACGTCGGCATGGTCTTCCAGTCGTTCAACCTCTTCGCGCACAAGACGGTGCTCGAGAACGTGACGCTCGGGCAGGTCAAGGCCAAGCGCGTGCGGCAGGCCGAGGCGCGGGCCACCGCCATGGAGCTGCTCGACCGGGTCGGCGTCGCGAACCAGGCGTCCAAGCTGCCCGCCCAGCTCTCCGGCGGCCAGCAGCAGCGCGTCGCGATCGCCCGCGCGCTCGCGATGAAGCCGAAGGCGCTGCTGTTCGACGAGCCGACGTCGGCGCTCGACCCCGAGATGATCAACGAGGTCCTCGACGTCATGGTCGGCCTCGCCCGCGACGGCATGACGATGGTCGTCGTCACGCACGAGATGGGCTTCGCGCGGCGCGCCGCCCACCGCGTGGTCTTCATGGACGCCGGCCAGATCGTCGAGGAGGCCGACCCCGAGACCTTCTTCACCGCCCCGACCAGCCACCGCGCACAGGACTTCCTGTCGAAGATCCTCACCCACTGACAGCACGGACCCGGCACCCGGTCCCTGATCCCACCGCCACGACCTCGTCCCACGCTCCGACCCTCGTCCCAGGCGCGACGCGCCGACGCCACCGAAGGAGACGCACCATGCGACCCGTCCGCACCGGGCTCATCGCCCTGATGTCCGCCACCGTGCTCGCCCTGGCCGCCTGCGCCGGCGGCGACGCCGACACCGGCGGGAGCACCGAGCCGGCCGACGACGCCACGAGCGCCGACGAGACCGCCGAGTTCCCCGCGGGCTCCACGATGGCGGCGCTCGCCGAGGCCGGCACCCTCACCATCGGCACCAAGTTCGACCAGCCGCTGTTCGGCCTGGTCGGACCGAACGGCGTGCCCGAGGGCTTCGACGTCGAGATCGGCAAGATCATCGCGGACCGGCTGGGGATCGCGCCGCAGGACATCGAGTGGAAGGAGTCGATCTCGGCCAACCGCGAGCCGTTCATCCAGAACGGCGAGGTCGACATCGTCATCGCCACCTACACGATCAACGACAGCCGCAAGGAGGTCGTGTCGTTCGCGGGTCCGTACTACCTGGCGGGCCAGTCGATCCTCACGCTGACGTCCAACACCGACATCCAGGGTCCCGACGACCTGGCCGGCAAGAACGTGTGCACCGTGTCCGGCTCCACGCCGGAGGCGAACCTGCTCGAGAACTACCCCGAGGCCAACGTCCAGGCGCTCGGCGCGTACTCCGAGTGCATCGAGCCGCTGCGCAACGGCCAGGTCGACGCGATCAGCACCGACAACGTGATCCTCGCGGGCTTCGCGGCGGACAACGCCGACATGGAGGTGCGCGGCGAGCCGTTCACCGAGGAGCCGTACGGCATCGGGCTCGCGCTGGACGACACGGAGTTCCGCTCCTGGATCAACGACGTGCTCGAGGAGAGCTTCGAGGACGGGTCGTGGGTCGCCGCGTGGGAGGCCACGGCCGGCACCGTGCTCCCGACCCCGGAGCCCCCGACGGTGGACCGCTACTGAGCACTGCACCATCGCCGCCGCCCGGACGCGGCGGCGGCGATGGTGCGTCCGACCGCCCGCACCGAGCACGCACCGGAGGACGCGCGTGGACCTCATGGTCATCGGCGACAACCTGCCGGCCTACCTGGCCGGGTTCCGCATGACTGCGCAGCTCACGCTCGTCGCGGGGGCCGGTGCGCTGGCCATCGGCCTGGCCGTGGCCGCGATGCGCGTCTCCCCGCTGGGCTCCCTGCGCGCGTTCGGGGCCACCTACACCGAGCTGCTGCGGAACATGCCGCTCACGCTGATCTTCTTCTTCGCGGTGCTCGTGCTGCCGCAGTTCGGCGTGATCCTGCCGCTCGGGTACTGGACGGCCGTGGCCTGTCTCACGGCCTACACCTCGGCGTTCGTCGCCGAGGCCGTCCGGTCCGGCATCAACGCGGTGGGCGTCGGGCAGGCGGAGGCCGCGCGGGCGATCGGGTTGACCTTCGGGCAGTCCCTCACGTCGGTGATCCTGCCGCAGGCCGTCCGGTCGGTGATCCCGCCGCTGATCAACGTCATCATCGCGTTGGCCAAGAACACGTCGGTCGCCGCCGGGTTCGCCGTCGTCGAGCTCACGGCGACGGGCCGCCGCCTCGCGCAGCAGAACCCTGCGGACGTCGTGCTCGTGCTCGTCGGAGTCGCGCTGTTCTACCTGGTCGTGACGATCCCCGCGGGCCAGCTCGCGAACCTGCTCGAGCGGAAGGTGGCGTTCGCCCGATGAGCCGCGCGATCTCGGTCCTCTACGACGCCCCCGGGCCGCGCGCCCGCCGCCGCGAGCGGATCGGCTCGGTCGTCGCCGCGCTCGCCGTGCTCCTCCTGCTCGGCGTCGGCGCCTGGTACGCCGCCGGGCGCGGCGTGTTCGGGGCCGAGCGGTGGGCCGTGCTGTGGGACCCGCCCAAGAACCAGACCGCGGCCGACGTGTGGCGGTCGCTGCTGGTCGTGGGCCTGGGCGCCACGCTGCGGGCCGCGGTCGTGGCGGCCCCGATGGCGCTGGTGCTCGGGTTGCTGCTCGCCGTGTGGCGCACGACGCGCATCGCCCCCGCCCGCGCGCTCGCAGCGGGCGTGATCGAGCTGTTCCGCGGGCTGCCCGTCCTGCTGATGATGTTCTTCGCGCTCCTGGCGTTCGGGTGGAGCGCGTTCGCAGCCGTCGTGTTCGGTCTGACGGTCTACAACATGGCGATCATCGCGGAGATCGTGCGCGCGGGTCTCGCGGCCCTGCCCAAGGGCCAGGCGGAGGCGGCTGCGGCCGTCGGTCTGTCCCGCGGCCAGACGCTCCGCCTCGTCCTGCTGCCGCAGGCCCTGCGCACCATGGCGCCCAGCCTGGTCGCGCAGCTCGTCGTGCTGCTCAAGGACTCGTCGCTCGGCTTCATCGTCGGGTACGCCGAGCTGCTCAAGGCCATCCAGAACAACGCCCAGTACTTCGGCAACGCCTCGGTGGTGGCGCTCTTCGCGGTGGGCGCCGGGATCTACCTCGTGGTCAACATCTCGCTGTCGCGCCTCGCGCTGCGCCTGCAGGGCCGCTCGCGCCGCACCGCCGCGCCCGCCGTCGACATCACCGCTCCGGGGCCGACGCCCGTCGGCCAGGGCACCCAGGCCTGAGACCCGCGTGCGACGTCACCCCGCCGTCGCGCTGGCCCGCAGCTCACGGACGACCGTCACGCGGATCTCGCCGGGGTAGGTCAGGTCCGCCTCGATGTGCTGCGCGATCGCCGTCGCGAGCTGCGGGAGCGCGCGGTCGTCCACCTCGTCGGGCTCGACGACGACACGCACCTCGCGCCCGGCCGCCATCGCGAGCGCGCGGCGCACGCCCTGGTGGGCGGCGACGAGCGCCTCGAGCTCACCCATGCGCTCGACGTACTGGTCGATCTCCTGCCGGCGGGCCCCGGGCCGCGCCGCCGACACCGCGTCGGCGGCCTGCACGAGCACCGCCTCGACGGTCTGCGGTGGGACCTCGTCGTGGTGCGCAGCGATCGCGTTGACGACCGCGTCCGACTCCCCCAGGCGCCGGGCGAGGTCGGCACCCACGGCAGCGTGCGTCCCCGGGACCTGGCTCGTGAGCGCCTTGCCGACGTCGTGCAGGAACGCGCCACGTCGCGCGACCGTGACGTCCGCGCCTACCTCGGCGGCCAGCGCGGCGGCGAGCTGCGCGCTCTCCACGAGGTGCTCGAGCACGTTCTGCCCGTACGACGAGCGCAGGCGCAACCTGCCCATGGTCCGCACGAGCTCCGCGTGCAGGCCGGCGACGCCCGCGCGCTCGGCCGCGTCGTGACCCGCCGCGTCGTGCCGCTCGTCGGCACCCGCCAGCGCCTGCGCGTAGGCCGCCTCGATGCGCTGCGGGTGGATGCGCCCGTCGGCCATGAGGGCCTCGAGCGTGACCTGCGCGACCTCACGCCGATCGGCGTCGAAGCACGACAGCACCACGGAGTCGGGCGTCTCGTCCACCAGCACGTTGACACCCGTGAGCGCCTCGAAGTGCCGGATGTTGCGCCCCTCCTTGCCGATGATCCGCCCCTTCATCTCGTCGGACGGCAGGGGCAGGATCGTCACCACGACCTGCGCGCTCGTCGGCACGGCGAGCCGCTGCACCGCCGCGGAGACGATGCGTCGCGCACGCGCGTCGGCCGTGCGCCGCGCCTGGGCCTCGGCGCGCCGCACCTGCCCGGCCGCGTCGTTGGCCGCCTGGTCGCGGATCCGGTGGGTGAGCTCTGCGAGCGCCTCCTCCTGCGTGAGACCGCTCACGGACTCCAGCTCGGCACGCGCCTGCGTGCGGGCGTCGGCGAGCCGCTCGCCCGCCGCACGGTCCGCGTCCGCGAGCGTGCGCGCCGCGGCACGCTCCGCCTTGTCCAGCGCGCGGGCGCCCGCGCGCTGCTGCTCGGCCATGGCGTCGGCCTCCGCGCGCACGCGGCGCTGGAGGTCCGTCAGCTCGGTCCGCTCGTTCGCCAGCTCACGCTCGCGGTCCGCCGCCCGGCGCTCGCGACGCTCGGCGTCGGCCAGCAGCGCGCGCGCGTCGTCGTGGATCCTGGCCACGTCCTCGGTGGTACGTCGTCGCTGCTGGTCGGCCTCACGGCGCGCGGTGAGCACGAGCACGAGTGCGACGAGGCACGCACCGAGCAGTCCGACGACGGTCGCGATCGCACCCGGCTCCACGGCACCTCCTCGACGCAGGCGCCCGCCCCGGGCACCGACCCCCATTGTGCGGCGTCGGGCGCGGTGCACCGGACCGCCGCGCCGCGGCCGGTCAGCCGTCGGCCGGTTCCCCGAGCGCGTCCCAGACGGGTCCGCGCCCCTGCTGCGCCTGCTCCCACACGACGATCTCGCGTGCCAGGTCGGCGTGCGTGACGTCGACGGCGCGGACGGTCTGCTCCGCCAGCAGCGAGTCGCGCACGTACGTGTCGAACTCACGCGCCTTGTCCGCGAGCAGCGCGACGAGGCGCTCGTCGACCGTGCCCTCGGCGAGCAGCCGATGCGCGGTCACCGGACGCAGCTGCCCCATCCGGTGCAGGCGCGCGAACGCCTGCGCCTCCGCCGCCGGCGTGAGCTGCGGCTCGCAGAGCACCGCGACGGACGCGCACTGCAGGTTGAGGCCGACGCCCCCGGCCTGCACCTGCGCGACGAGCACCGCGCCCGCGGAGGCGTCGAGCCCGGCCAGCGCGTCGACCAGGTCCGCACGACGCTGCGGGGGGACGTCGCCGGTGAGCGGACCGAGCACCGTGACCCCGCCGTGGCGTGCGAGGGCGTCGGCCACGACGTCGAGCACCTCCCGGAACCACGAGAAGACGACGACCCGGCGGCCGTTCGCACGCGCGTCCGCGACGATCTCCAGGAGCCGGCCGAGCTTGCCCGCACCCGGGTCCCCGTCCCGCACCGACGCCGCGCGCCGCATCGTCATCAGGTCGCCGCCCGCGACCGCGTCACGGTACCGGCGACGCTGCTCGGCGGTGAGCTCCTCCCACTCGTCGACGACCGTGAGCGCCGGCAGCTCGACGAGCACGTCGTCGCGGTCGCGGCGCAGGTACACCGGCGCCACGGCCCGCCGGAACGCGTCACGCCCCGCGAGCCCCAGGTGCCGCGGCAGACCGTCGGCGAGGTCGGGCTGCACGAGCCGCACGAGCTCGACGAAGTCGCCGACCCGGTTCTCCATCGGCGTCCCGGTGAGCAGCGCGACCCGGTACGTGCGGGCCGCCCACGCCGCGACCGCACGTGACCGCTCGGCCCGGGGGTTCTTCACGAGGTGCGCCTCGTCGACCACCAGCATGCCGAGCGGGTACGCCGCAGGGTCCGCCGGGCTCGTGCCGGCCACGGTCCCGACGGCGTCCGCGAGCGACCCGAGGTCCGGCACGTGCCGCAGCGAGCCGTACGTCGCGACCGCGACACCCCCCGTCCGCCGCCACAGCTGACCCGCGGCGGCCGCGCCCGGGCCGTGCACGCGGACCGTGGGCAGCGTCGAGTGCCGCTCGATCTCGCGCTGCCACGTGACCAGGACGCTCGCGGGGCACACGACGAGCAGGTGCGTCGCGCCCTGCGACGCGACGTGGGCCATCGCGGCGACGGCCTGCACGGTCTTGCCCAGCCCCATCTCGTCGCCGAGCAGCGACCGCCCCTGGTGGAGCAGGAAGCGCGCGCCGAACTCCTGGTAGCCACGCAGGCGCACGTGCAGCCCCGCGGTGTCGAGGGGGTGGTCGGCGACCTGTGCGGCGAGGTCCGCCGCGAGCAGCCCGCGCTCGACGACGACGTCGACCGCGGCGGGCACGAGCCGCAGGAGCTCGGTCGTGTAGGTCGCGGGCCGGGCCTCGACGTCGTCCCACAGGACGCCCTGGGTCGGGTCCGGCGCGGCGCACGCGGCGGCGAGGTGCGCCACGACGTCCGGCAGACCGGTGCGTGCTGCCCGCGCGTCGGCGTCGGCGAGGACGTCGAGCGCGTGCCGCGCGGCGTCCCGGGTGCGGCGCCGTGCGAGCGCGTGCCGCAGCCGGTGACGCGCGACCGCGGCCGCGGGGGCGAACGCCTCGACCGTCCGCAGGTGCTCGGCGAGCGTCGCCCGACGCGGTTCGACGAGCGGGTGCAGGCGCAGCGTGCGCGCCAGCAGGGCGAGCAGCGACGTGGTGGCCAGGACGTCGGGTGTCCCGTCGGGCCGGTCGAGCCGGAGCCGCGGCGCCGTCACGGCACGTGCGGCCTGCGCGAGCTGGTCGACGGCGGCCACGGTCGCCCGGGCGGTGTGCGGTCCGACGCCCGGCACCTGCTCGAGCACGTCCACCGGGACTCCCAGGAGGTCGGTGGCGACCCGGTACCCGGCGTCCTCGAGCCGGCCGAGGCGCAGGTTCCGGTCGGTCGCCTCGCCGAGCCGCGACACCGGGACGTGGGCGAGCTCGGCACGCACACGCTGCTCACGGTCGCGTGAGACCAGGTCGGCGACCCGCAGCACCGTGGCGTCCAGGTGGTCGAGCACGTCCCGGACGTCCCGGGCGAGCGCGACCTGCCGGTCGACGAGCGCACGCGCGGGCGCTCCGACCTCGGGGACCGCCACCTCGCTCACGCGGGGATGATCGCACGGACGCAGCCGGCCCCTGCGGCCCCTGCCTCCGCGTCGAGGGCCTGCCTACGTGTCCGTGCCGTCGACGTCGATCCCGCCGGCCTGCGTCCCGTCGACGTCCGTCCCCTCGGCGGCGAGCTCCTCGCGCACGAGTCGCGCCACGAGCCCGGGCGGGTACCCCTTGCGTCCGAGCGCCCCGTAGACGCGTCGCACGCGGACGGCGGTCTCGAGGGTCGTGGTGGTCCGCAGCCGGCGCCGCACGAGCTCACGCGCGGCGCGCTCCTCGTCGGCGTCGTCGACGTCCTCCAGCGCGGCGGCCGCGGTCTCGTCGTCGATGCCCTTGCGGCGCAGCTCGACGCCGAGCGCACGGCGCGACAGGCCGCGCTCGGTGTGCCGCGACCGCACGAACATGCGCGCGTACTCCTGGTCGTCGACGAGACCGACCTCGGTGAAGCGGTCGAGCACGCGCGTCGCGACGTCCTGCGGCACGTCACGACGCGCGAGCGCGTCCGCGAGCTGGGCGCGCGACTGCGCCGATCCCGTCAGGCGTCGCAGCACGATGGCACGCGCGACCGACTCGGGATCGGGCTCGGCGTCCTCGGCCGCCGCGCCCGTGCCCGGCGGCTCGGGTGCCGGCCGGCCGCGGCGACGGGCCGCGGACCGGCCGGTGAGCTCGGCCACGCGACTCAGAAGTCGACCGCGACCGGTGCGTCGGCCGGTGCGTCGACCTTCGCGCCGATGCCGAGCTTCTCCTTGATCTTCTTGTCGAGCTCGTTCGCCAGATCGGGGTTGTCGCGCAGGAACTTGCGCGCGTTCTCCTTGCCCTGACCCAGCTGGTCGCCCTCGTACGTGAACCACGCGCCGGACTTGCGGACGAAGCCGTGCTCGACGCCCATGTCGATGAGCGAGCCCTCGCGGGAGATGCCGACGCCGTACAGGATGTCGAACTCGGCCTGCTTGAACGGCGGGGCCATCTTGTTCTTCACGACCTTGACGCGCGTGCGGTTGCCCACCGCCTCGGTGCCCTCCTTGAGGGTCTCGATGCGGCGGATGTCCATGCGGACCGAGGCGTAGAACTTGAGCGCCTTGCCGCCCGTGGTGGTCTCGGGGCTGCCGAAGAACACGCCGATCTTCTCGCGCAGCTGGTTGATGAAGATCGCTGTCGTCCCCGACGCGTTGAGCGCACCGGTGATCTTGCGCAGCGCCTGCGACATGAGGCGCGCCTGCAGACCCACGTGCGAGTCGCCCATGTCACCCTCGATCTCGGCCTTCGGCACGAGCGCCGCGACCGAGTCGATGACGATGATGTCGATCGCGCCCGAGCGGATCAGCGTGTCCATGATCTCGAGCGCCTGCTCGCCGTTGTCCGGCTGCGACACGAGCAGCGCGTCGGTGTCGACGCCGAGCTTCTTGGCGTACTCGGGGTCGAGCGCGTGCTCGGCGTCGATGAACGCCGCGATGCCGCCGGCCCGCTGCGCGTTGGCGACCGCGTGCAGCGCGACCGTCGTCTTGCCGGAGGACTCCGGCCCGTACACCTCGATGACGCGGCCACGGGGCAGCCCGCCGATCCCGAGCGCGACGTCGAGCGCGATCGAGCCGGTGGGGATCACCTCGACCGGTGCGCGACCGTCGTCGCCGAGGCGCATGACCGACCCCTTGCCGAACTGGCGGTCGATCTGGCTGAGTGCGGCCTCGAGGGCCTTCGCGCGGTCCGGAGCGGGCATGATCCACCTCGTCGTCTACGTGCAGCGTCGTGCTGCGCCTGCGGGGGCTGGTCTTGTCGCGGTGACGCTATGCCCGACCACCGACATCGCGGCCGGACCGCCCGCGGACCCGTGGACCGGCTCGTCGCCGGGCGGGGCTGTGGTCGGCTCGACCGTGTCACCGGTGACCACCGTAGCCGAACACCTGTTCGACGCGCGCGCGACACGCGGCGTGTCGTCACCGACCCGCGTCGTCACCCGCCGGGCCCACCTCGGCGACCTCGCCGGGCAGGAGCACGCACGGCCGCACCTGCGGTGCGAGCCGGTGGACCGCCGCCTCGAACGCCCGCCCGGCACGGTCCATCCACCCGGGCGGCAGCCGCCGGGACGCCGGGGCGTGCAGCGTGCCCCAGTGCACGGGCACCGCGACGCGCGCGCCGACGAGCGCGCACACGCGTGCCGCCTCGACCGGGTCCAGGTGCCCGCCCGACAGCCGCGGCCCCCAGCCGCCGACGGGCACGAGCGCGAGGTCGACGGGCGCACCCGCGAGGTCCGGCACGTGCGCGAGCCCCGGGAACGGTCCGGTGTCCCCCGCGAACCACACCGTGACGCCGCCGCCGCGCACGACGAACCCCGTCGCGGCGTTCGGACGGTGCGGCATGGGCCGGTGCCCGTGCTCGGCCGGCACGGTCCGCACGCGCACGTCGCCGGCGCCGCCCGCGAGCGCGTGCCACGCCCCCTCCGCGACACCGACACCGTGCAGGCCGTGCGCGGTCAGCCAGTGCGCGCTCGACGGCGCCGCGAGCACCGGTACCGGACCCAGCATGCGCAGCGACCCCACCTCGGCGTGGTCGTGGTGCAGGTGCGACACGAGCGCGGCGTGCGCGCCGCGCCAGTCCGACTCCCGCGGCGCCCGCCCGCCGCGCCGTCGCAGGACGCCCGCGTGCCGGCGCAGCAGGGGGTCGGTGACGACCCGCGCGCCGCCCACGTCGAGCACGACCGTCGCGTGCCCGAGCCACCGCACGCGCACGCTCATGCGCCGTCCCTCGCCCGCGGACGGGCCGCGGCGGGTGCCGTACGCACGCCGCGTCCGACGAGCCACGCCACGAGCTGCGCGTGCACGGCGTCGGGCCCGACGAGCACGCGACGCCCGTCGACGTCCTCGCACCGCGCGTCGTCGACCACCAGGTCGGCCGGGTGCAGCAGGAAGGCGTGGTTCTGCGCCCCGCCGAGCCCGCCGTGCGAGCCGACCTGCCCCTCGAACGCGTGCACCTGGCCGCGGGGGCCCACGGCCGACACGAGCAGCAGGTCACCCGTGTGCGGCAGCCGCGCGGCCCGCACGAGGTCGGCACGCGCACGCCCCGGGTAGGCCGCGAGCGGGTCGACGCCCTCGACGACGTCACCCTCGGCCTCCAGGAGCCGCAGCCCGGCACCACCGACAGCGACGAGCCCGCGCGACCGCGAGTCGACGACCACGACGCCCACGGCCGGGCGCGCGGCCAGCCCCGGGACGAGCCCGGGCCACCGCTCCTGCAGGTCCTCCAGGACGAGCCTGCCGGGCGCCTCGGGGAACCACACGAGGCCGAGGTTGCCGGACCCCACGACGACGACGTCCGGCACGTCCTGGTCCCCCGGCGGCTGCGCGCGCCCGGCGCGGCCGTGCTCGCGCACGCGCGGGACACCCTCCTCGCGGCGCGCGCGCCCGCGGCGCCGGTCCCCCGCGTCCGGCCCGAGCACGACGGGGTCGCCGGGACCGCCGAGCGCGCTGGTGAGGAGCGTGTTCAGCGGCCCCCAGTCCTCGCCGTCGGCGCTCTCGAGCCCCTCGATCCCGGGCTCGGCCATGAGCGCGCGCACGGTGTCGAGCAGCGTGCGCCCCTCGACCTGCTCGAACGTGGCGCCGAGGGTCTGCCCGTGGTCGGACAGCACGACCACGTCGTACGCCCGCGGCGCGACGCGCGCGACCTCCTCGAGGATGCGCAGCACCTGGTCCAGCCCCTCGAGCGAGCGCAGCGACTCGGGCCGCGTCGGCCCCGCGTGGTGCGCGATCTCGTCGTAGTCGACGAGGTCGACGAACACCGTGGGGTCGCCGCGCACCAGCGCGTCCGCGACGAGCGACGTCGCCAGGTCGCGCAGCAGCACGTTGCTCACGGCCCGCAGCAGCACGTACCAGCCGCCGCGCGGCACGCGGGGCCGCACGTCGTAGACCGCCTGGCGACGGGCCTGGTACACCTCCTTGACGACCTCCCCGACCGTGACCGTCACCGCCCGGACCAGCACGAACGGCCGTGCGAAGAACCGCGCGTAGCCGGGACCGGGTCCGAGCCCGTGGCGCCGCCCGTGGCTCATCACGAGGTACGACGACGCGGCGTCGCCCGAGAACATCGTCGCGACCGCCGTGCCCCCGCCGGACAGCAGGCCCGCACCGTCGCTCAACCGCTCCTCGACGAGCGCGGCGTCGTCGGGGTGGTTGGTCACGACGAGCCGGCGCAGCCCGCGGTCCCACCACCGGAACGCCGGGATCTGGTCCGCCGCGCCGTGCAGCAGACCGGCCTGCGCGGCGGGCGTCGTGGCCGGGACGGTCGCCCACCACGTGTCGACGCGGTGCGAGCCCGACTCGACCCAGCGCTGCATGGTCGGCACGAGCCCCGCGTCCACGGCGTCGTCGAGCACGGGAGCGCTGACGCCGTCGAGCTGCACCACGAGGAGCCCCGGTGGGCGCGCGGCACCGGCGGGGACGCGGCCGGCGCGCGCGTGGCGCCGCGCCCGGCGCACCGCGTCGGCGACGACGTAGGCGTTGTCGCTGGACCCCCACAGCCACCGGCCCGCGGCCATGACGACCGACGTGAGCACGAGCACCCACAGCACCGACCAGCCCGACGTGAGCGTGACGCCCGGTGCGACGCGCAGCGCGGCCCACGCGACCAGGACCTGCGCGGCGAGCCCCGCGACGAGCGCACCGCCGGCCCCCGCGACGGCGGCCAGGAGGCGCAGCGGCGCCCGCAGCACGAGGTCGCCCAGGGCCACCGCGAGCGCCGCCAGCAGCACGCCCCAGGGCGCGGTCGCGGTGACGCCGTCGACGACCGCGATCGCGGCACCGAGGCCGAGCGCGGTGACGACGAGCGAGAACAGCGCGTCGGACAGGTCGACCGCACGGGGCAGCCACCGCGTGCGCGCCGACCCGGTGGCGCGCGCGGAGCCGCCCGCGCCGTGCCCGCCGTCGGCCGCGGGCGCCCCGCCGGTCACGTCGTCAGCGCCCCGTGTGGCGCGGTGGTGCCTGCCGGTGCGCGTCGGTGCCCCAGCGCGCGGTGTCGGGGATCCCGAGCGCGTCGCACAGCGCGTGCCACACGTCCCGCGGCTCGACGCCGTCGGCGAGCGCGCGGGCACCCGTGCGGTCCCCGAGGGCACCGAGGACCAGCTCCTCCATCAGCAGCCGGCCCTCGACGGGGCCCAGCACGTCGGCGACCAGGTCGGCGAGCTCGCGGTTCCTCACGGCACCAGCCTGCCACCGGCCGCGGGGCCCGCGCGCGTGTCGGTGCCTGCCGACACAATGGCCCGGTGGTGCTCGACCGCTTCTCCGACCCGACCCGTGCGTGGTTCACGGGCGCCTTCGACGCGCCCACGGCCGCGCAGTCGGGTGCGTGGGAGGCGGTCTCGGGCGGCGAGCACGCACTCGTGGTGGCGCCCACGGGCTCCGGCAAGACGCTCGCCGCGTTCCTGTGGGCGCTCGACGGGTTGCTGACCGGCGACCCCCCGGCGGACCCGGTGCGACGGTGCCGGGTGGTCTACGTGTCGCCGCTCAAGGCGCTGGCCACGGACGTCGAGCGCAACCTGCGCTCGCCGCTCGTGGGCATCCGGCAGGCCGCGACGCGCCTGGGCAGGACGCTGCCGGACGTGCGCGTCGGCATCCGCACGGGCGACACGCCGCCGACCGAGCGGCGCGCGTTCGCGACGGCGCCCCCGGACGTGCTCATCACGACGCCCGAGTCGCTGTACCTCGTCCTGACGTCGGCCGCGCGGCGGGGCCTGGCGGGCGTGCGCACCGTGATCGTCGACGAGATCCACGCGGTCGCAAGCACCAAGCGCGGTGCGCACCTCGCGGTCAGCCTCGAGCGGCTGGACGCGCTGCTGGAGTCCGAGGGCGGCCCGGGGCCGGCCCAGCGCGTCGGGCTGTCGGCGACCGTCCGGCCGGTCGACGCGGTGGCGGCGTTCCTCGGCGGTGCGCGCGCACCCGCCGACGGTGGTCGCCAGGTCGTCGTCGTGCAGCCGCCGTCGCAGAAGGTCGTCGAGGTCGAGGTCGTCGTGCCGGTCCCCGACCTGGGGGACCTCGCGGCCACGGCGCGACCGGGCGCGGGCGGCAGCCCGGGGGTCGCCGGCCGGTACGGCGGGCCGGGCGTCGACCCCGACCTCGCCGGGTTCGGCGCACCCGCGCCCGGTGCCGCCCCCGCACCCACGGACGACGCGCCGCCGCGTGCGTCGATCTGGCCCCACGTCGAGGAGCGCGTCGTCGACCTGGTCGCCGCGCACCGGTCCACGCTCGTGTTCACCAACTCGCGGCGCGGGGCCGAGCGCCTGACGGCCCGCATCAACGAGGTGTGGGCCGAGCGGCAGGGGCGGGACGTGCCCGACCCCGGGTCCGTGCGCGCGGCCGCGGTGCCCGGGCAGTCGGGGACGTCGGCAGGCGTCGACACGCGCGACGCCGCGACGGTCGTGGCCCGCGCGCACCACGGGTCGATGAGCCGCGCGGAGCGCACGCGCACCGAGTCCGAGCTCAAGGCGGGCCGGCTGCCCGCGGTGGTCGCGACGAGCTCGCTGGAGCTCGGCATCGACATGGGCGCGCTCGACCTGGTCGTGCAGGTGGGGGCCCCGCCGTCGGTCGCGAGCGGGCTGCAGCGCGTCGGGCGCGCGGGGCACCAGGTCGGCGCCGTGTCGCGCGGTGTCGTGTTCCCGACGTACCGCGGCGAGCTCGTGCCGGCCGCCGTGACCGCGCAGCGCATGCGCACCGGCGAGCTCGAGGCCCTCACGGTGCCGGCGAACCCGCTCGACGTGCTCGCGCAGCAGGTCGTCGCGATGGTGGCGGTCGACGACTGGCCCGTCGACGAGCTCGCGCGCGTGGTGCGGCGCGCGGCGCCGTTCGCGACGCTCGGGGACGGCACGCTGCGGGCGGTGCTCGACATGCTCGCGGGTCGCTACCCGTCGGAGGACTTCGCCGAGCTGCGCCCGCGCGTCGTGTGGGACCGCGTGGCCGACGTCCTGTCGGGGCGCCCGGGTGCGCTGCGGCTGGCCGTGACGAGCGGCGGCACGATCCCCGACCGCGGGCTGTTCGGGGTCTTCCTGGCGGGCGACGGCGGGACGAGCGACGTGCCGGCCGACGCCGAGCGCACGAGCGGCCGCGTGCGCGGCGGCAAGCGCGTCGGCGAGCTCGACGAGGAGATGGTCTACGAGTCGCGCGTGGGCGACACGTTCACGCTCGGCTCGAGCACGTGGCGCATCGAGGACATCACGCCCGACCGCGTCCTGGTGACCCCGGCACCGGGCGTGCCGGGCCGCCTGCCGTTCTGGAAGGGCGACGCTCCGGGCCGCCCGGCCGAGCTGGGCCGAGCCGTGGGCGCGTGGGTGCGCGAGGTCGCGGCGCTGCCGGACGCGGGTGCGCGGGCGCGCGTCGAGGGGGCCGGCCTCGACCCGTGGGCGGCCGACAACCTGCTGGCGTACCTGCGTGAGCAGCAGGCCGCCACCGGGCAGCTGCCGAGCGACGCGGTCGTCGTGGTCGAGCGGTTCCGTGACGAGCTGGGCGACTGGCGCATCGTGCTGCACTCGCCGTACGGCGCGCGCGTGCACGCCCCGTGGGCGCTCGTGCTGGCCGCGCGGCTGCGGGAGCGGTACGGCGTCGACGCCGCGGCCATGCACGCCGACGACGGCATCGTGCTGCGCCTGCCCGACGTGCTGGACGGCGCCGCCGACGCCGCGTGGGGCGAGGACGCCGGCGGCGACGGCGGCCCGCGGCTCGCGCTCGAGGACCTGCTGCTCGACCCGGACGAGGTGCTGACGGCCGTCCGCGACGAGCTGGGCGCGTCCGCGATGTTCGCGGCGAGGTTCCGGGAGGCGGCCGGGCGCGCGCTGCTGCTGCCGCGCCGCCGCCCCGACCGGCGCCAGCCGCTGTGGCAGCAGCGCCAGCGGGCGGCCCAGCTGCTCGAGGTCGCGGCACGGTACCCCGACTTCCCGATCCTGCTGGAGGCGGTGCGCGAGTGCCTGCAGGACGACTTCGACACCGGCGCGCTGATCGAGCTCATGCGGGACGTCGGCGCGGGCCGTGTGCGCGTCGTCGAGGTCACGACACCGCACCCCTCGCCGTTCGCGCAGTCGCTGCTGTTCGGGTACACCGCGCAGTTCCTGTACGAGGGCGACGCACCGCTCGCGGAGCGCCGGGCGGCCGCGCTGACGCTCGACCCGACGCTGCTCGCCGAGCTGCTGGGCACCGGCGGCGAGTCCCAGCTCGCGGACCTGCTGGACCCCGAGGCCGTGGAGCGCACCGAGGCGGAGCTGGCGGGCACGGCGCCCGACCGGCAGGCCGCGACGATCGAGCAGGTCGCCGACGTGCTGCGCCGCCACGGCCCGCTGCCGGTCGACGAGGTCGCGGCGCGCACGCGTGCCGAGGCGCGCGACGACGTGCCCGCGTGGCTCACCGAGCTCGAGGCGGCCCGGCGGGCCATCCGGGTGCGGCTCGGCGGGCAGCCCGCGGGCCGGGCGGAGCAGTGGGCGGCCGTCGAGGACGCCGGCCGGCTGCGCGACGCGCTCGGCGTCGCCCTGCCGGTCGGCGTGCCGGAGGTCTTCACCGAGGTGCTCCCGGACCCGCTGGCGGACCTGCTGCGCCGCCACGCGCGCACGCACGGTCCGTTCCCCGCGGCGCAGGCTGCGGCCCGGTTCGGGCTCGGGGTCGCCGTGGTCACCGAGGTGCTGCGGCGCCTCGAGGCGTCCGGGGTCCTCGTCCAGGGCCGGCTGCGTCCCGACGTGCTGGGTGGCACGGGTGACGAGTTCTGCGACGCGGACGTGCTGCGCCGTCTGCGTCAGCGGTCGCTCGCGGCGCTGCGCGCGCAGGTCGAGCCGGTCGACCCGCAGGCGCTGGGCGTGTTCCTGCCGCAGTGGCAGGGCGTGCAGCCGGTGGGCCGACGACCGGGCGGCCTCCGAGGCGTGGACGCGGTCGCGCGCGCCGTCGAGCAGCTCGCCGGGTTCGCGGTGCCGGCGTCCGCGCTCGAGACGCACGTGCTGCCCGCGCGTGTGCCCGACTACGCGCCCGCGATGCTCGACGAGCTGACGGCCGCCGGCGAGGTGCTGTGGGCAGGGCACGCACCGCTGGCCGGACGCGACGGCATGGTCTCGCTGCACCCGGCCGCCGTCGCCGACCTGACGCTCGCACCCGTGCCGGACCTCGACGACCCCGACGCCCCCGCGAGCGAGCGCGTGCACCGCGCGGTGCTCGCGGCGCTCGAGGGCGGTGGTGCGTGGTTCCTGGCCGCGCTGGTCGACCGGGTCGCAGCCGTGTGGCTCGACGACGACTCGCCGCCGGACGCCCCCGCGGTGCTGGCCGCGCTGTGGGAGCTCGTGTGGGCGGGGCGCGTCACCAACGACGGGCTCGGCCCGTTGCGGAGCTGGCTCGCGGGCGGTCCCACGGCGCACCGGACGCGCAGCGCGCCGGCGCGCGGCCGGCCGGTGCGACCCCGGCTGGGGCTGCGCGCGGGTGGCCGGCTGGGCGTCCCTGGTGTGCGTGACGGCGCGGCGACGCGTGCGACGGGGGCGACGTCAGGTGCCGGCGCGGGGCGCTGGTCGCTGCTGCCCGCGCGCGAGCCGGACGTGACGGTGCGGGCGCACGCGCTGGCCGCCCAGCTGCTCGACCGGCACGGCGTGCTCACGCGCGCGGTCGCACCCGCCGAGAGCGTCGGGGGCGGGTTCGCGAGCGTCTACCGGGTGCTCACGGCGCTCGAGCAGGCGGGGCAGGTGCGCCGCGGCTACTTCGTCGAGCGGCTCGGCGGCTCGCAGTTCGCCCTGCCGGGGGCGGTCGACCGGCTGCGCACGGACGCGGAGGTCGTGGACCGGGCGCGCGAACGCGCGGCGGACCGCCGCGACGCGGCACCGGCCGGTCCGGCGCTCCCCTGGCAGGACGTGCCGCCGCCGGCGTGGGGGGCACCGTCCGGACCGGGCACCTGGTCGCCGGGCGCGGACGAGCCGGGCCGGGGCGCGCGGCACGACGCGCCGTGGGTCGTCGTGCTGGCCGCGACCGATCCGGCCAACCCGTACGGCGCGGCGCTCGCGTGGCCCGACCCCCCGGAGGTCCGCGACGGCGCGCGCCACCGCCCCGGGCGCAAGGCCGGCGCGCTCGTCGCGCTGGTCGACGGGGCGCTCGTGCTGTACCTCGAGCGCGGCGGGCGCACGCTGCTGACGTTCACCGACGACGCCGCGACGCTCTCGGCCGCCGCCGACGCGCTGGCCACGACGACGCGTGAGCGCCGCACCGGGCGCCTGACCGTCGAGCGCATCGACGGCGCGCAGGTGCTCTCGTCGGACGTGCTCGCCTCGCCCGCGGCGGCCGCGCTGACGGCCGCGGGCTTCCTCACCACACCGCGCGGCCTGCGTCTGCAGGCCTCGTGACGGCCGGGGGGCGCCGTGCCCGAGGGTGACGTGCTGCGGCGCACGGCGGCGCACCTCGACCGGGCGCTCGCCGGCCGCCGTCTGCTGCGCGCGGACCTGCGCTGGCCGTCGGCCGCGACGGTCGACCTTCGCGGCCGCACGGTGCTGGGCACGCGCCCGTACGGCAAGCACCTGCTGACGCGGTTCGACGACGGGCGGACGCTGCACACGCACCTGCGCATGGACGGGTCCTGGCGCGTCGTCCCCACGGCGCAGGGGCGCGCCGCGGCCCGGTCGCCGCAGGTGCGCGCCGTGCTGGGCGACGAGCGGTGGACGGCCGTCGGGTACCTGCTCGGGATGCTCGACGTGGTCGCGACCAGCACCGAGCGCACGCTCCTGGGCCATCTGGGCCCGGACGTGCTCGACGGGGACTTCGACCACACCCCGGGCGTGCCGTGGGCGGGGCCCGCGGTGCTCGACCTGCCGACGCCCGGCATCGACGAGGCGCTGCGGCGCTGGGCCACGCAAGGCGCACGCCCGGTCGCCGAGGTGCTGCTCGACCAGCGCGTCGTGGTCGGCATCGGCACGATCTTCACGGCGGAGGCGCTGTTCGCGCGCGGGTGGTGGCCCTGGGCCCCGGCGGACGCCGTGGTGGACGCCGACGAGGTCCTGCGCGCGGCGCGGGCCCAGCTGCGCGCCTCGGTCGCGGCGGGCCGCCCGGACGCGAAGGTCTACGGGCTCGAGGGGCGGACGTGCACGCGGTGCGGCGCGCGCATCGCACGCGACGGCGTGGGGGCCCCGCCGACGCAGCGGCAGCTCTCCTGGTGCCCGGGCTGCCAGGTGCGTGGGCGCACCCGGGCGTGACGGACCGGCGCGGGCGCGCACGACGGATCTCGCCGACTGGTGCGGACCGGTGCGGGTGCGGCGGTCCGGGTTGGCCCGAGTGCTCGGTGACGAGCGCTCAGCCGACCGGTGCGAGCTCCGAACGCGGCATCGCCCAGCCGGCGTCGCCGCCGAGCGTGCGGTCGGCACCCAGGACCGCCGACACGCTCAGGTCCGCGGGGACGGTGTCCGGGATCAGCAGCCCCTCGGCCACGGCGACCCGGTCGCTCACCTCGCGCAGCACGAGCGAGAGCGGCACGTCCAGCGCGTCGCAGATGCTGCTCAGCAGCTCGGACGACGCCTCCTTCTGCCCGCGCTCGACCTCGCTGAGGTAGCCCAGCGACACGCGGGCGGCCGAGGAGACCTCACGCAGGGTCCGGCCCTGGCGCTGGCGCGCGTCCCGCAGGACGTCGCCGATCTCTCGTCGTAGAACGACCATCTGGGCTCCTCCCCTCACGTCACGTCCTCGGTCACCGGACGGGCCCGCGGCGTGCGGGGCCGTCGCACTTGCAGCTCCCGGCCGTGGAGCCGGGAGACGTCCACCGTACCGCGCACCGCCGACGCGCGCGCCGGTGGTCCGCTGCGGCGGTCGGGTGGTCTTCACACCCCACCCAACGCGGCACCCCCGACGTGTGTTCCCGAGTGCCGCGGGCGGTGCCCTGCCCGGCCGCTCACTCCCCCGCGGCGAGCACCTGGGAGGCGAGCCGGAGCGCGGCCGCGCACGCGGCGGCGCGTACGGCCGCGCGGCCGCCCGGCAGCGCGAGGCTGCGCACGTCGTGCCCACGGGGGGTGACGACCGCGACGTGGACGGTCCCCTGCGGGTGCCCGTCCTGCGGACCGGGCCCCGCGACCCCGGTCGTCGCGAGCCCGACGTCCGCACGCAGACCGCGCCGGACGCCCCGCGCCATCGCCTCGGCCACGTCCGGGTCGACGGCTCCGCGCGCGGCGAGCAGGCCCGGGTCGACGTCCAGGAGCGTCGCCTTGAGGTCGGTGGCGTAGGCGACGACGCCGCCGCGCAGCGCGTTCGACGCACCGGGCACGTCCACGAGCGTCGCCGTCACGAGCCCGCCGGTGAGCGACTCGGCCACCGCGACCGTCCACCCCTGCCGCGCCAGCGCGGCCAGCACGTCGGCGGCGTCGCGGGACGCGCTCACAGGCCCGCCGAGGGCGGCAGCCCCGCGGCCCGCCGGATGCGCACGGCGTCGCGCACGTAGTCGAGCCCCGTGAGGACGGTGACCAGGACGGCCGCCCCCATGGCGATCGCCGCCACGACGCCGACGACGGCGGGCAGGTGGCCGAGCGGGAGCAGGTACAGCGAGATGGCCACGGCCTGCAGCACGGTCTTGAGCTTGCCGCCGCGCGACGCGGGCAGCACGACGTACCGCAGCAGGAAGAACCGCATGACGGTGATGCCGAGCTCGCGGACCAGCACGACCACGGTGACCGCCCACCACAGGTCGCCGAGCCAGGACAGCAGCACGAGCGCGGTGCCGATCAGCAGCTTGTCGGCGATCGGGTCGAGCAGCTTGCCGAGGTCGGTGACCTGGCCCGACCGGCGTGCGAGCCACCCGTCGAGACGGTCGGTCGCCGCCGCGAGCACGAACAGCGCCGTCGCGAGCAGGCGGCCGGTGACGGTGTGCCCGCCGTCGGCGAGCAGCAGCACGGCGAACACGGGCACGACGGCGATCCGCAGGACTGTGACGACGTTGGCCGGGTTCCAGGCGGAGGGAGCGTCGTCGACCACGCGCACAGCCTACGGGGCACGCCGGGACGAGGCCGACGCCCCGACTTCGCCCGCGACCTCACCCGTCCGGCCGCATCACCTGGACGGATGACCTACTACGCTCCCCGGATGCCTCGCCACGCCCGGGACCCGCACCGGCCGGTGCTCCCGGTCGTGATCGCGTGCGCCGTGACGGGCCTGGTCCTGGCCGGGGCGGCCGGGGCCGGGGGTGCGCTCGAGGCCTCCACGCCCGACGCCCCGACCGGCGCCCTGCCCACGGTCGCCGGTGCGTACACCTCGGTGGCCTCGCCCGCACCGAGCCCCGAGCCGGCACCCGATCCCGACGTCGGGCTCAGCATCGTCGCGACCGGCGACGTCCTGCCGCACCTGCCCGTCCTGCGCTCGGCGCGTGCGGGCGACGGCTACGACTTCGGCCGGCTCCTCGACCCGCTCGACCCGTGGGTGTCCGCCGCCGACCTGGCGCTGTGCCACCTCGAGGTACCCGTCACCCCCGCGGGCACGGCGCCGTCGGGCTACCCCGTGTTCGGCGCCCCGGCCGCCCTCGTCGGCGGGCTCGCCGACCAGGGGTGGGACGGCTGCTCGACCGCGTCGAACCACTCCGTCGACCGCGGGTTCGCCGGCGTCACCGCGACGCTCGACGCGCTCGACGCCGCGGGGCTCGGCCACGCGGGCACCGCGCGCTCGGCCACCGAGGACGCGCAGCCCCAGCTCTACCGGCTCGAACGCGGGGGCCGCACCGTCACGGTCGCGCACCTGTCCGCGACGTACGGCACCAACGGCATGCCGGTCGACGCGGACAAGCCCTGGTCGGTGCACCTGCTCGACGCCGACGACGTCGTCGCGCGCGCGACCGCCGCGCGCGACGCGGGCGCCGACCTCGTGCTCGTCAGCCTGCACTGGGGCACCGAGTACCGCACGGCACCGACCGACGCGCAGCGGACCGTCGCGCAGCGGCTGGCCGACTCGGGCACGGTCGACCTGGTCATCGGGCACCACGCGCACGTGCCGCAGCCCGTCGAGCACCTCGACGGCGGCCCCGACGGCACCGGGATGTGGGTCGCGTACGGCCTGGGCAACTACGTGTCCAACCAGGACGAGGCGTGCTGCGCGGCCGAGACGGCCTCGGGGCTGCTGCTCACCGCCGAGGTCGTCGCCACCGGGGCCGACCCCGTGGCGGGCACGCTCGCGGGGCCGGCGCGCGTCGTCGGCGTGCAGTGGACGCCGATCACGGTCGACCGCCGCGGCGGTCACCGGGTCCACGCGCTGGCGGACGTGACCGACGGCACCGGCACCCTGACGGCGACGCAGGTCGCGGGCCGCCTCGGGCTCGTCCGCACCGCCGCGGGGACGCAGGCGCCCGAGCGCACCACCCCCGCCACGGCGAGCGGGCCCGCACCCGTCGTCGTCCCGCGCACCCGCTGACGCACCGGCGCGCGGTCGCGTCAGTCGACCGGCCGGGCGCCCCCGTAGAGCCAGCCCTGGCCGTACCGCCAGCCGTTGCGGCGCAGGAAGTCGGCCTGCTCCTCGTTCTCGATGCCCTCGGCGATCGTCACCATCGCGAGCTCGCGCGCGAGCGCGCCGAGCGCGCGCACGACCTTGCCCGCGGTCGGGTCGTGCGGGATGCCGGACGTGAACGACATGTCGAGCTTCACGCCCGCGACCGGCAGGTCGCGCAGGTACGACAGCGGCGAGACGCCCGTGCCGAAGTCGTCGAGGAGGATCGGCACGCCCGCCGCCGAGAGCTGCGTCAGCTCGTGCCGGATCCGCGTGCCGGACGCCACCAGCGACGACTCGGTCAGCTCCAGGACCAGGCGACCGGCGGTCACGCGGTGCCGCGACAGGTCCTGCAGCAGGCGCGTCGCGAGCTCCGAGTCCCCGAGCTGGTCGGCCGACACGTTGACCGACACCCACCGGCCGTCGTCGGCCGTCCGCGCGAGGAACTCCACCACCCGCGTCGCGACGAGCTGCCCCAGCATGACCGAGACGCCCGCCTCCTGGACGTGGGGCAGGAACGCACCGGGCAGCAGCAGGCCGCGGTGCGGGTGCTGCCAGCGCACGAGCGCCTCGTAGCCGACGACGCGCCCGTCGGACAGGTCGACGATCGGCTGGTAGTGCACGACCATCTCGCCCGCCTCGATCGCGTGCACGAGCTCGCGGTGCACGCTCGCCGGCGTGGCGAGCTCCATGGACGTGTCGTACACCTCGGTGCGACCACGGCCGGTCTGCTTCGCCCGGTACAGCGCGGCGTCCGCCGCCGCGAGGAGCGTCGGCGCCCCCGCCTCGACGAGGTGCGGCTCCGCGAGCGCGATCCCGACGCTCGCACCCACCCCCAGGCGGCGGCGCCCCACGCGCACGGGCTCCGCGAGCCCGGCGTGGATCTCGTTGGCGACCTCGAACACCGCCTTGGCGGCGTGCACCTCCTGCAGCACGACCACGAACTCGTCGCCGCCGAGCCGCGCGACGGTCCCGCCACCGGACGTCGCGGCGCGCAGCACCCCCGCGACGTGCACCAGGATGTCGTCGCCCGCGGCGTGCCCGTAGCGGTCGTTGATGCCCTTGAAGCCGTCGAGGTCGCACGCGAGCACCGCGATCCGGTCGACCGCGCCCGGCTGCGCGAGCGCGGCCTGCAGCACCTCCTGCAGCAGCGTGCGGTTCGCCAGGCCCGTCAGGGGGTCGTGCATCGCGCGGTGCGTGAGCATCTCCGCCTGCATCTTCGACTCCGTCGCGTCCCGCACCTGGACGACGAAGTGGTCGGGCCGGCCGTCGCTCGCCCGCACGAGCGCGGCGTCGAGCACGACCCACACGAGCTGCTCGTCGGCACGCCGGCACCGCATCTCGAGCGAGAACCGCTGCTGCCCGCCGCCGAGCAGCTTGTCCATCTCCATGCGCTGCGCGGCACGGTCCTCGGGTGCGCTCAGCTCGTCGATGCGGTAGCCGCGCAGCGCCGCGGTGTGCGTCCCGAGGAGCTCGGCCAGCGCGACGTTCGCCTCGGTGATGCGCCACTCGAGGTCGACGAGCGCCATCCCGATCGGCGCGTTCTCCATCGCGACGCGGAACTGCGTCTCGCTGCGCGACAGGGCGACCTCGACGTCGTGCCGGGCCGTGATGTCGACGACCGTGGTGAGCACCGCGATCTCGCCGTCGTCGTCAGGAGGCATGAGACGGCTCGTCACCTGCACGACCGACGGGCGCACACCGTGGCCGGGCGGGACGAGCGTCATGACCGTCGTCCGCTCGTCCTCACCCTCGCGGTGCCCCAGCACGATCCCGGGGTTCACGGCCAGCCCGCGGTCGTCGAGCAGGACCACCGGCAGCCGTGCGACCTGCACCCCCACGACCGACTCGCGCGTGACGCCGAGGATCTGCGCGGCACGCTCCGACAGGTCGAGCACCCGGCCGTCGCGGCCCTGGACCACGACGCCCTCGCTCGTGACCTGCTGCAGCGCGTCGTACCGGCGGTGCAGCTGCCGGGCCACGCGCACGAGCTCGGCGTTGCGCCGCGCCTGGGCGCGCTCGCGGCGCAGCAGCACCAGGACGGTGACGAGCGCGGTGATCGCGACCACCGCGATGACCGCGCTGACGACGCCGTACGGACCGACCAGACCTGCGTCCACGCCCGCCCGCCGCTCAGTCGTCGTCGGCAGGAGGAGCCCCGCCGTCGCTCTCCTCGTCCCCCTGCGCGGGCCCGGCGGGCCCTGGGTCCCCCCGCAGCATCGCGAGGGTCGCCGGCAGGTCGTCGGGCTGCAGGAGCACCTCGCGGGCCTTCGAGCCCTCGGACGGGCCGACGATCTCGCGCGACTCGAGCAGGTCCATGAGCCGCCCCGCCTTCGCGAACCCGACGCGCAGCTTGCGCTGCAGCATCGACGTCGAGCCGAACTGCGTCGTGACGACCAGCTCGGCCGCCTGCAGCAGCAGGTCGAGGTCGTCGCCGATGTCCTCGTCGACCTGCTTCTTGGCGGCCTGGACCGTGACGTCCTGGCGGTACACCGGCTTGAGCTGGGTCTTGACGTGCTCGACGACGGCGTGGATCTCCGACTCCGAGACCCAGGCGCCCTGCGTACGCATCGGCTTGGCCGCGCCCATCGGCAGGAACAGGGCGTCGCCCTGGCCGATCAGCTTCTCCGCACCCGGCTGGTCGAGCACGACGCGCGAGTCGGTGAGCGAGCTGGTCGCGAACGCCAGCCGCGACGGCACGTTGGCCTTGATGAGTCCCGTGACGACGTCCACGGACGGGCGCTGCGTCGCCAGGACGAGGTGGATGCCCGCGGCGCGGGCGAGCTGCGTGATCCGCTGGATCGACGCCTCGACGTCGCGCGGCGCGACCATCATGAGGTCGGCGAGCTCGTCCACGATCACCAGCAGGTACGGGTAGGTCGCGATCTTGCGCTCGGAGCCGGGCAGCGGCTTGACCTTGCCGGCCCGGACCGCGGCGTTGAAGTCGTCGATGTGCTTGAACCCGAACATCGCGAGGTCGTCGTACCGCGCCTCCATCTCCCGCACGACCCACTCGAGGGCCTCGGCGGCCTTCTTCGGGTTGGTGATGATCGGCGTGATGAGGTGCGGGATCCCCTCGTAGAGCGTGAGCTCGACGCGCTTGGGGTCGACGAGGATCATGCGGACCTCGTCGGGCGTCGAGCGCATGAGGATCGAGACGATCATCGAGTTCACGAACGACGACTTGCCCGCACCCGTCGCACCGGCGACGAGCAGGTGCGGCATCTTGGCGAGGTTCGCGACGACGTACCCGCCCTCGACGTCCTTGCCGACGCCGATGACCATCGGGTGCTCGGTGCGCTTGGCGGCCGACGAGCGCAGCACGTCGCCGAGCGCGACGGTCTCGCGGTCGGTGTTCGGGATCTCGATGCCGATCGCCGACTTGCCGGGGATCGGCGACAGGATGCGCACGTCGGCGCTCGCGACCGCGTACGCGATGTTCTTGCTCAGGGCCGTGACGCGCTCGACCTTGACGGCCTGGCCGAGCTCGACCTCGTAGCGGGTCACGGTCGGACCACGCGTGAACCCCGTGACCTGGGCGTCGATCTCGAACTGCTCGAGCACCGACGTCAGCGACTCCACGACGCGGTCGTTCGCGGCCGAGCGCACCTTGTGCGGTGCGCCCTTCGCGAGCGCGTCCTCGGTGGGCAGGATGTAGACGACGTCGCCCTCGAGCATCGGCTGCTCGCCGCGCGGCACGCCGCTCGTCGGGGGCGCGGGAAGGTCGGCGGCGGCCGTGGGCACGGTCGGGGCGGCGGGCGCCATGCGACGGGTCTCGACGACGTCGGCGGCCGCGGCGGCAGCCGCCGCGGCGGCCTCCTCCTCCTCGCGCGCGACGACGGCGGCACGCTCGAACGCCTCGTCGCCCTCGTACCCGTCGAGGCGCGTGTCGTCGGGCGCCGGCAGGTCGCGTGCGCGGCGCCGGCCCAGCAGGCGACGTGTCGCCTTGGCGGGCGGCTCCGGCCGGGCGCTGTGCAGCGCCTCGATGACGAGCGGCGCGTCCTCGTCGCCGTCCGCCGGCGCGTGGTGCCCGGTCAGGCGCCGGTAGAGGGCCGCGAGGCGCGGGCCGATCTGGTGCACGGGCGTCGCGGTGACCACGAGCACGCCGAAGAACGCGAGGAGCCCGAGCAGCAGGCCCGCGACGATCGTGGTGAGCAGCGCCGCCAGCGGCGTGCCGACCGCGAACCCGACGATCCCGCCCGCCGCGCGCACGGCCCCCATGTCCTGCGTGCCCGGCAGCCCCTGCGTCAGGTGCACGATGCCGCACACCGCCACGGTGATCGCGCTCAGGCCGATGCCGATGCGCGAGTTGGCCTCGACGCGGTCCGGGTGGCGCATGAGGCGGATGCCGAGCCCGAGCAGCACGACCGGCACGACGACGCCCACGACGCCGAACGTCCCGGCGACCACGTTGTGGATGACGTCGCCGGCACTGCCCGACAGGTCCCACCACTCGCGCGCCGCGACCACGACCGCGACGCCGACGAGCGCGAGCGCGAGCCCGTCACGCCGGTGCGCGGGATCCAGGTCGCGCGCACCCGCGCCGACGTGCCGTGCCGTGCCGCCGACGAGGTGCGCGGCGCCCATCCAGACCCCCCGCACGATCCGCAGCGGGAGCGCCGGGCGGCGCGGTGCCGCGGCGGCCGCACGGCCCGCCGGCCGCGTGCCGCCGCGCGACTGGGCCCCCTGGGGGGACCGCGACGACGCGCCGGAGCCGCGCGTCGAGCGCGCCGAGCCTGGGGTCGTACGGGTCGCCATGGTCCTCACGGTAGCGTCGCGGCGCCGCAGGACGGCGCTGGCGGGCGCCGTGTCGCCCGACGGGACGACCCGGCGAGGTCGTACGGGTGCCGGATGTCGGTGGGCCGTGCCACGATGCCGGGATGGTCCCCGGGTCGGCGACACGCCGCACGGTTCCGGACGTGGCGCCGGACGCGGTGCGGGACGCGGTGCCGGTCGACCGCGCCACCGTGCTCCGCCACCGCGTCCGCGTCCAGCAGCTCGACCGCGCGCCCGGCTCGGTGCCGGACCCCACCGACGCCGTCGTCCTCGACGAGGGCGTGCAGGACACCGGACCGGACGGCGCGCTGTGGGCGCTGGCGGTCCGTGGCGTCACCGTCACCGCCGCCGACCGGCCGGCGACGCTCGCGTACGCGTGGACCGTGCGCGGAGCACCGCACGTCTACCGCCGCGCGGACCTGCGCGACGTCGAGCGTGCGCTGCGTCCGTGGTCCGACGCCGACGCGGCCAGGCGGATCTTCGACGCCGCCCGTCCCCTGCGGGCCGCCGGGATCGGGCCGACGCAGGCGCTCGCCGACGCCGCGCGCGCGATGCGCGACGTCGTCGTCCGGCCCACCGTCAAGGGCGAGGTCTCGACGGCCATGACCGCCGCGATGCCCGACGCCTACCTGCGCGCCTGCCGCCCGTGCGGCGCGACCCACATGTACGAGCAGACGTTCCGCCTCGCCGCGCTGCACGCCGGCCTCGAGCTCGAGGCCGGGACGTCGCCGCCCGTGCTGCGACGGGTCCCTCGCTGGCCGTCCTCGCAGGTCGGCGCGACCGAGCCCGCGGAGCCCGGGGCACGGCTCGACCTCGTCCGCACGGTGCTGCACCTGCTGGGCCCGAGCACACCCGCGCTCGTCGCCGCGCACCTCGACTCCACCGTCCGCGACGTCGCCGCGCGCTGGCCGTCCGACGTCGTCGACGTGGCCGTCGACGGGCAGCCGTGCCAGGTGCTGGCCGACGACCTCGACGCGCTCGTCGGCGCCACGTCGCCCGGCCCGAGGACGGTCCGGCTGCTCGGCCCGTACGACCTGTTCCTGCAGGCACGGGACCGTGACCTGCTCGTCCCCGACCCCGCACGACGCACGACGCTGTGGCCGGTCCTCGGGCGGCCCGGCGCCGTCCTGGCCGACGGCGAGGTCGTCGGGACGTGGCGCCCCCGCACGACCGGCCGCCGGCTCGCGCTCCGGCTCGACCCGTGGGTGCCGTGGGACACCACGCTGCGCGCCGCGGTCGACGAGCAGCACGCCCTGCTCGCGGCGTTCCGCGGGCTGACGCCGGGCTGAGCCGGGTCTCAGGCCCCGCACCCGCAGTCGGCCCGAGCCTGCGCTCCGCTCCCGGCGCGTGCGCTGGCGCGCCCGCACCGTCCGCTGCGCTTCGGCTCAGGCCCCGCACCCGCAGTCAGCCCGAGCCTGCGCTCCGCTCCCGGCGCGTGCGCTGGCGCGCCCGCACCGTCCGCTGCGCTTCGGCTCAGGCTTCCACGACCACGGGGATGATCATCGGGCGGCGGCGCAGCTTGTTGGAGACCCAGCGGCCGACGATGCGGCGCATCACCTGCTGCAGCTGGTGCGTGTCCGTCGCACCCGAGCGGGCGGCCTCCTCGAGCGCGGACGTCAGCTCCGGCAGGATCTCGTCGAACACGTCGTCCTGCTCCGCGACACCGCGCGCGTGGATCTGCGGACCCGCGAGCACCTTGCCGTCCGCGGACGACACGACCGCGAAGATCGACACGAAGCCCTCGTCACCGAGGATGCGGCGGTCCTTGAGCTCGGCCTCCGTCAGCTCGCCGACGCTCGAACCGTCGACGTACACGTACCCGCACGGCACGGCGCCCACGACGCGAGCGCGGCCGTCGATCAGGTCCACCACGACGCCGTCCTCCGCGAGCACCACGCGGTCCGCCGGGACGCCCGTGCGCACCGCGAGCGCGGCGTTCGCGATCAGGTGGCGCACCTCGCCGTGCACGGGCATGACGTTGCGGGGACGCAGGATGTTGTAGCAGTAGAGCAGCTCACCGGCGCTCGCGTGCCCCGAGACGTGGACCTTCGCGTTGCCCGAGTGCACGACACGCGCGCCGAGCCGCATCAGACCGTTGATGACGCGGAACACCGCGTTCTCGTTGCCCGGGATGAGGCTCGACGCCAGCACGACGGTGTCGCCGGGACCCACGGACACCTTGTGGTCGCCGTTCGCGATGCGCGACAGCGCCGCCATGGGCTCGCCCTGCGAGCCGGTGCACATGAGCACGACGCGGTCGTCGGGCAGCTTCTCGATCTGCTTGAGGTCGACGAGCACGCCGTCGGGCACGCGCAGGTAGCCGAGCTCGGCCGCGATGCCCATGTTGCGCACCATCGAGCGGCCGACGAGCGCGACCTTCCGCTCGTTGGCGACTGCCGCGTCGATGACCTGCTGCACGCGGTGCACGTGCGACGCGAACGACGCGACGACGACCCGGCCCACGGACTCGGCGAACACCTGGTCCAGCACGGGGCCGATCTCACGCTCGGGCGTGACGAACCCCGGCACCTCGGCGTTGGTGGAGTCCACCATGAACAGGTCGACGCCCTGCTCACCGAGGCGCGCGAACGCCCGCAGGTCCGTGATGCGGCCGTCGAGCGGCAGCTGGTCCATCTTGAAGTCACCGGTGTGCAGCACGGTGCCCGCGGGTGTGCGGACCGCGACCGCGAGCGCGTCGGGGATCGAGTGGTTCACGGCGACGAACTCGCACTCGAACGCGCCGAGCTGCTCGACCTGGCCCTCGCGGACCGGGAGCGTCAGCGGAGCGATGCGGTGCTCCTTGAGCTTCGCCTCGACGAACGCGAGCGTGAGCTGCGAGCCGACCAGCGGGATGTCGCGCCGCAGGCGCAGCAGGTACGGCACCGCGCCGATGTGGTCCTCGTGACCGTGCGTGAGCACGATCGCGTCGATGTCGTCGAGCCGGTCCCGGATGTAGTCGAAGTCCGGGAGGATGAGGTCGACACCGGGCTGGTGGTCCTCGGGGAAGAGGACGCCGCAGTCGATGACGAGCAGGCGGCCGGCGTGCTCGAGCACGGCCATGTTGCGCCCGACCTCCCCCAGCCCGCCGAGCGGGACGATCCGCAGAGCGCCCTCCGGCAGCGGAGGCGGCAGGGTGAGGTCGGGGTGCGGGTGACTCATGGAGCTCCTGAGGGATCGGTGGGGCGCGCGCCGTCAGGCGCGGTCGGCCCCTGTGACGACGTCCAGCAGGCCGGCGGCCGCCAGACCGGCACGCACGTCGGCGGCCTCGTCGTCGGTGAAGGGGACCAGGGGAAGCCGGGTGGCCCGGCTGTCGAGGACGCCGAGCTCGACGAGCGCGGCCTTCGCGGCGCCCGCCTGGAACCCGGCGCCGTTGAGCGCCGTGACCACGGGCAGCAACGAGCGGTAGACGTCGAGCGCGGTCGCGGCGTCGCCGTCGCGCCACGCCGCGAACAGGCGGGCGAAGCCCTCGGGCGCGGCGTGCGTCGCGACGCCGACGAGCCCGACGGCGCCCTGCGCGAGGAACGCGAGCGCGAGGGCGTCGTCACCGCTGTACCAGGCGAGCCCGGTGCGCACGACGGACTGCGCCGCGGCGACGACGTCGCCCGTCGCGTCCTTCATGGCGACGACGCGCTCGTGCGCCGCGAGGCGGTCGATCGTGCCGGTCGTCAGGCGCACGCCCGCGCGGCCGGGGATGTCGTAGAGCATGACCGGCAGGTCCGTCGCGTCGGCGACCGCCCCCACGTGGGCCACGATGCCGTCCTGCGACGGGCGCGAGTAGTAGGGCGTGACGACGAGGAGCCCGTGCGCACCGGCCTGCTCGGCCTGCTCGGCCATGCGGACGGCGTGCGCGGTGTCGTTCGACCCGGCGCCGGCCACGACGAACGCCCGGTCCCCGACCGCGGCGACCACGGCTGCGACGATCTCCGCCTTCTCGGGTGCGTGGGTCGTCGGCGCCTCGCCGGTGGTGCCGTTGAGGACCAGACCGTCGTGACCCGCGTCGACGAGGTGCTTCGCGAGCCGCACCGTCGCGTCGAGGTCGACGGCACCGTCCGCGGTCATCGGGGTGACCATGGCGGACAGCAGCGACCCGAACGGGTGGGTGGCGGAGGTCACGGCAGGCATGCGCACACGGTACCGCCCGGACCGGCCTGCGCGTCGCGGCATTCCGCCGCGGCGCCGGCGGCCGTCAGCGCCGCCAGGTGTCGAACCGGTACCGCGTGCCGGTGCGCGAGACGGACCAGGGTGCTCCCGGTCCGCCCGCCGTGAGCCGCCACGCGGGGCCGACGGCCGGTGCGCGTGTGTCGCCCGGCACGTCGACCTCGACGACCGTGACCTCGAGCCGGTCGGCCCGGTCGATCGTCGCCGCGTACACCGCTCCCCCGCCGATCACCCACACGTCCGGCGCGCTGCGCAGCGCGGCGTCGAGGTCGTCGAGGACCGTCGCGCCGGGCGCCTCGAACGCGGCGTCGCGCGAGAGCACGACGTTGCGCCTGCCGGGCAGCGGCCGGAAGCGCGCGGGCAGCGACTGCCACGTGGCGCGCCCCATGACGACGGTGGCGCCGGCGGTGACGTCGCGGAAGTGCGCCAGGTCCTCCGGCACGTGCCACGGGATCGCACCGGAGTCGCCGATGACGCCGTCGGGCGTCTGCGCCCAGACCAGGCCGATCACGCGCGTCAGACGGCCACGGGGGCGGCGATCGTCGGGTGGTGCCGGTAGCCCACCACCTCGACGTCGTCCCACGTGTAGCCGAACAGCGACGGCGCACGCCGCAGCCGCAGCGTCGGGTACGCGTAGGGCTCGCGGGACAGCTGCTCGTGCACCTGCGCCACGTGGTTGTCGTACACGTGGCAGTCGCCGCCGGTCCACACCAGGTCGCCGACCTCGAGGCCGACCTGCTGGGCGATCATGTGCGTGAGCAGCGCGTACGACGCGATGTTGAACGGCACGCCGAGGAACAGGTCGGCCGAGCGCTGGTACACCTGGCACGACAGGCGCCCGTCGGCGACGTAGAGCTGGAAGAACGCGTGGCAGGGCACGAGCGCCATGTCACCGAGCGCGGCGACGTTCCACGCCGAGACGACGTGCCGGCGCGAGTCCGGGTCGGCCCGCAGGTCCCCCAGGAGCCGCTCGAGCTGGTCGACGTGCCCGCCGTCGGGCGTCGGCCACGACCGCCACTGCACGCCGTACACGGGCCCGAGCTCGCCGTCGGCGTCGGCCCACTCGTCCCAGATGTGCACGCCGCGCTCGACGAGCGAGGCGATGTTCGACTCCCCGCGCAGGAACCAGAACAGCTCCTCGGCGACGCCGCGGAAGAACACGCGCTTGGTCGTGACGAGCGGGAACCCGGCGCGCAGGTCGTAGCGGAGCTGGTGGCCGAAGACCGAGCGCGTGCCGGTGCCCGTGCGGTCGGACTTGGGCGTCCCCGTCGCCAGGACGAGGCGCAGCAGGTCCTCGTACGGCGTCGGGACGTCGGTCGTGCGGTCGGTCGATCCCGTGGCCGGCTCCGTCATGGCGACATCGTAGGCGGGGCGCGAGGATGGTCGGCATGACCACGACGCTGCCGCCCACGGTCGCCGCCCACCTGCCCACGGGCGTGCTGGTCGGGGGGCGCTGGCGTCCCGCGCGCTCGGGGGCGACGTTCGAGGTCGAGGACCCGGCGACGGCGCGCACGATCTTCGAGGTCGCCGACGGCGACGAGGACGACGCGCGCGACGCGCTCGACGCCGCGGTCGAGGCGTTCGGCCCGTGGCGGCGCACCGCGCCGCGGGTCCGCTCCGACCTGCTGCGCGCGGTCTACGACACGCTGACCGCGCGTGCGCAGGACATCGCGGCGCTCGTGACCGCCGAGGGCGGCAAGCCGCTCGCCGAGTCGCGCGCCGAGGTCGCCTACGCCGCCGAGTACGTCCGCTGGTACAGCGAGCAGGCGGTGCGCGTGGACGGCCTCGCGCGCCGTGCGCCCGCAGGCACGCACCACCAGCTCGTGCTGCGCCGCCCCGTCGGCCCCGCGCTGCTGATCGCGCCCTGGAACTTCCCTGTCGCGATGATCGCGCGCAAGGTCGCACCCGCGCTCGCCGCAGGGTGCACGTGCGTCGTCAAGCCCGCGCAGCTCACGCCCCTGACCACCGCGTACGTCGCCGAGGTCATCCGCGCGGAGCTCGAGGCCCGCGACCTGCCGGCGGGCGTCCTCAACGTCGTGCCGACGTCGTCCGCCCGGCGCGTCAGCGATCCGCTGCTGGCCGACCCGCGCCTGCGCAAGCTGTCGTTCACGGGCTCGACGGCCGTCGGCGCGACGCTGCTCGCCGCAGCCGCGCCGTCGATCCTGCGCACGTCGATGGAGCTGGGCGGCAACGCGCCGTTCCTGGTGTTCGCCGACGCGGACCTGGACGCCGCCGTCGAGGGCGCGGTGCAGGCCAAGATGCGCAACTCGGGCCAGACGTGCGTCGCCGCCAACCGGTTCCTGGTGCACGCCTCGGTCGCGGACGAGTTCGCGCGGCGCCTCACGGTCGCGTTCGAGGGGCTCGTGCTGGGGCACGGCGCCGACGACGGGGTCACGGTCGGCCCGCTCATCGAGCAGAGCGCGGTCGACCGCGTCGCCGAGGTCGTCGCGCAGGCCGCCGACGGCGGCGCGCGGGTCCGGACGGGCGGCGACGTCCCGCGTCGTGCGGGGTACTTCTACCGGCCGACCGTGCTGACGGGCGTCGCCCCCGACGCGCGGGTCGTCACGGAGGAGGTCTTCGGTCCCGTCGCGCCCGTCGTCACGTTCGACGACGAGGACGAGGCGCTGCGGCTCGCGAACGGCACGCCGTTCGGCCTGGTGGCGTACGCCTACACGCGCGACGTCGGCCGCGCGATGCGGCTGGCCGAGGAGCTCGAGGCCGGCATGGTCGGGATCAACCGCGGCATGGTGTCCGACGCCAGCGCACCGTTCGGCGGGGTCAAGACGTCGGGCCTGGGCCGCGAGGGCGGCGAGGCGGGCCTCGAGGAGTACCTGGACCCGGTGTACGTCGCGCTGTGAGCACCCGCGCGGGACGTGCGGCGGGCCTGTGCGACAGTGGCGACGTGACCGAGCAGGACCTCTCCGCCGCCGCGCGGCGGCAGGCGGTCTCGGTGTCGGTCGCGACCGGGCTGTACGGCGTCTCCTTCGGTGCGCTGTCGGTCGCCGCCGGGCTGTCGGTCCCGCAGACCATGGTCCTGAGCCTGCTGCTGTTCTCGGGCGGGTCGCAGTTCGCGTTCATCGGCGTGGTCGGTGCGGGCGGGGCTGCGGGTGCCGCGGTCGCGTCGGCCGCGCTGCTCGGCGCGCGCAACGGCCTGTACGGTGCACAGCTCACGCCGCTGCTCGACCTGCCGTGGCGCTGGCGCCTGCCGGCGGCGCAGCTGACGATCGACGAGTCCACCGCCGTCGCGACCGCCCAGCCCACCCGCGCCACGGCCCGGGTCGGGTTCTGGTGGACGGGCGTCGGCGTGTACGTGCTGTGGAACCTGCTCACGCTCGTCGGTGCGCTCGCCGGCGACCGGCTCGGGGACCCGCGCGACTACGGTCTCGACGCCGCGGCCGCGGCCGCGTTCCTCGCGCTCGTGTGGCCGCGGCTGGCGGGCCGCGTCGCGCAGCTCGTCGCGGCGGCCGCGGTGGTCGTCGCGCTCGTCACGACGCCGCTGCTGCCCGCGGGTGTGCCGGTGCTGCTCGCGGCGCTCGTGGCCGTCGTCGTCGGGCTGGTCACGACGGGCGCGGCGGCGCGGCCGCGGGAGGAGGCATGAGCGCGCTGTGGGGTGCCGTGCTGCTCGCAGGGCTGGCGTGCCTCGCGATCAAGGTCGCCGGGCACGTGCTGCCCGAGCACTGGCTCGCGCAGCCGCGCATCGCGCGCACCGCCGCGCTCGTGACGGTCGCGCTGCTCGCCGCCCTCGTCGCCGTGCAGACCGCGACGAGCGGCGGCCGGCTCGTGCTCGACGCGCGGCTGCCCGCGCTCGCCGTCGCGGCCGTGGCGCTCGTGCTGCGCGCACCGTTCGTCGTGGTCGTCGTCCTCGCCGCCGCGACCGCGGCCGGGCTCCGGCTGCTCGGCCTGCCCTGAGACGACCCCCCACGGCGCAGCGGGTTAGGCTCGCCGCGTGCCGCCCACCGCCGACGTGTCGGTCCGCCCCGCCGTCCCGGGTGACGAGACCCGCATCGCCGCTCTCCAGCTCGCCGCGTGGCGCAGCGCCCACGCCGACGTCCTGGGCGACGTCGTGCTCGACTCGCTCGACGAGCAGGCGTTCGTCGATCAGTGGCGGCAGGCCGTCACCACGCCCCCGGGTCCGGGGTACCACGTGCTCGTCGCGTGCGACGGCCCCCGGGTCGTCGGCGTCGCGTCGGTCGCGCCGGTGGCCCCGCCCGACCCGATGCAGGCACCGGGCGGTGTCGTGCTGGCGCTCGAGGTCGACCCGCCGGACCAGCGCGGGGGCCACGGCTCGCGGCTCCTGGCCGCTGCGGTCGACCTGCTGCGCGCCGACGGCGCGGACCAGGTGCAGACCTGGGTCGTCGACGGCGACGCGGCGCGCGAGCGCTTCCTGTCCGGGGCCGGGCTCGGGCCCGACGGGCGCACGCGCCGTCTCGCCACGGGCCCGGGGCCGGACGCGGAGGCGCACGTCGTGGCCGAGCACCGCTGGTACGCCGCGATCTGACCGCACGGACGCCCGACCGCGCGGTGCCCGTGCCCCCGCTCAGGGCAGGTCGTCGCTCGCCGCCCTGCCGCGGTGCAGGCGGCTCGCGGTGCGCAGCGCCGCCCGCGCACGCGACCGGTCCCCCGCCGCGTCGTACGCGAACGCCAGGTGGTACCACCCGCGCCAGTCCCCCGGGTCGGCCGCGACGCGGTCGCGGTGCGGTTCGAAGGCGGCCCGCGCCGCCGCGCGGTCGACACGGCCACCCGGTGAGCGCGGCAGGTCGTCCACGGGCAGGTCGCCGACGGCGTCGAGCTCGTCGGCCATGCGCTGCACGTCCAGCGCGAGCAGCCACTCGCGCGCGATGAGCGCGAGCACCAGCAGCGGCGCGACGAGCAGGGCGACGCCGAGCACGATCCCGACGGTCTCACCGGTGCCGACGAGCTGCACCGCGCGCACCGCGACGAGCCACACGTACACCGCGAGCAGCGCCGTGAGCGCGACCGCCGCGACCAGTCCCGTGCGACGCCGTCGGGACGGCGGGCGCTCGCTCATGCCTGCAGGTCGAGCAGGTGCTCGAGGCCCACGGTCAGGCCCGGGCGGTCGGCGACGCGGCGGACCGCGAGCACGACACCCGGCATGAAGCTCACGCGGTCGAACGAGTCGGTGCGGATCGTGAGCATCTCGCCGGGGTTGCCCAGCAGGATCTCCTCGTGGGCGACGAGCCCGCGCAGCCGCACGGCGTGCACGCGGACCCCGTCGACGTCCGCCCCGCGCGCGCCGTCGAGGGTCTGCGTCGTCGCGTCCGGCACCGGGCCCAGACCAGCGGCGGCGCGCGCCGCGGCGATGCCCTGCGCGGTGTGCCGCGCCGTGCCGGACGGGGCGTCGACCTTGTCGGGGTGGTGCAGCTCGACGACCTCGACGGACTCGAACCAGCGCGCCGCCTGCCGGGCGAACGACATCGCCAGGACGGCGCCGAGCGCGAAGTTCGGGGCGACGACGACACCGACACCCGGTGCGCGCGTCAGGTGGTCGCGCACACGCCCCAGCGACGCGTCGTCCCAGCCCGTGGTGCCCACGACGGCGTGGACGCCCGCGTCGACGAGCGTGTGCACGTGCTGCTCGGTGACGGACGGGACGGTGAAGTCGACCGCGACCTGCGCACCGGCGTCGGTGACGGCCCGCAGGTCGTCGCCCGCGTCGAGCGCCGCGACCAGCTCGAGGCCGTCGGTCTCCTGCACGGTGCGCACGGTGGTCGCCCCCATGCGTCCTGACGCTCCCAGCACGGCCACGCGGATCGGTTCGCTCACGGCACGTCACCCTAGTCGCCGGGCGGCGGCCCGCCGCGGACCGTCCACCGCCGGACCTGCGCCGCGGACCGCCGGCCGCGACGCGGTCAGCGCGCGGCGGACGCCGGCCCGAGCCGCTGCACGAGGTGCTCGGCGAGCCGGCGCAGCTCGACCGGCGACAGACCCGTGAACCGCTCGACCTCCCGCGCCGGGTACCCCGCGTCCACGAACCACTCCACCGCGGCGACGGTCGCGGTCGCGTCGACCGGTCCGGTGCCGACCGACTCGCGCACGAACGTGCTGAACCGCACGGCGGACAGGTACTGCGCGGGGCTCATGCCGAGCAGGTGCGTGCACCACCGGTGCAGCTCGCCCAGGCTCGTGCCGGCATCGCGCGCGACGTCGGTCGCGCGGACCAGGCCGCGGCGCTCGTCGACGAACCGGATCGCGTCCTCGAGGTGGTCGAGGTCGGCACCGGTCCGCCGGGGACGCGCCGCCAGGGCGTCGAGCACGACGGCGACGGCGACGTCGTCGTCACCGGCCGCGAGCGCGTCCCCGGCACGCGTGACGACGGCCGCGTCGAGGACCTGCGTGACCGGCAGCCACGTGTCCGCCGTGGGGCGGCCGTCGCGCAGCCGCGCGAGCCCCAGGGGGTGGAGCTGTACGCCGAGCCGTGCGACGGGCCCCGTCTGCTCGGCGATGACGGCGTGCGTCCACGCGCTGCGCAGCCCGTCGACGTCCGCGGTGCGCGCACCCGTGAGCGGCTCGACGACCTGCCCGCTCGTGCCGCGTACGAGCTGCAGCAGCCCGCGCCCGTCCGGCAGCAGGATCTCGGAGTGCCGCCGACCGCCCTCGTGCCGGGCGACCCAGGCGTGCTCGGCGACGCCCGCGAGGGAGTCGGGGACGGGGAACCTGCGATAGGAGTCCACGGCGACGGCCATGCCTCATCATGCCGCGCCCAGGACGCCCGTGGGGCGGACTCAGTCGCCGAACGGTCCCACGCGCACGACGCTGCGGGGCGCGCCGGCCAGCTCGGCCGCGAGCTCCTGGACCTCGCGGGCCGTGACGGCGCGGATGCGCTCGAGCGTCTCGTCGACGTCGAGCAGCTCGCCGTGCACGAGCTCGGCCTTGCCGAGCCGGCTCATGCGCGACCCGGTGTCCTCCATGCCGAGCACGAGACCGCCGCACAGCTGCCCGACGCTGCGGGCCAGCTCGGCGCCGCCCATCGGCTCGTCGGCCATGCGCTCGAGCTCGGCGACCATGAGCGTCGTGACCTCGTCGACCTTCGCGGGCGTGCAGCCCGCGTAGAGCCCGAACAGGCCGGTCTCGGCGTGCCCGCTCGCGAACGCGTAGGTCGAGTACGCCAGGCCGCGCTTCTCCCGGATCTCCTGGAACAGCCGCGAGGACATGCCGCCGCCGAGAGCCGCGCTGAGCACCGACAGCACGAACCGGCGCCGGTCCGTCGCGTTGAGGCACGTGCCGCCGACGATGACGTTGGCCTGCTCGGTGGGCCGGCGGACCGTGAGCTCGACGCCCGGCGTCGCCGGGCCGGCGGCCCCTGCGGCACGACGGCCCGCGGGGACCGTCCCGGCACCGAGCGCCCACCCGCCGTCCGCGAGCGCGGACTCGACCTGCGCGCACAGCGCGTCGTGTTCGACGCCGCCGGCCGCGGTCACGACCAGGGTGTCCGGGCGGTAGTGCTCGCGGTAGTGCTCCCACACGGCGTCGCGCGGGACCGACCGGATCGTGTGCGGTGTGCCGCCGATGGGCCGGCCGAGCGGCGTGTCGCCGAAGACCGCGGTGGCGAACTGCTCGTGAGCGACGTCCGACGGGTCGTCGTCGTTCATCGCGAGCTCCTCGAGGATGACCCCGCGCTCGGTCTCGAGCTCGTCGACGTCGAGCCGCGCGGACGTGACCATGTCCGCGATGACGTCGACGGCCATCGGCACGTCGGAGTCGAGCACACGCGCGTAGTAGCACGTGTGCTCCTTGCCGGTGGCCGCGTTGGCCTCACCGCCGACGGCGTCGAACGCCTCGGCGATGTCCATCGCGGTGCGACGGGCCGTGCCCTTGAACAGCAGGTGCTCGAGGAAGTGCGTCGAGCCGAAGTGGCCCGACGTCTCGTCGCGCGACCCGACGCCGACCCACGCGCCGACCGTGGCCGAGCGCAGGCCCGGCATGTGCTCGGTCAGGACCCGGACGCCGCCGGGCAGGACGGTGCGCCGCACGGCGGCGGCACCGTCCTGCCCGACGACGAGCTGCGCGCCCGGCGACCCGGGCGCGACGAGCGGGAGGTTCTGCGGCACGTCAGGCGTCGGCGGTCGCCGGCTCGGCGGCCTGCTCGCCCTCACCCTCGGTCTCGTCGAGGACCGCGTGCAGCGACAGCTTGCCGCGCGGGTCGATCTCGCCGATCTCGACCTGGACCTTCTGCCCGATCTTGAGGACGTCCTCGACGTTCTCGACGCGCTTGCCGCCGACGAGCTTGCGGATCTGCGAGATGTGCAGCAGACCGTCCTTGCCCGGCGACAGCGAGATGAACGCACCGAACGTCGTGGTCTTGACGACCGTGCCGACGAAGCGCTCGCCGATCTCCGGCATGTGCGGGTTGGCGATCGCGTTGATCGCCGCCCGCGCGGCCTCCGCCGACGGTCCGTCGGTGGCGCCGATGTAGACCGTGCCGTCGTCCTCGATGGAGATGTCGGCGCCGGTCTCCTCCTGGATCTGGTTGATCATCTTGCCCTTGGGGCCGATGACCTCGCCGATCTTGTCGACCGGCACCTTCACGGAGATGACGCGGGGCGCGAACGGGCTCATCTCGTCCGGGACGTCGATCGCCTCGGCGATGACGTCGAGGATCGCGAGCCGCGCCTCCTTGGCCTGCGTGAGCGCACCGCCCAGGACCGACGCGGGGATGCCGTCGAGCTTGGTGTCGAGCTGGATCGCGGTGACGAACTCGCGCGTGCCGGCGACCTTGAAGTCCATGTCGCCGAACGCGTCCTCGGCACCGAGGATGTCGGTGAGCGCCGCGTACCGGGTCTCGCCCTCGACCGTGTCGGACACCAGGCCCATGGCGATGCCCGCGACGGGTGCACGCAGCGGGACACCCGCGTTGAGCAGCGACAGCGTCGCGGCGCAGACCGAGCCCATGGACGTCGAGCCGTTGGAGCCCAGCGCCTCGGAGACCTGGCGGATCGCGTACGGGAACTCCTCGCGCGCGGGCAGCACGGGCACGATCGCGCGCTCGGCGAGCGCGCCGTGACCGATCTCGCGACGCTTCGGCGAGCCGACGCGCCCCGTCTCGCCCGTCGAGAACGGCGGGAAGTTGTAGTGGTGCATGTACCGCTTGCGCGTCTCCGGCGAGAGCGAGTCGATCTGCTGCTCCATGCGCAGCATGTTCAGCGTCGTGACGCCGAGGATCTGCGTCTCGCCGCGCTCGAACAGCGCCGAGCCGTGCGTGCGGGGCAGCACCTCGACCTCGGCCGACAGCGTGCGGATGTCGCGCAGGCCACGGCCGTCGATGCGGAAGCCGTCGGTGAGGATGCGCTGGCGGATGAGCGCCTTCTGCAGCGAGCGGTACGCGGCGGAGATCTCCTTGTCGCGGCCCTCGAACTGCGCGGCGAGCTCGCCGGAGACCTCGGCCTTGATCTCGTCGAGACGGCCCTCGCGCTGCTGCTTGTCCGCGATCGTCAGCGCGTCCGACAGGCGCGCCGAGGCGGCCTGCTCGACCGCGGCGAACGCGTCCGGCTGGTAGTCGGGGAACGTCGGGAAGACCTGGGTCTCCTTGGCGGCCTGCCCGGCGAGCTGCTGCTGCGCCTCGACCAGCGCGCGGATGAACGGCTTGGACGCCTCGAGGCCCTGCGCGACGATCTCCTCGGTCGGCGCGGTGCCGCCGCCGCCGTGGATGAGGTTCCACGCGCCCTCGGGCGCGTCGGCCTCGATCATGGCGATCGCGACGTCGTCGCCGACGACGCGCCCGGCCACGACGATGTCGAACGTCGAGCGCTCACGCTCGGAGTACCGCGGGAACGCGATCCACTGGCCGTCGACGAGCGCGAGGCGCGTCGCGGCGACCGGGCCGGAGAACGGCAGGCCGGACAGCTGGGTCGACATCGACGCCGCGTTGATCGCGAGCACGTCGTACGCGTCGTCGGGGTTGATCGACAGGACGGTGACGACGACCTGGACCTCGTTGCGCAGGCCCTTGACGAACAGCGGGCGCAGCGGGCGGTCGATCAGGCGGCAGGCCAGGATCGCCTCGGTCGAGGGACGGCCCTCGCGGCGGAAGAACGAGCCGGGGATCTTGCCGGCGGCGTACTGGCGCTCCTCGACGTCCACCGTCAGGGGGAAGAAGTCGAACGCCTCACGGGGGTGCTTGCCCGCCGTCGTGGCGGACAGGAGCATCGTGTCGTCGTCGAGGTACGCGACGGCGGCGCCGGCGGCCTGCTTGGCGAGGCGGCCGGTCTCGAAGCGGACGGTGCGGGTGCCGAAGCGACCGTTGTCGATCGTGGCCTCGGCGAACTGGATCTCGGGACCCTCCACGGGTGCCCTCCTTGTTCTCGAAGGCGCCGCCCTGCCCCGCGACGGTCTTCGACCGTGGGTCCCGGACACGTGTTCCGGGAGCCACTACCGAGGACCGGACGAGCGGGGTCGGCGCGGTGGTTGTGCGGTGGTGCTGGGTCGTGCTGTGCCGTTCAGCGGTGCACGTCGGCCCGGTCTCGTACGGACCGGGCCCGACGCAGGACCAGCCCGGACCGAGACGGTCCGGGCTGGTGCGGGTCGTTCAGCGACGCAGGCCGAGCCGCTCGATGAGGGCGCGGTAGCGGTTGATGTCGACCTTCTGCAGGTAGCCGAGCAGCCGACGACGGCGCCCGACGAGCAGCAGCAGGCCGCGGCGGCTGTGGTGGTCGTGCTTGTGCGCCTTGAGGTGCTCGGTGAGGTCCTTGATGCGCTGCGTGAGGACCGCGATCTGGACCTCGGGCGAGCCGGTGTCGCCCTCGTGGGTGGCGTACTCGGCCATGATGGACTGCTTGGTGGCAGTGTCGAGCGACACGGTGCTCCTCAGGATTCTCGTTGCGCGGTGCGCCGGGGCATGTCCACCCGGGCTCTCTCGGTCCGCGGCCGGTCGTACGGCGTGGACAAGCCTACCAGTGCGCGCCGCGCACGCCGAGCCGACGACCTGCGGGCGGCCGCGGTCGAGCGGCGGCGACGCACGGTCCGTCGTGGCGGTCACCGGTCCTTCGCCAGGTCGACGGGGTTGGCACGTAGGACGCCCACCGTGAGCACGTGCGCCGCCACGACGTACACCGAGGCGCTCACCACGGCGCTGATCACGGGCACGGCCGGGTCCCGGAACGCCTGCGCGCCCACCAGTGCGGCGGCCGTCCCGGCGGCGGCCAGGACGCCGCCGACCGCGAGGTGCTCGAGCGACAGCAGAATGCCCAGCGACCGCGCGGAGGTGCCCGAGAACCGGTAGGCGGCGAGCTCGCCCGCGCGCACGTGCGTGAGGACTCCCGCCATGAGTGCGAGGGCCAGTCCCCACCCTGCGGGGAGGTAGCGCCCGATCCCCGCGAGGTGCAGCCGGACCGGGTCGGCCCCGCCAGACATCGCCTGCGTGGCTGCGATCGGCCCGCCCGTGCTGCTCACCTGGCTGACCAGCCCGGGCATCGTCGTGCTCGCGTCGGCGAAGAGGTCGAGCACGACGACGCATGCCGACGCCCCCGACCCGACGAAGGATCCCGGCACGACGACGGCGTAGTCGGTGTCGACGCCGGTCGGCTGGGCGCGACCGGCGACCGCGTCGAGGATGGTGCCGTCGTCCGCCTCCAGGAGACGCGCGCCCCGGACGTCGGCGAGCGCCGAGCCGATGAGGGCGTCGTGCGCGCGCAGCTCGGGGAACAGTCCGGCGCTGGACTCGACGACGGTGATGCCCGACCCGAGCTGGACGAAGTCGCGCAGCCGGGGCAGACCGAGGCCCCCCGCCCGGACGACCGCAGGGTCGTCGGCGAGGGCACGGCACGACGACTCGTCGATGCGCGCGGGCGTGTGCCTGTCGCTCCCAGTGATCATGACGATGTTGCGACCGTCCTGCTGGAGCCTGGTCAGCTCCTCGGTGAGGGCCCGCTCCTGCGTGGCGAGGACGACGACCTGCAGAGCGCCAACGGCGACCGCCAGGATCACCAGGGGGAACCCGCGGGCGCGGGCCGAGAAGAGGTTCGCGCGCGCCTCGCGGACGAGCAGCGGCATGCTCCACCGGTCACGCACGGGCGCTCCCGCGCAGCATGACGACCCTGTCGGCGGCGTCGATGACGAGCGGGTCGTGGGTCGCGACGACGATCGTCGACCCGCGCGCCAGATCGGCCAGCAGCCGCGCGATGCCGCGGGTGCTCTCGGCGTCGAGGCTCGAGGTCGGTTCGTCGGCGAGGACGACGGGCCGTGTCGAGGCGAGGGCGCGGGCGAAGGCGAGCCGCTGCTTCTCCCCGCCCGAGAGGTCGCCCGCGGGGCTCGAGGCCCGGTCGGCGAGGCCGACCTGGCCGAGAGCGCGCAGGGCGACCTCGTGCGCGGCGGCGAGGTCGCGCCCCGCGGCCAGCGGCGCGACCAGGACGTTGTCGACGACGGTGCGGCGGGTCATGACCGCGGCACTCTGGGGCACCCACGACACGAGGCCGGGCGCGGGCGCGTGGACCTGGCCGGCCGCGTCCTGCAGGACGATCGTGCCGGCGCGGGGTCGGTGGAAGCCGCCGATCGCCGCGAGGGCCGTGGACTTGCCGCTGCCCGACGGTCCGACGATGGCGGTGACCAGCGCGGGCTCGACGACCGCGGACAGGCCGTCGAGCACCTGCCGCGACCCATAGGAGAAGGCGACGTCGTCGAAGGTTATCCGCACGACGACCGGTCCTCGGCCGTGAGTCGCGCCGGGTCGCGCACGACGGATCGCCCGATGAGGTCGACATCGACGGCCACGACCCCGAGCTCCCCGGCGACGAGGTCGAAGCTGTCGAGCACGAACGCGTCCGGGCGCTCGGTCCCGTCCTCGACGAGGAACACGCACCGGGTCCCGCCGGAGTCGGTGAGCACCGCGGTGCCGGGGACGACACCGGCGCGCCGCGGCTCCTGCAGCTCGACCCGGATGCCGCTGACCCGGTGCTCGCCACCCGCCTCGGCGTCGTCGTCACCGCGGTTCGTCGAGGCGCCACCGGCTCCGGTCATCTCGTACAGCGCGACGGCGTCGGCGGCGGTGAGCGTCCCGGACGCTGTTGTCACCGAGGCGTCACGCCAGGTGAAGACCAGGGGCGCGTCGAGCGCCGCGGCGGCGACCGGCGCCCCCTCGGGCGCCTCGACCCGGACGCCCGATGGTCGGCTCCCGCTCTCGAACACGGCGGCCCGCGCGTCGAGCGTCGCACCGAGCTCGGCACGGACGGTTCCGACGACGTCCGTGCCCGCGGGGACGTACACGACGTAGGACGGACGGAAACGCCCGTCGGTGGGCGCACCGATCCCGCTCTGGAAGGCGCGGACCGCTCGCGCCGTGCGGGACGTGAACCTGTCGCCGGGGAGCTCCGTGGCGGTGCCGGTCTCGATGAGGTAGGCGTGCAGCGCGGCCACGTCGGGCCCGGAGTCACCCGAGCCGAGCTCCCGGAACACCGGCATGTGGCCGAGGTACGCGCGGCGCTGGATGCCGTCGATGGCCAGGAGCACGCGCCCCTGGGTGAGGGGTTCCCCCGCCGCGATCTCGAGCGACGTCACCACCCCACCCTCGGTCACCCGGACGACCGCGGGCGCGGTCATGGTGAAGACGAGGTCGATCGACTGGCGCAGGTTCTGCGCCCGCTCGGCCACGACGACTGTCGTCGAGGGAGCCTGCGTCACAGCCTCGGCCTGCCGACGCTCGGCCACCGGCAGGATCAGCAGCAGCGCCGCGACGGGCAGGCTCCAACAGAGCACCAGGGGCCACCAGAACCTCACGGCACCTCGACCGTCAGAGGCAGTCGGCAAAGTCGACTCCTGCCGCCTCGAGCTGCTCCCACTTCTCGGCGAGCGTCTCTGCGGGAGCGACGCCGTGGTCGACAAGGCACTGTGCGGCGACCTCGGCTGTGTACGACGTGTCCTCGTTCTTGACCTGCCACTCGGTGTCGACCAGCTCGTACTCCTCGACGTAGCACCTCTCGTCGACACCTGCGTCGACAGCGGTTGCTGGCACACCGTAGTCGACGAGCACGTCACCCACGACGACATCGGCCAGCGCATATCCCTCGGCCTCCAGGCACGCCTGGAAGCGTCGGAACCCTGCCCGGTACTCGTCGAGGGTCACGTCGCCGTCAGCAAGGGCGGCCTCCTGCTCGGCGGAACGCTGCGTGTTCGCGGCTACTGGACCAGCAACGCCACCGTCAGCCGACGGAGCGCAGCCGACGAGCACACCGAGCAGCCCGATCAGGGAGACGGCTCGCCATCGCATCCTCCTTGTGGCGCGATCGCAGAAGTCGACGCGGATACTCGTGGACGCACAGCCGCCGGACGATTCCTCCCTGGCAGCTCCGCGAGGAACCGTCGTCGCAATGAATGTCATCGAGGTACCGACTCTCCGGATATTCTGGTCCTGGCACGAACAGAAGCGTGCTCGGCCGCCTAATGGGCGGCCGAGCACTACCACGTCACGTGTTGAAACTGCTCACGAACGCCCAGCCAGCATCCGTCACGCGATGACCACCGCCGATCACGCTGCCCTGAGGGGCCCGGGTGACCGACTTCGACCCCGAACTCCAAGCGGTCCAGTACAACGCGCCCCCAGGATGATTCTCGTAGCGGACGCGAGCACCCACGTTGCCGCATCGACCCGCCTCGGTCTGCATAGTGTATGCACCGCCGGCCTTTGTGCTACGGCCATAGTACGACCCAGGGGTCGCACACGACTCCGTGTGCTCACCCAGAGCGTGTGCTGGCGCAGCGACCGCCAACGCCATCACCGCAGCGGCCAGGACCGCGACACACCTTTCCATCTTCCTCATTAGCGCCCCTTCTCCAGGAGAGTGTGACAAGGCAATCTCCAGGAGAGTGTGACAAGGCAATCTCCAGGAGAGTGTGAAAAGGCAATCTCCAGGAGAGTGTGACAAGGGGAGATTACCCGGTCACAGCAGCGAGTGCAAGCATGAACTCCCGGTAGTGGTGGGAACAACGACATGTGACTCATGACGCGACCTCGTCGACCCAGGCGGTAGCATCCCCTTCCTGCTGCACGGAGGGACTTTCGTCACGACCTGCGACTACGTGCCCGCGATTCAGAGAGCCGGCAGGCGTCAGGAAGGTGGCGCGCCCTCACGGCGTCCGCTCTCCGAAGCGCTCCGCGATCGACGTCGGCCAGCACAGGACGCCACGAGAGGCGGGCGGTCTCGACCGGTCACGGCCGTTCCCGACCCAGCACCGTCCGAACCTCCTCCACGTCCCGATCCATCTGCACCAGCAGCGCGTCCACCGACCCGAACCGCAGCGTCGGGCGCAGCCGCACGACCAGCTCGAGCGCGACCTCCTCGTCGTACAGGTCCAGGTCGGTGCGGTCGAGCACGTACGCCTCGACGCGCCGCTCGTGCCCGCCGAACGTGGGGTTGGTGCCGATCGACACCGCCGCGGGCAGCAGCCGCTCGTCCGCCGCGACTGGGGTCCCGTCGGGACGCCGGTCGCGCCGCAGCCACGCCGCGTAGACGCCGTCGGCGGGCACCATGCCGGAGGAGGGGCCGAGGTTCGCCGTCGGGTACCCCAGCTCGCGCCCGCGCGCGTCGCCGTGCACGACGACGCCGCGTACCCGGTGCGGCCGGCCGAGCACGTCGGCCGCGGCGCGCACGTCGCCGGCGGCGAGCAGCTCGCGCACCCACGTCGAGGACCAGCGCCGGTGCGCCGGGCTCTCGTCCGGGACGCCGCCCGGGCGCACGTCGTCGATGACCTCGACGTCGAACCCGTGCCGCTCCCCCAGCATCCGCATGGTCGACAGGTCGCCGGAGTTCTGCCACCCGAAGCGCACGTCGCGCCCCACGACGACGGTCCGCGCGTGCAGCGCCGCGACCAGGTAGCGCTGCACGAACTGCTCAGGGCTCTGCCGCGCGAAGTCCAGCGTGTAGGTGACCAGCAGCACCGCGTCGAGGCCGGTCGCCGCGAGCAGCTCCAGGCGGTCGGCGTCGCCCAGCAGCAGCGCAGGCGCGTCGTCCGGGCGGTGCACCTGGGCGGGGTGCGGCGTGAAGGTCACCGCGACCGCGTGCGCGCCCGCCAGCCGGGCGTCGTCCACCATGCGCGTGAGCACCGCGACGTGCCCACGGTGCACACCGTCGAAGTTGCCGAGCGTCACGACGGACGACCCCCACGCCGCCGGCACCTGCGACACGTCGGTCCAGACCTGCACACCAGCTCCCGTCCCGTCGGCCCGCCCGTCGCGGGTCCCGGCGGACAAGACTGCCACGCCCCGCGCCCACGCACGGCACCGCCCGCCCCCGGCGCGCTGGCGCCGGGGGCGGGCGGTCGCACGTCAGCTGCCGAACCGCGGCGTCAGGTGCGCACCGTCGGTGGCCGCCGTCCCGCCCGGGTTGCTGAACACGGCGCGGTACTGGGTGCCGTACGCGAGCGGGGTGACCAGCACGCGCAGCGTCGTGCTCTGCGCGAACGGCACCGTGAGCCACGGCCCGGCACCCCAGCGCACCTGCCAGCGGACCGTCGGCGCCGGGTTCCCGCTCGCGGCCGCGGTGAACGACACGAACGAGCCGATCCGGGCCGACGTGTCGACCGGGTGCCGCACGACCACCGGCGCCTGGTGCGCGACCAGCAGCCGCACGGTCGCGGTCGTCGCCGTGCCGGACTCGTTGGTGAAGACCGCCCGGTACTGCGACCCGGCGTTCTTCGCCGTGGCGACGACCTCGAGCGTCGTCGACGTCGCCCCCGGCACCGAGCGCCACTTCGCGCCGTCACGCACCTGCCACTGCACCGTCGGCGTCGGCGAGCCCGACGCGGCGGCCGTGAACGTCGCGACGGCACCGAGGCCCACGGTGGCGTCGACGGGCTCGGCCGTCACGGCCGGCGCGACGGCGCCGACGGCCGCCCCGCCGTCCTTCTGGTCGGCCGCGAACGACGCGACCCACGACAGCGCCGAGTTCCAGTTGATCGTGATCTCGTTGGACGCCCACGACTGGATCTCGTCGAGGTAGCACGTGGCCGGGGCGCAGCCCTCGGTGAACGTGGCCTGCATCGTCGGGTCCCACGTGCCGACGATCGAGTTGGGACCGCCCGCGAGCGAACCCCGCGGCGGGTGCGGCAGCGACGGGTCGAGCTGCGCCGCGAACCAGCGCGAGTGCTGGTTCTGCGACGACACCGTGCCCCATCCGGTCACGTACGACAGGTTGAGCGCGTTGCGCCCGAACAGGTAGTCCAGTCCCTCCAGCGTCCCGCGCAGGTACTGCTCGTCGCCCGTCAGGTCGTACGCCGTGGCGATCACGACGAGGATGTTGGCGACCGACGAGTTGGAGCCCCAGTCGTACGCGCCGCGTGTGGGCGAGTACACCGAGCCCCAGGGCTGCCCGGCCTGCGCCGCGAGGTACGCGTCCGCGCCGGCCACGACCGACGCGCGCACGTCGTCGCGGTCCGGCAGGCCGTTCGGGACCGTCGCGAGCGTCAGGCGCCCGAGCGCGGCGGTGCTGCCCCAGCTGAACCCGGCGGGGCCGAACACGTCGCCCGTGTGGTGCTCGCTGGCCGTGACGTCCGCCGCGTACCTGTCCTCACCCGTCGTGACGTACAGCTCGGCGGCCGCCCAGTAGAACTCGTCGGTCACGTCGGAGTCGTCGTACGGGCCGCCGCCGTCGCTGCCTGCGGCCCCCGGCGCGTACACGTCGGGGTGCGCGAGCGCGGCCTCGTACGTGCTGCGGGCCGTGTCCAGCAGCGTCGCCGCGAATTCCGGGTCGTAGTCGACGAAGAGCCGGGCCCCCTGCGCCGCGACGGCCGAGAGGTTGAGCGTCGCCGCGGTCGACGGCCGGTGCAGCGAACGCGGCTGCGGGTCGTCGGCGGGCGCGAGCGGCAGTCCCGTCCACCCCTCGTCGTGGATCTTGTGGTGCACGAGGCCGGCGTACTCACCGGACGGTGCGATCATCTTGAGCATCCACTCGAGCTCCCAGCGCGCCTCGTCGAGCACGTCGGGGACGCCGTTGCCGTGCTCCGGCAGGTCGAGCGTGCCGTCGTCGAGCGCCCCGGCGCGCGCGCCCGGCGCGGTCAGCGTGCGCTCGTACGTCGAGAGGAGCTGGGCGACCGCGATGCCGCCGTTGACGACGTACTTGCCGTGGTCACCGGCGTCGTACCAGCCACCCGTGACGTCGAGCGAGTAGTCGCACGTCCAGCCCTGGTAGTAGGTGCGCGGCCCGATGCACGGCACGTCGGTGTCGCCCTGGTTCGGCGCGACACCCACGTGGCCGGCGACCCGCGCGTACTCCTCGCCGACGATCGACGCCTCGATGTCGACGCCCGAGCGCGCCAGGTAGAAGTAGTTCAGCGCGTCGTAGCGCAGCTGTGCGTACAGGTCCTCGGCGATCGAGAACGGGTGGCTGGTCTCGCCGTCGGCGACGAGCGTCAGCCCGGTGCCGGTGGTCGTGACGTCGGAGAAGTCGATGACGTGCACGTCCTGGCCGGACGACGCGTCGGCGCCCACGGGCTGCGACTCCCCGTCGGCGACCTGCGAGCCGTCCGCGTCGAGCAGCTGCCACGCGACCGCGCCGGCCTCGTCGGTGACGAGCGTGGCGCGCTTGGGGCCGTGCGGCAGGTAGCCCACCTGGTTGACGCGCACGCGCGGGCCGGTGTCCGGCTCGTACGGCGGCGGCGGTGTGGCGGACGTGGTCAAGGACACCTCCGAGAGGCAGAACGTGTACGCGGCGGACTTGCCGAGGTGGATCGCGACCTGACCGGGCGCGTCACCGTCGGCGGGGAACGTCAGGCCCGCGGTGAAGGGGTAGGACAGCGTCGTGGTCTCGGTGCCCAGCGGGGCGGCCGACTGCTCGAGCACGGTCCGGTACGCCCCGCCGCCCTCGCCGACGATGACCCGCACGGGCGTCGCCGGCTCGGTGCGACCCGTGAGGGTCAGGACGTAGTTCGCGTCCTGCTCGATCGGCAGACCCGTGAACGACAGGCCGGCGTCCCAGGGGTTGGCGTTGCCGCCCGGCACCTCGACGCACAGCTCGCCGCCGGCGAACGTCGGGTCACCCGTGCCGTACAGGTCCCACGGTCCGAGCCCCTCGGCGAACGACGTGTGCGGCAGCAGCTCGCTCTCGCTGCTCAGGGAGACGTCGTCGAGGCAGAACGTCCACGCCTCGTCGGTGAAGCCGCCGAGCTGGAACGCGATCTGGCCCTCGGGCGACTCGTCGGTCGCCGTCGCGGGGTACGACGCGGTCGCCGTGAACACCTCCTCGACGGCGGTCGGCTCGGCGCCCAGCGCCGGGCTCGTGTCGAGCACGGTCCCGTAGGGCGCGCCGTTCTGGCCGACGAGCGCGCGGATCGTGACGTCGGCCGACGCGCTCGCCGTGTAGGCGAACGTGTACGTCGCGCCCTGCTCGACGGCCACCCCGTTGAGCACGACGCCGACGCCGTACTGCTCCGAGTCCGCCGGCACGTCGACGCACAGGGCACCGCTGCTCGTGTCGACGCCGCCGTCCGTGCCGTAGGCGATCCACGCCCCCGGCCCGTCGTCGAAGCCGTCGTCGACCGCGAGCGCGGGCGCGAGCCCGACCGCGGCGAGCACGCCCGCGCTGGTGATCGCTGTCGCCGCGCGCAGCGCGCGGCGGTTCCTTCGAGAAACCACGTCGTCTCCCCAGATCTAGGGAGCGCTCCCACGCCTCGGCGCGCGGGGCACTCGTCCTGCGTGCGTCAGGGTAGGGGGCGAACCGGACGAACCGGAAGAGCGCAACGGCGGCAGGGCCGGGATCGAATCGTTTCGGGCACCCGCCCGGGGCAGGCCGGCACGGGCGACACGCACGCCCGTCACCCGAGACGGTGCAGCCGCCACCGGATCCCCAGCCACACACCGGCCACGACCGCCAGCGCGAACACCCAGCCCGAGACCGCGAACGCGCTGATCCCCGACAGCAGGACGCCGACCGTGCAGCCCAGCGCCGTCATCGCCCCCCAGCCCATGAGCACCCCGCCGGCCAACGCGCTCGCCGCACCGCGAGGCGTCAGGCGGCTCGGGCGGAACCGGTTGCCGGCCAGCGCCGCGGCGAACGACGCCACGACGAGCCCGAGCACGAGCCACCCGTTCTCGGTGACCGTGCGCACCACCGCGGTCGCGCAGCCCGCCAGCGTGTCCAGCCCGTACAGGCGCGACGGCAGCAGGCCGCTGTCCGACAGCGCGGTGCGGGACAGGGAGCCGAGCTGGGCGGTCACGCCCAGGGGCTCCACCCGCAGGTAGGCGACCGTGCCGATGACCCCGACCAGCGCCCCGGTGACACCCCCGCCCCAGCGCCGACGCAGGAGCGCGTCGCGCAGCCCGGCCGGCGTCACGCGGGCACGGGGCCGCGCCGCACGCTCGGGCAGCCAGCGCAGCAGCACCAGCGCGGTCGCACCGAGGACGACGAGGGTCAGCGCGAGCGCACCGCCGTACCCGAGCGTCGCCGGCAGCCACAGGACGGGGCTCGTGGAGATCGTGGCCAGGTACAGCCAGTTCCAGGTCGCGAACCCGGCCCCGAACCCGAGCACCGAGCCGACCAGCGCGGGCAGCGCGCGCGTGTAGCCCTGCCCCAGCCGGTACAGGTGCCCCGAGATGCACGCACCGGACAGCGCCATGCCGACGCCGAACGCGAGACCCGCCAGCACCAGCGCCCAGCTCACCGGGCCGACGTGCGCCTCGGGCGGGAGGCGTCCACCGGTCGCGTCGGGCAGGAACAGCCCGAGCACGACCGCGTACCCGGTGGCGCCGACGGCCAGGGCCACGAGCACCGCGTACGCACCGGTGGTGTCGCGGTCCTCCAGGCCGTCGCGGAAGATGCAGTAGAAGCAGAACCGGCCGCGCTCGAACACGATGCCCAGCGCGGCCCCCACGAGCAGGCTGAACGCACCGCGCACGCCCCAGCCGGACGTGTGCAGCACGGCGGCCGCGGCCAGCAGACCGACGACGAGCACCCCGCCGGTGACGGTGCGCACGGTGTCCGCGCGGGTCCAGGGCCCCGGCACGGGAGGGTCAGCGGCCGGCGGCACGGCGCCCGCGCCCGTGGGCCCGTCGACGAGGGTCGGGCGGCTCTCGACGCGCGCCGTACCGGACTGCTCGCTCATGCGTCTCCTCAGCTCTCGCGTCCGCGCGCGGCGGTGGCCCGGTCCGCGGCGGACCGGGCCACCCGTACCTCACGCGTCCGTCAGGCGCCGCCCCAGACGGTGCCGGCCTCGTTGACGATCGGCACCCCGACGGCGTTGCCGTACTCGGTCCACGAGCCGTCGTACAGCTTGGCGTCGTAGCCGAGGATCTTGTTGAGCACGAACCACGTGTGCGAGGCACGCTCGCCGATCCGGCAGTAGACGATCACGGGCTTGGTCCCGTCCACCCCGGCGGCCGCGTACAGGTCGCGCAGCTCCTCGACCGACTTGAGCGTGCCGTCCTCGTTGACCGCCTGGCCCCACGGGACGTTCACGGCCCCGGGGACGTGCCCCGCCCGCACGGCCAGCTCGTCGAAGCCCTCCGGGGCGATGATCTCGCCCGAGAACTCCGCGGCCGAGCGGATGTCCACCAGCGCGTTGTCGAGGTCGCCGGTCGCGACCTGGAGCACCTCGGGCAGGAAGGCGCGCAGGGCCGGGTCGGCCTCGGACGCCTCGTAGGTGCCCGCCGCAGGGGTGGGCGGCGCGACGGCGAGCTCGCGCCCCTCGGCCTCCCAGGCGGCGCGGCCGCCGTCGAGCAGGCGCACGTCGTCGTGCCCGTAGAGCGTGAAGACCCATGCTCCCCAGGCGGCGAACCAGTTGTTCCGGTCCCCGTACAGGACGATCGTCGAGTCCGGCCCGATCCCGGCCGCCTGGCCGAGGTCGGTGAAGTCGGCCTGCGAGACGATGTCGCGCGAGACCGTGTCGACGAAGGCGGTGTGCCACGGGTAGTTGACGGCGCCGGGGATGTGCCCCCGCTCGTACACGCCGTGCTCGGTGCTGACCTCGATCACGGTCACGTCCGGGTCGTCGAGGTGCTCGTCGAGCCAGTCGGTCGAGACCACGACGTTCTCGAAGCCGGTGATCTCGCTGGTGGCGCCGCCACCGGTCGGTGCGGATGCGCTCGCGTCGGGTGCGGGATCGGCGTCCAGGTCCGCGGGCGTCTGCGCGGTGCAGGCGGCCAGGAGGAGGCCGAGGGCCACGACGGCGGACGCGAACGGGACTGCCGCCCGGTGGCGGCGGTGGACTGTCACGATGGGGTCCTCTCGGGGTGGTCCAGCGGGAAGGGCACGTGACCGACCGCGTCCACCTCGAGGCGACCACCACCGGGCACGAGCCGGGTGGTCGCACACGGCCGTCGCGCTAGGCGCGCACGGCGACGTCCCACCCGGCGGGAGCACAGGCCGGACAGCACGTCGCGCGAGATGCGGTGCGCATCGTGCCACCTCCCCGTCGACCGGTGGGATCGCCCCGGGAAAACCTCCCGGGTTGGTCCACTTTAGGGCCGTGCCCCCGACACGACCACCGCCGCCCGCAAGCTGAGACGGTCCCGCGCCGCCGTCAGGACGCGGGGGCGAACACCACGCTCGGCCGCAGCCGCGGACCGCTGCGCTCGACGACCGCGACGAGCACGCCGTCCGGCCCGATCGCGGCGACGGGCCCGCCGGGCTCGTCGGCCGCGTCGACGCCCTGCCCGTAGGACAGCGCGCGCGCCTCGGCGTCGACCAGCTCCCGCACGGGCAGCACGGCCCGCGCCGCGTCGGCGAGCGGGACCACCGTCACCGCCTCGTCGTCAGGCGTCGCGGCGAGGTCGTCGAGGGTGCGCGCGAGGTCCAGCCCGTACCCGCCGACGCGCGTACGGCGCAGCGCGGTCAGGTGGCCGCCCACGCCGAGCGCCTCCCCCAGGTCGCGCGCGAGCGCACGCACGTACGTCCCGGACGAGCACGTGACCTGCACGTCGACGTCGAGCACACCCAGGTCGTCGACCTGCCCGGGCCGCAGGCCGAGCACGTCGAACCTCGCGACGTGGACGGGCCGGGCGGCGAGCTCGACGGTCTCACCCGCGCGCACGCGCGCGTAGGCCCGCTGCCCGTCGACCTTGATCGCGGACACCGCGCTGGGGACCTGCCGGATGTCGCCGGTCAGGGCCGCGACGTGCGTGTCGAGGTCACCGCGCCCCAGGTGCGCGGCGTCGACGCGTGAGACGACCTCGCCCTCGGCGTCGTCGGTCGTCGTGGTCACGCCCAGGCGCACGGTCGCCGCGTAGTCCTTGTCGGCACCCGTCACGTACGTGAGCAGCCGCGTGGCCCGCCCGATGCCGACGACGAGCACGCCCGTGGCCATCGGGTCGAGGGTGCCGGCGTGACCCACCTTGCGGGTCGACGCGAGCCGTCGCACGCGCGCGACGACGTCGTGGCTGGTCCACCCGGCGGGCTTGTCGACGACCAGCACCCCGTCGGCCGCCGTGGGACGACGCGGCCCGGCCGGCGGGCGACCCTGATCGCGGCGGGCGCCCGTCACGCGCGACGTCGCGTCGTCGCGGGCAGCTGTTCCGGTGCTGTCGGCATGGTCGGCAGGCTACCAACGCCTGCCCTGGTCACGTCGTCGTGCGCCGCTCGCCCGACCCCGCCCCCGCAGCGCACAGACCCCGCGCACGCGACCGTGGTCGCGGGTGCGGGGCCCGTCACGCACGGGTGCCACGGGCGCAGCACCCGTGGCGGTTCCCGGAGTCAGTCCTCGGTGTCGTCGTCCTCGTCGGGACGACGGTAGGGGTCGGCGTCGCCGGCGTAGCGCGCGCTCGCGGCGAGCCGCGCGACCTCGGCGTCCCGCCGGGCCGCCTCGGACAGCGCCTCCTCGAGGTGCGCCGCCGTCTCCGGCACCGCATCGAGGTGGAACGCCAGGGTCGGCGTGAGCCGGATGCCCGTCTGCTTGCCCACCTCGGAGCGGATGAGGCCCTTGGCGCTCTCGAGCGCCTTGGCGGATCCCTCCCGCGCGTCCTCGTCCCCGAGGACCGTGTAGTACACGTCCGCGTGCTGCAGGTCACCGGTGACGCGCACGTCGGTCACCGTGACGAAGCCCAGCCGGGGGTCCTTGACCCGCGTGTCGATCATCTGCGCGACGACCTGCTGGACCCGCTCCGCCAGCTTCCGCGCCCGCCCTGAGTCGGCCATTCCGCCCGCCCTTCACTAGCCCTCTCCCACCGTGCAGGTGACGAGGGTGAACGAACTACGAGGACGACCGGAGGGAGGGGACGGCGGGCCGTGGTGGGCCTGGCACGGGCCGCCAGGCCCGCGGTGGGCCCGCCGTCCCCTCCCGGAGGTCGTCCGGAGACGACTGACGAACGTCAGCTGCGCGGCTTCTCCCGCATCTCGAACGTCTCGATGACGTCCTCGAGCTGCAGGTCGTTGAACGACCCGAGGCCGATGCCGCACTCGTAGCCCTCGCGGACCTCGGTCGCGTCGTCCTTGAACCGCTTGAGGGACTCGATCGTGAGGTTGTCCCCCACGAGCTTGCCCTTGCGCAGCACGCGCGCCTTGGAGTTGCGGCGGATCTCGCCCGACCGCACGATCGACCCGGCGATGTTGCCGAACTTGGAGGAGCGGAAGATCTCGCGCACCTCGGCGGAGCCGAGCTGCACCTCCTCGTACTCCGGCTTGAGCATCCCCTTGAGGGCCGCCTCGACGTCGTCGATCGCCTGGTAGATGACCGAGTAGAAGCGCACGTCGACGCCCTCGCGGTCGGCCAGCTCCTCGACGCGCGGTGCGAGCTTGACGTTGAAGCCGATGATGATCGCGTTGTCGACCGTGGCGAGGTTGACGTCGTTCTGCGTGATCGCACCGACACCGCGGTGGATGACGCGCAGCTCGACCTCGTCGCCGACGTCGATCTTGAGCAGCACGTCCTCGAGCGCCTCGACGGCACCCGAGACGTCGCCCTTGAGGACCAGGTTGAGGGTCTCGACCTTGCCCTGCTGCAGCGCCTGCGTGAAGTCCTCGAGGCTGATGCGCTTGCGGCGCTTGGCCAGGAGGGCGGCACGCTCGGCCGCCTCGCGCTTCTCGGCGATCTGACGCGCGGTGCGCTCGTCGGGCGCCACGAGGAACGTGTCGCCCGCGCTGGGCACCGAGGACAGACCGAGGACCTGCACCGGACGGGCCGGACCCGCCTCGGTCACGTTGTCGCCGTGCTCGTCGAGCATGGCGCGCACGCGGCCGTGGGCGGTGCCGGCGACGATCGCGTCACCGACGTGCAGCGAACCGGACTGGACCAGCACCGTCGCGACCGCGCCGCGGCCCTTGTCGAGGTTGGCCTCGATGGCGACACCACGCGCGTCCTTGTCGGGGTTGGCGCGCAGGTCGAGGGCCGCGTCCGCGGTGAGCAGGACGGCCTCGAGCAGCTGGTCGATCCCCTGACGCTGCTTGGCGGAGACGTCGACGAACATCGTGTCGCCGCCGTACTCCTCGGCCACGAGGTTGTACTCGGTGAGCTGCTGGCGGATCTTGTCGGGGTTGGCCCCCTCCTTGTCCACCTTGTTGACCGCGACGACGATCGGCACGTTGGCCGACTGCGCGTGGTTGAGCGCCTCGATCGTCTGGGGCATCACGCCGTCGTCCGCCGCGACCACGAGGATCGCGATGTCGGTGACCTGGGCACCACGGGCACGCATGGCGGTGAACGCCTCGTGACCCGGGGTGTCGATGAACGTGATGGCCCGCTCGAGCCCCTCGTGCTCGGCGCGCACCTGGTACGCACCGATGTGCTGGGTGATGCCGCCGGCCTCGCCCGCGACGACGTCCGTGGACCGGATCGCGTCGAGGAGCTTGGTCTTGCCGTGGTCGACGTGACCCATGACGGTGACGACCGGCGGACGCGCCTGCAGGTCCTCGTCGCCCTCGGCCTCGAGCTCGGCGTCCAGGTCGATGTCGAAGGACCCGAGCAGCTCGCGGTCCTCCTCCTCGGCCGACACCATCTCGATGACGTAGCCGAGCTCGGCCGCGAGCGTGCCGAACGTGTCCTCGTCGAGCGACTGCGTGGCCGTGGCCATCTCACCGAGGTGGAACAGCACGGTCACGAGCGACGCGGGGTTGGCGTCGATCTTGTCGGCGAAGTCGTTGAGCGACGAGCCGTGCCGCAGGCGGACGACCGTCTTGCCGTTGCCGCGCGGGACGGACACGCCGCCCAGCGACGGCGCCTGCATCTGCTCGAACTCCTGACGCTTCGCACGCTTCGACTTGCGCCCGCGGACGGGACGCCCGCCGGCACGGCCGAACGCACCCTGCGTGGAGCCGCGACCGGCACCGCCGGGACGACCGCCGCCACCGGGACGACCGGCGAAACCGCCGCCACCACCGGGACCGCTGCCGCCGCCGGGGCGGCCTGCGCCGCCGCCGAAGCCGCCACGACCGCCGCCGCCACCACCGCCACCGCGGCCGGCAGGTGCCGGACGCTCACCGGGGCGACCGACGCCGCTCTGCGTACGACCGGGCATCATCCCCGGGTTGGGGCGCGGACCGCCCGGACGCGGACCACCCGGACGGGGGCCGCCGGGACGGTCGCCGGCCGCGGCCGCCGGCGCACCCTCGGGCGCGCGACGGTCGCCCGGACGCGGCATCCCCTGGGACGGCGCGAACGGGTTGTTGCCCGGACGCGGTCCGCCGGGACGGGGCCCGCCGGGACGCTCGCCCTGCCGGGGCATGCCCTGCGCGGGCGCGAACGGGTTGTTGCCCGGACGTGCCGCGGGACGCGGCGCGCCGGGACGGGCACCGCCGTCACGACCCTGGCCACCGCCCTGCGCAGGACGCGGGGCGCCGGGACGCCCACCCTGCGCGGCCGGGGCCGGCTGCGCGGGACGGGCGGCACCGGGCGCCGGGGCTGCCGGCGGCGCGGCGGGCGCAGGTGCCTGCGGTGCCGGGGCCTGCGGGGCCGGTGCCTGCGGTGCAGGAGCCGGCGGTGCGGCCGCGGCGGGCGCGGGAGCAGCGGGCGCCGACGGTGCCGGTGCCGCGGGGCGCGCGGGGGCCGCGGCGGGTGCGCCGCCCGAGGCCGCAGGGGCCTTCGGTGCGGCGGGGCGCGCGGGGGCGGCGGGTCGGCTGCTGCCGGAACCACCCACCGGGTAGGTGTCGCGCAGCTTGCGCACGACGGGCGGCTCGATCGTCGAGGACGCCGACCGGACGAACTCTCCGAGCTCGTTCAGCTTGGTCATGATGGTCTTGCTGTCGACCCCGAGCTCCTTCGCGAGCTCGTAGACGCGGACCTTGGCCACATCTCTCCTGTCCTGGTCCGCCCGGACAGGGTCGGACCGTCGTTAGTGCTGGGTACTCATCGCTGGGTACTCATCGGTGTGTGCTCATCGGGTCGCCATCGGCTTCCAACCCGCTTTCCCTGTCGACGGTCGGTACCGGAGACGACTCCGGCACCGTGGTGCTGTGCTGTGGCTGGTCCTGTGCGGCGTGCCGGGTCACGGCGGCTGCCACGGCCTCGGTCCCCAGGGGGCCCGCGTGCCGCAGCGCCCTCCCGAGCGCCCGCCGTCGCACGGCGAGCTCGAGACAACGCTGGTCGGGGTGCAGCCACGCACCCCGGCCCGGCATCCGGCGGCGCTCGTCGACGACGAGCACGGGATCTCCCGTGCTCACGTCCGTGAGCACCACCCTCAGCAGGGCCGACCTGAGGCCGGTCGCACGGCACCCCACGCACGTGCGGACGGGACCCGGTTCGGGCACGGGAGGCGCGGGATCGGGGTTCCGCCTGCTCGGCGAGGAGAGCCGGGCAGCCGGCCCAGCCTCGGAGAGTCTACCGCGCCGGTTCACCGGACGTGACCGGACGCCCCCGCAGCCGGGCCGTCGGCACCCCGCGCGGGCGACGTGGACGCCGCGCCCTCGGCCTGCTCGGCGTCCGAGCGGATGTCGATGCGCCAGCTCGTGAGCTTCGCGGCCAGGCGGGCGTTCTGCCCCTCCTTGCCGATCGCGAGCGACAGCTGGTAGTCGGGCACGACGACGCGTGCCGCACGCGCACCCGGGTCCACGATCGTGACGTCGAGCACACGCGCGGGCGACAGCGCGTGGGCGATCATCTCCGCCGGGTCGTCCGAGTGGTCGACGATGTCGATCTTCTCGCCGTGCAGCTCGGCCATGACGGCGCGCACGCGTCCGCCCATCGGCCCGATGCAGGCGCCCTTGGCGTTGACACCCGCGACGTCCGCGCGCACCGCCATCTTGGTCCGGTGCCCCGCCTCACGCGCCATCGCGGTGATCTCGACGGTGCCGTCGGCGATCTCCGGCACCTCGAGCGCGAAGAGCTTGCGCACGAGGTTCGGGTGCGTGCGCGACAGCGTGATCTGCGGCCCGCGCGGTCCGCGCGCCACGTCGAGCACGTAGGCGCGCAACCGCTCGCCGTGCACGTACCGCTCCCCCGGCACCTGCTCGTGCGCCGGCAGGACCGCCTCGACGCCGCCGACGTCGACGAGCACGGTGCGCGGGTCGCGCCCCTGCTGGATGACCCCGCCGAGCACCTCGCCGGCCTTGCTGCGGAACGCGCCCAGCACCTGGTCGTCCTCGGCGTCGCGCAGCCGCTGCACGATCACCTGGCGCGCGGTCGCGGTGGCGATGCGACCGAACCCGGCGGGCGTGTCGTCGTACTCGGGCATCTCGGCCACGGGCTGCGCGACCGCCGCGACGCCCTCGGGGGCGTCCGCGTCGGGCGCGGGCACCTCCGGCGCGGGGTCGCGAGCCCACACGGTCACGTGCCCGGTGCGACGGTCCACCTCGACCCGGGCGCGCTGCTGCGCACCCGGTGTGCGGTGGTACGCCGAGAGCAGCGCCTGCTCGATCGCCTCGACGAGCACGTCGAGGCTGATCTCCCGCTCGCGCTCGATGAGTCGCAGCGCCTGCATGTCGATGTCCACGTCAGCCCCTCCCTGCGCCGTCCCGCGGGCCGGCGTCGTCGTCGGTCTCGTCGTCGCGCACCGCGGCGAGGTCCACCTGCACGCGTGCGCCGCGCACGTCGTCCCATGCCAACGTCACCGGTGCGCCCTGCACGGGCCGCCGTCCCTTGCCGGGCGCCGTCACGGGCACCACGACGAGGCTCGGCGCGTCGCCGTCGGCCACCTGCTCGAGCCGCCCGGACAGCGTGCGTCCGTCCGTCAGCCGCACCACGACCGTGCGCCCCTGCGCGCGCCGCCAGTGGCGGGCCGCCGTCAGCGGGCGCTCGGCCCCGGGGCTGCCGACCTCGAGCGTGTACGCACCCGGCAGCACGTCGGCCGCGTCGAGCGCGTCCGACACCGCGCGCGTGACGTCGCCCACCCGGTCCAGGTCGAGCGTGCCGGCGTCGTCGTCCACCAGGTCCACGACCACGCGCACGACCGTGCTGCGCCCGCTCCCCGCGACCTCGAGGCCGTCGAGCAGGAGCCCGGCCCCGGTCACCGCGGCCTCCACGACCTGCCGCACGCGTGGTGCGGTAGCTGGCGCGCCCATGACCTGGCCTCCTGTCGGCTCTCCTGCACGGCGGGGCGCAGGCGGCGACCCTGTGACGTTGTCCCACCAGCCTAACGACTCCCGGCGCCCGCACCGGACGTGCGCGGCGGGGCGGGGCGGGCATGGCAGGATCGCGCCCGATGCACCGTCACCGCACCCCGTCGCCCGTCCGCCCCACCGCCCGCCGGGGCACCGTCGCGCTGCGCGCCGCCGCGCTGCTCACCGCGGGCGCCCTGACGCTGGGCGGGTGCGGTCTGCGCCTCGAGACGCCGCCGCCCGTCGAGCCGTCGCCCGACGCGGTCGAGCAGGTCCGCGCCCGCACCGTGGACGACGCGCTGGGCCTGGCCGCCGCCGCGGCGACGCTCGCGGCGGCGGGTGCGGACGAGCCGCTGCTGGCCGTGCTGGACGACGTCGCGACGTTCTCGACGCGGCACGCCGAGGAGCTCGGCGGCGTGTACGACTCCGGTCTGCCCGCTCCCACGCCCGACCCCGCGACCGACCCGACGCCCACCCCCACCACGACGACCGTGACGGACGTCACCGGGCTGCTCGCGGAGCTGGTCGACGACGCCGCGCGGGCCGCGGGCGACGCGGACGCGGTGCCGGACGCACCGCTGGCCCGGCTCGTCGCCTCGGTCGCGGCCGCGCGCGACGGGTTGGCCGACCGGCTCGCGTCCGCGACCGGCGTGGACCGGCCCGAGCACGTCGCCGTGGACGGCACCACGGACGAGGCGGCGCAGGACGGCACGAGCGCCTCGGTGGGTGACGACGCCGGGACCGCGGCACCGACCACCGACCCGGCCGCCACGAGCCCGGCCCCGGACGACGGCGCGACCCCGGACGCAGCCACCGCCGCGACTCCGGAGGGTGCCGTCGCGGTCGCGCTCGCGCACGACGAGGCGTCCTGGACGTTCACCGTGCTCGCGGCGCGCGGCTCCGACGAGCGGCGTACCGCGATGCTCGCGGCCGCCGCCCGCCACCGCGCGGGGTCCGACACCTGGGCGCGGACCGCCGGCGTCGTGGGTCAGCCCACCGACCCGCGCCGCGCGGCGTACGCGCTGCCGGCCGCGCTCGACGACCCCGCGGTCGCGGACGCGCTGCCCCGCACGCTCGAGCAGGCGGTCGCCGAGGCCTACGCGAACGCGGTCGCCGGCGCCGAGGCCTACGCGAACGCGGTCGCCGGCGCCGCGACCGGCGCGCGTGGCGAAGCCGTCGCGGGTCTGCGCACCGCGACGGCCGCGGCCGTCGCCTGGGGCGCCGCCCCCGTGCCCTTCCCGGGCGTGCCCGAGCTCGCGACCGTCCCGGTCGGCTGACAGGCCGACCGCCCGCGCCGTCGGCCGCGGTCGTCGCCCAGGCCCGTCAGCCCGCGAGCAACTCGTCGACGAGCTCGGCGAGCCGGTCCGCGGCCGCGCCCACGGGCACCTGCTCGGACGTGCCGCCCGCACGCGGACGGACCTCGACCACGCCGTCGGCCAGACCGCGACCCACGACGACGACGAGCGGCACACCCAGCAGCTCGGCGTCGGCGAACTTCACGCCGGGCGAGACCTTGGGCCGGTCGTCGTAGAGCACCTCGACGCCGCGTGCCGCGAGCGTCGAGGCGAGCGACCCGGCTGCCTCGAAGACGGCCTCGTCCTTGCCGGTCGCGACGACGTGCACGTGGGCCGGCGCGACGTGCGCGGGCCACGCCAGGCCCCGCTCGTCGTGGTTCGCCTCGGCCAGGGCCGCGAGCACGCGCGTGACGCCGATGCCGTACGAGCCCATCGTGACGACCTGGGACTTGCCGTTCTGGTCCAGCACGGTCAGCCCGAGCGCCTGCGCGTACTTGCGGCCGAGCTGGAAGATGTGGCCGATCTCGATGCCGCGGGCCAGCTCGAGCGGCCCCGAGCCGTCGGGCGCCGGGTCGCCGGCCCGCACCTCGGCGGCCTCGACCGTGCCGTCCGCGGTGAAGTCGCGGCCCGCGACCAGGTCGAACACGTGCCGCCCCGGCGCGTTCGCACCCGTGATCCAGCGCGTGCCGGGGACGACACGCGGGTCGAGCAGGTACCGCACGGCGGTCCGCTCGGCACCGTCCGCGACCGGGACGTTGGGGCCGAGCACGGCGGGACCGAGGTAGCCGCGCACGAGCTCGGGGTGGGCCGCGAAGTCGGCGTCGCCCGCGGGCTCGACCTCGGCCGGGGCGACGGACGCCTCGAGGCGCTTGAGGTCGACCTCGCGGTCGCCGGGCAGGCCGACGACGACGAGCTCGCGCTCGCCCGTCGGCTGCACGAGCGCGAGCACGACGTTCTTGAGGGTGTCGCCCGCGGTCCACGGCCGGTCGGCGCGCGGCAGCCGCTCGTTGGCGAGCGCGACGAGCGAGTCGATGGTGGGCGTGTCCGGCGTGTCCTCGACGTGCGCGGCGGGGACGTCGGACCAGTCCGCGGGCTCGGGGACGACGCTCGTCACCGCCTCGACGTTGGCGGCGTACCCGCCGGCCGAGCGCACGAACGTGTCCTCACCGATCGGCGTCGGCGTGAGGAACTCCTCGGACCTCGAGCCGCCCATCGCACCGGACGTCGCCGCGACGATCACGTACTCGAGACCGAGGCGGTCGAAGATGCGCTGGTAGGCGCCGCGCTGCGCCTCGTACGACGCGGCGAGGCCGGCGTCGTCGACGTCGAACGAGTAGGCGTCCTTCATGACGAACTCGCGTCCGCGGATGAGTCCGGCGCGCGGGCGGGCCTCGTCGCGGTACTTCGTCTGGACCTGGTACAGCGCGAGGGGGAGGTCCTTGTACGACGAGTACAGGTCCTTGACCAGCAGCGTGAACATCTCCTCGTGCGTGGGCGCGAGCAGGTAGTCACCGCCCTTGCGGTCCTTCAGGCGGAAGATGTTCGGCCCGTACTCTGTCCACCGGCCCGTCGCCTCGTACGGCTCCTTGGGCAGCAGCGCCGGGAAGTGCACCTCCTGCGCACCGATCCCCGCCATCTCCTCGCGGACGACCTGCTCGACCTTCGCGAGCACGCGCAGGCCGAGCGGCAGCCAGGTGTAGATGCCGGGGGCGGCGCGGCGGATGTACCCCGCGCGCACGAGCAGCCGGTGGCTGGCGACCTCGGCGTCGGCGGGGTCCTCGCGCAGGGTGCGGACGAACAGCGTGGACATGCGCAGGAGCATGACCGCGAGCCTAGTCGCCCTTCACCCCGCGCCACGACGCGCGGACGGTGACGCGGTCCACCACCCGGGACACGACCGGTGGGCACGGGCGGGCCCTCCTACTGTGGCGTGCCGCCAGCCGTCGACCCGGGAGTCCCGCATGGCCACGACCACCGCCCGGACACCGGCCGACCTGCGCCCGCGCCCGCACCACCGCGGTCTGCTGGTCGACCACGACGGCACTCTCGTGGACAGCCAGCTGGTGAACTACCTGGCGTTGCGCGACGCGCTCGCCCCGGTCGGCCTCACCCTCGACCAGGACTGGTTCGACCAGCGGACGGGGGTCTCGACCGGCGAGCTGGTGGCCGCGCTCGCCGCGGAGCGCGGCGTCGAGGTGCCCGTCGCGACGGTCACGGCGGCGCGCAACCGCGCCTACCTGGCGCGCGTGCACGAGGTGGAGGAGCTCGCACCGGTCGCCGACCTCGTGCGCGCGACCCGCGGCTCGCACCGCGCGGCGCTCGCGACCGGTGGCCAGGCCGTGACCGTCCTCCCGACGCTCGAGGCGCTCGGGCTGCTCCCCCTGCTCGACGCGGTCGTCACGCGGGACGACGTGCGCGCCGGCAAGCCCTCGCCCGAGATCTTCCTGCTCGCGGCCCGGCGGCTGGCGCTCGACCCGGCGCGGTGCCTCGTGCTCGAGGACTCCGACGAGGGGCTCGAGGCCGCACGCGTCGCCGGCATCGACGCGGTCGACGTGCGACCCCTGCGGGCCGCGCACCGGCGGTCGTCCCGGTAGCGGGTCAGTCGCGTGCGTTCGCCCCCTCCAGCTCCGGTGTCGGGTCGTCCGCCCGCGGCTCGTGCGCGCGGGTGATGCCGCTGCCCACCAGGGCGGCCGCGCCGACGGCGATGAGCAGCGGCAGGGCCACCAGCACCCACAGCGCGGTCGTCAGTGTCGTCGCGGCGGCGATCCCCCCGAGGAGCGGCGGCCCGGCGACGACACCCACCCACCCGGCGCTGGACACGAGCGCGACGGCCGGTCCGACCGCGTCCGGTGCCACCCGCGCCGCGGCCCGCGTCATGACGGGCATGACGCAGGCCAGTCCGACCCCCAGCAGCGCGAAGCCGGTCAGGGCCGTGCCCACGCCGGGCTGCACGAGGGCCACGCCGACGGCGCCGGCACCGACGACGGCCGCGAGCGGGAGCACCCGGGCGCCGCCCCACCGTGCGATCGTCCGGTCGCCCACGAGGCGGCTGCCCGCCATCGACAACGCGTACGCCGCGTACCCGAGACCGGCGAGCGAGTCGGACGCGCCCACCTCGTCGGTGAGGAAGACGCCGCTCCAGGTGAGGACCGCCCCTTCGCACAGCAGGCACGCGAACGCGACCGCCGCGAGGCCGAGCAGACGCGCGTCGGGTCGGACGACGAACCGCCGACGCGTGGGTGTCCCGGCGGCCCCTGCACCGCCGGGGGCGCGGACGAAGGACGTGCCGGCCACGCCGATCACCACGAGGGCGAGCACCGCCACACCGGGGAGCAGCACCCCCGGAGGGACACCGCGCCCGACGCACCAGGACGCGGCCGCCGCGCCTCCGAACGCCCCGAGGCTCCAGCAGCCGTGGAGGCTCGCGAGCACCGGCCGGCCGAGCCGCTCCTCCAGGGCGACGCCCTGCGCGTTCATCGACACGTTCATGACGCCCTGCGTGGCGCCCCAGGCGAGGAGCGCCGCGCTCAGCCAGACCAGGTCCGGGACGAGCCCCACGAGGGCGGTGCTGATCGCGTAGGGCACCGCGGCGACCCGGAGGACCCGGCGGCTGCCGAACCGCTGCACGAGCGCACCGGTCGCGATCATCACCATCCCCGCCCCGACGGGTTCCGCCGCGAGCGCGAGACCGAGCTCCCCGGTGGAGAGCCCCAGCTCACGCTTGAGCACGGGGATGACGGGCGTCCACGCGCCGAGCACCACGGCGTGCATCACGAACAGCGCCGTGACCGCGACGCGTGACGGCGACGTGCCGGTCATCGCAGGACCGCGTCGACGTCCCGGACCAGCGTGTCGTCGAGCTCGATCGCCTCGGCCTCGAGCGTGAGGGCGAGATCGCCGTGCCCCTCGCGTCCGACCGTGACGGCGATGCGCCGCAGCAGCGCGGCGCGCAGCGGCCGACGGTCGCGCTCGTGCACCCGGCCGCGCGCCAGCGCGAGCTCGAAGGCGGTGTCGAAGCCGTCGCGGTTCATCTCGACGAGCGTGCGGTAGTACCCGCTGGCGCCGAGGCGTGCGCGGTCGCTGCTGCCCTCACCCGCCGTCGGCACGCGGTACAGACCGGCGATCGCGGGGACGTACGCGAACGCTCCCCCTGCGGCCGCCATGCGGTACCAGGTGTGCGAGTCCTCGGACCCGCGGACGTCCGGGAACGGCTGGGCGACGGCGAGCGCCGTCCGCACCGCCACGGTGGAGGTCTGGCTGACGTAGCCGCAGCGGGTGCCGATCGCGATCCAGGCGTCCTCCCCCTGCGCCGGTGCGTCCAGGTGGCTCTCGAGGACCTCGGCGACGGACGGTGTCAGGAGCTCGGGGGCGACGGCGCGGCCCGCTGCGTCCACGGGCAGGAAGGTCGAGTACACGAGGTCCACGTCCGGGCGGCCGTCGAGGACCTGTCGCGTGACCTCCAGGCGCATGGGGTGCGACACGTCGTCCGCGTCGTGGAACAGCACGAAGGGTGCGCCGTGCCGCGCCGCCCACCGCACACCGACGTTGCGGCACGGCCCCGGTCCGGAGTTCCGCTCCTGGTGGAGGACGTGCACACGGGGGTCGGTCCCGGCCAGGGACGCGAGCACCTCGGCCGCGGCCGGCAGGGGCGAGCGGTCGTCGACCACGACGAGCGTCCACGAGGGGTCGGTCTGGGCCACGATCCCGGCCAGCGCGGTCCGCAGGTGCGTCACGTCGTCGTCCGTCGCGAGGTGGCACGGCATCACGAAGGCCGGGACACCCACCGCCACGGCGCTCATGCGGGCACCGACGCGGCGGCGAGCACGGCCTCGAGCGTGCGGACGTTGCGCAGGCTCGCCTCGGGCGGGAAGGGCACGGGCTCACCTGCGAGGACCGCCCGCTCGAACGCCGTGACCTGCGCGAGGTAGTGGTCGGTCACGGGCAGGACCTCGCGCGTGACGGCGCCGTCGTGCGCACGCACGTGCAGCGTGGCCGCGTCCTGGGCCGTCGCCCACGCGTTCTCGACGCGTACCGACCCGTGCGTCCCCTGGACCTCGTACGACGCCTGCTGGCCGTGGTCGATGCTGTAGTCGATCGTCGCGAACCGTCCGTGCGGGAACTCGAGCACCGCCGCGACCGTCGTGTCGACGCCGGTGCCGGGCCGCCGGTGGACGACGGAACGGACGCCGCTCGGCTCGTCGTCGAGGAACCAGAGCGCCACCTCGGTCGCGTAGCAGCCGACGTCCCAGGTCGCGCCGCCACCCAGCTCGGGCCGGAGCCGGATGTTGCCGGGGTCGTCGATGCGGAACGCGAACGAGCTCCGGACACCCTGCACGTCGCCGATCCGGCCCGACGCGACGATCTCACGCACGCGTCGGTGCTGCGGGTGGAACCGGTACATGAACGCCTCCATGACGCTCACCCCGTTCGCACGCGCCGCGTCGAGGACGCGTCGGACGTCGTCCTGCGTCGTCGCGAGCGGCTTCTCCACGAGCACGTGCTTGCCCGCCTCGACGGCGGCGAGCGCCCACGGCACGTGCAGGGTGTTGGGCAGCGGGACGTACACGGCGTCGACGTCCGGCGCCGTCACGACGTCGGCGTAGGAGGCGGCGAGCCGCGCACCGTGGCCCACGGCCAGACGCGTCGTCGGGTCCGAGCCGTCACCGCGCGTCGCGACGGCTCGCAGCGTCCCCGTCGGTGAGGCCAGCACCGCCGGGACGACGAGCGTGCTGATGTAGCCGGAGGACCCGAGGACCCCCCAGCGCAGCCGGTTCTCGACACGGTCAGTCATGGTGCACCTCGCAGAGGAAGTCGGCGGCCTGGAGCGCGACGGCGATCACGGGGGCCTGGATGTTGCCCGTGGTCATCACGGGGATGGCCGACGCATCGGCGACGCGCACGCCCTCGAGCCCCCGCACGCGCAGCCGCGGGTCGAGCGGGGCACCGGTACTGGTCCCCATCGAGACGCTCCCGACCGGGTGGTACTGCGTCTGCGCGCTCGCACGGACGAAGCGCTCACGCCCGTCCCGCGTGCCGAGGGCGGAGGTGTCGACGGGGTCCGCGAGCGACGCCAGGGGGCCCGCGGACGCGATCTCGAGCGCCGCCTCCACGCCGTCGACCAGCGTGTCGAGATCCTCGCGGGTCGTCAGGTAGCCGGGGTCGACGAGCGGCGGTTCGTCGGGGTCGGCCGACGCGAGCCGCAGGGTCCCGCGGCTCGTCGGCCGCGTCACCGCCGGGCCGATGGTGAACCCGGCGCCCTGGGAGCCCGGACCGTTCAGACCCAGCATCGGTGCGAACGAGAGCTGGACGTCGGGCGCAGGGAGCCCGTCGCGGGTCGCGACGAAGCCGCCGACCTCTCCGAGGTTCGACGAGCCCGCGACCGGCACGCGCTGCGGCACGGGGTACGCGAGCGAGACCTGGACGTGGTCGTGCAGGTTCGCGCCGACGCCCGGCAGGTCGTGGCGCACCGCGACGCCCACGCTCTCCAGGTGCGCGGCCGGGCCGACGCCGGAGCGCATCAGGAGCGCCGGTGTCTCGACCGCGCCGCCCGTGAGGACCACCTCGCGCCGCGCCTGCACACGGCGACCGTCGGCGAGGCGCACCGCTGCCACCCGATCCCGGTCGATCTCGAGACGCACCGCGCGCGATCCCGTCAGGACGGTGACCCTGCCCGGTCCGTCGTGCGCGTCGAGCCCGAGCGACGTGTTCCAGCGCCGGCCCGCGCGGCGCGTGAGCTCGTAGGCGCCCACGCCCGTCATCGACCACGGGCTGAAGGTGTCGACGTGCTTGTGCCCCACCGCCTGCGCGGCCTCGAGGAACGCCTGGCAGAACGGGTGGAGCGGCCGCGCCCGTTCGAGCGGGACGCCGACCGGCGGCGCAGCCGCCTCGAGACCCGCCAGCGCACCGAGCACGGCGTCCGCGCCCCACCCGGGACCGGCGAGGCGCTCCCAGGCCGCGTAGTCGCTGACGTGCCCGCGCACGTACACGAGCGCGTTGATCGCGGCGCTGCCACCCACGACCCGACCGCGCGGCCACGCGAGGCGGCGACCGTCGAGCGCCTGCTGCGGCACCGTCAGGTACCGGTGGTCGAGGTCGCCGCCGCACAGCTCCGGCCACGCTGCCGGCCGCCAGATCCGCGGATCGGTGGCGGGCGGCCCGGTCTCGAGCAGCGCGATGTCGGCGTCGAGCCGCTGGGCGAGGCGGGTGGCGAGCGCGCACCCGGCGGCTCCGGCGCCCACGACGACGTAGTCGAAATCCATGTGGTGTTCCTTCTGGAATGTGTTGTGAGACGTCGGGCACGTCAGGACGCGAGAAATCCACCATCGACGGGTACGACACTTCCGGTCACGTACCGCGCACCGTCGGAGAACAACCACGCGACGACATCCGTCACTTCGTCGGTCGTTCCCACGCGTCCCATCGGGAGCAATGGCGTCCACGGGTCCGCTCCGCCCCATTCCGCACGGGACCTTGCGAAGAGCTCGGTGTCGATCGGGCCGGGCGCCACGCCGTTGACGCGTATCCCGCGGTCCGCGAGCTCGACCGCCGCGCACCTGGTCAGCGCCAGCGCGGCCGCCTTGGAGGCGACGTACGGCGCGACGCCGGGGAACACGGTGCGCAGCGAGTGGACCGAGAGGTTGTTGACGATCGACCCCCCACCGGAGGTCTGCATGTGGCGCGCCTCGGCGCGCAGGCACAGCCACAGCGCCCGCGTGTTGACCGCGAACGCCGCGTCGAAGTCGTCGACCGTGGCGTCGGCCACGGAGCCCGGTCCGAGGACGCCTGCGTTGTTGAACGCGTGGTCCAGCCGCCCCCACGTGGCGACGACCTCGTCGACGGCCGCGTCGACCGCGACGTCGTCCCGCAGGTCGGCCACGACGACGACGGCTTCACCGCCGGCGGCGACGACACGGTCGGCCACCTCGCGCCCCCGCGCGCCGTCACGGCCCAGTACCGCGACACGCCACCCGCGCGACCCCAGCGTCACGGCCGTCGCGGCACCGATGCCTGCCGTGGCACCCGTCACCAGGACGACCGGCGCGTCGCTCACGCGACCTGCGCCGATCCGACGCGACGGGCGTCCTGCACGAGGTCCCCGAGCACGTGGGTCGCGCTGCGGACCTGGTCACGCGTGACGTCCTCGAGGAACGTGTGCGTCCCGATGCCCGTCAGGACGGGCAGGTGCTGGCGCCCGTCCCGGTGCCGGACGGTGTCCGCCAGCGCCTCCCACAGGAGGGCGTCGTCGGCGAACGACGCGTGCGTCACGGGCAGGCCGATGCCGTCGGCCACGCGGACCGCCCGGACCGCGTCCTCCTCGTCGAGCAGGCCGCGCACGACCGCGAGCGCGCACGAGTAGAGGCAGTCGAGCGCGACCGCCTCGCCGTGCAGCAGCTCTGGGAGCGCTCTCATCTCGACCAGCGGACCGAACGAGTGGCCGAAGTCCACGGCACGACGCAGGTCCTTCTCCCACAGGTTCGGCTCGAGCTCCTCGACCATGCCCGTGATCGAGCGGCGGATCACCGCGTCGGCCACGTGGCCGAGGTCGAAGCTGCGCTCGACGAGCTCGCGACCGTGCTCCTCGAGCAGGTCGAACAGGTGCGCGTCCTTGACGAGCGCCATCTTGAGGATCTCGCCCATGCCGTTGACCAGGTGCCGCTCGGGCACCGTGGCGAGGAACGTGCGGTCGATGAGCGTGCGCACGGGCGGCGTGTAGGAGCCGAGCCGGTTGCGGTACCCGTCGAAGTTGATCCCCGTCTTGGCCGCGACCGAGACGTCGACCTGACCGAGCAGCGTGGTCGGCACGCGGACGTACGGCACGCCGCGCCGGTACAGCGCGGACGCGAGCCCGACGACGTCGAGGAGCGCACCGCCGCCGATCGCGACCGGCGGGTTGGTGGCGCGCAGCGTGCCCGTCGCGTTCAGGCCGCGTGCCACGTCCTGCACCGAGGCGATCGTCTTCATCTCCTCGTGCGAGTCCATCACGAGGTAGCGGGTCTGCACCCCCCGCGCCGCGAAGTAGCCGCGGATCCGGTCGCCGTGGAGGTCGTCGACGACGGCATCCAGGCAGACGGTGGTGGTGCCGGCGCCGGCGACGGCGGTCGAGGCGAGCTCGGGGTTGGCCGGGTCCAGGAGGTCGGGGGTCTCGACGACCGAGTAGCTCACGGCGAGAGTCGCGGCGATGGTCCATTGTGTGGCGGGCGGGCTGAACGACGGCACGGCGATTGCAGGCATTGTGTGGCCCCCTGGCGTGTGTCTGGTCGGCAGAATGGTGGCGCTGGCTCCGTCGACAGCACACGACGCCGGACTCCAGCTGACTGAAATGTCCGGTTCGCGTCGAAACCATAAGCGACCCGCGGCGAGCGACGCAAGCCAACCTCGCCCGGTGAGAACACCTTCACGTGGCGACGCACCCGCCCTTGCCGAGCGAAAGACACGGACGATAACCTCGGGCGCGCGAGCCTGCGGGCGACGCGACCTTCACCGGGAGGAGGATGGGCGCGTGCCCGAGCTGCCCGAGGTCGAGGCGCTCGCGCAGTTCCTGCGCGAGCGGACCGTCGGCCGCACCGTGACCCGCGTCGAGGTCGCCGCGATCAGCGCGCTCAAGACGTTCCGCCCGCCGCCGACGGCGCTGCGCGGGGGCACGGTGGCGGACGTCGCCCGGCACGGCAAGTGGCTGGACACCCTGGTGGACTCCCCCGCCGACGGCACGCTGCACCTCGTGTGGCACCTGTCGCGCGCCGGGTGGGTGCGGTGGTACGACGCCCTCCCCGAGCGCCCTGCGCGGCCCGGGAAGTCCCCGATCGCGCTGCGCGTCGGGTTCGACGACGGCACCGGCTTCGACCTGACCGAGGCGGGCACGCGCAAGCGCCTGGCGGTGCACGTCGTGCCCAATCCGGCCGACGTGCCGCAGATCGCGTCGCTCGGCGTCGAGCCGTTGTCCGACGCGTTCACGCCCGAACGCCTCGGTGAGCTCCTCGCGGCCCGCAACCAGCAGGTCAAGGGTCTGCTGCGCGACCAGGGCACGATCGCGGGCATCGGCAACGCCTACTCCGACGAGATCCTGCTCGTGGCCCGCACGAGCCCGTTCGCCCCGACCCGCTCGTACGACGCGGCCCGCACACGCACGCTGCACGACGCGATCCGGTCCGTCCTGACCGAGGCCGTCGCGACGGCCTCGGGGCGCCCCGCCGCCGAGCTCAAGGACGCCAAGCGCCGCGGCATGCGCGTGCACGGCCGTACCGGGCAGGCGTGCCCCGGCTGGGACGGCACACCGTGCGGGGACACCGTGCGCGAGGTGTCCTTCGCCGACTCCTCGCTGCAGTACTGCCCGACGTGCCAGACGGGCGGCAAGCCGCTCGCGGACCGGCGCATGTCACGGCTGCTGCGGTGACCTCGGACGGCCCCGCGGAACCGGCACGTGACGGACGGGACCGCGCTACGGTACCGCCCATGAGCACCTCCCCCTCGCTCGTCCGGGACCACGCGCTGCCCGCCCGGTTCGCCGTGCTGGGCGGCGTGACGCAGGCGTGCTCAGTGGGCGGGCTCGCGCTCATGACGCTCGGCCAGGGGATCGCGGCGTGGGCGCTGATGATGGCGGGCTGCCTGCTGGCCATGGCCGCCCACCTGCACTGGCGGCAGCGCGTCGACGGCCGGCCCCTCGGGACCTCCCTCGGCGCGGCCGGCGTCGTCCTCGGGCTCGTCGCGCTGCTCGTCGTCGGTGCCCTGGTCGCCCGTTCCGTCGTCGTCGGCACGCCGTGGCTGGCGGCGCTCGTCGCCCTGGCGACGGGGGCGGCGACGGCCGGCGTGCTGCGCTGGTGGCAGCTGCGACCGGTGTTCAGCCCGGTCTGACGGGCCGCACGGCCCGGGGCGGCGTCGTCGTCAGAGCGCCGCCGTCAGAACAGCACGGTCGCGTACGTCCCGACCTCGCGGAACCCGACGGCCTCGTACGCCCGCACGGCGCGCGTGTTGTAGCCGTTGACGTACAGCGACACGACCGGGGCGATCTCGGCGCGGGTCGCCCGCACCACGGCGGCCATGCCGCTCTCGGAGAGCCGCTCGCCGCGCCGGTCGGGATCGACCCACACGCCCTGCACCTGGGCGACACCGCCGGCGACGGCCGGCACCTCCGCCTTGAACACCACGCGCTCGCGCCACCGCCCGCGGGCGCGCTCGACGAGCACGAAGGACCGGCCCTCCTCGACGAGGCGCCGCACCCGCACCTCGTAGGGCCCGCCCGGTCCGCTCGCCGGCGAGTACCCGACCTCCTCGGTGAACATGCGGATGCACGCAGGCAGCACCAGGTCGTACTCGTCGGGACGCGAGCGCCGCACGCGAGGGTCGGGCGCGACGCGGGGCTCGGTGTCGAGGACCATCGACGGCTGGTGCGCGCGGACCTCGCGCTCGACCGGCCACGCCCCGCGCAGCCGGGACCACAGCCCGAGCACCGCGTCGGCGGGTCCGACAAGCGACGAGCACCGACGGCCGCGCGCCCGCCCGAGCTCGGCGAACGCCGCGAGCGCGCGCGCGCCGACGTCGGCGTCGACGGGGCCGACCACCGGCACGAGGTTGGCGCCGACCCAGCACACGGCGAGCAGCACGTCGTCCTCGGCGTACCCCCACAGCTCACCGCCCGCCCGGCGGACGCCGCCGACCGCCGCGTGCTCGAGCCTGCTCGCGGCCAGCACGGAACCGACGGGGTCGGTGGCGCACACGGCGAGCGCGGCCGGCACGTCGCCGTCGCCCAGCACGACCGCACCGGTGCGTCCCGAGAGCGTCGTCGCCTGCGGTGCCACCATGCCCCGATTGTGCCCCACGTCACATCCGACTGTCGCTCGGACGGCGTGCGGCTCGGCCGGCCCCACCCCGGCGCTCAGCCGACGGTGACGACGGGCGAGCCCTCACCGGACTCGACGGGGTCCATCGTCTCGGCGAGGCGCAGGGCCTCCTCGATGAGGGTCTCGACGATGAGCGACTCCGGCACGGTCTTGATGACCTCGCCCTTGACGAAGATCTGGCCCTTGCCGTTGCCGGAGGCCACTCCGAGGTCGGCCTCACGCGCCTCGCCGGGGCCGTTGACGACGCAGCCCATGACGGCGACGCGCAGCGGGACCTCCATGCCCTCGAGCCCGGCGGTGACCTTCTCGGCGAGCGTGTACACGTCGACCTGGGCGCGGCCGCAGGACGGGCACGACACGATCTCGAGCTTGCGGGGCCGCAGGTTGAGCGACTGCAGGATCTGCAGGCCGACCTTGACCTCCTCGACCGGCGGGGCCGACAGCGACACCCGGATCGTGTCGCCGATGCCCTTGCTCAGGAGCGCGCCGAAGGCCGTCGCGGACTTGATCGTGCCCTGGAACGCCGGACCCGCCTCGGTGACACCGAGGTGCAGCGGCCAGTCGCCGCGCTCGGCGAGCAGCTCGTACGCACGGACCATGACGACCGGGTCGTTGTGCTTGACGCTGATCTTGAAGTCGCGGAAGCCGTGCTCCTCGAACAGCGACGCCTCCCAGACGGCCGACTCGACGAGCGCCTCGGGCGTCGCCTTGCCGTACTTGGCGAGCAGCCGCGGGTCGAGCGACCCGGCGTTGACGCCGATCCGGATCGACACGCCGGCCTCGGTCGCCGCCTTGGCGATCTCCCTGACCTGGTCGTCGAACTTGCGGATGTTGCCGGGGTTGACGCGGACGGCCGCGCACCCGGCGTCGATGGCCGCGAAGACGTACTTCGGCTGGAAGTGGATGTCGGCGATCACGGGGATCTGCGACTTGCGCGCGATCGCGGGCAGCGCCTCGGCGTCGTCCTGGCTGGGCACCGCGACGCGCACGATGTCGCAGCCCGATGCCGTGAGCTCGGCGATCTGCTGCAAGGTCCGGTTGACGTCCGTCGTGGGCGTCGTCGTCATCGACTGCACCGACACCGGCGCGTCACCGCCGACCTCGACCTTGCCGACACGGATCTTGCGGGACGCACGCCGCGGGGCCAGCACCGGGACGGGCGGCTGCGGCATGCCGAGGTTGATCGAGGTGCTCACGTCCCCATCATCCCATCCCCGCACCACCCGGACGCCGTGCCGGAGCACGACCACCCGCATGCTCACCGAGCCGTCACCGGACGTCCACGAGGACGCCGGGCCCGACGTCAGCCGATCCGCACCGGGTTGACGATGTCGACGTACACGAGCAGCAGACCGACGCTCCCGAGCAGCACGAACACCGTGTAGGCCAGCGGCACGAGCAGCGCCGAGTCCGTGGGCCGCGGACGCGCCGCGCCCCGCAGGCGCGCGACCTGACGGCGCGCGCCCTCCCACAGCGCCGCCACGACGTGCCCGCCGTCGAGCGGCGGCAGCGGCAGCAGGTTGAAGACGAACAGCGCCAGGTTGAGCATCGCCAGCGTCGAGAGCAGACCGGCGACGCGGACGGCGACCGGCTCGGAGTCCATCGCCGCGATCTCACCGGCGAACCTGCCGACGCCCACGGGTCCGACGATCGACGTCGTGTCCCGCTCGCCGCCCGACACCGTCGTGGACACGAGCGCGACGACCCGCTGCGGGAGGGTCACGACGACCTTCGCCGTCTCCCACGTGCCCGTCGCGACGACGGACAGCGCCTCGCCGAGCGGCTGGCGCACGATCTCCGACGTGGGGCTGACCCCCAGATACCCGACCTCGCGCGTCACGCGCGCGCCGGTGGCGTCGGTGACGTAGGCACCGTCGTCCCCGACGACCGGACGTGCCGCGACGACGGGGGTGACCTCGAGCTCGACCTCGCGGCCGTCGCGCTCGACGACCATCGGCACGGTCTGGTCCCCCGTGTCCCGGATCATGCCGCTGACCTGCGCCCACGACGTCACCGCGACGCCGTCGTAGGACACCATGCGGTCGCCCGGCTGCAGCCCGGCGGCGACGGCCGGCGCCGCCGGGTCGTCGTCCGAGCACGCGGCACCGGCGGGCGCGTCGGCCGCCACGATGCACTGCGAGACGCTCGCGACGGTCGTGCCTGCGGTGGGGACGCCGATCCCGACGTACGCGACCACCAGCAGCACGACCGCGATGACCAGGTTCATCACCGGACCGCCGAGCATGACGACGAGCTTCCTGGGGGTCGACAGCCGATAGAAGGCGCGGTGGTCCTCACCGGGCCGGATCTCGTCGGCGCTCGCCGCGCGTGCGTCCGCCGCGACGCGCCGCCACCAGCTGCGCGGCTCGCGCGCGCCGACCGCCTCGTCCGTCGGGTACATGCCGATGAGGCGCACGTACCCACCCAGCGGGAGCGCCTTGATGCCGTACTCGGTCTCGCCCTTGGTGCGCGACCACAGGGTCGGCCCGAAGCCGACCATGTACTGGCTGACCCGGACGCCGAACCGCTTGGCCGGCACCATGTGCCCGACCTCGTGCAGCGCGATCGACCCGAGCAGCACGACGACGAAGACGAGCACCCCGACGAAGGTCTCCACGACACCACCTCTCGCGGACCGGAGGGCCCGTGCCCGCCCGCACAGGTTACGTCCGCGCGGCGACATGGTCGCCCGCCTCCCTGGCAGTCCCCTGGGAACGTCGCCCGGACGGCGCAGCCCCCGGCGGACCGGACCGGTCAGCGCCGCCGGCGCGACCGCGAGACGATCTGCACGAGCACGACGACGAGCAGCGCGAGCACGAACATGGCGGAGCTGATGACGTTGGCCTGCGGCGGGATGCCGCGCGTGGCCGACACGTACACGAACTTGGGGAACGTCGTGAACCCCCCCGACGTGAAGTTCGTGACGATGAAGTCGTCGAAGCTCAGGCTGAACGCGAGCAGCGCGGCCGCACCGATCCCGGGCAGCAGCAGCGGGAACGTCACCCGCCAGAACGCCTGCCAGGGCGTCGCGTACAGGTCGGCGGCGGCCTGCTCGAGCGCGGGGTCGAGCGTCGCGACCCGCGCCTTGACGGCCACGACGACGAAGCTCAGGCAGAACATGACGTGCGCGACCACGACCGTGCCGAAGCCCAGCGGCAGCCGCAGCGACAGGAACTGCGACAGCAGCGCGGCACCGAGCACGACCTCGGGCGTCGCCATCGGCAGGAAGACGAGCAGGTTCACCGCGCCGCGACCCCGGAACCGCGCGCGGACGAGCGCGACGGCCAGCAGCGTCCCCAGCGCCGTGGCCACCAGCGTCGACAGCAGCCCGACCTGCAGCGACCCGACCAGGGCGGAGCACACCCGGGGGGCGCCGCACGGGTTGCGCCACGCGTCGAGCGTGAACCCGCGCCACACGAGGTTCGTCTTGCCCGCGTCGTTGAACGAGAACAGGACCGTGTAGGCGATCGGGACGAGGAGGAACACGAAGCCGAGCGCCGCGAACACCGGCACCACGGCGCCACCCAGGCGCAGCCTGCTCACACCAGCTCCTCGGTGCCCGCGCGCCGGACGTACGCCGTCACGAGCACGAGGATCGACCCCATGAGCACGACGGACAGCACCGCGGCCGTCGGGTAGTCGAGCAGGCGGAAGAACCGCGCGTCGATGACCTGCCCGATCATCACGGTGGTCGTGTTGTTGCCCAGCAGCGAGGAGTTCACGTAGTCACCGACCGCGGGGATGAACGTCAGCAGGGTGCCGGCCACGACCCCCGGCATCGACAACGGCAGCGTCACGGTGCGGAACGTCGTCAGCGGGGTCGCGTACAGGTCCGCACCGGCCTCGAGCATGCGGGGGTCGAGACGCTCCAGCGACGCGTACAGCGGCAGCACCATGAACGGGAGGAAGGAGTACGTCAGGCCGATGACGACCGCTGCCGGCGCCGCCGACAGGCGGCCGTCCGGGGGCAGGACGTGCAGCCACCGCAGCGCGGTCACCACGGCGGCGTCGTCGGCGAGGACCTGCTTCCACGCGATGGTCCGCAGGATGAAGCTCGTGAAGAAGGGCGCGACGACGAGCACGACGAGCAGCCCCTGCAGCCCCGGGCGGCCGCGGGCGCGCACCGCGATGACGTACGCCATCGGGTACCCGACGAGCAGCGTCGCGACGGTCGCGACCCCCGCGAAGCCGAACGAGCGCACCAGCTGGGGCCAGAACTGCGCGAGCACCTCGGGGTAGTTCTGCCACCGCAGCGCCGGCGCGAACTGGCCGAGCTCGCCGCCCGGCACGGGCGCGTACAGCGACGTCGCCAGCAACGTCCCGACGGGCACGACGAAGAACGCGACGAGGTACAGGACGCCCGGGACGAGCAGGCGGCGCGCGCCCCGCCCGGAACCGGCACCCGGACCGGTCGGCGTCGCACCGTCGGTCGCACCGCCCGCGTGCGTCGAGCGGCCCAGCGCGGCGACGACGCTCACGGCTCGTCGTCCAGGTCGACCGTGCCCGCCGCGACCTCCTCGTGCCCGTCGAGCGCGAACGTGAACGGTGACGCCCACGCGAGACGCACGCGGGTGCCGGGTGCGTGCACGGCGCCGCCGACGTTCTGCGCGAACACGCCGAACGTCCCGACGCCGCCGACCTCGACCTGGTACTGCGTGCTGACGCCGGCGAACGACGTGTCGACGACGGTCCCGGGGCCGAGGACGTTGTCGCCGTCCGGCACACCCGGTCCGTCCCCCGGCAGCAGGCGGATCTTCTCGGGTCGCACCCCGACGAGGACGCGCGGTCCGGCGGCGATGCTGCGGTCGGCGGGGACCCGGACCCGCGTGCCGGCGACGTCGACACCGAGCGTCCTGCCGCCGTCGAGCGCCTCGACGACCGTGCCGGGCACGAGGTTCGACTGGCCGAGGAAGTTCGCGACGAACGCCGTGCGCGGGTGCTCGTACAGGTCCGCCGGCGCCCCGAGCTGCTCGATGCGCCCGTGGTTCATGACCGCGACCGTGTCGGCCATCGTCATGGCCTCCTCCTGGTCGTGCGTCACGTGCACGAAGGTGATGCCCACCTCGGCCTGGATGCGCTTGAGCTCGAGCTGCATCTGCCGGCGCAGCTTGAGGTCGAGCGCGCCCAGCGGCTCGTCGAGCAGCAGCAGCGCGGGACGGTTGACCACGGCACGGGCGAGCGCGACGCGCTGCTGCTGACCGCCGGACAGCTGCGCGGGCCGCCGCTGCGCCAGGTGCGTCAGCTCGACCAGCTCGAGCGCGTCGAGCGCGCGCGCCCGCACGTCCCGCGCCCGTCGGCGCCGCAGTCCGAACGCCACGTTCTCCAGCACGCTGAGGTGCGGGAACAGCGCGTACGACTGGAACACGGTGTTGACCGGCCGGCGGTGCGCCGGGGTGTGCGTCACGTCGCGTCCCGCGAGGCTGATGGTCCCGGCCGACAGCCGCTCCAGCCCGGCCACCATCCGCAGCGTGGTCGTCTTGCCGCACCCCGACGGCCCGAGCAGCGCGAAGAACGCCCCCGACGGCACCGTCAGGGTGAGGTCGTCGACCGCGGCGAACGTGCCGAACCGCCGGGTGACGGCATCGATCTCGAGGGCCGCGCCGCCTCGGCGCGCGGACGCGGGCGCCTCGCCCTGGTCGATGTCGAGGGCGGTCACGCTCTCACGCGCCGATCGCCGCGAGGAACTGACCGTTGTACCGTTCCTCCTCCGCCGGGGTCAGCGTGCGGAAGACGTGGACCTGCTCGAGGAGCTCCTCGGTCGGGAAGATCATCGGGTCCTCGGCCAGCTCGGGGTCGATCTCGGCCATCGCCTCCTGAGCGCCCTGCACGGGGGTGACGTAGTTGACCCACGCGGCCACCTCGGCGGCCACGGCCGGGTCGTAGTAGTAGTTGAAGAGGTCCTCGGCCTGCGTACGGCGCGGTGACGCCTGGGGCACCATGACGTTGTCGCTCCACAGGGTGCCGCCGGCGTCGGGGATCGCGAACGCGAACCTGCCGGGGTACTTGTAGTTGAGCATCGTGATGTCACCCGACCACGCGAGGCACGCGACCGCGTCACCGGACTCGAGGTCCAGCAGGTAGGAGTTGCCTCGGACCTGTCGGATCTGACCACTGGCCAGGTGGCGCTGCACCACGTCGAGCGCGTCGAACCAGTCGTCGGTGGTCCAGTCGCCGGCCGGGTCCATGCCGTTCTCGAGCATGATGAGCCCGATGGTGTCCCGCATCTCCGACAGCACCTCGACGCGCCCCCGGTGGTCGGGATTCCACAGGTCCGAGACGTTGCGCATCCCCTCCGGGACGACCTCGGTGTTCCACGCGATGCCCGCGAACCCGGACTGCCACGTGAGCGAGTGGCGCCGACCGTCGTCGAAGTCCACCGCCGCGAGGTTGGGCAGGATGTTCGCGGCGTTCGGGATGCGGGAGCGGTCGAGCTCGGCGACGTAGCCCTGCCGGATCCAGCGCGCCGTCATCCAGTCCGTGAGCGTGACGACGTCGTACCCGATGTCCTGCCTGTTGCTGAGCTGCCGGGAGATCTTGCCGTAGAAGGAGTCGTTGTCCTCGATGTCCTCGGCGTACGCGACCTCGATACCGCTCTGCTCCTCGAACGCCTCGAGCGTCGGGAAGCTCCGGCCGGCCTCGTCCTGGTCGAGGTAGTCCGTCCAGTTGGCCCAGCGCAGCGGACCGTCGGACGCCGCCGCACCACCCGCGGTGGCCGGACCACCCGTGCCGCACGCGGAGAGCAGCGCCCCGGCCCCGACGGTGCCGGCGAACCCCGCCAGGAAGCGGCGGCGGGACATGCCCTGGGCCTGCCGCACCAGCTCGCGCACCCGAGGGTCGGCCGGTCGCGGACGTCGGTCGCTGCTCATCTTGCTCCTCTCGCGGTGGGCCCGTGAGGCCCGGTCGGATCGTGACGCACCCGTCGGGGGCAGCACAAGGAATCCGTTGCGATGCTCATCGCACGCAACGAAAAGTTTGCATCCCTGGAACAATCACGACGAAGACCGCGACCCCGACGTGACGACGCGCACATGTTACGGGTGTGCAGCCCTCCGGTGACACCGGACGCCCACGCATCGGACCTGCCCGCCTTCGTCCCGGTACGTCCTCCGCGCCGTGGCGGTCGGCACGGACCGCCACGGGCGGCGACGACGGCCTCATTCCTCGAACGCCGACATGACGTGCTTGAGGCGCGTGTACTCCTCGAGCCCGTACAGCGACAGGTCCTTGCCGTGCCCCGAGTGCTTGAACCCCCCGTGCGGCATCTCGGCCACGAACGGCAGGTGCGTGTTGACCCACACGACCCCGAAGTCGAGCGCACGCGACACGCGCAGCGCGCGGGAGTGGTCCCGCGTCCAGACCGACGACGACAGGCCGTACCGCACGTCGTTGGCGAGGCGGACGGCCTCGTCCTCGTCCGTGAACGTCTGGACCGTGACCACCGGGCCGAAGACCTCCTCCTGCACGGCCTCGTCCTGCTGCTGCAGCCCGTCCACGACCGTCGCGTCGAGGAAGTACCCGGGACCGGCCGGCCGCGTCCCCCCGGTCACGACCCGCGCGTGGCCGGGCAGCCGGTCGAGGAAGCCCGTGACGCGCGCGAGCTGCGCGGCGTTGTTCACGGGGCCGAAGGCCACGTCCGGATCGTCCGGCGGGCCGGTGCGGCGCGCCCGCGCCGCCTCCGCGAGCGCCGCGACGAGGTCCTGGTGGACCCGACCGTGCACCAGGACACGCGTCGCGGCCGTGCAGTCCTGACCGGCGTTGTAGTAGCCCGCGTCCGCGATGCCCTCCGCCGCCGCCGCGACGTCGGCGTCGTCGAACACGAGCACGGGTGCCTTGCCGCCCAGCTCGAGGTGCACGCGCTTGAGCCCGTCCGCCGCGGCCCGTGCGACCTCCGCGCCCGCGCGCACCGACCCGGTGATCGCGACCAGGTCCGGCCGCGGGTGCGCGACCAGCGCACGTCCGGTGTCCCGGTCCCCGCACACCACGTTGAGCACGCCGGGCGGGAGCACCTGCGCCGCGAGCTGCGCGAGCCGCACCGTGGTCACGGGCGTGGTGTCGGACGGCTTGAGCACGACCGTGTTGCCCGCCGCGAGCGCGGGCGCGATCTTCCACACCGCCATCATCAACGGGTAGTTCCACGGCGTGACCTGGCCGACGACGCCGACGGGCTCGCGGCGCAGCCACGACGTGTGCCCCTCCAGGTACTCGCCGGCCGACAGTCCCGTGAGCACGCGCGCCGCACCGGCGAAGAACCGCAGCTGGTCGGCGCACGGCGGGACCTCGTCCGTCGCCGTGAGGTGCAGCGGCTTGCCGGTGTTGCGCGACTCCGCCGCGACGAGCTCGTCGGCGTGCGCGTCCACGAGGTCGGCGAGCGCGAGCAGCGCCCGCTGCCGCTCGGCGGGCGTCGTGCGGCCCCACGTCCCCGCGGCCCGGTGCGCCGCCGCGTACGCCGCGTCGACGTCCTGCGGTCCGCTGAGCGGCGCCCGTGCGTACTCCTCGCCCGTGCTGGGGTCGACGACGGCGGTGGTGCGCCCGTCGCGGGCCGGCACGTCCTGACCGTCGACGACGTTGGTGAGCTCGAGCGGCACGGTGTCGGTCACGGTCCTCCTCCTGACGCCCGGGGGTCCCGGGGCGGCGGTGTGCGGGCGGTGCGATGCCGCGAGGCTAGTGGGACGAGGTCGTGCGCGGGTAGAGCACCCCGCGCTCGCGCACCGGATCTCTCGTCGGACGGGCGTCCGGTCCACGGATCCGCGCGTGGACACGTGACCGCAACACGGAATCGCTTGCCTGGACGTGCCGATGCACGTCACGATCGGGACCATGACGCAGCGGGACCGCAGCACCGTCACGCTCGACGCAGCCGCGAAGGGCATCATCGAGCAGCTCCAGGAGGACGGCCGCCGGCCGTACGCGACGATCGGCAAGGCCGTGGGCCTGTCCGAGGCCGCCGTGCGCCAGCGCGTGCAGCGCCTGCAGGAGTCCGGCGTGATCCAGATCGTCGCGGTGACCGACCCCCTGCAGGTCGGGTTCCGGCGCCAGGCCATGATCGGCATCCGCGCCGACGGCAACCTCACCGAGCTCGCCGAGCACGTCGCGACGATCCCCGAGGTCGACTACGTCGTCGTGACAGCCGGCTCGTTCGACGTCCTCGTCGAGGTCGTGTGCGAGGACGACGAGCACCTGCTCACGGTCCTCAACGACACGATCCGCGCCCTGCCGGGCGTCCGGAGCACCGAGACGTTCGTCTACCTGCGCCTGCACAAGCAGCTCTACAACTGGGGAACCCGATGAGCACCACACCACGCGGCACCGACCGCCAGACCGCCGCCCGCGACCACCTGTGGGGGCACTTCACGCGGCAGAGCACGTGGGAGCAGGGCGTCCCGACGATCGTGCGCGGGCAGGGGCACCACGTCTGGGACGCGTCCGGGCACCGTCTGATCGACGGGTTGTCGGGCCTGTTCGTCGTGCAGCTCGGCCACGGGCGCGAGGAGCTGGCCGCGGCCGCGGCGGCGCAGGCCCGCGAGCTCGCGTTCTTCCCGATCTGGTCCTACGCGCACCCGCGCGCGATCGACCTCGCGGAGCGGCTCGCCGCGCACGCACCCGGAGACCTCAACAGGATCTTCTTCACGACGGGAGGCGGCGAGGCCGTCGAGACCGCGTGGAAGCTCGCGAAGCAGTACTGGAGGCTGCGGGGCCGTCCCGGCAAGCACAAGGTGATCTCCCGCGCGGTCGCCTACCACGGCACGACGCAGGGCGCGCTGTCCATCACCGGTCTGCCGGAGCTCAAGGCGCCGTTCGAGCCGCTCGTCCCCGGCGCGCACAAGGTGCCCAACACCAACGCGTACCGCGCGCCCGAGCACCTGCGCGACGACCCCAAGGCGTTCGGCCGCTGGGCGGCGGACCGCATCGGCGAGGCCATCGAGTTCGAGGGTCCCGACACGGTCGCGGCCGTCTTCCTCGAGCCCGTGCAGAACGCGGGCGGGTGCTTCCCGCCGCCTCCTGGGTACTTCGAGCGCGTGCGCGAGATCTGCGACGAGCACGACGTGCTCCTCGTGTCCGACGAGGTCATCTGCGCGTTCGGGCGCATCGGGTCGATCTTCGCGTGCCAGGACCTGGGCTACGTGCCGGACATGATCACGTGCGCCAAGGGCATGACGTCGGGCTACTCCCCCATCGGCGCGTGCCTGGTCTCCGACCGGGTGTACGAGCCGTTCGCGACCGGTACGACCAGCTTCGCGCACGGCTACACCTTCGGCGGCCACCCCGTGTCCGCGGCCGTGGCGATGGCGAACCTCGACCTGTTCGAGTCCGAGGGCGTCGTCGACCACGTCCGCGAGAACGCGCCCGTGCTGCGCGGCACGCTCGAGCGCCTGCTCGACCTGCCGATCGTCGGCGACGTGCGCGGCGAGGGCTTCTTCTACGGCATCGAGCTCGTCAAGGACACCGCGACGCGCGAGACGTTCGACGACGACGAGTCCGAACGCCTGCTGCGCGGGTACCTGACCCCCGCGCTGTACGAGGCCGGTCTGTACTGCCGCGCCGACGACCGCGGGGACCCGGTCGTGCAGCTGGCCCCTCCCCTGACGTGCGGACCCGCGCAGTTCGACGAGATCGAGCAGATCCTGCGCGGCGTGCTCACCGAGGCCTGGGCGCGCCTGTGACGCTCGCCGACGTGTCGCTGTGGTGGGACCAGGTCGTCGCCGACGACCCCGACGCGGCCCGGCCGCGTCCGCCGCTCGACGGCGACACGACGGCCGACGTCGTCGTGGTCGGTGCCGGGTACACCGGTCTGTGGACCGCGTACTACCTGCTCGAGGCCGACCCCTCGCTCGACGTGCTGGTCCTCGACGCCCACGTCGCCGGGTTCGGCGCCAGCGGGCGCAACGGCGGCTGGTGCTCGGCCCTGTTCCCCGTCGGTCCTGACGCGCTCGCCCGGCGGCACGGCGCCGCGGCCGCACACGCGATGCGCGCGGCGATGCGCGACACGGTGGTCGAGGTCGGCGGTGTGACCGCCGCCGAGCAGATCGACTGCGACTTCCGGTTCGGCGGCACGGTCACGCTCGCGCGCACGTCGGCGCAGGTCGACCGGGTCGCCGAGCAGGTCGAGGAGGCGGGCCGCTGGGGCGACGAGGCGCACCTGCTCGACCCCGAGGGGGTCGCCGCGCACGTGCGCGCGTCCGGTGTGCTCGCCGGGTCGTGGACTCCCGACTGCGCGCGCGTGCAGCCGGCCCTCCTCGTGCGCGGGCTGGCGCGCGTCGTCGAGCAGCGCGGCGCGCGCGTCGCCGAGGGCACGCGCGCCGTGCGGCTGTCGCCGCGGGCCGTCGTCACCGACCACGGCACCGTGCGCTGCCGGTGGGTGGTGCGCGCGACCGAGGCGTGGACGTCGTCCCTGCCCGGCGCGCGTCGCGCGGTCGTCCCGGTGTACTCGCTCATGGTCGCGACCGAGCCGCTGCCCCCGGACGTGTGGGCGCAGATCGGGCTCGAGCGGGGTCAGACCTTCACCGACGCACGGCATCTCGTCGTGTACGGGCAGCGCACCGCCGACGACCGGTTGGCTTTCGGCGGCCGCGGCGCGCCCTACCACCCCGGCTCCGGCGTCGACCCGGCGTACGACCGCGTGCCCCGCGTGCACGCGCACCTGCGCCGCACCCTGGTCGACCTGTTCCCCCAGGTGGCGGGGTACGAGGTGACGCACGCGTGGGGCGGGCCGCTCGGCGTGCCGCGCGACTGGCACCCCTCGGTCGGGCTCGACCCCGACACGGGGATCGGCTGGGCGGGCGGTTACGTCGGTGACGGCGTGGGCACCGCCAACCTCGCGGGCCGGACGCTCGCGGACCTCGTCACCGGCGCCGACTCGCCCCTGACGCGGCTGCCGTGGGTCGGGCACCGGTCCCCCGCGTGGGAGCCCGAGCCGCTGCGCTGGGCGGGCATCACCGCCGCGCGGTGGGCGACCGCGTGGTCGGACCGCGTCGAGGCCCGCACCGGGCGCGGCAGCCGCCTCGCCGAGGCGGTCGCCCCCCTGCGTGGTCGCTGAGCCGTCCGGTCGCAGCGGCCGACGGCTCCCGGGCCTCACGCGCTCGCGAGCACCTCGTGCGCGCGCGTGCGCGCCCACCGCTCGGCGTCGAGCACCGCGTCGAGCGTGAGCGACGTGGCCGGTGTGCCGTCGTGCTCGGCGAGCACCCGGGCGACGGTCGTGACGATCTGACCGAAGCCGATCCGTCCGGCGAGGAACGCCGCCACACCCTCCTCGTTGGCGGCGTTGTACACCGCCGGGTGCGTCGCGGACGCGGCGACCGCGGACCGTGCCAGTCCCACCGCGGGGAACACGTCCTCGGCGAGCGGCTCGAAGGTCCAGGACGTCGCCGTCGACCAGTCGCACGCGCGAGCCGCCCCGGGCACCCGGTCCGGCCACGCGAGGCCCAGCGCGATCGGCAGCCGCATGTCCGGCGGGGACGCCTGCGCGATCGTCGAGCCGTCGACGAACTCGACCATCGAGTGCACGACCGACTGCGGGTGCACCACGACGGCGATCCGCTCGACCGGGACGTCGAACAGCAGGTGCGCCTCGATGAGCTCGAGCCCCTTGTTCATGAGGCTCGCCGAGTTCACCGTGACGACCGGGCCCATCGACCACGTGGGGTGCGCGAGCGCCTGCTGCGGCGTCGCCGCGGCGACCCGCTCGGCCGACCAGCCACGGAAGGGGCCGCCGGACGCCGTGAGGACCAGCCGGGCGACCTCGTGGGGTGCACCCGAGCGCAGCGCCTGCGCGATCGCGGAGTGCTCCGAGTCGACGGGCACGATCTGCTCGGGCCGGACGGCAGCGGCGTGCACGAGCGCGCCGCCGACCACGAGGGACTCCTTGTTGGCGAGCGCGAGCGTGCTGCCCGCCCGCAGCGCGGCGAGCGTCGGCAGCAGGCCGACGGAGCCGGTGATGCCGTTGAGCACGACGTCGGCGCCCACGGCCGCCAGCTCGGCGGCCGCGTCGGGCCCGGCCAGCACCCGTGTGCCCGGTAGCGCGTCGCGCACGGCCGTGGCCGCTGCGGGGTCGGCGACCGCCACCACGGGCACGGCGTGCTCACGGGCCTGCGCGACCAGGAGCTCGACGTTCGCGCCGCCGGCCGAGAGCCCCACGACCGTGAGGTCCTGCGGGTGGGCCGCCACGATGTCGAGCGCCTGCGTGCCGATCGACCCCGTCGACCCGAGCACGACGACCGAGCGGCTCACCGCGTGGCCCGCCGGGGTGTGCGTGCGCCGCTCACTCGACGCCGAGCAGGACCTCGACCGCGCGCGCGACGAACGCGTCGACGGGCCCCTCCGCGTAGCCGTTGCGGCCGTTGCGGCGCCGGAACGTCGTCGACCTCACCTCGCTCGCCGTGAGCGGGGCGCCGGTGTCGAAGTACGCGACGAGCCGGTGGCAGAGCTCGTCGACGTCGGCCGGTTCGTATCCCGCCTTGCGGCCCTCCGGAGGAGCGAACCGGTCGCCGTCAGGTCGCCCCAGCCGGCCGTACAGCGTGCGCGCCTGCGACCCGAGGTGCGCCATCCACCCCTCCTGCCCCCGCTCGGCCACGAACTGCGCGCGGTGACGCGCGACGAACGCCGCCTCGAGCCGGTCCAGCGCCGCGTCGACGGCCGCGGTCACGTACCCGCCGCGCACGAGGTCGAACGCGACCTGCCGCACGTCGGCACCCGACAGCGCCGTGGGCGGTCCCTGCTCGTACACCGAGCGGGCGTGGGAGAAGAACTCGTCGACCTCGTCCGGGTCGTAGCCGCGCCGCAGCCCGGACACGGTGCGGAACATGCCGTCGCTCACTCGTCCTCCTCCGCCGCGAGCTGACCGCACGCGCCGTCGATGTCGCTGCCACGGGTGTCCCGGATCGTCGTCGGGATGCCGTGCGCACGCAAGCGTGCCACGAACTCGCGCTCGACCTGCGGATCGCTCGCCGTCCAGCGCGAACCCGGGGTCGGGTTCAGCGGGATCGGGTTGCAGTGCACCCACCCGGTGCCGCGTGCGACGAGCTTCTCCCCCAGCAGGTCCGCGCGCCACGCGTGGTCGTTGACGTCGCGGATCAGCGCGTACTCGATCGAGACGCGCCGCCCGGTCACGTCGAAGTACCGGCGCGCCGAGTCGAGCGCCTCGTCGACGCTCCAGCGCGTGTTGACCGGGACGAGCTCGCTGCGCAGCTCGTCGTCGGGGGCGTGCAGCGACAGCGCGAGCGTCACGGGGATGCCCTCGCCCGCGAGCTTGTCCATCGCCGGCACGAGCCCCACGGTCGACACCGTGACGTTGCGGGCCGACATGCCGAGGCCGTCAGGGGCCGGCGCGACGAGCCGGCGCACGGTCGCCATGACGGCCTTGTAGTTGGCCAGCGGCTCGCCCATGCCCATGAACACGACGTTGCTCAGCCGCGTCGCACCCCCGGGGACCTCGCCGGCCGCCAGCGCCCGTCCGGCCTCACGCACCTGCTCGACGATCTCCGCCGTCGACAGGTTGCGCAGCAGGCCCATCTTGCCGGTCGCGCAGAACGAGCACGCGAGCCCGCAGCCGGCCTGCGACGACACGCACAGCGTCGTGCGGTTGGCGTACCGCATGAGCACGGACTCGACCTTGGCCCCGTCGAACAGGTGGTAGAGCGTCTTGACGGTCGTCCCGTGGTCCGCGGTCAGCGTGCGGCTCGTGGTCAGCAGCTGCGGGAACAGGTCCGCGACGAGCACGTCGCGGCTGGTCTTCGGCAGGTCCGTCATGGCGGCGGCGTCCGCGGTCAGGTGCGTGAAGTAGTGCGTCGCGAGCTGCTTGGCGCGGAACGGCTTCTCGCCGAGCGCGGTCACGGCCGCGACGCGCTCCTCGGGCGTGAGGTCGACGAAGTGGCGCGGCGGCTTGCCGCGCGCGCCGCGGGTCGGGGCACTGAGCTGCAGACGCACGGGGGTGGCGTTCACGTCGGCGCCTCCTTCCGGGGGTGGGGGCGGTACGGTCAGCCGGCGGCCGGCTGCAGGACGGTGAGCAGGACCCACACGACCGGGGCGGTGAGCAGGAGCGAGTCCAGGCGGTCGAGGACGCCGCCGTGGCCCGGCAGCAGCCGACCCATGTCCTTGAGCTCGAGGTCGCGCTTGATCATCGACTCCGCCAGGTCGCCCAGCGTGGCGCTGACGACGACACCGACCCCCAGCAGCGCACCGACGAGCGGCTCGCCGTGGAACACGGTCTGGATGCCGACGACACCCACGACCGAGGCGAGCACGAGCGAGCCGAGCAGACCCTCCCACGACTTCTTGGGGCTCACGGAGGGTGCCAGCGGGTGACGGCCCAGGAGCGTGCCGACGACGTAGCCTCCGGTGTCGCACGCGACGGCCAGCAGCACGAACAGCGCGACGCGCGCGGGCCCGTCCGGCTCGGCGAGCATCAGCATGACGAAGCCGCCGAGGAACGGCAGGTAGGCCGCCGCGAACGTCGCCGCGGACGCGTCGCGCAGCGCGGCCTCACCGCTCCCGTCGAGCACGCGCCACACCACGGCGCCGCCCACGGTCAGCAGGAACGCGACGAACAGCGCCTCGGTGCCGGCGACGTAGGCGGACACCAGGATCCCCGCCGTCCCCACGACGAGAGGCACGAGAGGCAGGTGGACCGCGCGGCGCGTGAACGCCTGCGCGAGCTCCCACATCGCGGCGCTCAGCGCGATCACGGCGAACGCGACGAACGCCTCCTTGCGGATGAACAGCGCGGCGGCGACGGCGCCGAGCAGCACGATGCCGACCGTCACCGCGGCCGGGAGGTCCCGGCCCGCGCCGGTCTTGCGTGGGGCGGCGAGCTGCGTCATCAGACCTCGAGCAGCTCGCTCTCCTTGGAGGAGAGCAGCTGGTCGACGAGGTCGACGTGCCTCCTGGTGAGCGCCTCGAGCTCCTTCTCGGCCCGCGCGACCTCGTCCTCGCCCGCCTCGCCGTCCTTCGCGATGCGGTCGAGCTCCTCCTTCGCGCGGCGGCGCACCGAGCGCACCGAGATCCGGGCGTCCTCGGCCTTGGACTTCGCGAGCTTCACGAAGTCCTTGCGGCGCTCGGCCGTCAGGGCCGGCAGGACGACCCGCACGACGTTGCCGTCGTTCGTCGGGTTGACTCCCAGGTCGGAGTCGCGCAACGCCTTCTCGATCGCCGTCATCGACGACTTGTCGAACGGCGAGACCAGGATCGTGCGCGCCTCGACGACGTTGAAGGACGCGAGCTGCTGCAGCGGTGTCGGCGCACCGTAGTAGTCGACGAACACCTTGGCGAACATCGCCGCGTTCGCCCGGCCCGTGCGGATCGCCGCGAAGTCCTCCTTCGCGACCTCCACGGCCTTGTCCATCTTCTCCTCGGCCTCGAAGAGTGTGTCGTCGATCACCGGTGCTCCTAACGTCTCATGTCGTGCGGACCTGGGCGTGCGGGCGACCCGGCCGCCCGGCGCGGGCTCAGCTCGCGGTGACGAGCGTCCCGATCTTCTCACCCTCGAGGGCCCGGGTGACGTTGCCGGACGCCTCGAGGCCGAAGACGCGCATCGGCACGTCGTTGTCCCGGCACAGGCTCAGTGCCGAGGTGTCCATGACGCCGAGCTCCCCGACGATCGCCTCGGTGTACGTCAGGTGGTCGAGCTTGCGCGCGTCGGGATCGCGACGCGGGTCCGCCGTGTAGACGCCGTCGACTCCGTTCTTGCCCATGAGGACCTCCTGGCAGCGCGTCTCCAGGGCACGCTGCACGGCGACGGTGTCGGTCGAGAAGTACGGCATGCCGGCGCCCGCGCCGAAGATCACGACGCGCCCCTTCTCGAGGTGCCGGATCGCGCGCAGCGGGATGTACGGCTCGGCGACCTGGCCCATCGTGATGGCGGTCTGCACGCGCGTGCTCACGCCGGCCTGCTCGAGGAAGTCCTGCAGCGCGAGGCAGTTCATCACGGTGCCGAGCATGCCCATGTAGTCCGCGCGCGCGCGGTCCATGCCGCTGACCTGCAGCTCGACGCCCCGGAAGAAGTTGCCGCCGCCGACGACGATCGCGACCTGCACGCCGTTGCTCACGGCGGCGGCGATCTCCTCGGCGATGCGGCGGACGACCGGCACGGCCAGCCCGACGGCGCCGCCGCCGAAGCTCTCGCCGGAGAGCTTGAGCAGGACCCGGCGCGCGTCCTCCGGGCCGTTGCGGTGCGCCTCCTGCGACGACGGCTGCTGGCTCACGTGTCCTCCACCTCGCTCGTGCGCCGCGTGGCGCGTGGCCGCTGGCTGGGCACGGGTCGCCCGGCGGACCACGGGCGCCCGGTGCGGCGGTGGCCCCGACCCTCGCGGGCCGGGGCCACCGTCGACGTCACGCGCTCAGGCTCCCACGCGGTAGCGCACGAAGCCCGTCACCGTGCCGCCCGCCTCGGCGAGCACCTGGCCGACCGACTTCTTGTTGTCCTTCGCGAAGGCCTGGTCCAGCAGGACCGACTCCTTGAAGAAGCCGTTGACGCGCCCCTCGACGATCTTCGGGAGCGCACCCTCGGGCTTGCCCTCGTTGCGGGCCGTCTCCTCGGCGATGCGACGCTCGTTCTCCACGATGTCCGCCGGGACCTCGTCGCGCGTCAGGTACGACGGCGAGAAGGCCGCGATGTGCGTCGCGATGTCGCGCGCGACACCGGCACCGGCCGCGTCCGTCGCGACGAGGACGCCGACCTGCGGGGGCAGGTCCTTGTTGACCTTGTGGAGGTAGACCTCGACGTGCTCACCGGCGACGCGTGCCACGCGGCGGACGACGATCTTCTCGCCGAGCGTCGCGGCGGTCTCGTCGACGACCGTCTGGACGGGCGTGCCGTCCGACTCGGCGGCGAGCAGCGCGTCGGCGTCGCCGGCACCCGTCGCGACGGCAGCCGCCAGGACACGGTCCGCGAGCGAGATGAAGGTCTGGTTCTTCGCGACGAAGTCCGTCTCGGAGTTGACCTCGACGAGCACAGCGGTCTGGCCCTCGCCGTCGGCCGTGGGGCCGACGTGCGCGGCGACCAGACCGTCGGACGCGGCGCGCCCCTCGCGCTTGCCGACGCCCTTGAGGCCCTTGACCCGGATGATCTCGAGGGCCTTGTCGGCGTCGCCGCCCGCCTCCTCGAGAGCCTTCTTCACGTCGAGCATCCCCGCACCGGTCCGCTCGCGCAGCGCCTTGATGTCTGCGAGCGAGTAGTTCGCCATCAGTTACGTCCGTCCTCGAGTTCTCGTCATGCCGACGTCCTCGGCATGCCGGGTGCGGCGCGGTGGTCCGCGCCGCACCCGTGGGGTCGTGCCGGGCGCCCGTGCGGGCGCCGGGCGTCAGGCCTGCTCGGCGGCCTCGGCCGGGGCCTCGTCGGCGGCAGCCTCGGCCGGAGCCTCCTCGGCGGCAGCCTCGGCCGTGGCCTCCTCGCGCGCCTCGGCCACGGCGGCGGCCTCGACGGCGGGGGCGGCCTCGTCACCGGGGGCGACGGCCGACTCGTCCGGTCCGGCAGTGCCCGCGGCAGCCTCGGCGTCACCGGCCGCGGCAGCGGCGGCCTCGACGGCCGCCGGCGCGAGCGCCGGGTCCTGCAGACCGGCCTCGGCACCGGCGAGCAGCTCACGCTCCCACTCGGCGAGCGGCTCGGCCGCCGCGTCGCCACCCTGCGCGGCGGCGGAACCGCCCGAGTGACGCTTGAGCGTGCCGTCGGCGACCGCGTCGGCGATCACACGCGTGAGCAGCTGGACGGCGCGGATCGCGTCGTCGTTGCCCGGGATCGGGTAGTCGACCACGTCGGGGTCGCAGTTGGTGTCGAGGATCGCGACGACCGGGATGCCGAGCTTGCGCGCCTCGTCGACCGCGAGGTGCTCCTTGTTCGTGTCGACGATCCAGACGGCCGAGGGGACCTTGGCCATGTCACGGATGCCGCCGAGCGTCTTGGTGAGCTTGTCCTTCTCGCGACGCAGGACGAGCAGCTCCTTCTTCGTCAGGCCCGAGGCCGCGACGTCGTCGAAGTCGATCTGCTCGAGCTCCTTGAGGCGCTGCAGACGCTTGTGCACGGTCGAGAAGTTGGTGAGCATGCCGCCCAGCCAGCGCTGGTTCACGTAGGGCATGCCGACACGGGCGGCCTGCTCGGCGACCGGCTCCTGCGCCTGCTTCTTGGTCCCGACGAACAGGATCGAGCCGCCGTGCGCGACCGTCTGCGAGACGAACTCGTACGCGCGGTCGATGTAGGACAGCGACTGCTGCAGGTCGACGATGTAGATGCCGTTGCGCTCGGTGAAGATGAAGCGCTTCATCTTGGGGTTCCAGCGGCGGGTCTGGTGCCCGAAGTGGACACCGCTCTCGAGCAGCTGGCGCATGGTCACGACGGCCATGACACGTCCTTCCGGCGCGCACCGGACGGCGCACGCACTCGTGCGGACCCCCCGGGCCCGCGGTCTCGGTTGTCGGCGCGGCCGGTGGCCGTGCCCCTGGTGCCCCCACCACCCGCGCCGGGCGCGAGGCCCGGACCGCTGCGGACGGCGTCCCGACGCCACCACCGCCGCCCCACGACGATCCGCGGCCCACCCGAGGGTGGAGCGCGACGGACGCGAGGCGTCGGACGTGGACGACCGGGGTCGTGGCACGCGAATTCGACCGGCACACGCCGGTCGTGGCAGAAGTCTAGCCCACCGGGGACCCACCTCCGACAGCCGCACCTCGGCACGGTACGGCTGCACCGCAGCACCGCACGGCGGTGTGCACGCGCGAGCGCCCGACGCCGTCGAGCCGCCCACAGGCACCGCCCGGGATGCGCACGTCCCCAGATCGGCTCCTGACCGCCCTACACCCGCGCGACGGGCCGCACGATGGCCCGGTGACCAGGACCCCCCACGTGCCGGCCCGGCTCGCGGTCGCGCTGCGAGCCGCTCCCGTCGTCGCGGTCGTCGCCCTCGTGCTCGGCGCGGGACCGGCGACGTCCGCCCCGGCGACCACCCCGCCGGCGGCGACGACCACGTACCGCACGCCGCTCGACGGCCCGACCCACGTCCTGCGCGCCTTCGACCCGCCCCCGCGTCCGTGGCTCGCCGGTCACCGCGGCGTGGACCTGGCCGCGGCCTCCGGCGTGACCGTCCGCTCCCCCGCCGCCGGCGTCGTCACGTTCGCCGGCGACGTGGCGGGGCGCGGCGTCGTCACCGTGCTGCACGACGACGGCCGGCGCAGCAGCCTGGAGCCCGTGACCGCGACCGTCGCGGCCGGGGACCGGGTCGAGGCGGGCGATGCGCTCGGCGCGCTCGCCGGCGGCGCGCACGGCGGCGTACCGGGTGGCCCCGCCCTGCACTGGGGCGTGCGGGAGGACGACCGGTACGTCGACCCGTGGGCGCTGCTCCCCGGCACGGGGCCGGTGGTGCTGCTCCCCGTGCCGTGAGCGCGGGCGGTGCCGTCAGCGGACGGTGCCGTCGGCAGACCGTGCCGTCAGACGCGCTCGGCGTCCAGCAGACGTGTGCGCAGCCGCGCCATCGCGGCCGTGTGGATCTGCGAGATGCGCGACTCGGTCACACCCAGCACGCGGCCGATCTCCGCGAGCGTCATGCTCTCGTAGTAGTAGAGGACGACGACGAGGCGCTCGCGCTCACCCAGGCACTCGATGGCCCGCGACAGCAGGTACTTCGTCTCCTGCGCGTCGAGCGAGCCGGCCGGGTCCTCGGCACGGCGGTCGCCGAGCGTGTCGGCGAGGGTCGCCGCACCGGGGCGGTCGTCGCTGCCCGCGAGCAGCTCGTCGAGCGCGGCGATGTTCACGGACGCGAGCTGGGAGTACACCGCGCGGAGCTCGCCCACGGGGATCTCGAGCCGGTGCGCGACCTCGGCCTCGGTCGGCGCGCGGTGCAGCGTGGCCTCGAGCTCGCCGAAGGCACGGTCCACCGCGCGCGCCTTGGTGCGTACCGAGCGCGGCACCCAGTCCATCGCGCGCAGCTCGTCGATGATGGCCCCGCGGATGCGGGACGACGCGTACGACTCGAACTTCACGGCACGGTCCGTGCGGTACTTCTCGATCGCGTCGATGAGACCGAACATGCCGTAGGAGACGAGGTCCGCGTGCTCGACGGTCGACGGCAGACGCATCCCGATGCGACCGGCGACGGCCGTGACGAGCGGCACGTAGTGCAGGATCAGCTGCTCGCGCGCCTGCTGGCAGTGCGTCGTCGTGAACCGCGCCCATGCGGCCTCGACGGGCGACGCGCTCTCGTCGACGTCCGGGACGGTCGCGACCGCCTCCACGGCGGGGGTCGGCGCGGTCCGCTGCCGGGGGATCACACCGGACGGTGCCGTCCCGGGGCGGCGGCCACGCAGCGCGACGATCGTGCCGAGGTCGGCGGGGGCTTCGTGCAGGGCCGTCATCGTCGGCTCCGTCTCTGTGCAGATGGTGCTGGTCGTCGGGCGGGGGGAGGGGGCCCCGCCCCAGGTGCTGGTCATGGGTGTCACGCCCGCGGGTGCGCGAGCTCGAAGGCCGAGCGCAGGCGGTCGGCCGACACGTGGGTGTACCGCTGCGTCGTCGTGAGGCTGGCGTGGCCGAGGATCTCCTGCACGGTGCGCAGGTCCGAGCCGCCCTCGAGCAGGTGCGTCGCCGCCGTGTGGCGCAGCGCGTGGGGGGCGATGTCGTCCACGCCGACGTGGGCGGCCAGCTCGTGCACCACGGTGCGCACCTGACGCTGGTCGACGCGGCCGCCGCGGCGGCCGAGGAGCAGGGCGGCGGGCGAGCCCTCGCGGACGAGCCGCGGCCGGCCCGTCTCGAGCCAGGCGTGGACCGCGCGCGCGGCCGGCCGGCCGAAGGGGACCACGCGCTCCTTGTCGCCCTTGCCGACGACCCGCAGGGTCAGGTCACCCAGGTCGAGGTCGCCGACGTCGGCGCCGCAGAGCTCCCCGACGCGCGCGCCGGTGGCGTAGAGCAGCTCGACGGCCGCCCAGTCACGCGTGTGGACCGGGTCGCCGTCGACGGCGCGGTCGCGTGCCGCGTCCAGCAGACGCGTGACGGGCTCGAGCGCGAGGACCGTGGGCAGCGTCCCGGCCGCGCGGGCGGTCCCGAGACGCAGCGTCGGGTCGGCCGCCACGCGGCTCGTGTGCGTCGCCCACCGGAAGAACGTGCGGATCGCCGCGGAACGGCGCGCGAGCGTCGCGCGGCTGCGGGCGGCATTCGCCATCGAGGCGAGCCAGCCTCGCAGAACGGTCAGGTCAATCCCGTCGAGGCGGGTGACTCCCTGGTCCACGGCATGGTCCAGAAGGTGCTCGAGATCGCCGAGATATGCGCGGACCGTGTGCTCCGAGACACCACGCTGAGCACGCAGGTGCAGGGCGAAGTCACTGCACAGGAGCACCCGCTGCGGGGCCCCCGGAGTGATCTGCGCCATGTACATACCCCTAAGGTGACGTGCGCCACGCGGTTCGACAAGGTTGGTTCCATCGCGAACACGAATGGGCTGCACGGATTGACCGTCAATGTCCGGTCCGGGGGTGCGGATTCCCACGAACGCCGGTTTTTTTCACCCGTCCAGGACCGGCCTGCGACTCAAGTCCCGCCGCCGCCACCCAACCGGAGGTCAGCCGGCGCGCGAGCCCGTCCAGCTCGAGCAGACCGAGCATCGCACGTGCCTCCTCGACCGTCGTGCCCGCACGCGCTGCCACCTGGACCACCTCGCGGGGGGTCCGCCGCGACAGGCCGTCGTGGACGCGCCGCGCCAGGGGCTCCAGCCCGTCACCGGGCCGCACCTCCTCGTCCGGCGTGGGCGCGACGTCCGGGCCCACGGCGCCCGCGAGCTCGACCACCTCGGCGCCGTCCGTGACGCACACGGCCACGCCCTCCCGCAGGAGCCGGTGGCAGCCCGCCGACGCCGCCGACGTCACCGGGCCGGGGACCGCGCCGACGGGGCGCAGCAACCGCGCGCCGTGGTGCGCGGTGCTCGCCGCACCCGATCGCCACGCAGCCTCGACGACGACCGTCGCGTCCGACATCGCGGCGATGAGCCGGTTGCGCTGCAGGAACCTGCCCCGGGTCGGCGCCGACCCGGGTGGCACCTCGCTGACGATGCTCCCTCCCGTGCGTACGACCTCCTCGAGCAGCCGGGCGTTGCCCGCGGGGTAGGCGCGGTCGACTCCCCCGGCGAGCACGACGACGGTGCTGCCACCACCCAGCAGCGCGCCCCGGTGGGCTGCGGCGTCGATGCCGTACGCGCCCCCGGAGACGACGACCCAGCCGCGGCGCGCGAGGTCGGCGGCGAGGTCCACCGCGACGCGCTCACCGTAGGTCGTGCAGGCGCGCGCACCGACGAGCGCCACCGACCTGCCACCGGCCGGCGGTGCGCCACGCACCCACAGGGCGAACGGCGCGAGCGCGCCGAGGTCGTCCAGGCCGGCGGGCCACGTGACGTCGCCGGGCACGACGAGCCGCGCACCGCAGCGCACCGCGGCCTGCCGGTCGAGCTGCGGGTCGAGGGCGCGCCACCGCACGGCCCACCGGCGCAGGGCCGCCCCGACGCGTCGCCGCAGCTCGTCGTCGAGGTCACCGGCCTGCTCCTCCAGCAGCGCCCAGTCGGGCCGCTCCCCCGCACCGGCCGCCTCGACCCACGCCAGCGCCGCCGCGGCGCCGCACGCCTGGACGAGCGCCCCGGCGACGGCGTCCCCCGGCTCGGCCAGCGCGCTCCAGACCGCGCGGGCCCGCCGCTCGTCGTCGTGCCCCTCGCGCCGCTCGTGCCCGCCGGCGCCCGCGGCCTCGTCCGCCGGCCCGGGACGCACCCCGCCGTCGCTCCGGCCGGTCACGCCGCTCATGCCCCGTGCCCCCGCGTGCGCAGCACCAGGGCCTGGGCGACGTCGGCACGCCGCGGCGCGGGGCGCCCTCCGAGGTCCGCGAGGGTCCACGCCACCCGCAGCACGCGGTCGGCGCCCCGCAGGCTCAGGGTCCCGCGGTCGACGGCACGGTCGAGGTCGGCCACGAGGCTGCGGTCGGCGCCCAGCCGGCTGTGCAGCTCCCGGCCCGGGACCTCGGCGTTCGTCCTCCAGCCCGTGCCCTGCCACCGGTCGAGCTGCGTCGCTCGCGCCGCGGCGACCCGCCGCGCGACCGTGGCCGTGCTCTCGCCCGTCGCGTCGGTGGCACGGGCGGCGGGCACCTCGAGCTGCAGGTCGACCCGGTCGAGCAACGGACCCGAGAGCTTGCCGAAGTAGCGGCGTCGCTGCTCGGGGCGGCACGTGCACGCGAGCCCCTTGCCGACGGCGTTGCCGCACGGGCACGGGTTGGCGGCGAGCACGAGCTGGAAGCGCGCCGGGTACCGCGCCGAGCCCGCGGCGCGGTGCAGCACGAGCTCGCCGTGCTCGAGAGGCTGGCGCAGCGTCTGCAGCACGGCCGACGTGAACTCGGGGGCCTCGTCGAGGAAGAGCACGCCGCGGTGGGCGCGGGACGCGGCGCCCGGCCGGGGCTGGCCGGACCCACCGCCGACGATGCTCGCGGGCGTCGCGGTGTGGTGGGGGTCCTCGAACGGCGGACGACGCACGAGCCCGCGTCCCGGGTCGAACGTGCCGGCGACGGAGTGCACCGCGGTGACCTCGACCGCGTCGGGCTCGTCGAGGTCCGGCAGCAGGCCCGGCAGGCGCGCCGCGAGCATCGTCTTGCCCGCGCCCGGCGGTCCGACCATCAGCAGGTGGTGGCTGCCGGCTGCCGCGACCTCGAGCCCGTGGCGGGCCTCCTCCTGGCCGAGCACGTCGGACAGGTCGGGCACGGTGCGCGCAGCGGCGGCGGCGACGACGTCGCGCACGGGGTCGACGTCGGGTGCCTCGACGTCGGCACCGTGGTGCACGGCGACGTGCGCGAGGCTGTCCGCGACGAGCACCTGCGCCCCCGGGACGAGCCGGGCCTCGGCCGCGTTCCCGTGCGGCACGACGACGCGCGGCCACCCGGCGGCGACGGCGGCGGCGACCGACGGCAGGACGCCGCGCACGGGCCGCAGCCGACCGTCCAGGCCGAGCTCACCGAGGTGGACCCACGCGGCGACCGAGCCCGCGTCGACGAGCCCGGCACCCGCCAGGACCGACAGGGCGACGGCCACGTCGAACGACGACCCCGCCTTGGGCAGGGTCGCCGGCGACAGGTTGACTGTGATCCGGCGCGTCGGCCACGCGAGCCCGCAGGACGTGACCGCCGCGCGCACCCGGTCCCGTGCCTCGGCGAGCGACGCGTCGGGCAGGCCGACGAGCGTGAACGCCGGCAACGACGGCGCCAGGTGCGCCTCGACGTCCACGACGTGGCCGGTGAGCCCGACCAGCGCGACGGCACGTGTGCGCCCGAGCACTCAGACCACCCCGACGAGGTGCTCGACCTGCGCGGCACCCTGCCGTGGCACGAGGACCGCGATGACGTCGACCCGCACCGATCGCGCGCGCACGTCGTGCTCGCGCAGCCACCGCGCCGTGAGGCGCCGCAGCCGCGCGAGCTTGCGGTACGTGACCGCCTCGGCGGGGTGCCCGTAGGCCGTCGACCGCCGCGTCTTGACCTCGACCGCGACGACCTCGTCGCCGTCGAGCGCGACGATGTCGAGCTCACCCTCGGCGCACCGCCAGTTGCGGGCCAGCACCGTCCAGCCCGCCCGTGCGACGAACGCCGCCGCCACGTCCTCCCCGTACCGCCCGACCGCGTCCTTCGCCCGCACGTCGACCACCTCCGGCACCGACCCTGCCGGGACGCGGCGGTGCGCGGGGCGCGGGTGGCGTGATCCGTGGACGGGGCGTCCGCGGGCGGTGACTGTGGTCGGCTCGGCGCGGCGCCGGGCCCGGCCGTGACGTCCGGCGACGTCCCCGTCAGCGCGTGAAGCCGGTGCCCGACCCGAGGTCCAGCTCGGCCTTCGCGAGCTCCTCGACGTTGACGTCCTTGAACGTCACGACGCGCACGGACTTCACGAACCTCGCCGAGCGGTACACGTCCCACACCCACGCGTCGACGAGCGCGAGCTCGAAGTACACCTCGCCCGCGGCGGACCGCACCTGCAGGTCGACGTGGTTCGCCAGGTAGAACCGACGCTCGGTCTCGACGACGTACGAGAAGAGCCCGACCACGTCGCGGTACTCGCGGTACAGCGCGAGCTCCATGTCGGTCTCGTAGTTCTCCAGGTCCTCGGCGCTCACCGGACCATCATCCCCCATCGGACCGTCACGACCGGCCGCGCAGCACCTCGTCCGGCAGCAGCGCGTCGGCCTGCCAGCCCGGACCGCTCGTCGCCGGCAGGGGCTCCTGGACCGTCGGGAGCCTCCAGGAGCGGCGGTGCAGCGGGCTCGGCCCGTGCGCGCGCAGCGCCGCGAGGTGCTCGGGGGCCGCGTAGCCCTTGTTCTCCTCCCAGCGGTACGGCGGGTACGAGGCGGCGTGGCGCACCATGAGGGCGTCTCGCTCGCACTTGGCGAGCACGCTCGCCGCGGCCACGCTCGCGCACGACCGGTCCGCCTTGACCTTGAGGTGCACGGCGGGCACGTGCAGGTCGCGGACGGGGTCGAACAGGTCGTCCTGCACGCCGAACAGGTCGGGCGCAGGCGGCGTCAACCAGTCGTGCGACCCGTCGAGGACCACGGCGTCGACGCGCTCGACGACCGTGAGGACGCTGCGCAGCGCGCGCGTGCCCGCGAGCCGCAGCGCCGCGACGATGCCGCGCTCGTCGATCTCGTCGGGCGACGCGTGCCCCACGGCGCGCGCGACGCCCCACCGCCCGAGGGCGGGCAGCAGCGCCTGACGCGCCGCCGGGCTCAGCAGCTTGGAGTCGGCCACACCGCGCGGCGCCGACCGCGTCGCGGCGTCCACGACGACGACCCCCACGGAGACCGGCCCCGCCAGGGACCCGCGCCCGACCTCGTCCATGCCCGCGACGAGGCGCAGCCCGGTGCGCAGCAGGGCGCGCTCGTGGCGCAGGTGCGGTGCCGGGCGCGCCGACGTCCGGCGCACGGGGCGCACCGCCGTCCGGACGGTGCCGTCGAGATCCGCTGCCGTCATCCCGCGTCGGGCACGTTCGCGAACGTCTCGGACGGGTTCCGCAGGAGCGTGAGGCGGTCGACGGGCCACACCGTGACGAACGCGACGCCGACGACGTTGCCGACGGGCACCGCACCACCGCCGGGACGCTCCATGTTGTACCGCGAGTCGGCCGACCGCTGACGGTTGTCGCCCATGACCCACAGCGAGCCGGCGGGCACCACGACGTCGAACTTCTTCTCGCTCGGCTCGGAGCCGGGCGCCAGGTACGGCTCGTCGATCGGCACGCCGTTCACCGTGACCGGCTGCCCCGGTCCCACGCACGCGACGCGGTCGCCCGGCAGCCCGATGACGCGCTTGACGAGGTGCTCCCCCGCGTCCTGCGGGAGCAGGCCGATGAACGTCAGCCCCTCGTTGACCGCCTCCGCGAGGGGGCTGCGCGGCGTCTGGATCTCGGGCGGCAGCCAGCCGCCCGGGTCCTTGAACACCACGACGTCGCCGCGCCGCAGGTCGAACGGTCCCGGGGTCAGCTTGCTGACGAGGATCCGGTCGTGCTCGACGAGCGTCTCGCGCATCGACGGTGACGGGATGAAGAACGCCTGCACGAGGAACGTCTTGACGACGAGCGAGAGCACGAGGGCGCTGACGAGGATGATCGCCGTCTCGCGCACCCAGGACCACGCGGTGGCGGGACGTCGTCGCACGGCGTCGCGGTCACGGTGGCGGGTCGGCGGCTCGCCGCCGCCCGCGCGGTCGTCGCGCGAGCGTGAGGACCACTCCTGCCCGGCCCCGCCCCCGCCCTGGGCGCCCGTGGGGGTCCACAGGGGCCGCGCGGGGGTCGCCGGAGCGTGGCTGGGCCGGCCCGGGGACGACGTCGGCCCCGTTCCGTCGGTTCGGAACTCTGTCACTGTCACACTCTGACACGGACACGACGCCCACGGGTGGGTGAGCCACGTCGCGAGACCGACCTGGGCGCGCCCTGGACGTCCGCTGTCCACCCGGCACGAGGCCGGTGGGAGCACGACGGCGGGCGGCCACCCCGAGGGGTGACCGCCCGCCGCGACGTGCCGGGAGCGCCGGGCTCAGGCCTTCTTGGCCGGAGCCTGCTCGCGCTTCTCCTTGATCTTCGCCTTCTTGCCGCGCAGCGCACGCAGGTAGTACAGCTTGGCGCGACGCACGTCACCGCGCGTCACGACCTCGACCGAGTCGATCGACGGCGTGTGCAGCGGGAAGGTCCGCTCGACGCCGACGCTGAAGCTGATCTTGCGGATCGTGAAGGTCTCGCGCACGCCGGCGCCCTGCCGGGCGATGACGACACCCTGGAAGGCCTGGATGCGGGAGCGGTTGCCCTCGACGACCTTCACGTTGACCTTGAGGGTGTCGCCGGGGCGGAAGTCCGGGATGTCCTGGCGCAGCGATGCTGCGTCGACCGCGTCGAGCGTCTGCATGTCGTGTCGCTTCCCCGCCCTGCCGCAGGTCAGGAACGTGATCGACGGGCGCGCGCGCTGCCGGGGCAGGGCACACGCCCGTGGTTCGGGTCTCGTCCGGTCCGGACCGGTTCACGGCCGACGGCCGTTCCGGTCCGCGCGTCGCGGGCACCCTCCCCTGCGGCAGAGAGGCGGCGGACGCACACCGAGGAGTCAGTCTGCCACAGCGCGACGCACCGACCCAATCCGCGACCGCGCCGACCCAATCCGCGACCGCGCCGAGCACCGGACGTGCGGGACGCCGGGTGTCCCCCGCGCGACCCGGAGGTCAGTCACGCGCGGCGGCGTCGGCGTGCTCCGCGCCAGGCCCGCGCAGCTGCCCGTCGACGACCTGCCACCCGCAGTCCGCGAGCACGTCCCGGTCGTGCCGGTCCAACCCGGCCACGTCGAGCGCCGCGAGCAGGTCGGGCCGGCGCGACGCGGTGCGACGCAGCGCCTCGTCGCGCCGCCACCGCGCGATCCGCGCGTGGTGCCCCGACAGCAGCACGTCCGGCACGTCGTGCCCCTGCCACGACGGCGGCTTGGTGTACACGGGGTACTCGAGCAGCCCCGCGGCGCCGTGCGACTCCTCGACGAGGGACGCCGGGTTGCCGACCACACCGGGCAGGAGCCGCGCGACCGCCTCGACGACGACGAGCGCGGCGACCTCGCCGCCGTTGAGCACGTAGTCCCCGAGCGAGACCTCGGTGACACGCCCGCGCGCGGCGTAGTGCTCCGCGACGCGTGCGTCGATGCCCTCGTACCGGCCGCACGCCACGACGAGGTGCTGCTCACGTGCCAGCGACTCGGCGGTGCGCTGCGTGAACGGCGCCCCCGCGGGCGAGGGGACGAGGAGGTGGGCGTCAGGCGTCAGGACGTCGTCGAGCGCGCGACCCCACACGTCGGGGCGCATGACCATGCCCGCACCACCGCCGAACGGCGTGTCGTCGACCGTGCGGTGCCGGTCGTCCGTCCACGCGCGCAGGTCGTGCACCCGCAGGTCCAGGATGCCGGCCGTGCGCGCCTTGCCGACGAGCGACAGCCCGAGCGGTGCGAGGTACTCCGGGAAGATCGAGACGACGTCGATGCGCACGTCAGGCCTCGCCGCGCGCGTCGTCGCCGCGGGTCTCGTCGCTGACGACGAGGTTCGCGGCGTCGGCGGCGAGCAGGCCGCCGGGTGGGTCGAGCACGACGCGGCCGCCCGGGACGTCGACCACCGGGACGATCGCCTCCACGAACGGCACCAGCGTGCGGGAGCCGTCGGGCTCGCGCACCACGAGGACGTCGTGCGCGGGCAGGTGCTCGAGCCCCACGACCTCGCCCAGCAGGCGCCCGTCGGCGGCGTGCTCGGCACGCAGCCCGACGAGCTCGTGCGGGTACCAGCCGTCGTCGTCGTCCGGGTCGTCGTCGGTCTCGACGAGCAGCGCGACACCCCGCAGACCCTCGGCCGCGGTGCGGTCCGCCGCCTGGGTGAACGTCACGTACCAGCGGCCCTGCGCCTCGCGGACGCGCGCGACCTCGAGCGGACCCGCCGCACCGGGCTCGGTCGCGAACCGCGCGCCGACGACGAACCGGTCCTCCGGGACGTCGGTGCGCACGTCGAGCGCGACCTCGCCGCGCAGCCCGTGCGGGCGCCCGATCCGGGCGACGGTGAGCAGCATGGTCACTCCCTCCCCCGACGTGTCGGGGACGACGACGGCCCGGCCCCTCGTCGAGGGACCGGGCCGTCGGTGTCTGTCAGGTCAGCGCCGGTCGACGTCGACCACGTCGACGCGCACCGCACCGTCGGTCGACAGCGCGCCGACCACCGTGCGCAGCGCACGTGCGGTCCGGCCGCCGCGGCCGATGACGCGCCCGAGGTCCTCGGGGTGCACGCGCACCTCGAGCATCTCCCCACGGCGCAGCGACGACGCACGCACACGCACGTCGTCCGGGTGGTCGACGATGCCGCGCACCAGGTGCTCGAGCGCGTCGGCCAGCATCAGGCCTGCTCGTCCTCGGCGGGGGCCGCCTGCTCGGCGGGCTCCTGCGTCGTGGCGGCCTTCTTCTCCGACGCCTTCGCCTTGACCTTCTCGGCGTCGGCGGCGGCGGCCTCGACGGCGGCCTTCGCGTCGGCCTTCGCCTCCTTCACGCGCAGCGTGCCCTCGGCGCCCGGCAGGCCCTTGAACTTCTGCCAGTCGCCGGTGACCTTGAGCAGCGCGAGGACCTGCTCGGTCGGCTGGGCACCGACGCCCAGCCAGTACTGCGCCCGCTCGGAGGTGATCTCGATGAGCGAGGGCTCCTCGGTCGGGTGGTACTTGCCGATCTCCTCGATCACGCGACCGTCGCGCTTGGTGCGCGAGTCGGCGACGACGATGCGGTAGTACGGCGCACGGATCTTGCCCAGGCGCTTGAGACGGATCTTCGTAGCCACGAGGTGGTGTTCTCCTGATGTCTGCTGGGGTGGCCTCGCGGCGCCGCCCGTGGGGTGGGCGCGCCGGTCCGGCCGAAGGACACGGCACCGGCAGGTAGAGGGGCTGCGCGGACCGAGTACAGCGGGCCATTCTGCCAGACCCGGCCACCTGCTCGCCACGCCGCGCCCGGACGCACGACCGCCGGTGCCCGAGGCTGCCGGTGCCCGAGGCCGCCGGTGCCCGGGGCGCGCGAGGGTCAGGGCACCGCCGCGGCGGAGGGCGCACGACGCCGCACCGGTCGCACGTCGAGCAGGCGGGTGCCGCGCGGCAGCCCCTGGGGCACGACGACCGCGGCGACGGTCAGCACCCAGGCCGAGTAGTCGAGCCCGAGGAACGCCCAGATGCTCCCGTGCATCACGGCCACCGCGACCGCGAACGGGATCCGGGTCGCACGCACCGCGAGCAGCACGGGTGCGGCGAGCTCGAGGCCGAGCGCGCCGGCGGCGAGCAGCTGCGTGAGCCACACGTGGTCGGCCACGAGGTGCGTGAAGCCGTCGCCGAACGGCGACGTCCCGTGACGCAGCACCCAGGCCATGTTGTCGCCGAGCACCCACGAGACGCCGCTGTGCCGCAGCTTCTGCACGCCCGTCAGCAGGTAGACGGTCGCGACGACCGCCAGCGCGGCGCGCGGCGGCCACCCCCACGCGACGCGCTCCTGCCGCGCGGGCGTCCCCCGGGCCGGCAGGGGGGCGAGCAGCAGGACCAGGCCGACCGTCACGGTCAGCACGTCGTTGTGCATCACCTTGCCGGAGCTGCCCCACAGGCCGGTCAGGAGCGCGTAGGCACCCCAGGCCACCGCGAGCCCGAGCCGCGGGTGCCGCCGCAGCAGGACCAGGGCGGCGCCCGCGAGGCCCGCGACCTGCAGCGCGACGAGCAGCCACGCCGGGACCGGGGCGGGGAACCACCCGACGAGCGTGGCGCGGAACGTCAGGTCGGCGGGCCGCTCGGCCACGAGCGTCCAGTCCCGGGCCGCGAGGCGCAGCGCGATGACGAGCGTGACGAGCGTGTGGACCTCGAGCAGCCGGTACGCCGGACCGGGCGCGACGAGGCGTGCGTCGACGTGCTCCGCGAACCAGCGGCCGGGCGCAGCCGTCCGGACGCTCACGGCTCGACCTCGAGCACCAGCGTGCGGGAGGTCTCGTCCCCGTCGAGCGACCGCGCGTCCGTGACCCTGCCGACCCGTTCGAGCCGGACGTGCGCGACGTCGGCGGGGTCGACGCCCGCCGCCCGCAACCAGGCGCGCACCATGGCGGTGCGCCGCTCCGCCGACACGCGGGGCAGCGCCCCGTACTGGTGACCCGTCGTGGCCACGACGGGGTTGTCCGCACCCGGCCGGACCACGGTGCGTCCGCCGTCGGCGTCCACCGCGACGAGCTCGAGCCCGGACCTGTCGGCCGTCCGGACCTCGCTGAACAGCCGGTAGGAGGTGAGCGGCCACAGCTCGAGGTGCGCGGCGGCGGCCACGAGCAGCACGAGGACCGCGGTGTACGTGACGCGTCGCGCACGCCGCCGGGCGCCCTGCTCGTCGACGTCCACGCTGACCCGCTCCCCTCGTCCCGCTCCGGTCGCCCCGCGAGAGTACCGGCACCGTCACCGCCCGGGGGCCGGATCGGAGGACCTCGCGCGACGCCGCCCGCCCCGGGTGGTTGAATCGCCCTGCGAGCATCGAGGAGAGGCGGCATCCGGTGGACGTCGTGGTCGTCGGGTCCGGGCCCAACGGGTTGGCCGCCGCCGTGACGATGGCACGGGCCGGGCTGTCGGTCACGGTCCTCGAGGAGCAGCCGACGCCCGGCGGCGGCGCCCGCACGCTCGACCTGGGCCTCGCCGACGGCGTCGTGCACGACGTCTGCTCGGCCGTGCACCCCATGGCGTGGGCGTCCCCGTTCTTCCAGGCGTTCGGGCTGCAGGCCCACGGCGTCGAGCTGCTCGTCCCGGAGGTGTCGTACGCGCAGCCGCTGCCCGGCGGGCGCGCCGGGATCGCGTGGCACGACCTCGACCGGACCGTCGAGGGCCTCGACGAGGACGGCCCCGCGTGGCGCTCGCTCGTCGGTGCGCTCGCGCAGCACGCGCCGGGCGTGGTCCGCGCCGCGCTGGGCGACAAGCGCGGCCTGCCGGCCGGGATGACGCCAGGACGCCTCGTCGGCGCGGCGCGCTTCGGCCTCGGCGTGCTGGAGCAGGGCACCCCCGCGTGGGGCGCGCGGTTCCGCGGGGACGTGGCGCCGGCGCTGCTGACGGGCGTCGCGGCCCACGCCGTGACGCCGCTGCCGAGCCTCGCGGCGGCCGGCACGGCACTGCTGCTCGCGCCCCTCGCGCACGTCGGCCAGGGCTGGCCGCTGCCGCGCGGGGGCTCGGGGGCGATCGTCGAGGCGCTGACGGCCGACCTCGTCGCGCACGGCGGCTCGCTCGTGACCGGCCACCCGGTGCGCTCCCGTCGGGACCTGCCGCCCGCACGCTGCGTCCTGTTCGACACCACGCCGCGCACGCTGGTCGACGTGCTCGGCGACGAGCTGGCCCCGCGCACCCGGGCCGCCCTGACGCGCTACCGGCACGGCAACGGCGCCGCGAAGGTCGACTTCGTGCTGTCCGGACCGGTGCCGTGGTCGCACCCCGACGTCGCCCGGGCCGGCACGGTCCACGTGGGCGGGACGCGTGCGCACATGCGGGCCGCCGAGGCGGACGTCCACGCCGGACGCCACGCCGAGCTCCCGATGTGCCTGGTCAGCGACCCGACCGTGGTCGACCCGGGCCGCGAGCACGGCGGGCTGCGGCCGCTGTGGACCTACGCCCACGTGCCGGCCGGCTCGGACGTCGACGTCACCGAGGCCGTGACCCGGCACGTCGAGCGGTACGCGCCCGGGTTCCGCGACGTCGTCGTCGCGTCGCGCTGCGTGCCCGCGTCGGCGATGGCGCACCACAACGCGAACTACGTGGGGGGCGACATCTCGGCCGGCGCGGTCGACCTGCGCCAGATGCTGGCACGCCCCACCGCGTCGCCCGACCCCTACCTCGCCGGTGCGCCCGGCGTGTACCTGTGCTCCGCGGCCACGCCGCCCGGTCCGGGCGTGCACGGGCTCGGCGGCTGGTTCGCGGCGAGCCGGGCGCTGCGACGCGAGTTCGGCATCCGGGTGCGGTCGGTCTTCGCGGACCGCGGCAGGGACTGACGGCCGAGGACCCCGGCTCGCGCGTCAGGGCACAGGGTCAGGCCGGGGTCAGCGCACCGGGTCAGCGCACCCGGCGACCGCGCAGCACGACGGCCGCGGGTGCGGCCAGCGCGCCGACGTCGCGCCGGGGGTCCTCCCGGTAGACGACGACGTCCGCGCTCGCGCCCTCGGCGATGCCGGGCTGCCCGAGCCACGCGCGGGTGCGCCACGACGCGGCCGCGACGACGTCGTGCGCCGGGATGCCCGCGCGCACCATCTCGGCGGCCTCGTCGGCGATGCGACCGTGCCCGATCGTCCCGCCGGCGTCCGTGCCGACGAGCACCCGCACGCCCGCGTCGTGCAGGTCGCGCACGTGCTCGTGCCGGCGGGCGTGCATCGCGCGCATGCGCGCCGCGAACCGGGGGTACCGGGCCTCGCCCTGCGCCGCGATCGCGTCGAACTGGCCGACCTGCAGCAGGGTCGCGGTGACCGGCACCCCGGCCGCGGCGATCCGCTCGACCTGCTCGGGCGTCGCCCCGGTCGCGTGCTCGAGCCCGTCGACGCCCGCGTCCAGCAGCGCGTCGAGGGCCTCGTGGCTGAACGTGTGCGCGGTCACCCGGGCACCCGCGTCGTGGGCGGCCGCCACGGCCTCGGCGAGCACGTCGGCGGGCCACAGCGGGCGCAGGTCGCCGTCGGCGCCCAGGTCGCGGTCGATCCAGTCCGCGACGAGCTTGACCCAGCCGTCGCCGCGCGCCGCCTCCTCGCGCACGGCCTGCGGCAGCTGACCGGGGTCCGCCAGCTCACGCCCGTAGCGGCGCAGGTAGCGCTTCGGCAGCGCGAGGTGGCGCCCGGCGCGCAGCAGGCGCGGCAGGTCGGTGCGGTCGTCGACCCACCGCGTGTCCGCGGGCGACCCGGCGTCACGCACGAGCAGCACACCGGAGTCGCGGTCCGCGAGCGCCTGGGCCTCGGCCGTCGCGTCGTCCACCGGACCGTCGGCCGCGAGGCCGACGTGGCAGTGCACGTCCACCAGGCCCGGCAGCACCCAGCCGTCCAGCACCGCCTCGGGCACCCCGGCGGGCTGCTCGAGCGTCAGCCGGTCCCCCACGACCCAGGCCTCGCCGACCTCCTGCTCGTCGTCGAGGACGACGGTGCCGCGCAGGTGCGTGATCACGTGCGTCAGCGGCCCTTGAAGAGGTCACCCAGCCCGGCGGGCAGGTCGGTCGGGTCGAACGCGCCGGCCTCGGGGGCGGCGTCGCGCGCACCGCCGAGCCCGAACGCCGAGCCGGCGGGGGCGGCGGGCGCCTCGCCCGCGGCTCGCGCCGCCGCGGCGCGCTCCTGCTCGGCACGCTTGGCGGGGTTGCCGGACCGCGCGCCCTTGGCACGCTTGGCGGGCGGCGCCTGACGACCGCGGGACTTCTTGCCCCCCATGCCGGGCAGGTTGCCCATGCCGGGCATCCCCCCGGGCACGCCGCCGCCCTTGGCCATCTGCCGCATCATCTTGCGGGCGCCGTCGAACCGCTCGAGCAGCTGGTTGATCTCGCTCGTCGTCGTGCCCGAGCCGCGCGCGATGCGGGACCGCCGCGAGCCGTTGATGATCTTCGGGTTCTGGCGCTCGCCGGGCGTCATCGAGCGGATGATCGCCTCGATGCGGTCGACCTCGCGCTCGTCGAAGTTCTCCAGGGCCTCGCGCATCTGCCCCATGCCCGGCAGCATGCCGAACATCTTCTTGATCGAGCCCATGTTCTTCAGCTGCTGCATCTGCACCAGGAAGTCCTCGAGCGTGAAGTCCTCGCCCGACACGAGCTTGCCGGCCATCTTCTCGGCCTGCTCGGCGTCGAACGCCTTCTCGGCCTGCTCGATGAGCGTGAGCACGTCGCCCATGTCGAGGATGCGCGACGCCATCCGGTCGGGGTGGAACACCTCGAAGTCGGTGAGCTTCTCACCGGTCGAGGCGAACATGATCGGCCGGCCGGTCACGCTCGCGATCGACAGGGCCGCACCGCCGCGCGCGTCGCCGTCGAGCTTCGACAGCACGACACCCGTGAAGCCGACGCCGTCCGCGAACGCCTGCGCCGTGGTCACGGCGTCCTGGCCGATCATCGCGTCGACGACGAACAGGACCTCGTCGGGGTCGACGGCGTCGCGGATGTCCGCGGCCTGCGCCATGAGCTCGGCGTCGACGCCGAGACGGCCCGCGGTGTCGACGATCACGACGTCGTGCTGCTTCTGCCGCGCGGTCTCGAGGCCCGCGCGCGCGACCGCGACCGGGTCGGCACCGGCGGGCAGCACGTCGTCGGCACCCTGGTTGCCGGGGTGCGGCGCGTGCACGGGCACACCCGCGCGCTCGCCGACGACCTGCAGCTGCGTGACGGCGTTGGGGCGCTGCAGGTCCGCCGCGACCAGCAGCGGCGTGTGCCCCTGCTCGCGCAGCCAGAGCGCGAGCTTGCCCGCGAGCGTCGTCTTGCCCGCGCCCTGCAGGCCCGCGAGCATGACCACGGTCGGCGGCTGCTTCGCGAACGCGAGGTTGCGGGTCTGCCCGCCGAGGATCGCGACGAGCTCGTCGTTGACGATCTTGACGACCTGCTGCGCCGGGTTCAGCGCGCCCGAGACCTCGGCCGACAGCGAACGCTCGCGCACGGCGCCGGTGAACTGGCGCACGACCGGCACGGCCACGTCGGCGTCCAGCAGCGCGCGCCGGATCTCGCGGATCGTCGCGTCGATGTCCGCCTCGGACAGGCGACCCTTCGCGCGCAGGTTCTTGAACGTCGACGTGAGACGGTCGGAGAGGGTGGCGAACAACCTGGGCCTCGCGGTGGTCGGACGGACGGCTACGGACGTCCCAGGGTACCCGCCAGCGCACGCGCGGCCCGGGCGGCGAGGTCGTCGACGAGCGTCGCACGCCACGTCGTCCACGCCGCCGGGCCCGCGGCCGACGCGTCGGCCTCGGTGAGCGCGCGCAGCAGCGCGAGCAGGTCGGCGCGGTGGTCGACCGCGTCGAGCAGCCGCGCGGTCGTCGCCGGGTCGTCGTGGTCGGCGCCCGTCGCGAGCTCGGAGAGCGTCAGGTGCTCGCGCACCAGGCGCGTGACGTCGGCCACGACGCGCGGACCGAAGCCCATGCGCGCGACGATCGGACCGGCCAGCCGCGCGCCCTCGACCGAGTGGTCGCCCGCACCGGCGCGCTTGCCGATGTCGTGCAGCAGCGCCGCGAGCAGCAGCGTGTCCGGTGCGTCGACGGCGCGCCGGTCCCGGCTCGCGCGCGCCACGGTCTCGACGAGGTGGCGGTCGACCGTGTGCCGGTGGATCGCCGAGCGCTGCGGCCGGTTGCGCACGCCCGCCCACTCGGGGATCCACGTGGTCGCGACGCCGGCGAGGTCCAGCGCCTCCCACACCGGGACCTGGGCGTGGCCCGAGCCCAGGAGGTGCAGGAGCTGCTGGCGTGCCGCGCGCGGCCACGGCGTCGGCAGCGGCGGGGTCGCCTCGAGGCTCGCGACGGTGACGGGCGACAGGACGAGCCCGGTGCGCGTGGCCGTCGCGGCCGCGCGCAGCGAGAGCACGGGGTCCTCGGCGGGCCGCGCGTCGACCGCGAGCACGATCTCGCCGTCGTGCTCGACGAGGCCCTCGGCGATCGTGCGCAGCCGCGGCGGCGTGCGTCGTCCGCGGACGAGGACGGGCCTGCGCGCAGGGCGCTGCAGCGCCTGGCGCGCGTTGCGCGCCGTGGTGTCCAGCGCGTACGAGATGACGCGGCCCGCCTCGGCGATCGACGCGAGCAGGTCGTCCCGGTCGTCGAACCCGACGAGCGCGGCGACCTCGTCCTGGTCGGCCTGCAGCAGGCGGTTGGTGTGCCGGCGCGTCACCACCTGGACCGCGTCGCGCACGTCGAGCAGGTGCGCGTAGGCGTGGTCGACCGCGCCGTGCGGACGGTCGGTGAGCCACGTCGCCGCGAGCGCCGACAGCACCACGGCGTCGCGGATGCCACCGCGCGCCTCCTTGAGGTCGGGCTCGATGAGGTACGCGAGCTCGCCGTGCCGGTCGGCGCGCTGCCGCGTCGAGGCGAGCAGCTCCGGAAGGCGACGGCGGGCCGCCGACCGCCAGTCCGCGAGCAGCGCCGACGTGGCGCGTGCGACGACCGCGCCGTCACCCGCGACGGGCTGCAGCTCGAGCAGCCCGACGGCTGCCGGCAGGTCCTTCGACGCGACCTGCCGGCACTGCGCGAGCGAGCGGACCGAGTGGTCGAGGTCGAGGCCCGCGTCCCAGATCGGGTACCACAGCCGCTCCGCGAGCGCGGAAAGCTCCGCGGGCGGGTGCCCCCTCCCCTCGTGCACGAGCAGCAGGTCGAGGTCGGAGACGGGGCTCGCGTCGCCACGTCCCACGCTCCCGACGACACCGAGCGCGACACCGGGGACGTCGCGTCCCTCCGTCGCCTCGGTCCAGAGCCGGGCGAGCGCCCCGACCACCAGGTCCGCGATCGCGCGCCGGCGTGCCACGCCGTCGCTGCCCGGTCCTGTCATCCGTGCGGCCAGGTCGAGCCTCGCAGCGCGCAGGTCCCGCACCCCGGCGGGGTGCGGGACCTGCGGCTGCTGCGGCGACCCGGCCGCGCCCCCCGCGGGCGGCCGTCCTGTCGTCATGCGTGCGTCGCGACCCTCGGCCTAGAGGGCGTCGTCGCCGTGCTCACCGGTGCGGACGCGCGCGACGTCCTCGACCGGGACGACCCAGACCTTGCCGTCGCCGATCTTGCCGGTCTGTGCGGCCTGGACGATCACCTCGGTGACCCCCGCCACGTCCTCGTCGCTGACGAGGACGTCGATCCGCACCTTCGGGACGAGGTCCACGGTGTACTCGGCACCGCGGTAGACCTCGGTGTGGCCCTTCTGCCGGCCGTAGCCGCTGGCCTCGCTGACCGTCAGTCCGCGGACCCCCGCGGCCTCGAGGGCCGACTTGACGTCGTCCAGCCGGTGCGGCTGGATGACCGCCGTCACGAGCTTCGTCATCACTTCACCTCCGTCACGACCCGGGCGCCGCCCAGGGTCTCGTACGCGGTCTCGCCGTGCACCGCGAGGTCGATCCCGCCGACCTCGACGTCCTCTGCGACGCGCCAGCCGGGCGCTGCCCGGAGCGCGAGCCCGATCACCAGGGTGACGACCGCCGAGATCGCGATCGCGATGAAGGCGATGATCGCCTGGACCGCGAGCTGGTTGAAGCCTCCGCCCAGGAACAGGCCGCGACCGTCCGTGGCGATCAGGCCGAGGGCGAGCGTGCCCCACAGGCCGGAGACCAGGTGGACGCCGACGACGTCGAGCGAGTCGTCGTACCCGAGCTTGTACTTGAGCCCCACGGCGAGCGCCGACAGGGCACCGGCGACCACACCAAGGAAGATCGCGCCGATCGGGGTCACGTCACCGGCGGCCGGCGTGATCGCGACGAGACCGGCGACGATGCCCGAGGCGGCACCGAGGGACGTCGCGTGGCCGTCGCGGAGCTTCTCGGTGATGAGCCAGCCGATGATCGCGGCCGCGGTGGCGACGGTCGTGTTGACCCACGCGAGACCGGCCGCCTCGTCGGCGCCGTACGCCGACCCGCCGTTGAACCCGAACCAGCCGAACCACAGCAGCGCGGCGCCCAGCATGACGAACGGGAGGTTGTGGGGGCGCATCGGCTCGGTGCCGAAGCCCTTGCGCCTGCCGACGACGAGCGCGAGCACGAGCGCGGCGACACCGGCGTTGATGTGCACGACCGTGCCGCCGGCGAAGTCGATCGGCGACGCGATGGACGCGAACGGGCCGTCGTCCGACAGCAGGCCGCCGCCCCAGACCATGTGCGCGAGGGGGAAGTACGAGAACGTCACCCACAGGCCGGAGAAGATCAGCCAGGTGCCGAACTTGATGCGCTCGGCCAGCGCACCGGACACGAGCGCGACCGTGATGATCGCGAACGTGGCCTGGAAGCCGACGTCGACGATCGTCGGCATGTACGCGCCGGTCTCCTCGTTCAGGACGGCGATCGGGTCGAACGACCCGCCCAGCCCGAACTGGTCGAACGGGTTGCCGAACAGCCCACCGACCGACGCGCCGTACGACATCGACCAGCCCCAGAGCACGTAGATGACGCCGACGACGGCCATCGCGCCGAACGACATCATCATCATGTTCAGCACGGACTTGCCGCGCACCATGCCGCCGTAGAAGAACGCGAGTCCGGGCGTCATGAGGAGCACCAGGGATGCTGAGGTCAGCATCCATGCTGTGACTCCGGTATCCAACATACGAATCCGTCTCCCCTCGCCAGCCGGGCGGCCGGTCGGGGACAACTGTGGGACCGACCCGTTTCGGCCGACGAGCGGTGCTGTTACGCGCAGGTGACAGCCGACCCCGCCGCGTAAACGTTGGGTTTCGTGCTGGGCGGACGTCCAGCGCGCGGGACGGTTCGTCCCGGTCCGTGGGTGACGCTCCCCGGGGACCGCGCGACGCGGCCCCCGGGGGGTCACGCCTGCAGCAGACCGTCGACGAACGCCTCGGGGTCGAACGGCGCCAGGTCGTCCGGTCCCTCTCCCAGGCCGACGAGCTTGACCGGGACCCCGAGCTCACGCTGCACCGCCACGACGATGCCGCCCTTGGCCGTGCCGTCGAGCTTGGTGAGCACGATGCCCGTGACACCCGCGACCTCCCGGAAGACGCGCGCCTGGTTGAGCCCGTTCTGGCCCGTGGTCGCGTCGAGCACGAGCAGCACCTCCGCCAGCGGCGCCGTGCGGGTGATGACGCGCGTGATCTTGCCGAGCTCGTCCATCAGGCCCGCCTTGTTCTGCAGCCGGCCCGCGGTGTCGACGAGGACGACGTCGGCACCGTCCTCGACGCCGGTGCGGACCGCGTCGAACGCGACCGCAGCCGGGTCGGCGCCGTCCCGGTCCGCCCGCACGGTCGGGACGCCGACGCGCGAGCCCCACGTCTGCAGCTGGTCGGCAGCCGCGGCGCGGAACGTGTCCGCCGCTCCCAGCACGACGCTGCTGCCGTCGGCGACGAGCACGCGCGCGAGCTTGCCCACGGTCGTCGTCTTGCCCGTGCCGTTGACGCCCACCACGAGGACGACGGCCGGCACACGCCGCCCGTCGTCGCCCGTGCCCGGCGCGGTGCGCAGCGAACGGTCGAGGGACGGGTCGACCAGGGCGAGCAGCTGCTCGCGCAGCACGGCGCGGGCCTGGTCGCCGTCGCGCAGGCCCTCGACGCGCACGCGCGTGCGCAGGGCCTCGATGAGCTCGTCGGTGGGGCCGGCGCCGACGTCGGCGAGCAGCAGGGTCTCCTCGAGCTCGTCCCAGTCGTCCTCCGTGAGGTTGTCGCGCGACAGCACGCCCAGCAGCCGCGTGCCCAGCGGCGACCCCGACCGCGCGAGCCGTTCGCGCAGCCGGTGCAGCCGACCGGCCGTGGGTGCGGGCACCTCGCGGGGCGGGGCCGCCAGGTCCTCGGGTGCCGGGCCCTCGGGTGCCAGGTCCTCCGGGACCGCGACGGTGTCCGGCACCTCGGCCGGCGGCCGGACCTCGACGTCCGGTGCGGGGGCTGGCGGCTGCTGACCGGCGGGCGGGGCCGTGGGAGGCGTGCGACGGCGGCGCACGCTCACCGCGGCAGCGGCACCCGCGACGAGCACGGGCACACCGATCAGGTAGGGCAGGAGGTCGTTGAGGTCCACGCGGACAGTCTGTCTGGCGCCGGCGCCCCGGGGCGACCCGGGACGTCAGCCCGACGTCAGCGGGTCACGGCGCGGTGCGCCTCGTCCGCGTCACGACGTGGCCGCAGCACGTGCGAGGCCCGCTCGCGCGCGCTGCGCAGGTCGTCGGCGAGCTCGTCGGGGTGGAGGTAGCCGTCCCCCTCCGACGCGGTCGCGCGCAGGAAGTCGGCGAGCGACAGGTCGACCGGCCGCTCGGCCGCCGCGCGGGCGGCCTCGGCCTGCTCGGCGTCGGGGTGCCGACGGCCGCGCACGCCACGGCGGAACGCGGACCAGGGGCTCTCCGCCTCGGCGCCCGCCGACACGACGACGAGCACCGCCGCAGCGGCGAGCAGTGCAACGAGGATCCAGATCACGACGGCCACGTGACCAGTCTCGGACCCCGGCGCCGAGCCGGCGCGCCGGGCCGCTCCCCCACGACCGAACCCGCGCACAACCTTCACACCGCGTCACCCGGTCGCGTCGGACGGGCACGTCGGACGGCAAGGAGCGGGTGGCGACCGGCGCGCGCTGCGCCGAGCGGATCGCTCAGGCGGGCACGTCCTCGCTCATGCGCTGGCTGATCACGGTCGTCACGCCGTCACCGCGCATCGTCACGCCGTACAGCGCGTCGGCGATCTCCATCGTGCGCTTCTGGTGCGTGACGACGATGAGCTGCGAGTCGTCCTGCAGCTCGCGGAAGATCTCGAGCAGCCGGCCCAGGTTCGCGTCGTCGAGCGCGGCCTCGACCTCGTCCATGACGTAGAACGGGCTGGGCCGGGCCTTGAAGATCGCGACCAGCAGCGCGACGGCCGTGAGCGAGCGCTCGCCGCCCGACAGCAGGGACAGCCGCTTGACCTTCTTGCCGGCCGGACGTGCCTCGACCTCGATCCCCGTCGTCAGCATGTCGTCGGGGTCGGTGAGCACGAGCCGCCCCTCACCGCCGGGGAACAGCCGCGGGAACACGACGTCGAACGCCGCGGCCGTGTCCCGGTAGGCGTCGGTGAAGACCTGCTCGACGCGCTGGTCGATGTCCTTGACGATCTCGAGCAGGTCCGCGCGCGACTTCTTGAGGTCGGCGAGCTGCTCGACGAGGAACTGGTGCCGCTCCTCGAGCGCCGCGAACTCCTCGAGCGCGAGCGGGTTGACCCTGCCGAGCAGCGCGAGAGCGCGCTCGGCGGCGCGCAGCCGCTTCTCCTGCTCGGCGCGCACGTACGGCACGGCCGTGGGCGCACCCTCCTGCTGCTCCGTGCCGGGTGGCAGCACGACGGGCACGTCGCGGTGCGGGCCGAACTCGTCGAGCAGCACGTCGGGGTCGAGGCCGAGCTCCTCGACGGCCCGCGTCTCGAGCTGCTCGATGCGCAGCCGCTGCTCGGCACGCGCGACCTCGTCCTTGTGCGCGACGTCGGTCAGCTCGGCGAGGTCGCGCGCGAGCGCGTCGACACGCGTGCGGACGCCCGCCAGCGCGACGTCGCGCTCGGACCGTGCCGCCTCGGCCGCGTCGCGCTCGTCGGACGCCCTGCGCAGCGCACGGTCGAGCAGCGCGCCGGTGTGCGCGGCCCCCGTGTGCACCGCGCGGGCCACGGCCGCCTGCCGCGCACGCTCCTGCGCGCGTCGCGCGGCCTTCTCGCGCGCGGCGCGCTCGGCGGCGGCCGCGCGCTCGAGCGACTCGGCGCGCCCGGCGAGCGCGCGCGCACGCTCCTCACCGGTGCGCAGCGTCAGCCGCGCCTCCGTCTCCCGGCCGCGGGCCGCGGTGGCACCGGCCGCCGCGGCGTCGCGACGCGCCGTCGCCTCGTCGATCGCCGCCTCGGTGTCCTGCGGTGCGTCCTGCGCCGCGGCGAGCCGCGCGGTGAGCTCGGCGAGCATCGCGTGGTCCTCGGCGAGGGTCGTCCCGGCCGCGTCGAGCGAGCGCTCGACGCGCTCCGCCTCGGCACGCGCGGCGCGGGACGCCGATCCCAGGTGGCCGAGCTGCTCGGCGACGGCCGCGAGCGCGGCGTCCGACTCGTTGAGCCGGTCGAGGGTCGCGTCGACCGCCGCCTGCGCCGCGGCGCGTGCCTCGCGGGCCGCTGCCAGCTCGAACCGCAGCCGCTCGGCCGCCGCGGTCGCCGCGGCGGCGGCGGCGCGTGCGGTGTCGAGCGCACCCTGCAGGTGCAGCGCGCTCGGTGCGGACGACGACCCGCCCGACGCGCGCACGCGGGACAGCACGTCGCCCGTGCGCGTCGCGACGACGAGGCCCGGGTGCGCCGCGACCAGGGGGCGCGCCGCCGCGAGGTCGTCCACGACGACGACGTCGGCCAGCAGCGCGCGCACGGCGTCCCGGACCGTGGGCGGCGCCTGCACGAGGTCCACGGCCCGGTCCACGCCCGGGGGCAGGTCGACGGCGCTCGCCACGCCCTGACCTGCGACGAGCAGCGTCGCGCGGCCGGCGTCCTCGGTGCGCAGGTGACGGATCGCGTCGACGGCCGCGTCGACCGAGTCGACGGCCACCGCGTCGGCGACCGCGCCGAGGGCGGCGACGACCGCCTCCTCGTCGCGCGCGTCGACGCTCAGCAGCGCCGCGACGGACCCGATGACACCCGGCAGACCGTCCGCGGCCAGCAGCGCGCCCGCGCCGTCCTTGCGGTCCAGGGACATCTCGAGCGTCTCGGCGCGCGAGGACTGCTGGTCGCGTTCGCGCTCGGCCGCGCGCAGGTCCTCCTCGAGCGCGGCGACCTTCGCGGTCACGGCGTCGAGCGCCTCGGCGGCGGCCTCGTGCTCGGCGTCGAGCCCCTCCTCGCCCTCCTCGACGCCCGCGACCTGCGACTCGAGCGCGGCGAACTGCGTCGTCGCGTCGCGTGCGCGCTCCTCGGCGGCCGCCAGGCTCGCACGCAGGCGCCCGATCTCCGCCTCGGTCGCCTCGACACGGCTGCGGCGGGCGGCGACCTGCCCGGCGAGGCGTGCCACGCCCTCGCGCCGGTCGGCCGCACCGCGCTGCAGGTCCGCCAGCGCGCGCTCGGCGGCGGTGGCCGCGGTCTCGGCCTCCTGCCGCGCGGTCGCGGCGGCCTCGACGGCGGCGCGGGCGAGCTCGACCTCGGCCGTGAGCTCGGCCTCGGCGGTGCGGACGCGCTCCGCCTGGGCGTCGAGGTCGGCGGGGTCCTGGCCGCCGCTGCGCTCGCCCGTCGCGGCTCCGAGCAGCCGCGCACGGTCGGCGGCGAGCGACGCCGTGCCCCGCACGCGCTCGCGCAGCGACGACAGCCGGTACCAGACCTCGTTCGCGTCGCTCACGGCGGGCGCCGCCTCGGCGGCCTCGCGCTCGAGCGCCCCGAGCCGTCCGCGCGCCCCCGCGAGCTCGGCCTCGACCTGCTCGCGCCGCTCCCGCACCGCGGACTCGTCCGCGATCTCCTGCTCCAGGCGCGCCCGCAGCTGCGCGAGGTCGTCGGCGAGCAGCCGGGCCCGGGAGTCGCGCAGGTCGGACTGCACGACCGCGGCCTTGCGCGCGACCTCCGCCTGCCGCCCCAGCGGTCCGAGCTGGCGGCGGATCTCGGCGGTGAGGTCGCCCAGGCGCGTCAGGTTGCCCTGCATCGCGTCGAGCTTGCGCAGCGCCTTCTCCTTGCGCTTGCGGTGCTTGAGGACGCCCGCGGCCTCCTCGATGAAGCCGCGCCTCTCCTCGGGCGTCGCACGCAGCACCGCGTCGAGCTGACCCTGACCGACGATGACGTGCATCTCGCGACCCAGGCCGGAGTCGGACAGCAGGTCCTGGATGTCGAGCAGGCGGCAGCCGCGTCCGTTGATCGCGTACTCCGAGCCGCCGTTGCGGAACAGCGTGCGGGAGATCGTGACCTCGGAGTACTCGATCGGCAGCGCACCGTCGGAGTTGTCGATCGTCAGCGAGACCTCGGCGCGGCCGAGGGGCGGACGGCCGGACGTGCCGGCGAAGATGACGTCCTCCATCTTGCCGCCGCGCAACGACTTGGCGCCCTGCTCCCCCATGACCCACGCGAGCGCGTCCACGACGTTGGACTTGCCGGAGCCGTTGGGTCCGACGACGCACGTGATGCCCGGCTCGAAGTTCAGCGTCGTCGCCGAGGCGAACGACTTGAACCCGCGCAGGGTCAGGGTCTTGAGGTGCACGTAGGGCAGCCTAGGCAACGCGCGGCGCCGGGCTGCGCACGCTCGCACGCCCGGGCGTGTGCGACGCGGCCCCGCCGCGGGCGCGTCAGAGCGCGGGGAACCAGAGCGCGATCTCGCGCGCGGCCGACTCCTCGCCGTCCGAGCCGTGCACGATGTTCTCGATCAGCCTGGTGCCCCAGTCGCGCGCGAGGTCGCCACGGATCGTGCCGGGCGTCGCGACCGTCGGGTCGGTCGCGCCGGCGAGCGAGCGGAACCCCTCGATGACGCGGTGCCCCTCGACCACGGCGGCGAGCACGGGGCCCGAGCGCATGAAGGAGATCAGCGCGTCGACGAACGGCTTGCCCGCGTGCTCGGCGTAGTGCTCGGCCAGCAGGGCCTCGTCGGCGTGGCGCAGCTCGGCGGCGACGAGCGTGTAGCCCTTGGCCTCGATGCGTCGCAGCACCTCACCGACGTGGCCCCGGCGCACCCCGTCGGGCTTGACGAGGACGAGCGTGCGCTGCGGGGACGGTGCGTCAGTCATGGGCGTCACCTTATCGGTGGACGCCCGACGAGCGACGTGCCCGTCCGTCAGGCGGGTGCCGGTCCCTGCGGGTGCGCGGCGTCCCACTCGGCCCGTTCGCGGTCGATCCTGCCGCCCAGGCGCAGCGCGACGACCCAGAGCACGGCGAACACGCCGCCGACGACGAACATCATCGGCACGAGGACCCCGAACCCGAGGACGGCGACCTGCGCGAGCGTCCCGGCGAGGTAGCCGCCGGGACGCCCCACGTAGCCGGACAGCAGCAGCAGGATCGCGAACGTCACACCGCCGAGCGTCCACACGGTCGCCGGCGGTGCGACGCGCAGCCCGTACGCGACGAGCGTCGCGAAGCCCACGAGGAACGCCTCGAGCACCAGCGTCGCCTGTGTGAACTGCGGCTTCGCCGGACGCTTGGGACGCGTCGGGGCCGGCTGCTGCGTGCTCATCGCACCAGGCTAGCCGCGCGCCGGCGTGGTCACCGGCTCGTCGCCGTCGTGCGGTGCCGGCGCGGACAGCGTGTCGACGAGCACGGGCTCGCCGTCCGGCGCGTCGGCACCCGCGGGCACGGCGGCGACGGCCTCGCCGCGCGCGACCATCCCGGCGACGTCCGACAGCTTCACCTCGCGCAGGAACAGCGCGAGGACGAAGCCCGCGACCACGAGCGGCACCAGGTACCAGAACGCCGGCGCGAGCGCTCCGGCGAAGGCGTCGACGACGCCCGTGCGCAGCGGCTCGGGCAACTGCTGCACGATCGCGGGGGTCAGCCCCGACGTCGACGCGTCGACGGAGCCGGGCGGGACGTCGGCGAACACGTCGGCGAGCCGGTCGGTGAGCCGTGACGTGAAGATCGTCGAGAACATCGCGGTGCCGACGGCGGCGCCGATCTCGCGGAAGAAGTTGTTGGCGCTCGTCGCGGTCCCGATCTCGTGCGGGTCGACCGAGTTCTGCACCGCGAGCACGATCGTCTGCATCACCAGGCCCATGCCGGCGCCGAGGACGAAGATCATCGTGCCGAACAGCCACATCGAGATGTCGCCCGTCAGCCGCGTGAGCCAGACCAGGCCCGCGGTCGTGATCGCGAGGCCCACGACCGGGAACGCCTTGTAGCGGCCGGTGCGCGTGATCGCGATGCCCGAGCCGATCGCGGTGATCATGACGCCCGCCATCATCGGCAGCAGCAGGAAGCCGGACTCGGTGACGCCCGCACCGGTGGCCATCTGCAGGAACGTCGGCAGGAACGCCAGCGCGGAGAACATGCCCATGCCGAGGATGAGGCCGACGAGGGTCGCGATCGTGAAGGTGGGGTTGCGGAACAGGCGCATGGGCAGCAGCGGGTCGTCGGCGCGCAGCTCGACGAGCACGAACGCGACCGCCGCGACCAGCGTGCCGACGACGAGCGCCAGCAGGCCCGGGTCCGACCAGTCGTAGCCGCGGTTGCCGCTCCAGGACTCCCAGCTCGTCGCGAGCACGAGGCCCGAGGTGGCGACGACCACGAGGAACACGCCCGCGACGTCGATGCGACGCGTCGAGCGGTGCGACGGGAGCTTGAGCGTGACCCAGGCCGTGACGAACGCCGCGATGCCGATCGGGATGTTGATCCAGAAGCACCAGCGCCAGTCCGCGTGGTCGGTGAACAGCCCGCCGAGCAGCGGGCCGATGACCGCGGCGATGCCGAACAGCGCGCCCATCGGGCCCATGTACTTGCCGCGCTCACGGGCCGGCACGATGTCCGCGATGATCGCCTGCGACAGGATCATCAGACCGCCGCCGCCGAGGCCCTGCACACCGCGCCAGAGCACGAGCTCGCCGAACGACTGCGCGAACCCCGCGCCCGCCGACGCGATCGTGAACAGGCCGATCGCGACGAGGAACGGCCAGCGCCGCCCCCACACGTCGCCGAACTTGCCGTACAGCGGCATGACGATCGCGATCGCCAGGATGTACGCGGTGATGACCCAGCCCTGGTGGGCCACGCCGTCGAGCTCGCCGACGATCGTCGGCATCGCCGTCCCGACGATCGACTGGTCGAGCGAGGACAGGAACATCGACGCCATGAGCGCGCCGAAGATCAGCCACACCGTGCGCGGTGTGAGGACGACGAGCGGTGCGTCGTCGGCGCGCGGGGGCGCGGTGGTGCCGGTGCCGGCCATGGTGGTGCCTCGTCCTTCTGGTGGTGGGTGGTGGTCGGCGACGCTGCCGGCTGGGGTGGTACGGGGTGGGCGGTGGCGGTGGTCAGCCGACGAGCACGGCGCGCATCTCGGCGACGACGGCGCCCGCGTGCTCGCGCACGTCGCCGTGCCCGCCGGCGGCGTCCCAGCGCATGAGCGTGGCGTGGGCGCACACGACGAGCAGCGCGGTCACGGTGTCCGGCCGGTACGCCGGCGCGTCGCCGAGCCGCTCGCGCACGAGGCGCTCGACCTGCGTCTTCTGCTGGTCCATCCAGGCGATGTGGTGGGCCATGAGGCGCGGGTAGGTGGTCGCGAGCTCGAGCGTGCGGCGCATGCGCGCGCGCCCGAGCGGCGGTGCCGCGACGAGGACGACGACGAGCTCGACGAGGTCGTCGACCAGCACGCCCGTCGGGCCGCCGGCGACGAACGTGCGGGCCGCGTCCGCGTCGACGGCCCAGGGCAGGTGCCCGAGCACCGCGTCGTCCTTGGTGGCGAAGTAGTTGAAGAACGTGCGGGGCGAGACGCCGACCTCGGCGCAGATCATCTCGACCGTGACCGCGTCGAGCCCGTGCGCGGCGACGAGCCGGTGGCTCGCGTCGACCAGCGCGGTGCGGCGCGCGGTCTTCTTGCGCTCGCGCAGCCCCTCGGCCGGCACCGTCGACGGCGCGTCGGCGGGGGTGTCGGCGGACGGGAGCACCCGCAGATCTTGCACCCTCTGCAAACTTGCAGTCAACGCAATGATCGGCCCGCCGCGAGGTTCACCCGCTCAGACCTCGCCGAAGCCCGCCTCCACGTCCGCGACCAGCCGACCCACGGCCTCCGACGCCTGCGGTCCCTGCGCCGTGATCGTGAGCACGTCGCCCTTCACCGCCCCGAGCTTCATCAGGTCGAGCACGCTCGCGGCGTTCACGCCGTCGACCTGGACCTTCGCGTCGTACGGGGCGAGCATCCGGACGATGAGCGCGGCCGGGCGCGCGTGCAGCCCGAGCGGGTTGCGCAGGACCGCGGTCGCCCGCACCGAGCCGTCGTCCGCCGCGACCGGGCCGGTGGCGGCCTCGGGCGCGGGAGCCGGCGACGCGACGCCCGCCACGGCGCCGACCGCCGCCCGGGCCGACGCGGGGAGCACGGCGAACGTCGCACCGGCGGCCTGCGCCGAGGCGAGCACCGTCGCGAGGTCGGCCTTGCCGTGCGCCGTCACGGCGGCCGCGACGGCGCCCTCGACGAAGGGTGCGTCCGCGACGCGCACGCGCGCCGCGACGTCCGGGTCGGCCACCTCGAGCACCGACTCCGAGGTCAGCACCGCCGACCCGAGGTCCGCGACGACCACGGCCGACCGGCCGGCCGCCGTCGCGTCCTGCAGCGCCGCCTCGACGCGGTCGAAGCTCGTGCCCAGTCCGCCGTCGTCCGTGCCGCCCGCCGGGACGATCAGCACGCCCGGTGCCATCTGGCCGGCGACCTGCGCCGCCCCCTCCGCGAGCGCACGCGAGTGCGACACGAGCACCAGCGCCACAGGCGCCCACTGCTCCCCCACGCCGTCCTGCCTCCCCCGCGACGTCCTCGTCGCGCTCTCGTGCGCCGCACCGTCGTCGGCGCGGTCGTCGTACGTCAGTCCGCGTCCGCGGCGGCCTCGGCCGCCGCGATCAGGATCAGCTCGCTGGACCGTGCGCCCGGGTCGAGGTGCCCGGCCGACCGCTCGCCCAGGTAGCTCGCGCGGCCCTTCGTCGCGACGAGCGGCACGGTCGACATCGCCCCCTCGTGCGCGCCCCGGGCCGCGGCGGCGAACACCTGCGACGGCGGCGCACCGTGGTCGGCCGCCTCGACGGCGGCGGCGACGGCCGGCGTCCACGCGTCGACCATCGTCTTCTCGCCCACACCGGCCTTGCCGCGCGTGACGATGCCGTCGAGCGCGGCCTCCAGCAGCGCCACGACGCCGTCGGGGCCCAGCTCGGTGGCCGAGCCGGACTTCGACGCGCGCAGGTACGCGGTCCCGTACAGCGGCCCGGCGGCCCCGCCGACCGTGGACATCAGGGTCGTCGCGACGAGCCGGAGCACCTCGCCGACCGTCGCGGGCGGCGCGTCGAGCCCGTCGAGCTTGGTCACGACCGCGCGGAAGCCACGGGTCAGGTTCTCCCCGTGGTCGCCGTCGCCGATCTGCCGGTCGAGCTCGACGAGCTCGTCCCGGTGCTCCGTGACCGTGGCCGCGCTGCGGCGCACCCAGTCGACGGCCCACGCCGCGTCCAACGTCATCCGCCCTGCCTCTCCGAGTCCCCGCGCGTGTCCGTCACCACCGCAGGGCGGTGGTGTGGACGGGCGCGTCCCACAGGGCGGTCAGCTCGTCGTCCAGGCGGAGGACAGTGACCGACGCGCCCTGCATCTCCAGCGATGTCACGTAGTTGCCGACGAGCGAGCGGGTCACCTCGACCCCGCGCTCGGAGAGCAACGCGCGTGCTCGACGATAGACGACGTACAGCTCGGACGCGGGTGTGCCCCCCATCCCGTTGACGAGCAGCAGCACGCGGTCGCCGGCCGCCAGCCCGAGGTCGTCGGCGACGGGCGTCAGCAGCTTCTCGGTCAGGGCGTCGGCGCTCTCGAGGCCGACGCGGTGACGGCCGGGCTCGCCGTGGATGCCGATGCCGATCTCGATCTCGTCGTCCGGCAGGTCGAAGCTCGGGCGGCCCACGTGCGGCACGGTGCACGCCGTGAGCGCCAGGCCCATCGTGCGGACGTCGGCGACCACCCGCTGCGCGACCGCCACGACGGCGTCCAGGTCGTCGCCGCGCTCGGCCGCGGCCCCGGCGATCTTCTCCACCGCGACCGTGCCCGCCACACCGCGCCGGCCCGCGGTGTACAGCGAGTCCTCGACCGCGACGTCGTCGTTGACGACGACCTGCCGCACCGCGATGCCGTCGGCGTCGGCGAGCTCGGCCGCGGTCTCGAAGTTCAGCACGTCGCCGGTGTAGTTCTTCACGATCGCCAGGACGCCCGCACCGCCGTCGGCCGCGGCGATCGCCGGCGCGATCTGGTCCGGGGTCGGCGACGTGAACACGGCGCCCGGCACGGCCGCGTCGAGCATGCCGACGCCGACGAAGCCGGCGTGCAGCGGCTCGTGCCCGCTGCCCCCGCCGGACACGAGCCCGACCTTGCCCGGGACGACACCGCCCGCGCGGGTCACGAACACCGGGTCGGTGTGCACCGCCACGACGTCGGCGTGCGCGAGGCCGAAGCCCTCGACCGACTCGGTGACGACGTCCTGCGGGTCGTTGATGAGCTTCTTCACGCTCGGCTCCCTCGTCGTGAACGAAAGGTGGCACGTCCACCTCACCCCGGCCCCGGACGGCCGTCAAGGCGAGCCGCTGCACGTGCGTGCAGCGGGCGCCGGCCCGCGTGGTCGTGCGCGGCGACCCGTCAGGGCCGCCCGAGGAGCACGCGCGCCTCCGCGACGAGCAGGATCGACCCCGTCACGAGCACCCCCGCACCGCGCTCCGCCTCGCCCTCGGCGCGCTGCACCGCGACGTCGATCGCGTCGGGCAGGCGCGCGGCGACGTGCACGCGGTCCTCGCCGAACACGTCGACGGCGATCTGCGCGAGGTCGTCGGCGTCGAACGAGCGCGGCGTGGACGCCTGCGTGACGACGACCTCCGCGAGCAGGGGCTCGAGCGCGGCGAGGATGCCCTCGGGGTCCTTGTCCGCCATGACGCCGACGACGCCCACGAGGCGCGTGAAGTCGAACGCCTCCGCCACCGCGTCGGCCAGCGCCTCGGCACCCGCCGGGTTGTGCGCGCCGTCGACGAGCACGGTCGGGCTCGACCGCACGACCTCGAGCCGTCCGGGTGACGTGACGTCCGCGAACGCGGCCTCCACGACCGAGCCGTCGAGCGCGCCACCACCCGTCAGGAGCGCCTCGGTCGCGACCAGCGCGAGGAGCGCGTTGTGCGCCTGGTGCTCGCCGTACAGGGGCAGGAAGACGTCGGTGTACACACCGCCGAGGCCGCGCAGCGCGACGAGCTGCCCACCCACGGCGACCTGCCGCTCGACGACCGCGATGTCGACGTCCTCGCGCACGACCCGCGCACCGCGCTCGGCGGCCGCCGCGAGCACGACGCCCTCGACGTCGTCGGTCTGGTGCGCGAGCACGAGCGTCGCACCGTCCTTGACGATGCCCGACTTCTCGGACGCGATCTCGACGAGCGTGTCACCCAGGTAGCGCTCGTGGTCCATCGCGATCGGTGCGATGACGGCGACCTCGGCGTCGACGAGGTTCGTCGCGTCCCAGCGTCCGCCGAGGCCGACCTCGACGACCGCGACCTCGACCGGCGCGTCGGCGAACGCCGCGTAGGCCATCACCGTGAACACCTCGAAGAACGACAGCCGCTGGCCGCCGCGCCCCAGGTGCTGCTGGTCGACCAGGTGCACGTAGGGCGCGACGTCCTGCCACACCTCGACGAAGCGCTCGTCGCTGAGCGGCTCGCCGTCGATGCTGATGCGCTCGGTGACGCGCGTCAGGTGCGGGCTCGTGAACCGGCCCGTGCGCAGACCGTGCTCGCGCAGCAGCCGCTCGACGATCCGCGCGGTCGACGTCTTGCCGTTCGTGCCGGTCAGGTGGACGGTGCGGAACGCGCGCTGCGGGTCCCCCAGCAGCTCCAGCACGTCGCGCACGCGGTCCAGCGTCGGGTCGATGTCGTGCTCGGGCGCACGCTCGAGGATCGCACGGTAGACCTCGTCGGCGGCCTCCCGCGCGGCCCTGGCCGCCTCGTCCCTCAGGTGGTCGGCGCCACCGCGCTCGGCGCTCACGCGTCGACCCGGACGACGCAGACCGCGACCTCTGGCGCGTCGCCGGGCCGCACGTGCACGGTGCGGGCGAGCGTCTCGGCCGCGACGAACTCCCGGTGCGCCTCGACGTCGGCGACGTGGCCGGCCGGGACCGTGAGCGTGAGCTCGACCCGGTCGGCGACGTGCAGGCCCGCCGCCTTGCGCGCGTCCTGCACCGCCCGCACGACGTCGCGCGCGTAGCCCTCGGCGAGCAGCGCGTCGTCGAGCGCGAGGTCCAGCACGACGACCGCTCCGCCGGGCAGCACCGCCGCCGCGACGTCGCCGTCCGCACCGTCCCCGACGACCGTCGTCAGCTCGTACTCGGTGGGCTCGAGCGCGACGTCGCCGTCGTCGGTCGCGACGACGACCATGTCGCCGTCGACGCGCCACGCGCCGGCGCGGGCACCCTTGATGACGTGCTGCACGGCGCGCCCGAGCCGCGGACCCGCGGCGCGCGCGTTGACCGCGAGCCGCTGCGTGATGCCGAACCGCTCGGTCGTCGCGGCGTCCGCCGCGACCAGGTCGACGTGCTTGACGTTGAGCTCGGCGGCCAGCAGGTCGACGTACGCCGCCAGCGCGGCGGGGTCGTCCACGGCGACCGTCAGGCGCCGCAGCGGCTGCCGCACACGCACCTGGTGCGCCTTGCGCAGACCGAGGGAGGCCGAGACCACGGACCGGACCTCGTCCATGGCCGCGACCAGGGCGTCGTCGCGCACGAGCGCGTCGTCGGCGCCCGGCCAGTCGGTGAGGTGCACGCTGCGCCCACCGGTCAGGCCGCGCCACACCTCCTCGGTGACGAGCGGTGCGAGCGGCGCCATGACGCGCGTCAGCTGCTCGAGCGCGGTCCACAGCGTGTCGAACGCGTCGACGTCCTCCGACCAGAACCGGTCGCGCTGCGTGCGCACGTACCAGTTGGTCAGCAGGTCGAGGTGCTCGCGCACGGCCTCGCACGCCGCCGGGATGTCGTACGCGTCGAGCTGCGCCGTCGTCGTCGCCGTGAGGTCGGCCGTGCGCGCGAGCACGTACCGGTCCATGGGCGCGAGGCCTGCCGCACGCTCGGCCGTGACGCGCTGCGCGGTGTACCCGCGGCCCTCGTCCGCCGCGCCCGCGTAGAGCGTGAAGAAGTAGTACGTGCTCCACAGCGGCAGGAGGACCTGGCGCACGCCGTCGCGGATGCCGTCCTCGTGCACGACGAGGTTGCCGCCGCGCAGGATGGTCGAGGACATGAGCGACCAGCGCACGGCGTCGGAGCCGTACTTGTCCCACATGAGCACGGGGTCGGGGAAGTTGCGCAGCGACTTGCTGGCCTTGCGGCCGTCGTCGCCCAGCACGATGCCGTGGCACATGACGTTGCGGAACGCGGCACGGTCGAAGATCGCAGTGGCCAGCACGTGCAGCGTGTAGAACCAGCCGCGGGTCTGGCCGATGTACTCGACGATGAAGTCGCCCGGGTAGTGGTGCTCGAACCACTCGCGGTTCTCGAAGGGGTAGTGCACCTGCGCGAACGGCATCGACCCCGAGTCGAACCAGACGTCGAGCACGTCGGGGATGCGACGCATCCGCGACCGGCCCGTCGGGTCGTCGGGGTTGGGGCGCGTGAGGTCGTCGACGAACGGCCGGTGCAGGTCCGGCTCCCCCGCCTCGTTGGTGGGCACGCGGCCGAAGTCGGCCTCGAGCTCGGCGAACGAGCCGTACACGTCGACGCGCGGGTACGCCGGGTCGTCGCTCACCCACACCGGGATGGGTGTGCCCCAGTACCGGTTGCGGCTGATCGACCAGTCGCGCGCGTTCTCGAGCCACTTGCCGAACTGGCCGTCACGGATGTGCCCGGGGATCCACTCGATGCCCTGGTTGAGCTCGACCATGCGGTCCTTGAACTGCGTGACCCGAACGAACCACGAGGACACGGCCTTGTAGATCAGCGGGTTGCGGCAGCGCCAGCAGTGCGGGTAGGAGTGCTCGTAGGTCTCGTGCCGCACGACGAGGCCGCGCTCCTTGAGCTCGCGGATGAGACCGGCGTTCGCGTCGAACACCTGCTGCCCCGCGTACTCGGGCACCTCCGTGGTGAACCGGCCCTTGGAGTCGACGGGCACCACGGTCGCGATGCCGGCGGCGGCGCACACCGCGGCGTCGTCCTCGCCGAAGGCGGGGGCGAGGTGCACCAGGCCCGTGCCGTCCTCGGTCGTGACGAAGTCCGCACCGAGGACCTGGTGGGCGTTCTCGCGCCCGGCGAAGTAGCCGAACGGGGGCGTGTACCGCAGGCCGACGAGGTCGTCACCGGTCAGCGTCGTGACGACCTCGGGCTCCCCCAGCTCGCGCGCGTACGCCGCGAGCCGGGACGCGGCGAGCACGAGCGTGCGCCCCGCGAACGCACCCTCGGTGGGGCGCACCGCGACGTACTCGATGTCCGGGCCGACCGCGACGGCGAGGTTGGACGGCAGGGTCCACGGCGTCGTCGTCCAGATGAGCAGGGAGGCGTCGGCGAGCGTCCCCGGGGCGTCGACGAGCGGCAGCACGACCGTGAGCGCCGGGTCCTGCCGCGACGCGTACACGTCGTCGTCCATGCGCAGCTCGTGGTTCGACAGCGGCGTCTCGTCGCGCCAGCAGTACGGCAGGACGCGGTAGCCCTCGTACGCCAGCCCCTTGTCGTAGAGCTGCTTGAACGCCCAGATCACCGACTCCATGAACGAGGGGTCGAGCGTCTTGTAGTCGTTCTCGAAGTCGACCCAGCGCGCCTGGCGGTCGACGTACTCGTGCCACTCCTTGGTGTACGTCAGCACCGAGCGACGGCAGGCGTCGTTGAACGCCGCGATGCCCATCTCCTCGATCTGCGACTTGTCGGTCAGGCCCAGGACCCGCTCCGCCTCCAGCTCGGCGGGCAGCCCGTGCGTGTCCCAGCCGAAGCGGCGCTCGACGTGCCGGCCCCGCATCGTCTGGTAGCGCGGGACGACGTCCTTGGCGTACCCGGTGAGCAGGTGGCCGTAGTGCGGCAGGCCGTTGGCGAACGGCGGGCCGTCGTAGAACACGTACTCGTTCTCGCCGTTCTCGCCCGTGGGACGCAGGGCGACGGACGCACGGAACGTGTCGTCCGCCTCCCAGTACCGCAGCACGTCCCGCTCGAGGTCGGGCAGGTCCGGGCTCGGCGGGACGGTCGCGGGGGTGCCGTCGGACTGGCGGTGCAGCGGGTACGCCACGGTGGGTGCTCCTGGTCTCACGCACCCGGTGGGTGCGGCACGGCCACGAGGACGACGACGCCCGGACCACCCGGGCACCACCGCGGTACCACCTCGCTTGCCGGGGACGGGCCCCGACCACTCGCCTGCGGCTGTGACGGGCCTGCCCCGTCCGGTTCTACTGAGGACGCCGCGCCTGGCGACGCGTGTCCCGTTCTTCCGGAGGCTCACCGGTGATGGCCGGGTCGACGCCTGTGGTCCGAGCATACCGAGGCGGTGACGCGGCGCTCACCGGAAATCGTCCGCGTCCAGCCTCCGGGACGACACGCGCCGGGGGTTCCGCCGCACGTGGATACCCGACGATGATGGTCGCTCTTTCGACCCGACCGAACCCCAGGGGGCCCGTCACATGACCGACGTCGACACCGATGCCGTCCGCCACGCGCTGACCCAGCCGCTGAAGTTCGCGTACTGGGTGCCGAACGTCTCGGGCGGGCTCGTGGTGAGCACGGTCGAGCAGCGCACCGACTGGTCGTACGACTACAACGTGCGCCTCGCCCAGACGGCCGAGCGCGTCGGCTTCGAGTACGCGCTCAGCCAGGTCCGCTACCTGTCGAGCTACGGCGCCGCGCAGCAGCACGAGTCGACGTCCACGACCCTCGCGCTCCTGCTCGCGACCGAGCGCCTCAAGGTCATCGCGGCGATCCACCCGGGGCTGTGGGAGCCTGCCGTGCTCGCGAAGTTCGTGCTCACCGCCGACCAGTTCTCGCACGGGCGGGCGGCCGTCAACGTCGTGTCCGGCTGGTTCAAGGACGAGTACACCAGGCTCGGTCTGCCGTGGCTCGAGCACGACGAGCGGTACCGCCGCTCGGCCGAGTTCATCGAGGTGCTGCGCGGGCTGTGGACCCAGGAGGGCTTCACCTTCGCGGGCGACTTCTACCGCGTCAACGACTTCACGCTGCGTCCCGGCCCGTACCCGGTCGAGGGCCGTGCGCACCCCGAGATCTTCCAGGGCGGCAACTCCACGGCCGCCCGGTTCAACGGTGGCGCGCACGCCGACTGGTACTTCTCCAACGGCAAGGACCTCGACGGCTTCACCGAGCAGTACGACGAGGTCACGCGCACCGCCGCCGAGCACGGCCGGACCGTCCGCTTCGGGCTCAACGGCTTCGCGATCGTGCGGGACTCGCAGGCCGAGGCGCGCGAGCAGCTGCGGGAGATCGTCGCGCACGCCGACACCGAGGCCGTCGAGGGCTTCCGTCGCTCCGTGCAGCAGGCGGGCGCGTCGACCGCCGACCGCAAGGGCATGTGGGCCGACTCCACGTTCGAGGACCTCGTGCAGTACAACGACGGCTTCCGCACGCAGCTCATCGGCACGCCCGAGGAGGTCGCCGAGCGCATCGTCACGTACAAGAAGCGCGGCGTGAACCTCTTCCTGCTCGGGTTCCTGCACTTCCAGGAGGAGCTCGAGGCGTTCGGCACCACCGTGATCCCGCTCGTGCGGGAGATCGAGGCCGCCGAGCTCGAGCGCCTGGAGCGCACGGGGGCGTGACACGCCGCGCGTGACGACCCGTCCGGCGCCGGCACCGATTCGTCGCGGCCGGCGCCGGCGGGGCACGATCGCTCCATGACCCCCGCCCGGCCCGCGGCCCTGCTCGACCTGGACGGCACCCTCATGGACTCCGCGTCCGGCATCGTCGCGTCGGTGCGCGCGGCCTACGCGCACGTGGGACTGCCGGCGCCGACCGAGGCTGTCATGCGGTCGTTCGCGGGCCCGCCGATCACGTGGTCGTTCACGACCCACGGCGTCGCCGCGGAGCACCTGGACGCGGCTGTCGCCGCCTACGGCACGCACTTCTCGGCGACGGGGGTGTGGGACACCCGCGTGTTCGACGGCGTCCCCGAGGCCCTGACCGCGCTGCGCGAGGCCGGCGTGCTGCTCGTCGTCGCGACGGCCAAGCCCGTCCGGTGGGCCGGGCCGATCTGCGCCGAGGTCGGGCTCACACCCCTGCTCGACCACCTGGTCGGCGCGCCCGACGACGAGTCGGAGTCCAAGGGCCAGATCATCGGGCGCGCGCTGACCTGGGTACGCGCCGCCACCGGGGACGACATGCCGCGGGCCGTCATGCTGGGCGACCGCGAGCACGACGTGCACGGCGCCGCCGAGCACGGGCTGCCGTGCCTCGGGGCGCTGTGGGGCTACGGCGGCGAGGACGAGCTGCGCGCCGCCGGTGCGGTGGACGTGCTCGCGTCGCCGGCCGACGTGCCGGCCGCGGTGCTCGCGCACGTGACGGGCTGACGCCCGCCGCCCGTGACGGGGGCCACAAGCCCCGGGAGCCGACCGCGGAGTCCTGGGAGGATGGCGGGGATGACCCCCGCACCCCTGGTCCTTCTCGACCTCGACGGCACCCTGACCGACTCCTACCCCGGCATCGCCGCGAGCGTGCGCGTCGCGTTCACCGAGCTCGGCCTGGCTGTCCCGGACGACGACGCGCTGCGCCTGTTCGTCGGTCCGCCGCTGGCCGAGTCGTTCCCGTCGTCCGGCGTGCCCGCGCACCGCGTGCCCGACGCGATCGCGGCCTACCGCGGCTACTTCCGCCGGACCGGGATGTGGGAGAACAGCGTGTACGCCGGCATCCCCGAGCAGCTCGGGGCGCTGCGCGACGCCGGCGTGCGGCTCGCCGTCGCGACGAGCAAGCCCGAGGTCTTCGCGGGGCCGATCTGCGAGCGCCTCGGTCTCGCACCGTTCCTCGACGGCGTGTTCGGCGCCCCGCTCGACCACGTCCCGTCGTCCAAGGCGACGGTGGTCGCGGCCGCGCTCGACGCGCTGCGGCCGGCCGGTGCGGTCCTCATGGTCGGTGACCGCGAGCACGACGTGCACGGCGCACGCACGCACGACGTCGACTGCCTGGGCGTGGCGTGGGGCTACGCGCAGCCGGGTGAGCTCGCCACGGCCGGCGCCGTCGACGTCGTGCCCGAGGTCGGGCGGCTCGCGTCCGCGGTGCTGTCGCGGCTCGGCCGGGCCGGCGTGCGTCTGCGAGGGCCACGGCCACCCGCGTGTGGGATCTTGTCCACGTGAGCACCGCCGGCCCCGATGCGCAGTCCCTGTTCCCGGGGAAGAAGTTCATCAGCACGGTCCTCGAGTCGCTCGAGACCAAGACGACGATGGCCGGTGTGCTCGGCCGGCGCTACCTCATGCGCGCGGCGATGGCCGGGATCCTCATCGGGCTGCTGTACGGCGCGCACTACGCGGTCATCGCGGCGTTCGACCAGGTCGTCGTCGGCGGCACGTCGCTGTACCCGCTGGGCCGCATCGCCGGCGCCCTCACGTTCGGCTGGGCCCTGGTGTTCATCTACTACTCGAGGTCCGAGCTCCTGACCTCGAACATGATGATCGTCTCGATCGGGGCCTACCACCGTCGCGTCACGTGGGGACGTGCGCTGCGGCTGCTCAGCCTGTGCTTCCTGGGGAACGCCGTCGGCGGCCTGCTGGTCGCCGTGTTCGTGCGGTTCTCGACGCTCGCCGACGGCGCGGTCCTCGAGCAGATGGTCGCCTCGGTGGACCACAAGCTCGCGTACGTGGCCTCGGGACCCGAGGGCTGGGCGGACCTGCTGGTGCGCGCGGTGCTGTGCAACTTCTGCATCAACCTCGCGATGCTGCTGGTCTACAACGGGCTCATCAAGGACGACGTCACCAAGTCGCTCGTGATGATCGTCGCCGTCTTCGTGTTCGCGTTCCTCGGGCTCGAGCACTCGGTGGCCAACACGGTGCTCTTCACGATGGTGGGCCTGCGCGAGGGCATCGACCTGGCGCTCGCCGCCGGCAACGTCGCGATCGCCCTGGTGGGCAACTTCGTCGGCGGCGGCCTGCTGATCGGCGTCTACTACGCCTACGCCAACGACGACACGCGCTGGCTCCGCGACCACCCGCCCACCTGACGCGGCCCGCTGAGGACGACTTGACCTTGACGTCGCGTCAGCTCCTACCGTGGAACAGGTCCACCCCGGAGCACCACGAGGAGGAGCGGTGGAGTCGTCGATCCAGGAGGTCGCCCGCTTGACCGGCACGACGAGCCGCACACTGCGTCACTACGACCAGATCGGGCTGCTCGTCCCCAGCCGCGTCGGCGACAACGGGTACCGCTGGTACGACGACGCCGCGCTCGTGCGCCTGCAGCGGATCCTGCTGCTGCGCGACCTCGGGATCGGCCTCGCCGAGATCGGCCGCGTGCTCGACCGCGAGACGGACGAGGTCACGGCGCTGCGCCGGCACCTCGACCGGCTCGCGAGCGAGCAGGCCCGACTCGCGCGGCAGGCCGCGTCGGTGCGCCGGACCATCGAGGCACGGCAGGAAGGGAGCACGGTCATGGCCGACGAGATGTTCGACGGGTTCGACCACACGCAGCACCGGCAGGAGGTCGAGGAGCGCTGGGGCGCCGACGCGTACGCGACGGGCGACCGGTGGTGGCGCGGCATGTCCGACGCCGAGCGCGGCGCGTGGCAGGAGCGCAGCACGGCGCTCGCGCGCGACTGGGCGACGAGCGCCGCCGCGGGCACCGACCCCGGCTCCGACGAGGCGCAGGCGCTGGCCCGTCGCCACGTCGAGTGGCTGGGCTCGGTCCCCGGCACGCCGGGGCACGGCGGGCACCCTGTCAAGGAGTACGTGCTGGGCCTGGCCGACATGTACGTCGCGGACCCGCGGTTCGCCCGCGGCTACGGCGACGACGAGCGCGGTGCGACGTTCGTCCGCGACGCCCTGCACGCCTACGCGGCGCGCCACCTCTGACCCACCTCTGGGCCCTCGGCCGTGTCACGTGCTGCGCAGCGAGTCCTGCCACTGCGCGTACAGCGTCGCGAACCGGCCGCCGCCGGCGACGAGCACCTCGGGGCTGCCGTCCTCGACGACGCGACCCGCGTCGACCACGAGCACGCGGTCCGCGTGCATCACGGTCGACAACCGGTGCGCGATGACGACCGCGGTGCGGCCCGTCAGGAGCGTGCGCAGACCGTCCTGCACGAGCTGCTCACCGGGGATGTCGAGCGAGCTGGTCGCCTCGTCGAGCACGAGGACCGCGGGGTCGGCGAGGAACGCGCGCGCGAACGACACGAGCTGGCGCTGCCCGGCGGACAGCCGCACCCCCCGCGTGTCGACGTCCGTGTCGTAGCCGTCCGGCAGCGCCGCGAGCAGGTCGTGCACGCCGACGGCGCGCGCAGCCCGCTCGATGTCCGCGCGGCTCGCGCCGGGGCGGCCCAGCGCGATGTTGGCCGCGACCGAGCCGGAGAACAGGTAGGCCTCCTGCGTGACCATGACCATCGCGGCGCGCAGGTCCCGCGGGTCGGCGTCGCGCAGGTCGACGCCGTCGAGCCGGACGGCCCCCTCGCGCGGGTCGTAGAACCGCGCCAGCAGCTTGGCGACCGTCGACTTGCCGGCGCCCGTCTCCCCCACCAGCGCGACCGTCTGGCCCGGTGGCAGGTGCAGGTCGAGGCGCGGCAGCACGGCCGGCCCGTCGCCGTAGCCGAACTCGACGCCGTCGAACCGGACGTCGCCCCGCGGCTCGCGCAGCCGAACCGGGTGCGCGGGGTCGGGCACGGTGGGCTCCTGGGCGAGCAGGCCCGACAGCTTCTCGAGCGCCGCCGTCGCGGACTGGAACGAGTTGTAGAACATCCCGATCTGCGCGAGCGGTGCGAAGAACCGGCGCGCGTACAGCACGGCGGCGACCAGCACGCCGACGTCGAGCGCACCGTCGAGCACGCGCAGCCCGCCGACCAGCAGCACGGCGGCGACCGTGACGTTGCCGATGAGCACCAGCCCCGTGTCGAAGACGCCGTTGACGCGGATCGCCTCGGCGTTCGCCGCGCGGTACTCCTCGGCCTCGTCGTCGTACACCGCCGCGACCTGCCGCTCGCGGCGGAACGCCTGGACCGCCCGGATGCCGGTCATCGTCTCGACGAACCGCACGATGACGCGCGCCACGGCGGTGCGGGACCGCCGGTACTGCGCCTGCGAACGGACCTGGAACCAGCGCGTGAGCACGATGCCGGGCACGACGGCGACGAGCAGCACCAGGCCGCTGCGCCAGTCGAGCAGCGCGAGGCCGACGGCGGTGAAGACCATCGCCAGGCCGCTCGCGGCGAGCGTCGTGACGCCGCCGTCGAGCAGCTCACGCAGGGCCTCGAGGTCGGAGGTCTGCCGCGAGATGATCCGGCCCGACGTGTAGCGCTCGTGGAACTCCAGGCTGAGGCGCTGCGTGTGGCGGAAGACCCGGCCGCGCAGGTCGAGCAGCACGGCCTGGCTCACGGTGGCGGCCAGGCGCACGGTCGCCGCGGTGAAGACGCCCGCGACGAGCGCGGTCAGCGCGTAGCCGCCGGCGACCAGCAGCAGCGGCCCGGTGTCACCCGTGCGCAGCGCCGGGATGCCGCGGTCGATGCCGACGGCGACCAGCGCGGGTCCCGCCACGAGCGCGAGCTGCGCGACCACGACGACGAGGGCCGTGAGCGACGCCCGCCGCGCGACGGGTCGCAGCAGCGAGCCCAGCAGGCCGAGCGACCGGCGGCGGACCTCGCCCGGACCGGCGTCGTCGTGCTCGTCGGGCGCCGGTCCGGCAGGGCGCCCCGGTGCGGTCGTGGCGGTCATCGGCGGATCCCCTCGGGGGTGTCGCTCGGGGCGGTGGGCACCGGTCCGTCGTCGTCCCGGTCGTCGTCCTCCTCGGCCGTCAGCACGTAGCGGTAGTGCGGGTGCGTCGCGAGCAGGTCGGCGTGCCGGCCCACCCCGGTGACGCGCCCGTCCTCGAGCACCGCGACGCGGTCCGCGAGCGCGACCGTCGACGTGCGGTGCGCGACGACCAGCGTCGTGGTGTCCGCGAGCACACGGCGCAGCCCGTCGGTGACCTCGGCCTCCGTGGTGACGTCGAGCGCCGAGAGCGGGTCGTCGAGCACGAGCACCCGCGGCCGCCCGGCGATGGCGCGCGCGAGCGCGACGCGCTGCCGCTGCCCGCCGGACAGGCTCATCCCCTCCTCGCCGATGACCGTGTCGACGCCGTCCGGGAGCCGGTCCACGAACCCCGCGCGCGCGACGTCGAGCGCGACGCGCACGGCCTCGTCCGCCTCGTCCTCGCTCATCGTCGCGATCCGCTCGGCGGGCACGCCCATGAGGACGTTGTCGCGCACCGACGCCGAGAAGAGGATGGGGTCCTCGAACGCGCCCGCGACCGCCCCGCGCAGGTCGTGCCGCGCCACGTCGCGCACGTCGACGCCGTCGACCAGCACGGCCCCGCCCGTGACGTCGTAGAGCCGCGGCACGAGCTGCAGGAGCGTGGTCTTGCCGCTGCCCGTGAGGCCGACCAGCGCCATCGTCTCGCCCGGCTCCAGGACGAGGTCGACCCCGCGCAGCACCTCGCGGGCGCCGGCGCCGTGCGCGAACCGCACGTCGCGCAGCTCGACGCGCGTGCCGCCCGGGGGTACCGGCGGCAGCGGGAGCGGCGTCGCGGGGTCGGCGAGCGCGGGTGCGGTGTCCATGACCTCGAGGAAGCGGTCGGTCCCGGCGCGCGCGTCGAGCGTCATCGCGAGCAGCTGGCCCAGGCTCTCGACGGGGCGGGTCATGACGGCCGCGGTCGCGAAGAACGCGACGAGGGCGCCGACGCTGGCACGGTCGGTCGCGGCGAGCCACACGCCCAGGCCGAGCGACACCGCGAGCGTCGTCTCGGGGATCCACGCGAGCGCGAACGACATGCGCGCCTGCGCGCGGGCCTTGTCGAGCTCGGTGCCGCGCAGCTCGTCGGCCTGCCGCACGAAGTCCTCGAGCGCGTCGTCGCCTCGCCCGAACGCCTTGAGCACGCGGATGCCGTGCACCGACTCCTCGACGCTCGTCGCGAGGTCGCCGGCCTGGTCGCGCGCGCGGCGTGCGACGACCTTGTAGTCCTGCCGGAAGCGGAAGCCGAGCCAGACGACCGGGACGGCACCCAGCAGGTACACGACGCCGAGCAGCGGGCTGGTCACCACCATGAGGACCGTCCCGACGAGCACCGTGGTCGAGGCCACGACGAGCTGCACGAGCCCGAACACCATCCACCGGCGCACGGTGTGCAGGTCGCCCATCGACCGCTGCAGGAGCTGCCCGCCGGACCAGCGGTCGTGGAACGCGACGGGAAGGTCGAGCAGGTGGCGGAAGAGGTCGGTGCGCATGGTCCGCTCGACGCCGGTGCCGGGTGTCGCGATGAGCGCGCGGCGGCACCACACGAGGACGGCCTCGAGGACGCCCAGGACGAGGACGAGCAGCGCGGCCTGCACGACCGCGGTGCGCGACCCGTCGGTCAGCAGCGGCCCGTTGACGACACCGCGCAGGACCTGCGGCACGGCGAGCGCGATGAGGCTCGCGACGAGGGTCGCGCTGCCGCCCAGGACGACGCGGGGCAGCGCCGGCCGGGCCCAGCGCACGAGGCGGAGGAGGGCACGCGTCGTCGAGGTGTCGGTGGGGGGCACCCACCCAGACTAGAACGCCATCCCGACGGATCGGGTCAGGATTGGCCCACCAGTTGCCTCAGACACCCGTCCGCGCGACCGTCGTGTTGTTCGCCTGCGCGCGCGGCCGCACGACCAGCAGGTCGACGTTCACGTGCGCCGGACGCGACAGGCTCCACGCGATCGTGTCCGCGACGTCCTCGGCGACGAGCGGCTGGTACCCCTCGTAGACCTTGGCCGCGCGCTCGGCGTCCCCGCCGAAGCGCACGAGCGAGAACTCCTCGGTCGCGACGGCCCCCGGCGCGACCTCGATCACGCGGACCGGCTCGCCGACGAGCTCCCAGCGCAGCGTCGTCGCGAGCATCCGCTCGGCGTGCTTGACGCCCGTGTACCCCGCACCACCCGGGTAGGCCCCGTGGCCCGCGGTGGACGTCACGACGAGCACGTCGCCCTGACCGCGCTCGCGCAGCAGCGGCAGCACGCCCTTCGTCACGCGCAGCGTGCCGAGCACGTTGAGCTCGTACATCGCGCGCCAGCCGTCGAGGTCCGCGTCCTCGACCGCGTCCTGGCCCAGCGCCCCGCCGGCGTTGTTGACGACGGCGTCGAGCCCGCCCGTCGCGCGCACGTGCGCGAGCAGCGCGGTCACGTCGTCGTCGCGCGTGACGTCGGCGGCGAACGTGTCCGCCCCCGTCTCCCGTGCGAGCGCGTCCAGCCGGTCGGCGCGGCGCGCCGTCGCGACGACGTCCCAGCCGTCGGCGCGCAGCCGACGGACCGTGGCGGCGCCGATGCCGGACGACGCGCCCGTGACCAGGGCGCGGCGGGGACGGTCGGTCGACGAGGACATGCGGGTCTCCTGGAGGTCGGGTGTCGGACGAGCATGGCACGCGAGCGCCGTGCCCGGGTCACGCGTACGCGGTGACCTCGGTGAGGGCGTCGTCGAGCAGCTCGAGGCCGAGCCCCGCCTCGTCGGACGTGACGACGCACGGCGGGACGACGTGCACACGGTGCTCGGCGACGAACGGCAGCAGACCGCGGGCCAGGCACGCGGCGCGCAGCGCACCCACGAGGGCGGCCGGCGCCGGGGCACGGGTGGCACGGTCCGCGACCAGCTCGACGGCCCAGAACACCCCCGTGCCGCGGACCTCGCCGACCAGGGGCTGGCGCTCGGCGAGCCCGGCGAGCCCCGGACCGAGCACGTCACGCCCGATCGCGGCGGCGTTCTCGACGACGCCCTCGTCCTCCATCGCCCCGATCGTCGCGACGACCGCCGCCATCGCCAGGGGGTGCCCGGAGTACGTGAGGCCCCCGGGGAACACGCGCTCGTCGAACGTCGCGGCGATCTCCGCGCTGATGAGCACACCCCCGGCAGGCACGTAGCCGGAGTTGACGCCCTTGGCGAAGGTCACGAGGTCGGGGACGACGTCGTGCTGGTCGAACGCGAACCAGGACCCCGTGCGCCCGAAGCCGGCCATGACCTCGTCGAGGACCAGCACGATGCCGTACCGGTCGGCGATCTCGCGCACACCGGCCAGGTACCCGGGGGGCGGCACGAGCACGCCCGCCGTCCCGGGGACGGTCTCGAGCAGGATCGCCGCGACCGACTCCGGACCCTCGCACCGCACGACGCTCTCCAGGTGCTGCAGCGCGCGCTCGCACTCCTGCGCCGGCGTCGCCGCCCAGAACTCCGACCGGTACAGGTAGGGCCCGAAGACGTGGACGTGGCCGCGCGCGTACTCGTTGGGCACGCGACGCCAGTCCCCCGTCGCGACGACGGCCGCGCCGGTGTTGCCGTGGTACGAGCGGTAGTGCGACACGACCTTGTCGCGGCCCGTGTGCAGCCGGGCCAGGCGGATCGCGTTCTCGTTGGCGTCGGCGCCCCCGTTGGTGAAGAAGACCTTGGTGAACCGGTCGGGCGCGTGCGCCAGGACCGCCTCGGCCGCGCGGCCGCGGGTCAGGTTGGCGGTGGCCGGCGCGACGGTCGTGAGCAGCGCGGCCTGCGCGCGGATCGCCTCGACGACCCGCGGGTGCTGGTGCCCGAGGTTCGTGTTGACGAGCTGGCTCGAGAAGTCGAGGAACCTGTGCCCGGCGTGGTCCCACACGGTCGACTCGCTGCCGCCCGCGACGACGAACGGCGCGACGTGCGCCTGCGCGGACCACGAGTGGAAGACGTGCGCGCGGTCCAGCGCGACGGCCTGCGCGTCGAGCGTGAGCCCGTCGACCTGCGGGGGTGCTGCCATCGTCCCTACCTCCCTGGGTGGTCGGGTGCGCCGCACGACGCACCCGGGGTGGGTCCCGGGACGGGCGCGCGCCCGCCCCGGGACCGTCGACCGACGGTCAGCTGCCGCCCTCCAGCAGCTCGACGTCGATCGGCTCGTACCCGGCGCCCGTCACGTCGACGCCCTCCTCCGCGAGCTCGGCCAGCGCCTGCTCGACGTACTCGTTGGTGTACGCGGTGGCCGGCGGCTCGGCCGTGATGATCGTCGCGCCGGTCTCGTTGTGGGTGCCCAGCGCGAGCCGGACGGTCCGGTCCCAGGCCGTGGCGTCGATGTACCCGATGCCGCCGGTCGACGGCCAGATGAGCTTGTTGACCTCGTTGGTCATCCACAGCTGGTGGGACGTGCCGAGCGTCGAGCCCGCCGCGGTGACGACGTCGGCGGCCTCCTGCGGGTTGTCCCGCGCGTACGCCCAGCCCTTGAGGGACGCCTTGAGGAACCTGACGGTGAGGTCCTGGTACTCCTCGTCGTCCGCGAGCCGTACCGCGTCCGCCCAGATGGCGTCCTGCAGCATCGCGACACCCTCGTCGTTCCAGTCGATCACGGTGAAGTCCTCGGGCGTGTACAGCTCGCCGGTGTCCGGGTCGACGGTCTCGAGCAGCTGCGCGTACTCGTTGTACGTCATGGCCTGCGCGGCGTCGATGTCGCCGCCGAGCAGCCCGAGCATGTCGAACGCCTGCGTGACGAGGTCGAAGTCCTCGACCCCCGCGGCGTTCAGCCCGGCGAAGAGCTCCCACTCGTTGCCGTAGCCCCACGACCCGATCGTCCTGCCCTCCAGGTCCGCGACCGACGAGATGCCGGAGTCGGCGAACGCGACCTGCAGCGTCGCGGACCGCTCGAACACCTGGGCGACGTTGGTGACCTGCGCGCCCTGCTCGATCGAGCCGAGCACCTTCGGCACCCACGCGATCGCGTAGTCGACCTCCCCGGCGGCCAGCGCGTCCTGCGGCACGACGTCGCCGCCCGACGGCAGGATCTCGACGTCCAGCCCCTCGTCGGCGTAGTACCCCTGCGCGACGGCCGCGTAGTACCCGGCGAACTGCGCCTGGGTGAGCCACTGCAGCTGCAGCCTGACCGGTGTCAGACCGTCCCCGGCGGCGGTCCCGCCGCCGGACGCCTCCGCCTCGTCCGTGCTCGAGCAGCCCGTGAGCAGCAGTCCCGCTGCTGCCACGGCCGCGACGGCCGCCCCCCAACGCGTCGTGGTCCTCATGTCATCTCCCCTCGGGTGGTGCGTGCCGCGCGGGCACGCGTGTGGGCACAGCGGGTCGGCCGTCCTGGCGGCGTCGGCAGGAGGACGCGGACGCCGGGCGTCATGCGCCCGCCCGGCGGGTGGCGAGGTGCTCGGCGGTCGCGGTGACGGCGTAGAACACGAGCCCGACGACGATGCCGCCGAGCACGTACGCCCACGCCTGCGCGTAGTCGGAGCCGGCGGCCGCGGTCGTGATGAACGACCCGATGCCCGAGCGCGGACCGCCGAAGTACTCGGCGACGATCGCGGAGATCACGGCGAGGGACGACGCCATCCGCAGACCGGTGAAGACGAACGGCACCGCGGTCGGGATCGTCGTCGTGCGTGCCGCCTGCACGGGCGTCGCGGCGAGCGCCCGCATGAGGTCGCGGTGCACGGGTCGCACCTGCCGCAGCCCTCGCAGCGTCGTGACGTACACCGGCACGAACACCGCGAGCGCCGCGACGATGACGCGCGCCTGCTCCGAGGCCGCGCCGTACATCGCGTACAGGACGGGCGCGAGCGCGACGACGGGCACGACCGCGAGCGCCGCGACCACGGGCTCCGCGAGCACGTCGACGAGCCGCACCACCGCCGCGACGACCGCGAGCAGCACACCGAGCGCGGCGCCGACGACGAGCCCGACCGCCGCGTTGCGGCCCGTGACGAGCGCGGCCGACGTGATGGGGTCGAGGTACGTCGTCAGCTTCCGGGCGATGGCCGCCGGTCCGGGCAGGACGAACGGCGGCACGTCGCCGAGCACGACGACCGCGTGCCACGTGCCCACGAGCGCGACGAGCAGCACCACGGGCGGCAGGACCTGGCGGACGAGACCGCCGGCCGCGCCGCCGGCGGCCCGCCGGGGGTCGGTGCGCGCGGCGCGGCTCATCGCACGTCCACGCCGCGCCCGGCGGCCCCGCCGCCGTGCAGCGCGTCGCGCACGGCCGCCACGGACGTGAAGAACGCGGCGTCGTTGCGCAGGTCGTCGCCCGCGTCGTCGTGCGGTTCGGACCCCGGCGTGGTGGCGCCCGAGCGGTCGAGCGTGACGGGGACGACCTGCCGGACGCGTCCGGGCCGCGCCGACATCACCACGACACGGTCGGACAGGAACACGGCCTCGGGGATCGAGTGCGTGACGAACACGACGGCGGCACGCGTCTCGGCGCAGATCCGCAGCAGCTGGGCCTGCAGGTGCTCGCGCGTCATCTCGTCGAGCGCACCGAACGGCTCGTCCATGAGCAGCAGCGACGGCGACTCCGCGAGCGCGCGGGCGATGGCCACGCGCTGCTGCATGCCGCCCGAGAGCTGGTCCGGGTGACGGTCGGCGACGTCGGCGAGCCCGACGAGCGCGAGCAGCTCGTCGGCGCGCTCACGGCGCCCGGCGCGGCCCGTGCCGGCGAGCGCGAGCGGCAGCTCGACGTTGGCGCGCACGGTCCGCCACGGCAGCAGCCCGGCCTGCTGGAACGCGATGCCGTAGTCGCGCGCCAGGCGCGCCTCGCGGGCGCTGCGGCCGAACACGCGCACGGTGCCCGCGGTCGGCTCGTCGAGGTCGGCCACGAGCCGCAGCAGCGTCGACTTGCCGCACCCGGACGGGCCGATGAGGGACACGAACTCCCCCGCGGCGACGGTCAGGTCGACGTCCTGCAGCGCGACGACGTCACCGCCCCGGCCGCCGAACACGCGGCTGACCTGCTGCACCGCGACCGCGACCGCACCGCGCGGGTGCGGCGTCGGCGGGCTCGCGGGCTGCTCCTGCACGGCGCTCACGGGGCCACCTCCACTCGTCGGAACCGTCGAAGGGCGCGGCCCAGCAGGGCCACGAGACCGGCCGCGACCAGGCCCAGGAGCACGGCGCCGAAGATCGGTGCCCACGGCTTGGGCGGGTCGCTCGCCGCGAAGTTGGCGAACTCGAGGATCATCCGGCCCAGCCCGCCGGGCAGACCGGTGGCGACCTCGGCCACGACCGTGCCGACGACCGCGTTGGCGGCGGCGAGCCGCAGCGCGGGCAGCAGGTGCGGCACGGCGGCCGGCAGGCGCAGCCGCACGAGCGTGGCGCCCCAGCCGGCGCCGTACGCGCGCATGAGCTCGACGTGGATCGTGTCCGGGGCCTGCAGCCCGCGCAGCATGCCGACCGCGACGGGGAAGAACGCGAGGTAGCTCGCGATGACGGCGACCGACATCCACGGCTGCCACTCGAGCGCGCCGACCTCGAGCCTGGCACCCCACGAGCGCACGAGAGGCGCGAGCGCGATGAGGGGCACGGTCTGGGAGAGCACCACGAGCGGCAGCACGGCCCGCTCGACGAGCGTCACGCGCTGCATCGCCACCGCGAGCAGCGCACCGACCAGGACGCCGATCGTCCACCCGACGAGCGCGACCCCGAACGACGAGGCGCCCGCGCGCAGCACCGCGAGCCACAGCACGTCCGCTCCGGTGGCTCCCGAGACCGGCTCGAACAGGCGCGCGACCATGTGCCAGGTGTGCGGCATGGCGAGGTCCGTGGTGCGCGGCAGCAGGCGCGTCCCGCCGAGCGACCAGCCCTGCTCGGGCCCGAGCCACTTGTACGTCTCCCACAGCGCGGCGACGGCCAGGACCGACAGGGCCGCGACGAGCGGGCGCACACGCGCCAGCCGGGCGGGCGTGACCCGGCGCGGCGCGGGCACGTGTGCGCGCAGGAGCGGTGCGGGGGCCGGTGGGGCGGCGGTCGTGCTCATGCCGTCGCGACCACGGGCGTGGCCATCGCCGGGATCACGCGCTCGCCGTACAGCCGCAGCGTCTCCTCCTTGTTGTCGTGCTGGAGGTACACGGCGAACTGGTCGCAGCCGAGCGCCTCGAGCTCGCGCAGCCGCTCGACGTGCTCGTGCGGCGACCCGAGCAGGCAGAACCGCTCGACGATCTCGTCCGGCACGAACGCCGCGTGCGAGTTCCCGGCGCGGCCGTGCTCGTTGTAGTCGTAGCCCTCGCGGTCCCGCACGTACTCGGTCAGGGCCTTCGGGATCGCCGAGTCCGTGCCGTACCGCCGCACGATGTCGGCGACGTGGTTGCCGACCATGCCGCCGAACCAGCGGCACTGCTCGCGCATGTGCGCGCGGGCGGCCGGGGACGAGCCGTCCCCGACGTACGCGGGCGCCGCGACGCAGATGCTCACGTCGTCGGGGTCGCGCCCAGCCGCCTCGGCCGAGTCGCGCACGGCCCGGACCATCCAGCGCGCGACGTCGGGGTCGGCGAGCTGCAGGATGAACCCGTCGCCGACCTCGCCCGCGAGCCGCAGCGCGAGCGGCCCGTACGCGGCGACCCACACGTCGAGCGCCGACCCCTTCGCCCACGGGAACCGCACCGTGCGCTCCCCCAGGTCCGCGGGCCGGTCGTTCGCGAGCTCGCGGATCACGTGGATCGACTCACGCAGCGTCGCGAGGTTCGACGGCCTGCCGTTGAGCGTGCGCACCGCGGAGTCGCCGCGGCCGATGCCGCAGATCGTCCGGTTGCCGTACATCTCGTTGAGCGTCGCGAACAGCGAGGCGAGCACGGTCCAGTCGCGCGTCGCGGGGTTGGTGACCATCGGCCCGACGACGACCTTGCGGGTCGCGGCGAGGATCGCGGAGTAGATGACGAACGGCTCCTGCCACAGCAGGTGGGAGTCGAAGGTCCACACGTGCGAGAACCCGTGGGTCTCCGCCTGGCGGGCCAGGTCGACGGTGCGCGACGCGGGCGGGTCGGTCTGCAGGACGACGCCGAAGTCCATCTGGGTTCCCCTCTCAGACCAGGTACTGCGACAGGTCGCGCCTGAGGTACCGCCCGTGGCCGGGGCGACCGTGGTAGCCCCCGGCGTCGACGAGCACCCGCCCACGGGACATCACGACGTCGACGTGCCCGTCGACCTCGAAGCCCTCCCACGCCGAGTGGTCCATGTTCATGTGGTGCGTCGCGCCGTACCCGAGGGACGTGTGCCCGGCGGGGTCGTACACCACGACGTCCGCGTCGGCACCCGGCGCGATCACGCCCTTGCGGCCGTACAGCCCGAACATCCGCGCGGGCGTCGTCGAGGTGATCTCGACCCAGCGCTCGAGCGTGAGCTGCCCCGTGACGACCCCCTGGTACATGAGGTCCATGCGGTGCTCGACGGACCCGATGCCGTTGGGGATGGCCCGGAAGTCGCCGACCCCGAGCTCCTTCTGGCCCTTGAAGCAGAACGGGCAGTGGTCGGTCGAGACCAGCTGGACGTCGTTGGTGCGCAGCGCCTGCCACATGTGGTCCTGGTGGCCCTCGGCGCGGGCGCGCAGCGGCGTCGAGCACACCCACTTCGCACCCTCGAACCCGGGGGCGCCGAGCTGCTCCTCGAGCGACAGGTACAGGTACTGCGGGCACGTCTCGCCGAAGACGTTCTTGCCGGCGTCGCGCGCCCACGCCAGCTGCTGCACGGCCTGCTTGGCGGACACGTGCACGACGTACAGCGGGGCGCGCGTGACCTCCGCGAGCATGATCGCGCGGTGCGTGGCCTCCTCCTCGAGCTGCCACGCACGCGCCACGCCGTGGAAGTACGGGTCCGTCCTGCCCTGCTCGACGAGCTGCGCCGCGAGCACGTCGATCGCGGGCCCGTTCTCGGCGTGCATCATGGTCAGCAGCCCCAGGTCGGCGGCCTTCTGCATCGCGCGCAGGATCTGCGCGTCGTCGGCGTAGAACACCCCGGGGTACGCCATGAACAGCTTGTAGCTCGTGATGCCCTCGTCGACGAGCGTCGCCATCGCCTTGAGCGAGTCGTCGTCGACGCCGCCGATGATCTGGTGGAACGCGTAGTCGACCGCGCAGCTCCCCGCCGCCTTGGCGTGCCACGCGGCGAGCCCGTCCTCGACGCGCTCGCCGGCGCGCTGCACCGCGAAGTCGATGATCGTCGTCGTGCCGCCCCACGCCGCCGCGCGCGTGCCGGTCTCGAAGGTGTCGGACGCGGCGGTGCCGCCGAACGGCAGCTCCATGTGCGTGTGGGCGTCGATCCCGCCGGGCACGACGTACTTCCCGGTGGCGTCGACGACCTGGTCGACGGACCCCGTGAGGTCGTGACCCAGGAGCGTCGACCCGGGCGCGAGGACGGCCGCGATCGTCTCGCCGTCGACGAGGACGTCGGCCGCGGACCGGCCGGCGGCCGACACGACGGTGCCGCCCCGGATGAGCGTGGTGGTCATGGCTGTCCTCTGCGCGGTCGGGGTCAGGGGGCGACGATCGGGGCGTAGGCGTCGGGTCGCCGGTCGCGGAAGAACTGCCAGCGCTCGCGCACCTCGCGGACCTGGTCGAGGTCGAGGTCGCGGACCAGCAGCTGGTTCTCGCTCGACGAGCCGATCTCGCCGACGTAGTTGCCGTCGGGGCCGACCGCGTACGACGAGCCGTAGAAGCTCACGGCCTCGTCGCCGTACTCGTTGTCCTCGAGGCCGACGCGGTTGTTCGCGACGACGAAGTACCCGTTCGCGACCGCGGCGGCGGGCTGCTCGATCTCCCAGAGCTTGTTGGAGATGCCGGGCGCCGTCGCGTTGGGGTTGAACACGATCTGCGCGCCGTTGAGCGCCAGCACGCGCCACCCCTCGGGGAAGTGCCGGTCGTAGCAGATGTTGACGCCGATGCGCCCGGCCGCGGTGTCGAACACCGGGTAGCCGAGGTTGCCGGGCCGGAAGTAGAACTTCTCCCAGAACTTGGGCAGGTGCGGGATGTGGTGCTTGCGGTACGTGCCGAGCACGGTGCCGTCGGCGTCGATGACGACCGCGGTGTTGTACAGGACGCCCGGCTGGTCCTCCTCGTAGATCGGCAGCACGATCACGATGCCGAGCTCGGCCGCCAGCGCGCTGAAGCGCTCGGTCGTCGGCCCCGGCACCGGCTCGGCGTAGTCGTAGTACGCGGTGTCCTGCGTGATGCCGAAGTAGGGGCCGTAGAACAGCTCCTGGAAGCCGATGACCTGCGCGCCCGCGGACGCCGCCTCGCGCGTCCAGTCCTCGTGGAGCCGGATCATCGACTCCTGGTCCCCGGTCCAGGTGGCCTGGGTGAAGGCGACGCGCACGACGGTCATGGGTCCTCCGGTCTCACGGCTCGTGGTGCCCGCCGGTGCCGGACGCACCGTCCCGGCGGGATGGAATGTGACTGTCGGCCTTGGACATTTCTGCGGCGTCACACGCCGTTTGCGCCCCGGGAACTTCCGCACGCCGCGTGTGAACATCTGGACATCCGTCCGGTGCCGTGCCGCTCATCAGCCGGACACGCCCCCGCAACACGGGCAGGCGACGATGCGCGCATGTCACCGCAGGAGCTGGCGGATCTCGTCGAGGACCGGTCCCCCCGGGGGATCGCCGCGACCATCGCGCGCCTCGTCCACACCGGCGACCTGCTGCCCGGGGACCGCCTGCCGACCGTGCGGCAGCTCGCCGGCGCACTGGGGGTCAGCCCCGCGACCGTCGGGTCCGCGTGGCAGACGCTCGCGTCGGCCGGGCTCGTCATCTCCCGCGGGCGCGCCGGGACGTCGGTCCTGCCAGGCCCCGCCGGGCGGCTGCCACCGCGGTACCGCGACCTGGCCGACGTGCCCGCCGCACGCCTCGACCTCGCCGGCGGCACCCCCGACCCCGAGCTGCTGCCGGACCTGGCACCCGCGCTCGCCCGCGTCGCCGCCCGCGATCCCGGCACGCGCGCCACGGGCTACCTGGACGACCCCGTGGTCCCCGAGCTCGAGCGGCTGCTGCGCTCGTCGTGGCCGTTCCTCGCGCAGCGACTGACGGTGGTCGACGGCGCCGTCGACGCGCTGAGCCGCGTGCTCGAGCAGGTCGTCGGGTTCGGCGACCGCGTCGCCGTCGAGGACCCCGGCTTCCCGCCCGTGCTCGACCTGCTCGACCACCTCGGCCTCGAACGCGTCGCCGTGCCCCTCGACGCCCACGGCCCGCGCCCCGACGCGCTCGCCGACGCCCTGCGCTCGGGCGTGCGCGCCGTGCTGCTCCAGCCGCGCGCGCAGAACCCGACCGGCGTCAGCACCACCCCGACACGGGCCCGCGAGCTCGCCGCGGTGCTGCGCCCCGCAGCCGGGCAGGTGTGGGTCGTCGAGGACGACCACTCGGGCGAGATCGCGTCGTCGCGCGACGTGAGCCTCGGGTCGCTGCTCCCCGACCGCGTCGTGCACGTGCGCTCCTACTCCAAGTCCCACGGCCCCGACCTGCGCATCGCCGCGGTCGGCGGGCCCGCGGTCGTGCTCGACGGTCTCGTCGCGCGCCGCATGCTGGGCCCCGGCTGGACGAGCCGGCTGCTCCAGCACGTCCTGGCGGACCTGCTGACCGACACGCAGGCCGTCGAGGCCGTCGCGCACGCCCGGCGCGTCTACCACGGGCGCCGACGCGCGCTCAGCGCGGCCCTCGGCCGGCACGGGCTGCACGTGCCGCCCGGCGACGGCATCAACCTGTGGGTCCCGGTGCACGACGAGCAGACCGCGCTCGTCCGGCTCGAGGCCGCCGGCGTCCGCGTCGCGCGCGGACGACCGTTCTTCTCCGACCCGCCGACCTCCCGCGGGTTCGTGCGCGTGACCGTCGGCGTGCTGCGCGGCGACGACGTCGAGACCGTGGCGGCGGCGCTGGTCGCGGCTGCCGCGCCGTGAGCCGCCGGAGGCCTGCAGGATGCGGGCTTGCACGACGACCGGGGTGAGCGCCTAGGGTGGCGCGTCGGAACCCGCACCGTCGCTCTGGTCGGGTCGCACCGCCCCCGCCTGGGACGGTCCTCCGCGGCGCGACGTGCGCCCGTCCACCTCCACCTCCGCGCCCGACGGCGTGCGCGGCAGCGACCTCCCGGAGAGACCATGCCTCGCGCCCGCCGTCCGTTCACCGCCCGCTCCCGCACGGCGCCCGCCCGTCGCACGCGCCGCGCCGCGCACGTCGTCGTCGTGGCGACCGGCGCGCTCGTCCTCGCCTCGTGCGCGTCGGGCGCGCCCGCGGCCTCCCCCACCGGACCGACCCCGTCCGCCGACGCGTCGTCGAGCGCGGCGTACGTCCCCGTGACGCTCGACAACTGCGGCACCGAGGTCACGTTCGACGCACCGCCCCGGCGGGTCGTGACGATCAAGTCCTCGACCACCGAGATGCTGCTCGCGCTCGGCCTGCCCGACGTGCTGGTCGGCACGGCGTTCGCGGACGGCCCCGTGCCCGAGCAGTGGGCGGCGGACGTCGCCGACGTCCCGGTGCTGTCGGACAAGGTGCCGGGCCCCGAGGCCGTGCTCGAGGCGGAGCCGGACCTCGTGTACGCGGGCTGGGAGTCGAACCTCAGCGCGGACGGCGCCGGTGAGCGGCCCGCCCTGGCGGCGCTCGGCGTCGCGACCTACGTGTCGCCGAGCGCGTGCAAGGAGCCGGGCTACCAGCCCGACCCGCTGACGTTCGACGACGTGCTCGCCGAGATCCGTGAGGTCGGCGCGGTCTTCGGCGTGCCGGACGCCGCCGAGGACGTCGTCGCCGAGCAGCAGGCGACGCTCGACGCGATCGAGCCCGTCGACGGGCAGACCGCGGTGTGGTGGTCGTCCGGCACCGACACCCCGTTCGTCGGCGCGGGGATCGGTGCGCCGCAGATGATCCTCGAGGCCGCGGGCCTGCAGAACGTGTTCGGTGACGTGCACGACACCTGGACGTCCGTCGGCTGGGAGCAGGTCGTGGCCGCCGACCCCGACGTGCTCGTGCTCGTCGACTCGGCGTGGAACTCCGCGCAGAAGAAGCAGGACTTCCTCGCGGCGCACCCGGCCGCGTCGCAGCTGACCGCGGTCCGCGAGCAGCGGTACGTGGTCGTGCCGTTCGCCGCGACGGAGGCCGGCGTGCGCAACGCGCAGGCCGCCGCCGACGTCGCCGACGCCGCGCGGGCGCTCGACGCCGGCACCGACGCGACGACCGAGGGCTGACCTGCGACGATGCCGATCCGCAGGACGCCGGCCGCGGGGCCCGACGCGCGTCGGGTGGCACCGCCGGACGACGTGGCGGCCGGGCCTCGCGCACCGTTGCGGCCGCCGCTCGCGCTGCTCGTCGGCGTCGGGCTCGCGTCGCTCGTCGTGACGCTGCTGGTCGCGGTGACGATCGGCCCGGCGGACCTCGGGGTCGGTGAGGTCGTGCGGTCGGTGGCCGCGCACCTCGGCCTGCGCGACGCCGACGTGCCGCGGCTGCACGACGCGATCGTGTGGGACCTGCGGCTGCCGCGCGTGCTGACGGCCGCGGCCGTCGGCGCCGGGCTCGCCGTCGCGGGCGCCGTCATGCAGTCGCTCACGCGCAACCCGCTCGCCGATCCCTACCTGCTGGGCCTGTCGTCGGGCGCGTCCCTCGGAGCGGTCGCGGTGCTGGTGCTGGGCGTGGGTCTGCTGCTGCCGGTCGCCGCGTTCGCGGGCGCGCTGCTCGCGCTCGTCACGACCCTCGCGCTGGCCCGCACCGGCGGGACGCTCACCCCGACGCGTGCGGTGCTCGCGGGGCTCGCGGTCTCGCAGCTCGCGGCCGCCGCGACGTCGTTCGTCATCTTCTGGACGGCGACCGGCGACTCGTACCGCGAGATCCTGTCGTGGCTCATGGGGTCGCTCGCGGGTGCGACGTGGTCGTCCGTGGCGATCGCGGGGGTCGCGCTGCTCGTGGTCGGGTCGGTCGTGCTGCTGGGCGCCGGGCGGCTCGACGCGTTCGCCTTCGGGGACACCGCCGCGGCCGCGCTGGGCGTCGACGTGGACCGCACGCGGTGGGTGACGATGACGCTCGTGGCGCTGCTCACCGGTGCGATGGTCGCGGTGTCGGGGGCCATCGGGTTCGTGGGGCTCGTGCTGCCGCACACGGTGTCCGTCGTGACGGGCCCCGCGCACCGACGCCTGCTGCCGGTGGCCGCGCTGGCCGGTGCGGTGCTGCTGGTGTGGGCGGACACGCTGGCACGCACGGTGTTCGACCCGCGCGAGCTGCCGGTCGGCATCGTCACGGCGCTCATCGGGGTGCCGGTGTTCGCGGTGCTGCTGCGCCGGGGTCGGGGTGGCACGTGGAGCTGAGCATCGCCGCGGTGGGCACGCGGCTGGGCGGGCGGTGGGTCGTCGACGGCGTCGACGCGACTCCCCCGGCCGGCGCGCTGACGGGTCTGCTGGGGCCGAACGGAGCCGGCAAGACGACGCTGCTGCGCCTGGTCGCCGGGCTCCTGGAGCCGCAGTCCGGGGCCGTGCTCGTGAGCGACCCGGGTGCGACGGACCCCGCCCCCACGGTGCCGGTGCACACGATGGCGAGGCGGCTGCGCGCACGCCACGTCGCGTTCCTCGAGCAGGAGTCGGGCGCCACGGTGCCGCTGAGCGTGCGCGAGGTCGTGCAGCTCGGCCGCATCCCGTACCGGTCGCTGTGGGGCACGGACGACGACGCCGGTGCGGTCGACCGGGCGCTGGCCGCCGCGTCGGCCACGCACCTGGAGACACGCGCGTGGGCGACGCTGTCCGGTGGTGAGCGCCAGCGCGTGCACATCGCGCGCGCCCTGGCGCAGGAGCCGCAGGTGCTGCTGCTGGACGAGCCGACGAACCACCTCGACGTCGCTGCACAGCTCTCGATGCTGACGTTCGTGCGCGACCTGGGCGTCACCAGCGTGGCCGCACTGCACGACCTGAACCTCGCGGCGGCCTTCTGCGAGCACGTGATCGTCCTGTCCGCCGGACGTCTGGCTGCGGCCGGACCACCGGCGGACGTGCTGACGCCGGCGCTGCTGCGGGAGGTCTACGGCGTCGACGCCGAGGTGCTGACCCACCCGCGCACAGGGCGGCCGGTGATCGCGCTCACGGGGCAGTCGTCGGCGACGGGGCCACCTGCGCCGTGAGCGCCGCATCCCCCTGGTCGTCGTCGGCACCCGGTGCGGACTCGCCACGGTGCAGGGTCGACGCGACCGCGTCGAACAGGTCACGGAACGCGTGGCGCAACGCGACGAGCGGTGTGGTGAACGACAGGTGCACGAGCCCGTGGCCGTCGTCCGGGTCCGTCCAGTAGTCGCACACGAGGACCGTCAGGTCCGTGACCCCGTGCCACGCGCCTGTGCGTTCCCGGAGGGTCCGCAGGACGAGCCCGAACGGTCCCGCCCCCGCGTCGAGGCGCCCACCGGACGCGACGGTCGAGTCCTCGAGCGCGGCCCTGACGTCCGTGACACCGCCCTCGTCGCGGAACGACCCCGGCGAGCGGTACCCGGTCATGGTCGCCGGCAGCGGACGGTCACCGACGCGCGCCACCATGAAGGCCGTCACCCACCCGCCCGACGCCGCTGCGCGTCTGGCAGCCGCGCCGACGTCGACCCGGAGCTGCCGCCGCAGCGCCGCGTGCGCGTCCCCGCCGCCGACCTGGTGCTCGACGAGCGCGGCGACCGCGCGTCCGCGCTCGGCCTCGTCCACGAGCGGCACGACCCACCAGTCCGCCGGCAGGACGAGCCCGACGGCACCATCGGACGCCGGGCGCGCACGCGCCCGCTCGCTCACGGTGCCGACCGCCCGCCCGGGATGTCGCCCAGCGTCAGCCGCAACGACTCGGCGATCATCCGGCCGTGCCGCGCGAGATCGCCCAGCAGGTCGAGGTGGACGGTGTTCAGCACGAGCGAAGCTGCCTCCTGAGCAACCGGCGGGTACACGTTGAGGAACAGGTACGCCTGCACCTCCCGCTCGCCGAACCTGCGCAGCAGCACCTGTTCGATCGTCATCCGCCCGGCCGGCACCTCAGACGTCTGCGCCGCGTACTCGAGGATCCTCGTCGTCCACCCGAAGTCCCGGCGGAGACTACGAGACAGGTGTCGCTCAGGTGCTGACGGACCGCCCGGCGCGGCGATGATCGTGACATCGAGGATCCCCGCGACCTCGCCTGTGGACCGCCTGGGGACCCAGATGGCGTTCTGCGCGACGATTCCACCCTTCCGCAGGGAGTCGGCGTTCACGATCTCGACGGCACGCGCAGTCGTCGCCCGCGCGGGGCCCGGCTCCGCGAGCTCCTCGGCGATCTCGAGTGCAAGGCGGGCGATGCCCCCGCCCGGCGACCACCCTGCCCATCGATCGTCGGGGTACGTGTAGTCCACGTGCGCGAGCCGTCCTCGTGCCGCGGTCGATGCGTCGTCGCCGGTCATCGACCCGTTCCTTCCTCGAACGTGCGCACAGTCAGAGAGCAGGCATCGTGCAGCACACCGCTCGGCACTGTGGGCGAGAGAGCGCATGCGGCCTCGACCACCTGGACGCCGCCACTCACGGCGACCCATCCAGGAGCCACGGGACCCGTCCGTGTCGCGCTGAGCGAGCGCGCGGCGGTCTCGTTGCCGACTGCAGCGAACAGGCCTGCTCCCTTGTGCTGGGCCCAGGTAGTGGCAACCTCAGCGCGGTACTCGGCGACCGGGTTGACCACCGCATCCACCGGGCGTGCCACGTGGCCGTTGGCGCTGGGGCGGTAGAGGCCCGGCGCCCTGACCAGGTCGACACCCGATCGCAGATCGACCCAGGTGTCGCGCAGCATGGCGGACGGGCGCATGTGACCCCAGAGCTCAGACGAGCGAAGGACGCTCACCGCGGTCGCGCGACGCGTGGTCCCACCGACGGCAAGTGCGGCTTCACGACCAAGGCCTCCCGCTCGGGACGCGGTCCCCGCCACCGAGACCGCATCGTCCGACAGACCGCTCCGCTGCAACGCTCGTCCACCGCGTGCCGCCGCGACCGACAACCGCATCCCCTGCTGCGCGAAGCGGCCCACCCCGAACGTCACGACCCCCAACGCCGACGCGCGCACGTCCTCCTGGCTGCCGTTGCCGGTCGCGAGATCCACCGAGTCGCGGAACAGCAGCAACGCCCCCGCGATCGTCGCTGCCGCCGCGAGCACACCGTTGACTCCCGGCAGCCAGCAGAGCAGCACCGCGGCGAACGCCAGCACGGTCGCAACCTCGTCGACGCCGTTCCACAGGGCCGGCCCCGCCTCCTGGACACCGCCGCCCAGGTCCTGCCAGACGGTGTCGTGCAGGTCGTCGGCGTGCATGGCGCCGCGGATCGCGGCGCACGCGGCGCTGACGGCTCCGTCGCGCTGCGCGACCGCGACCCGCAGGTCGGCGCGCGCCTGGTCGAGCCGGGCGTCGGCCGCGGCGAGGTCCGAGCGCGCGTCGTCAGCGAGCGCGAGGTACCGGTCGCGTGCGGCGGGATCGGTCGCGCGGTCCGCCGTGCGCGTCCACCACGCGACGCTCGCGAGCGCGTCGTCCTGCGCGTGCAGCGCGGTCACGGCGCCCGCGTGCGCGGCCAGCGACAGCTCCTGGGCGTGCGCGAGCGCGCCCGCGTACGTCAGGAGCGCCTCACCCGTCGCCGCGTACCGACCGTGCGCACGCTCGATCGTGTCCGCCAGCCGCGTGGCCCGGGCGTCCACCTCGTCGACCGCCTCCGACCCACCGTCCATCTCGGACGCGATCGCTCGCAGCTCTGCGGCGGCGGCCTCGATCTGCCGGGCCACGTGCGCGTGCTCGAGGCCCGCCTCGCGGACGGCGGCGGGATCGCCTGCCACAGGGTCGAACACAGCCAACGGGTACCAGTTCGACGGCCGCGTCACACGGAGCCCCGCAGCCGCGACGCGAACGCCCCGTCCAGCTCCGTGAACGTGTCGCCGATGCGCCCGCACGCCTCACCGAGGAACCCGATGTCCTCGACCATGCCGCTGCGCACGTCGTCCCACCCGATCGCGAACTCACCGACCACGCCGACGAGCTCGTGGTGCCCCAGCACCCCGGCGAGATCGCGTGCGGTGACGTTCGCGGTCGCGAACGTGCGCGCCAGGTCGGCGAGCCGCACGGCCGCGGCGGTCAGACGGTCGGTGTCGACGGTGAGACGTGCGGACGACGCCATCAGCGGCGCAGACCGGCCGCGAGCTGGGCGTCGGCGTCCTCCAGGGTCGCTGCCGCGGCGCGCAGGTACTCGCCCAGCGACGTCAGTGCCGAGACCGTGTCGGTCGCGCCCTGCGTGAACTGCCGGTACGACTCGCCGAACGCGACCGACGCCTGGTCGGTGACGAAGCCCGACGAGACGAGGGACTCGATGAACGCGCGCAGCTCACCGAGGCGGTTGGTGATCTCGTCCTGACCGGCGGTCAGGCGCGTCGCGGCGTCCCGCATCTCCTGATAGCTGACGTCGATGTTGGCCATGTGCCACTCCCCTGCTCGTCGTCCCGCGGGGTCCGTCCCCCGCCGGGGTGCCGTGCACCGGCGCCGACGCTAGCGAGTTCCGTCCCGGGTCGTCCGGGTCTGTCCACAGGCTCCGGCGCGGGCCCTGTCAGTCCGCGACGGGCAGCTGCACGCGCCGCAGCCGGCCCTGCTCGACCAGCACGCCACGGCCCGGGGGGAACTCGGCCCGGCCCATGCGGGGGAACGTCGTGCGGAACAGCGCGTCGCCGTCGAGGTGGTCGGGCTGCAGCACGAGGCCGCGCCGGCCGTTGCGCACCTCGGCGACCAGCGGCCACGACGACCCCCACGTGCTCGTCTCCGACTCGGCGAGCACGAAGTGGTCGTTGCGGCGCGCGACGCGCACGGCCTCGGTGAGCGCCTGCTCCGCCGGACCGCCGAGCAGGTCCGCGATGGCCTCGACGACGAGCACGACGGGTGCCCCGTCCGGGGGTGCCGCGAGCTGCGGCAGCAGGTCACGCGCGAGTGTCGCGATCTCGTCGGGCGTCGTCGCCGTACCGGTCCACGCGACGCGCTCACGCACCGGTGAGCGACGCGCTCCCACGTAGTACAGGGCCGCCGTGGGCAGCGCACGCCGCAGCGCGTCGCCGAGCGCGACCAGCGCCGTCGTCCGGCCCGACCCGGGCAGACCGGCGAGCAGGAACGTGCCGCGCGGCTCGAACCCGCACGGCTCGAGCGTGTCGTCGGCGACGCCGAGCACCGGCTGCCCGTCCACCGTGTCCGGCAGGCTCGTCGCCGCGACGACCGTGGGCAGGCGTCGCACGGCCGGGGTGCGCGGCACGCCCGCGTCTCGCAGCCGGGTCGCCACGGCGGCGACCGCGACGGCCTGCTCGGCGGGCGCGGTCCGCCCGCCGGGCACCGCGACCTGCAGCTCGTCGCCCTCACCCGCGAAGACGCCGCGCCCGGGCGCGGACGCCGGGCCCAGCACGTCCTTGGGGACGTCGAGCACGCCGTACGCGCTGTCGTCCGCCTGCCGCAGCACGAGCCGCCGCGCGACGCTCCCGGCCAACGACGTCGGCAGCGCCCCGGGGCGCTCGGCGGACATCGCGACGTGCACACCCAGCGGACGCCCCTCGGCGACGAGCCGCTGCAGCACCGACCACGCCCCGGTGCGCGCCGCGTCCGCCTCGTGCGCCTCGCGGAACGCCGCGAGCCCGTCGAGCACGAGCAGCAGCCGCGGCTCGTCGTGCCGTCCGCTCAGGGTGCGGTAGTCAGTCAGCGAGCCCGCCCGGACGGCGGCGTAGCGCGTCGCCCGGTCGTCGAGCGCGTCGCGCAGCGTGCGCAGCAGGCGTCCGACGCGCTCGGTGTCCGCGCCGTCCACGACGGACCCGACGACGGGCAGCTCGTCGAGCATCGCCAGACCGCCCGACCCCTGGTCCAGCCCGTAGACCTGTACCGGACCGCCCACGCCGAGCGTGCCGAGCGCGGCGCTCACCGCGAGCGTCCGCAGCGCCGTCGACTTGCCGGAGCCGCTGGTGCCGAGCACGACGACCGACCCCTCGGCGTCGGGGTCCCACACCCAGGCGTGCTGCTCCTGGCGCGCCGGCCGGTCGACGACACCCAGCACGATGCCCGGCCGCGCGGGGTCGACGACGTCCTCGAGCGCGTGCACGGCCGCGAGCTCGGGCAGCCAGGGACGGCGCGGCGGCGGGATCTCCGCCGCGCGGGCAGCGGCGCGCACGGTCCGCACGGTGCGGGCGAGGTCGGTCGGCCCGTCGTCGTCGGGGGTCGCGGCGTCGACCGGCAGCGGCACGTCCCACGGCTCGCCCCGACCGAACTCGAGGGACTCGAGCGTCACGGTCGCGCGCGGCGGCGTGGCGCTCGACCGCCCGCCGGCGTACCCGGCCTGGAACAGCGCGAGCCGCCCGGGCCCGGTGCGGACGGCGCCGCGTCCCGGGACGGCCGGGTCGAAGCCGGCCGCCAGCGGCGTGCCGAGCACGTCGGTGGAGTCCGCCTCGTCGGCCATGCGCAGCGCGACGCGCAGGTTGGTGTTGGCACGCAGGTTGTCCTTGATGACGCCGGCGGGACGCTGCGTCGCGAGGACGAGGTGCAGTCCGAGCGACCGGCCGCGCTGCGCGACGTCGACGACCCCGTCGACGAACTGCGGCACGTCGGCCGCGAGGGCCGCGAACTCGTCGACCACGACGACGAGCGACGGCGGGGTCTGCGGGTCCCCCGTGCGCTCGAGCGTGAGCAGGTCCTTGACGCCCTTGCGCTGCAGCAGGTGCTCGCGCCGGCGCAGCTCGGCACGCAGCGACACCAGCGCGCGGCGCACGAGGTGCGGCGACAGGTCGGTGACGAGCCCGACGGCGTGCGGCAGGTCCACGCAGTCCGCGAACGCGGCGCCGCCCTTGTAGTCGACGAGCAGGAAGGTCACGCGGTCGGGGCTGTGCGCGGTGGCCAGGCCCAGCACCCACGACTGCAGGAACTCGCTCTTGCCCGATCCGGTGGTGCCACCGACGAGGGCGTGCGGTCCCTGCGCGCGCAGGTCGAGCACGAACTCACCCGTCGCGCCCTGCCCGACGACCGCCCGCAGGCCGGCGTCGCCGCGCCGTCGCACGGGTTCCCCGGTGCGCGTGAGGATCGACCCGGTCTCGCGCCAGCGTTCGACGACGGCCGTCGGGTCGTCCGCGACCTGCGGCCCGAGCAGGCCGAGCTGTCCGACGCTGCGCGGCAGGTCGGACTCGTCGACCACGGGCGTGCCGTCGTCGACGACCGCCGCGAGCCGGCGCGCGAGGTCGGTCGCCGCCGCCACGTCGAGCCGCTCGCACACCACGTCGTCCCAGCGACCGTCGCGCGTGCGCCCCAGGCGCGTGCCCTCGTCGGCGGCGGCGAGGAACGCGCGGCACGCGGCGGGCAGCGCCTCGACCTGCGCGGCGCACCACAGCACGTGCACGCCGACGTCGGGGCCGTCCTGCGCGAGCCGCACCAGGCGGCCGCGCTCCGCCTGCGCGTCGTCCTCGACGACGAGCAGCACCGCGGGCTCGGCGTGCTCACCACGGCGGCCGAGCGCCTGCCGCGCTGCGACGAGCTCCTCGAGTGCGGTGACGACCGAGGTCGACGTCACGGGGTCGGCCGCCAGGTGCGGTCCGGGCAGCGGGCTGTGGGGCGACGCGACGTGCGGCAGCCACTTGAGCCAGTCCCAGCGGTCGCGGCTCGACGACGACGCGACGCCCGTGACGACGAGCTCCGACGGCGCGTGCAGGCACACGAGCTGCGCGACGAGCGCGCGGGCGACGTCGTCGACGTGGGCGCGCACCCCGGCGACGCCCACCGACCCCGCGTCGCGCAGGCTCACCTCCGCGGGCACGCCGTCGACGTCCGCGAACCGGTCCCGCAGCCCGTCGAGCAGCGCCCAGTGGTCCGCGGCCGCGCGCCCGCGCGCGGGCAGCCGCAGCGTCGTGCGGGACGCGGACGTCCCGACACCGACCCGCAGCGTGAGGAAGGCCGGGTCCTCGGGTCGCCGCGACCACAGCACGGGCGTCAGGTCCCGCGCGGCACGCACCGCCTGCGCGGTCGACGGCAGCTCGCCCAGCCGCACGTCGCGCTCCTGCTCGGCGCCCGCCGCGAGGTCCTGCTCGAGCGCGTCGAGCGACTCCCGGAACCGCGCGGTGTCCTCGCGCACCCGGCGCCGCTCGCCGACGCGCCTGTCGACCCAGCCCGCGACCAGCAGCAGGGGGCTCAGCGCGAGGAGCACCAGGGTCGTCGGTCGCGGCATGACCGCGTACAGCACGGCGCCCATGAGGACGGGCGCGGCGAGCGCGACCGCGGGGAAGCGCCCGGGGCGCGCCGGCTCGGGCGGTGCGGGCGCCTCGACCGTGCGCTCGGGGTGCACGGGCACGACGCGCGGCGAGCGGTTGAACGCGACGACCGCCGCACCGTCCCCCGCCGCGTCCGCGGGCCGCACGCGTGCGAGCGTCACGATGGTCTCGCCGAGCACCACGTAGTCGCGCGGGCCGACGGTCGCGCGGTCGACGCGCCCCCAGCCGATGACGACGCCGTTGGACGACCCGGCGTCCACCACCTCGACGGTGTCGCCGACGACGACGCGCGCGTGCGTCGTCGAGACCAGCGGGTCGGTGAGCCGCACGTCGCAGTGCGCGCCGCGGCCCACGGTCGTCGTGCCGCGCGGCAGGTGGACCTCGAGCCCGGCCTGCGGTCCGCTGACGACCGTGAGCCGCGCGTGCGCGTCCTGCGGTGCGACGCCCGTCCCGGCCGTGTCGTCCTCGGCGGGCGTCAGACCGATCGTCGACCCTGCGCGCAGCCCCGCCTCGGCGAGCCCCGCGCGGCGCGGCAGCGTGCGCGGCGCGCCACCGTCAGGCGGGGCGAGGGCGAGCGTCACCGGTCCGGTCACCGCGTGCCCGGCGACGCGCTCGGCCCGCACCAGCGCGTCGGCGACGTCGGCGACGGTCGCCCCCGCGTCGGCGGTGACGACGACGTCCACGTCGACGCCCCGGTCGCGCACCGGGCGGCGGTAGGTCAGTCGGGTCCGCACGTCGCTCCCCTGCTCGTCGGTCGGCTCGTCGGTCGGCGCCCGTGGGGCGGGCCGAGGGTAGCGAGCCCGGGCGCCACCGTGTCCGATTCGTCCACAGGTGCCCGCCGGCCGTCGCCGGGAGCGGCTCGCGCGCGCGTCGGGTCGTGCGCGACGATGGCCGCATGACGCTGTGGATGACGGGTGACGACGCCGCGGACCGCCTGCTCGACGACGACCCGTTCGCGCTGCTCGTCGGCATGCTGCTCGACCAGCAGGTGCCGATGGAGACCGCGTTCGCGGGGCCGGCGAAGATCGCCGACCGCATGGGCGGGTGGGACGTGGCCCGCATCGCGCACGCCGACGCCGACGAGTTCACGGCCCTGTGCTCGACCCCGCCCGCCGTGCACCGGTACCCCGGGTCGATGGCCGGGCGCATCCAGGCGGTCGCGCGCGCCGTGGTCGACGAGCACGACGGCGACGTCACGCGCCTGTGGACCGACGGCGACCCCGACGGCCCGACCGTGCTGCGCCGGCTCAAGGCGCTGCCGGGGTTCGGCGACCAGAAGGCCCGCATCTTCCTGGCGCTGCTCGGCAAGCAGCGCGGCGTGCAGCCGGAGGGCTGGCGCGAGGCGGCGGGTGCGTACGGCGAGGACGGTGCACGCCGCTCGATCGCGGACGTCGTCGACGCCACGTCGCTCGCGCAGGTCCGGGAGACCAAGCGCGCCGCCAAGGCGGCGGCCAAGGCCGCTCGCTGACGACGCGGGGCGGCACCCGTCCGGGGCCGGACCCGGCGCGCGGCCGTCCACCGGACGGCCGACCCCAGGACCATCCGTGCGACCGAGGCGCCCGACCTCTCACCCTCGGGACGATGGACGGCATGACGACACCGCCGACCTCCCCGCCGCCACCGCACGCCCCGCCCGTGCGGCCCGCACCCGTCGCGCGCGCGTCGGTCGGGCCCGTCCCGGCCGAACGCCGCGCGGTCGCCCCCGACGTCGCGCGCGGGCTCGCGCTGCTGGGCATCGCCCTCGCGAACTCGGTGACGCACCTCGCGGGCGGTCAGATCGGGCTCGGCATGCGGCCGGTCGACTCCTCCGCGCTGGACCGGTTCGTCGACGGCCTGGTGTCGCTGTTCGTCGACCGGCGGACCATGCCGATGTTCGCCCTGCTGTACGGCTACGGCATCGGCGTCGTGGTGCGCCGCCGCGCCGCCGCCTGGGTGCCGTGGCCGGTGTGCCGGACCGACCTGCTGCGCCGCGCGGCCGTGCTCGTCGGGTTCGGGGCCGTGCACGTCGTCCTGCTGTACGAGGGCGACATCCTGGGCGCGTACGGGCTGGCGGGCCTGCTCGCGGTCGCGTTCGTGCGCGCCTCGGACCGCACCCTGCTGGTCACCGCGGTGGCCGTGCTGCCGGTCGTCGGCGTCCTGGGCGCCGCGCTCGCCACCGCACCGCTGCTCACCGGCGCGTTCGGCGCCGAGGGGTTCGTCGAGCTGCCCGTCGAGGACTCGGCCCTGGCCGCGCTCGCGACGCGGATGCTGAGCGGTGTCGTCGTCGGCCCGCTCGGTGCGGTCGTCGCGCTGCCGCCCGTGCTGCTGGGCCTGTGGGCCGCGAGGCGCGAGATCCTCGAGCGGCCGGCCGACCACGTCCGGCTGCTGCGCCGTACCGCCCTGGTGGGTCTCGCGGTCAGCGTGCTCGGTGCCGTGCCGTTCGCGTCCGCCGTCGCGCGCCTGCGGGACCCGTCCCTGGGCGACGCGTTCGGGGCGGCGCTGCTGCACGAGGTGACCGGCGTCGCCGGGGGCGCCGCGTTCGCCGCCCTGGTCGCCTGGACCGTCGCCGCACGTGGCACCACGCTCGCCACGCTCGGCCCGGTCGGACGCACGCTGCGGGCCGTCGGGACGCGCTCCCTGACGTGCTACCTGCTGCAGTCGGTGCTGTTCGTGCTGCCGCTCGCCGCCTGGTCCGGGGGCCTCGGGCTGCACCTGAGCTCCGCACAGGTGGTCGCGTGGGCCGTCGGCGTGTGGCTCGTGACCGTGGTCGTGGCGGTCGTGCTCGAGGCGGCCGGACGACGCGGTCCGGCGGAGTGGGCGTACCGACGCCTCGTCTACCGCCGCCCTGCCGCGGTCACCGCCTGAGCGGACCGTCGAGCAGGCCGAGCAACCACCCCGGGCCGGCGACCGGCGCCCCGGCGAGCCGTGCGCGCAGTCCCCGGTCGGCGGTCACGACGAGCGCGTGGGGCGCCGCGGCCTGGGCCCGGGAGACGACCTCGGTGTCGCCGTCGGCCGGCGCGAGGTGCACGACGAGCCCGGGCACGCCGGGGTCGGCCGCGTCGCGCGCCCGCCCCTCCAGCACGACGTCGACACGCACGAGGCGCACCCGCGCACCGTCGGGCGTGGTCACGGTCGCCCCGACGACCCCCGCGAGCTGCCCGAGCAGCCGCGTCGCCGCCCCGGCACGGTCCCGCCACCAGCCGTCCGGGCGCGAGCCGACGACGTTCGCGGCGTCGACGACGAGCACGACGTCCGACGCGTCGTCGGAGGCCTGCGACCCGGTCGTCATCGCGCTACCGCCCGGGACGCTCGAGCGCGTCCTTCCACCCCTGCGCGTACGCCTCGGCGGAGCCCTGCGCGAACATGTCGTCCGGCCCGGTGCGCACCAGCACGCGCGCACCCGGCCCGTCGTCGTCGGTCACGACGTGCGCGACGCCGCGGACCACCGCGACGGGCCGGCCCGACGCCTTGCCCTTGACGAGCTCGGCGGCGCTCGCGATCTCGTCGGCCACGGCCGCGACCGTCATCGTCAGCGGGCGGCCGAACGTGTCGAGCCGGCCGCGCAGGTCGTCGAGCACGTCGACGCCGGCGGCACCGATCGCCAGGTCGGTGACGCCCTGCCGCCACGGGCGTCCCGCCGTGTCGGTGACGAGCACCCCGAGCCGCACCCCGAACGCGTCCGCGAGCCCGGCCCGCAGCGCACGCGCCGACGCGTCGGGGTCGACGGGCAGCAGCAGCACCGTCCCCTCGGGGGTGTTCGACGCGTCGACGCCGGCCGCTGCCATGACCAGGCCGAGGCGGTTCTCGACGATGCGGGTGACACCGCCCGCGTGCTCGCGCGTCGCGACGACGCGCACGGTCTCGTCGGTGATGGCCTGCTCACGGTCGTCGGCGGCGACCACGCGCCCCTCGGCCTTGGACACGACCTTGCTGGTCACGACGACGACGTCGCCGTCCGCGAGCGCACGGCCCGGGTCGTCGGACGCGGCTGCGCGCAGCGCGGCGACCAGCAGCGTCACGAGGTCGTCACCGGGGACGACCTCGCGGATGCCGTCGGGTGCCCAGACCCGCAGCTCGCCCGTGCTCACCGCGCGAGCTGGGGCAGCACGTCGCGACCGAAGACCTCGATCCACTCGCGCTGGTTGCGGCCGACGTTGTGCAGGTAGATGCGGTCGAACCCGAGGTCGACGTACTTCTGGATCTCGGCGCGGTGCACGTCGGGGTCGGCGGAGATCACCATGCGGCCCTCGAAGTCCTCGGGGCGGACGAGCTTGGCCATCTGCTCGAAGTCGAACGGCGAGCGGATGTCGGCCTTGGGGAACTTCATGCCGCCGTTGGGCCACTCGTGCATGGCGTTGGCGAGCGCCTGCTCGTCGGTGTCGGCCCACGACAGGTGCAGCTGCAGCACCTTGGGCATGGCGTCGGGGTCCTTGCCGGCCTCGCGCGCGCCCTCGGCGAACTTGCCGAACAGGCCGGAGATCTTCTCGAGCGGTGCGCCGACCGTGATGATGCCGTCGGCGTGCCGGCCGGTGCGCTTGGCGGTGACGGGTCCGGCGGTCGCGACGAGGATCTCGGGGGCCACCTCCGGCATGGTCCACAGGCGCGTCGACTCGAGCTTGTAGAACGTGCCGGCGTGCTTGACGTCCTTGCCCGCGAGCGAGGCCGAGAACAGCTTCTTGATGATGTCGATGGCCTCGAACATGCGGTTGATGCGCTCGGGCGCCTCCGGCCAGTACCCGGCCACGACGTGCTCGTTGAGGGCCTCGCCGGACCCGAGGCCGAGCCAGTGCCGCCCGGGGTACATCGCGGCGAGCGTCGCGGACGCCTGCGCGACCATCGCGGGGTGCCAGCGGAACGTCGGTGCGGTGACGCCCGGTCCCAGGTCACCCGTGGTGTTCTCGCCGACGGCCGTGAGCACGTTCCACACGAACGACGACTGCCCCTGCGCGGGCACCCACGGCTGGTAGTGGTCGGCGGCCATGACGCCGGAGAACCCGTGCTGCTCGGCGTGAGCGGACAGCTCGACCGCCTCACGGGGGTGGAACTGCTCCAGCATCGCCGCGTACCCGACCGTCAGACCTGCCACGTGGTGCACCCTCCTGGCTGCTCGTCCCCTGCTCCCGTCGAGCCTAGCCCCGCCGCGCGGGCGACAGCCCGGTGCGCACGGACCGGAGGTCCCCGGTGGGCGCGAAGCGATTCATCACCCGGCGCGCCGTGGCGCCGCGCGGGCGCCCTCGCGACAGTCGAGGCAGCCGGCGATTGGATGTCCGATGACCCGCACCCGTCCCGCTCGCGGCCTGCTCGCGGGCGCGCTCGTGGCCACGCTCTGCGTCACGCTCGCGCCCGCCGCGACGGCGACGCCGTCCGCGCCCGACGCCACCTCGTCCGCCGGACCCGCCTCCGACGTGACGTCGCCCGCCGAGGCCACGCCCGACGCCACGTCGCCGGCCGCGGCCGCACCCGACGCGCCGCCGGCCCCCGCGGCGGAGCCCGTGCCCGCCGCCGCCGACACGACGCCCCCGACGCCGCCGTCGCGCCTGCGGACGACGCACCTGAAGTGCACGGCCGTGTGGCTCGGCTGGACCCGCTCGACCGACGACGTCGGCGTGGTGGCGTACGACGTCTACCACGACGGTCAGCACATGGTGACGGTGCCGGCGTCGCCGACGGCCGCGCGGCTCACGCTCGTACCGGGGGTCACGTGGGGCGTCTACGTCAACGCGCGCGACGCGGCGGGCAACGTGTCGCAGGCCAGCGAGACGCTCGAGCTGGCGGTCCCGCCCTGCCAGACCGACACGACGCCACCGTCGAACCCGTGGGGCGTCGCGGCCCGCGCCGACGGCACGTCGGTCACGGTGTCGTGGCGGGCGTCGTCGGACGACGTCGGCGTCACCGCCTACGACGTGGTGCGCAACGGCGTGGTCGTGGGCAGCACGCCGGGGTCGGTGCTGACGTTCGTGGACTCGGGGCTGCGGCCGCGCGTCACGTACGCCTACCAGGTACGGGCGCGCGACCAGGCGGGCAACCGTTCCGGGTCCTCGGCCGTCGTGCGGGTGACGACGGGCGGTGCGTGCGCGAACCCGATCTGCTCGGTCACGCAGGTCGCCACCGAGCGGGACCTGCCGTGGGGCCTGGTCGAGCTGCCGGACCGGTCCGTCCTGTACTCGCGGCGCGATGCGCACCAGGTGGTGCGTCTGGACCCCGCGACGGGCGCGACGAGCGTGGTCGGCACGCTGCCGGGCGTCACGGGGACGGTCGGCGAGGGCGGTCTGCTGGGCCTGGAGGTCGCCGCCGACTTCGCGTCCGACCCGTGGCTGTACGTCATGCACACGACGGCGACGGACAACCGCGTGGTGCGGGTGCGGTACGTCGGCGGCGCGCTGTCCGGTGCACCGCAGGTGCTGGTCAGCGGCATCCCGCGCAACAAGTACCACAACGGCGGCCGGCTGCGGTTCGGCCCCGACGGCATGCTCTACGTCGCGACGGGCGACGGCCAGAACCCGCAGTGGGCGCAGGACACCACGAACCTCGCGGGCAAGGTGCTGCGGATCCGGCCCGACGGCTCGATCCCGCCGGACAACCCGTTCGGCAACGCGGTGTGGAGCTACGGTCACCGCAACCCGCAGGGGCTGGCGTTCGACTCCGCGGGGCGGCTGTGGCAGCAGGAGTTCGGCAACGCGCTGATGGACGAGACGAACGTCGTGGTGCGCGGCGGCAACTACGGCTGGCCGCAGTGCGAGGGGACGTCCGGGGACTGCGGCGGTCCCGGGCTCGTGGCACCGCGGCTGACGTTCCCCGTCGCGTCCGGCTCGTGCAGCGGCATCGCGGTGACGGGTGACTCGCTGTGGATCGCGTGCCTGCGCGGAGCGCGCCTGTACCGCGCGACGATCACGCCGGACGGGCGGCTCACGGACGTGCAGACCCTGCTGTCCGGGACGTACGGCCGCCTGCGGACCGTCGAGCCGTCGGCCGACGGCACCCTGTGGCTCACCACGAGCACACGCGGGGACAAGGACTCGACGGCGAACAACAGCGACGAGCGCATCCTGCGGGTCACGCCGGGCGGCTGACGGCCCGGCCGCCGCGCGCAGCCTCGTCAGACGGGTTCGGGCGCCCGCCGCACCGCGTCGGCGGGCACGTCGACCGCGGGCGGCGGCGCCGCGCCCCGGCGGACGTCGCGGTCCGCACCCGCACGCACCAGCGCGACTCCGGCGACGACGAGGACGGCGCCGGCCCCCTGCACGACCAGCGGCTGCTCACCGAGCAGCACCCAGGCCAGCAGGACCGCGAGGAGCACCTCGGACAGCGCGAGGAACGACGCGAGCCGCTCCCCCAGCAGGCGCACGGACACGGCGGACACGCCGTACGCGAAGGCCGTGGGCACCGCGCCGACGACGAGCAGCGGCACGGCCCAGTGCACCTGCGCGCCGAGCAGGTCGACGCGCACGTCGGGTGCCTCGACCGGGAGCACCCCCAGGGCCGCGAGCAGTGCGACCACCACCGCGCCGACGGTCATGGCGGCGCCGGCCAGGCTCACGGGCGGCAGCGAGATGGGCCGCGCGGTGAGCGCGAAGTAGGCGGCGTTGCCGATCGCGGCGGCGAACGCGAAGACGAGGCCGACGGGGTCGAGGCGCAGGCTGCCCGTCACGTCGAGCACGAGGACGAGGCCGCCCATCGCGAGCGCCGCGCCCACGAGCGTCGCGCGCGCAGGGACACGCCCGGTGCGGGCCCACGCCCACAGCAGCAGGAGCAGGGGGCCGGTGTACTCGATGAGCAGCGCGACGGCGACGGGCAGCCGGTCGACCGCGAAGAAGTACAGGGTCGAGGCCCCCGCGACCCCGAGCAGCCCGAGCCAGACGACCGTGGACCAGTCGGTGCGCAGCGCGGACCAGCGCCCGCGCAGCGCCCACAGCGCGGGGCCGGCGAGCAGCACCGCACCGATCGTGAGCCGCACGACGATCGCGGCCCCGGGGCTCCAGCCGGCGGCGAGCAGGGGTTTGACGACCGGCCCGCTCGTCGCGAACGCGAGGGCGGCAACGAGTCCCGCGACGATCCCGACGCTGCGCGCACCCGACCCCTGCACCTTGGCTCCCGGACGTCGGCCCGGCGGCACGGCCGCGCGCGACGCGCGGGCGGTACGACGGGCGGTGGAGCGCCGACCGGTGTCGGCGCGGGCGGGGCGGACCTGCGCCGTGATCGCCTGTGTCAGCAGTCATCCGCTCCTATGCTCGTGACGTTAGCCCGTCCCCCTGACAGGAGTCAATGTGGTATTCGCTCGTGACACCGAGATGAACCTCCTGGCCGCGGCCGAGCTGGTCAACACCGCGCGCCGGCGCGACGGCCACGACGCGATGAGCACGGTGGCGGACCTCGACGACTACTTCACGCGCTGGGGCTACACCGGCCGGCACGACGGGGACGACGCGGAGGTCGCGCAGGTCCGGGCCGCCCGCGAGCGCGTCGCGCAGCTGTGGGACGTCGAGCGCGACGAGGCGGCGGACCTCGTCAACGCGATGCTGCGCGAGGCCGACGCCGTGCCGTTCCTCGTCCGGCACGACGCGGTCGACTGGCACCTGCACGCGACCGCCCCCGGTGCGGCGCTGGCGACGGTGATCGTCGTCGAGACCGCGATGGGGGTCGTCGACGTCGTGCGCTCCGACGAGTACGCCCGCCTGAAGGCCTGCGAGGGCGAGGGCTGCCGCGCCGTCCTCGTCGACCTGTCCCGCAACCGCTCGCGCCGGTTCTGCGACGTCAACAACTGCGGCAACCGCGCGCACGTCGCGGCGTACCGGGCGCGACGCGCCGAGGCCTGAGCGCGAGGCGGGCCCGGAGTCTTGGTTGACGGTTCAACCTCCCGTACGCTGGGCGACGCACCCGGCCGCCCGCGAACGGAGACCCCGGCAATGAGCAAGACCTCGAAGCGTGACGACGAGCGAGCCGCACGGCTCGCGCAGCTCCAGACCGAGCAGCGCCGCGCTGCCCGCCGGCGCACCGCGATCGTCGGGGGCCTCGTCGGCGCCCTGGTCGTGGCGCTCGTCGCGGTGACCGCGGTGGTGCTGGTCGGCGAGGCACGCCGCTCCTCGCAGCTCGACGCGCAGGCCGCGAGCGAGATCACAGGTGTCGAGACGTTCGAGGGCCACTCGTTCGACCACGTCACGACGCAGGTCGACTACCCGCAGACGCCCCCCACCGGGGGCGAGCACAACGCGGTCTGGCAGAACTGCGGCGTCTACACCGACCCCGTCGTCGACGAGCACGCCGTGCACTCGCTCGAGCACGGCGCGGTGTGGATCACGCACTCCCCCGACCTTCCGGCCGACCAGGTCGCCGAGCTCCACGCGCTGGCCGACGGCCAGCCGTACGTGATCGTGTCGCCCTACGACGGCCTGCCGGCGCCGGTCGTCGCGAGCTCCTGGGGCTACCAGCTCCAGGCCGACGACGCCGGCGACGAGCGCCTGCCCGTGTTCCTGCGCAAGTACCTGCTCAACCCCGAGCTGCCCGAGGCCGGTGCGCTGTGCAGCAACGGCGTGGGCACGCCCGCGTGACGGACCCCGCACCCGACCGGCCGGGTGCCGCCACGGACGCCGTGGCGGCACCCCGGTCGGCACTCGGCCAGGCGCTCACCGGGCTGAGCGGCACCTCGCGCGGCGTCGTCGCCGTGCTGGTCGCGCTCGCGCTGCTCGTGGGCGTGGCGGTCGGGGCGACCCTCGTCGCCCGCCCCGACGCCGCGACACCGACGGACCGGTCGGTCGACGCGGGCTTCGCGCGCGACATGCAGGCGCACCACGCGCAGGCCGTCGAGCTCTCCGTGCTGGTGCGCGACCGCTCGGACGACGAGACGCTGCGCGCGATCGCGCTCGACATCCTCACGATCCAGCAGCAGCAGATCGGCCAGATGGCCGCGTGGCTGCGCCTGTGGGGCCTGCCGGCCGCCTCACCCGACGGTCCGATGGCCTGGATGACCGACGCGTCCGGCCACCCGCACCCGACGACGCCCGCCGCCGGCCTGTCGGCGATGCCCGGCTGGGTGCAGCCGGCGGACCTGGCACGGCTGGGCGCGGCTGACGGCACGGACGCCGAGCGCCTGTTCCTCGCGCTCATGATCGAGCACCACGCCGGTGGCGTCGACATGGCCAGGTACGCGGTCGCGCACGCCCGGCACCCCGAGGTCGTGCGGTTCGCGCAGGGGGTCGTCGACTCCCAGACCCGTGAGCAGGTCGTCCTGGAGGACCTGCTCGACGCACGCGGCGGCCCGCTGCCGGACTGACTGACGCGACGCGTACCGCCGGCCCGTCCCGTAGCAGGTCCACGTCCCGGGACACGGCTCCGTCGAGACCGGTCCGACGAGCACCGCCGAACGGCCGCGCGAGGACCGGGGAGACCGCCCCACCCAGACGTGCGGACCAGCTCGTCGTCAGCACCGGACGCGTGCGCGGACGAGGTTCGCGATCTGGGAGGATGGGTGACCATGAGCGACCAGACCCCCCGTACCGCGACCCCGACGAGCGCCCGCGCCGCCCGCCAGGTACCGGACAGGGTCACGGTCGACGGGCTCGAGGACCGCTGGTCGCGCACGTGGACCGACGAGGGCACGTACACGTTCGACCGCACGGCCGAGCGCGCGCAGGTGTACTCGATCGACACCCCGCCGCCGACGGTGTCCGGCTCGCTGCACGTCGGCCACGTGTTCTCCTACACGCACACCGACGTCGTCGCGCGCTACCAGCGCATGCGCGGCCGCGAGGTCATGTACCCCATGGGCTGGGACGACAACGGCCTGCCCACCGAGCGACGCGTGCAGAACTACTACGGCGTGCGCTGCGACCCGTCGCTGCCGTACGTCGAGGACTTCGTGCCCCCGCACGAGGGCGGTGAGGGCAAGTCGATCAAGCCCGGCGACCAGGTCCCCGTGTCGCGCCGCAACTTCATCGAGCTGTGCGAGCGCCTGTCGGCCGAGGACGAGCTGCAGTTCGAGGCGCTGTGGCGCCGGCTCGGCCTGTCGGTCGACTGGTCGATGACGTACCAGACCATCGGTGCGACGGCCCGCGCGGTGTCGCAGCGCGCGTTCCTGCGCAACCTCGGCCGCGGCGAGGCGTACCAGGCCGAGGCGCCCGGTCTGTGGGACGTGACGTTCCAGACGGCCGTCGCGCAGGCCGAGCTCGAGGCGCGCGACTACCCCGGTGCGTTCCACAAGGTCGCGTTCCACCGCCCCGACGGCGAGCAGGTGGTCATCGAGACGACACGTCCCGAGCTGCTGCCCGCGTGCGTGGCCCTCATCGCGCACCCGGACGACGAGCGGTACCAGCACCTGTTCGGCACGACGGTGACGAGCCCGCTGTTCGGCGTCGAGGTGCCCGTGCTCGCGCACCCGGCGGCCGAGCCCGACAAGGGCGCCGGCATCGCGATGTGCTGCACGTTCGGCGACCTGACGGACGTGCAGTGGTGGCGCGAGCTGCGCCTGCCGACCCGCTCGGTCGTGGGTCGCGACGGCCGGGTCCTGCGCGACACGCCCGAGTGGCTGACGTCGGACACGGGCCGGGCCGTCTACGGCGAGCTGGCCGGCAAGACGACGTTCAGCGCGCGCGAGGCCGTCGTCGCCGGGCTGCGGGAGTCCGGCGACCTGCTGGGCGAGCCGGTGGCCACGCAGCGCAAGGCGAACTTCTACGAGAAGGGCGACAAGCCCCTCGAGATCGTCACGAGCCGCCAGTGGTACATCCGCAACGGCGGACGCGACGAGGACCTGCGCGACGAGCTGCTCGCGCGCGGCCGCGAGCTCGCGTTCCACCCGGACTTCATGCGCGTGCGCTACGACAACTGGGTCGGCGGCCTCAACGGCGACTGGCTCGTGTCCCGCCAGCGGTTCTTCGGCGTCCCGATCCCCGTGTGGTTCCCGCTCGACGAGCAGGGCGAGCCGCGGTACGACTCCCCGCTCGTGCCCGACGAGGCCGCGCTGCCCGTCGACCCGTCGAGCGACGTCCCGGCCGGCTACACCGCCGACCAGCGCGGTGTGCCGGGCGGGTTCGTCGGCGACCCCGACATCATGGACACCTGGGCGACGAGCTCCCTGACGCCGCAGATCGTGTGCGGCTGGCTCGACGACCCGGACCTGTTCTCGCGCACGTTCCCGATGGACCTGCGCCCGCAGGGCCAGGACATCATCCGCACGTGGCTGTTCTCCTCCGTGGTGCGCGCGCACCTCGAGGAGGGCTCGCTGCCGTGGAAGCACGCCGCCATCAGCGGGTGGATCCTCGACCCCGACCGCAAGAAGATGAGCAAGTCCAAGGGCAACGTCGTCACGCCCATGGGTCTGCTCGAGGAGCACGGGTCCGACGCCGTGCGGTACTGGGCGGCCAGTGCGCGCCTGGGCACGGACGCCGCGTTCGAGGTCGGCCAGATGAAGATCGGCCGCCGGCTGGCGATCAAGGTCCTCAACGCGAGCAAGTTCGTGCTGTCGTTCGGCCCCGCCGACGAGCCGGTGTCGCTCGACGCGTCCCAGGTCACGCAGCCGCTGGACCGTGCCATGCTCGCGGGCCTCGCGGACGTCGTCGACCAGGCGACCGCGTCGCTCGAGGCGTACGACCACACTCGGGCCCTGGAGCTGACGGAGACGTTCTTCTGGACGTTCTGCGACGACTACCTCGAGCTCGTCAAGGACCGCGCGTACGGCGCCGGGGCGTCGGCGGCCGAGGTCACGGCGGCCACCGCGTCGGCGCGCGCCGCGCTGGGTCTCGCGCTCGACACGCTGCTGCGGCTGTTCGCGCCCGTGCTGCCGTACGCGACCGAGGAGGTCTGGTCGTGGTGGCGCGAGGGCACGGTGCACCGCGCGCCGTGGCCGACGAGCGACGCGCTGCGCGCCGCGTCGGGAGACGCCGACCCCGGCCTCGTGGCCGGTGCCGGTGCTGCGCTGGCGGCGCTGCGCAAGGTGAAGTCCGAGGCCAAGGTGTCGATGCGGACGCCCGTCGAGCACGCCGTCCTCGAGGTGCCGGACGCCCTGCGCGCAGGTGTCGAGGCGGCGATCGACGACGTGCGCAACGCGGGTCGCGCGACCGGGACCCTGGAGGTCGCCGCCGGCGACGGCGAGACCGTCGTCGCGCGGGACGCACGCCTGGGCGAGGCCGTCGCCCGCTGAGGCATCCCCGCTGCGGGGCCGCGTCCGCGTGACGCGGCCCCGCACGCGCGTCGGTGCGTGTCGCGTGGCAGGGTCGGGACCGAGGTCCCTGGATCCATCGGGACGGATAGGCATGATGTGTAGCGCATATCTATGCGAGCGCTGCCCCGTCGGAAGGACCACCATGCGCCACCTGCCCGCGACCGCACTCGCCGCGACCGCACTGCTCGCCCTCACCGCCTGCGCCGGTGGCGGCGACGGCGGCTCGGCCTCCGACGACGGCGAGGTCCACCTCGTGCGGGCCGGCACCCTCACCGTCTGCACCAACCCGCCGTACGAGCCGTTCGAGTTCGAGGACGACGACGGCCAGATCGTCGGTCTCGACATCGACATCACGCGCGAGATCGCCGACGACCTCGGGGTCGACCTCCAGGTCGTCGTCACGCCGTTCGACTCGATCCAGTCCGGTGCGTCCCTCAACACCGACGCGTGCGACGTCGTCGCCTCGGGCATCACCATCATCGACGAGCGCGCCGAGAAGCTCGACTTCTCCGCGCCGTACTTCGACGCGGACCAGGGCCTGCTCGTGGCCGAGGGCTCCGACCTCGACACCCTCGAGTCCCTCGCCGGCACGAAGGTCGCCGTGCAGATGGCGACCACGGGCGAGCGGTTCGCGCAGGACGAGGGCCTCACGACCGTGCAGTTCGAGGACCTCGGGCTGCAGATCCAGGCGCTGCAGACCGGCCAGGTCGACGCGGTGATCAACGACATCGTGGTGCTCGGCCCGTTCGTCTCGCAGGGCTTCGAGGTCGCCACGACGTTCCCGACCGGCGAGCAGTACGGCCTCGGCGTCAAGAAGGGCAACACCGCGCTGCTCGAGGCCGTCGACGCGACGCTCGAGCGCATCCGCGACGACGGCACGTACGACGCCATCTACACCGAGCGGATCGGCACGGCGCCCGTCGCCGACTGACAGTGAGGATGTCGGCGGTGGAGGCCGGCGTGAGCCGCCCCCACCGCCACGACCCGGGAGTGCGCATGACCACCGCACCGCAGACCCTGCAGATGCCGCCCGGCCGGCGCCGGACGAGCCCGCGCACCCGCGCACGCGTCACGCGTGCCGTGCAGTACACCGCGCTCGCGACCGCGCTGGTCGCCGTCGTGCTGCTCACGGACTGGGCGAACGTCTCGTCGCAGCTGTTCGACCCCGCCGTCGCCGCCGACCTCGCAGGTCGCATGCCGCACGCCCTGTGGAACACCGTGCGGTACACCCTGGGCGCGTTCGCCGTCGGTCTGCCGCTGGGGGCGCTGCTGGCGTTCATGAAGCTGTCGTCCGTCGGCCCGTACCGGTGGATCGCGACCGCGTACATCGAGTTCTTCCGCGGCATCCCCGCGCTGCTCGTCGTGCTGTCGGTCGGTTTCGCCGTCCCGATCGCGTTCGGCGTCAGCATCCCGTCCATGCTCGCCAAGGCGTCCATCGCACTCGGCGTGGTCGCCTCGGCGTACATCGCCGAGACGCTGCGTGCGGGCATCGAGGCCGTGCCGAAGGGCCAGGTCGAGGCCGCGCGGTCGCTGGGCATGAGCCACGGGCGCACGCTCGTGCAGGTCGTCGTCCCGCAGGCCTTCCGCATCGTCCTGCCGCCCATGACCAACGAGGTCATCCTGCTGACCAAGGACACGTCGCTGGTGTTCCTGCTGGGCATGCAGGTCGCCGAGTACGAGCTGACGAAGATCGGCCGCGACGCTCTGAGCACCGCGCAGGGCGGCCTGACCGCGCTGTTCGTCGCGGGCGCCTGCTACCTCGTCATCACGCTGCCGCTGGGCCAGCTCACCCGCTGGCTCGAGCGACGCACGGCCGCGAAGGGACGTGGCAGGTGAGCGCCGACCCCGCCGACGGTGACGGCGTCGTCGTCTCCGTCCAGGACCTGCACAAGTCGTTCGGCGAGCGCGAGGTGCTGCGCGGCATCGACCTCGACGTGGCCGCCGGGGAGGTCGTGTGCGTCATCGGCCCGTCCGGGTCCGGCAAGTCGACCCTGCTGCGCTGCGTCAACCTGCTCGAGCAGCCGACGTCGGGGCGCATCGACGTGCTCGGCGTCGAGGTCACCGACCCCGACGTCGACATCGACCGCGTCCGCACCCACGTCGGCATGGTCTTCCAGCAGTTCAACCTGTTCGGCCACCGGTCCGTGCTGGAGAACTGCACGATGGCGCAGCGCGGCGTGCTGCGGCGCTCGCGCGACGAGGCCGAGCGCATCGCCCTGGCGAACCTCGAGCGCGTCGGCCTCGCGGACCGTGCGCACGCGATGCCCGGGCAGCTCTCGGGCGGTCAGCAGCAGCGCGTCGCGATCGCCCGCGCCCTGTCGATGGACCCGCGGCTCATGCTGTTCGACGAGCCGACGTCGGCCCTCGACCCCGAGCTCGTGGGCGACGTCCTGGGCGTCATGCGGGACCTCGCGGACGCCGGCATGACGATGATCGTCGTCACGCACGAGATGGCCTTCGCGCGCGAGGTCGGCGACCGCGTCGTGTTCATGGACGACGGCGTCGTCGTCGAGTCCGGCCCCCCGGACCAGGTCATCGGCGCGCCGCTGCAGGAACGCACGCGCACGTTCCTGCAGCGCGTCCTCGACCCCACGCACCGGCACCCGCAGGAGTGAGCGAGGCGTCCGCCGGCGCGCACTACTGTCGTGACGTCCACCCGCACCAGGAAACAGGTCGCATGCCCGAGTTCACGTCCCCCACCCTCGTCACGCCCGACCCCGGGGCGTCGATCTGCACGCTGGTCGCGGACCGGCTCGCGCGCGACCCCGACGGCGTCTTCGCCGAGCGGCAGACCGGCCTCGGCGGCACGTGGCTGCCCGTGACGGTCACGTCGTTCGTCACCGAGGTCCGGGCCATCGCCAAGGGGCTCGTGGCAGCGGGCGTGGAGCCCGGCGACCGGGTCGCCATCATGTCCCGCACGCGCTACGAGTGGACGCTGGTCGACTTCGCCGTGTGGTCCGCCGGCGCCGTCGGCGTCCCGGTCTACGAGACGTCGTCGGCCGAGCAGGTGCGGTGGATCGCGTCGGACTCCGGGGTCCGGCTCGCGGTCGTCGAGACGGCCGCGCACGCCGCCGTCGTCGCGCAGGTGCGCGACGACCTGCCCGGCCTGACCGAGGTGCTGGTGCTCGACGAGGACGCCGTCGGCACGCTCGTCGCGCGCGGCGCCGACGTCCCCGACGAGGAGATCGAGCGGCGCAGCGCGCTCGCGCGCGGCGACGACCTGGCGACCGTCATCTACACGTCCGGCACCACCGGCCGGCCCAAGGGCGTCGAGCTCACGCACGGCAACTTCGTCGCGCTGACCCGCAACGGTGCCGTGGGCCTCCACGAGGTCGTCTCCAAGCCGACGTCCCGCACGCTGCTGTTCATGCCGCTCGCGCACGTCTTCGCGCGGTTCATCGAGGTGCTGTGCGTCGAGTCCGGGGCCGTGATGGGCCACGCCCCCGACACCCGCAACCTCCTGCCGGATCTCGCGTCGTTCCAGCCGACGTTCCTGCTCGCGGTGCCGCGGGTGTTCGAGAAGGTCTACAACTCCGCGGAGCAGAAGGCCGGATCGGGCACGTCGCTGCGCGTCTTCCGCTGGGCGGCCAAGGTCGCCATCGCCTACTCACGCGCGCTCGACGCACCCGGCGGACCGAGCGTCGCCCTGCGCGCCCAGCACCGGGCGGCGGACGCGCTCGTGCACCGCAAGCTGCGGGCCGCCCTGGGCGGACGCACCGAGTTCGCGGTGTCCGGCGGGGCTCCGCTCGGCGACCGTCTGGGGCACTTCTACCGCGGCATCGGCGTGCACGTCCTCGAGGGCTACGGGCTCACCGAGACCAGCGCGGCGACGGCCGTCAACCGGCCCGGACTCACCAAGATCGGCACGGTCGGGCCCGCGATGCCGGGGACGTCCCTGCGCGTGGACGACGACGGCCAGATCTGGGTGGCCGGCCCGCACGTCTTCCGCGGCTACCGCCACATGCCCGAGGAGACGGCCGAGGCGCTCGTCGACGGCTGGCTCCGCACCGGCGACCTGGGCAGGCTCGACGACGACGGCTACCTGCGGATCACCGGGCGCAGCAAGGAGATCATCGTCACGGCCGGCGGCAAGAACGTCGCACCGGCGCTGCTCGAGGACCGCCTGCGGGGCCACCCGCTCGTCAGCCAGGTCGTGGTGGTGGGCGACCAGCGTCCGTTCATCGGGGCGCTCGTCACGCTCGACGCCGAGATGCTGCCGGGATGGCTCGCGATGCACGGCCTGCCGCCCATGGACGTGCCGGCCGCCGCGTCGCACCCTCAGGTGCTCGAGGCGCTCGACCGGGCCGTCGAGCGCGCCAACGAGGCCGTGTCGCGCGCCGAGTCGATCCGCAAGATCAGCGTGCTGACCACGGACTTCAGCGAGGCGAACGGGTACCTGACACCGTCGCTGAAGGTCAGGCGCGCCGCCGTGCTCCAGGACTTCGCGCACGAGGTCGACGGGCTGTACGTGGACACGCGCCCCGGGCACTGAGCCCCGGAGGGCCCCGCCCGGGGCGCGTCGGCGGGTCCGCCTCGACCACGGACCCGCCTACACCACCGATCGCAGGCGTCGACGGTCGGCCGACTGCGTCGGCACGGACTCGCTCGGCGTCGAGCCGTCCGCCCACCGCAGCACGGCCCCGACCCCGTCGACCACCTCGACGGCGCCGTCCTCGACGAACGTCAGGCCCGCGTCCTGGCCGACCACGGCCCGCACGAGCGCGACGTCCGCCGGCAGCTCCCGCACGTCCCCGTCCACGACGCCGATGGCCGCCAGCTCGGACCTGGACGTCGCCAGCTGCAGGGGGTCCGGTCCGACCCACAGCGTGCGCTCGGCCAGCCCGCCCTCGAGGCCGTCCGCCGTGACCAGCAGCTCGTCCACCTGCCCACGGCGCAGCACCTCGACCACATCGTCGAGGCCCGTCACGGCTCCCTCGCCACGGCCGCGGGCCTCGCGGTACCGCTCGACGTGCCCGGCGCGCCGTCGCGCCCGGTAGTCCACGACGGCCTGCGCGACGCGCACGGCGAACACCTCCTCGTGGATGCCCTCGCCGCGCCCGCCCCCCGAGACCTCGACCAGCAGCTCACGCACGTGCTGCCCGAGCGCCTCGCGGACCAGCGAGACCGCACGGACGTCGCCCGTGAGCACGACGAGGTCAGGATGCTTGTCGCGCACCCGCCGGTCCACGACGGCCGCCACGGCCTCCGCGTTGCGCTGCCACGAGTCCTCGGCGCGCGTCTGGTTGCGCCGTTCGATGCCGCTCTCACGGACCTTGTGCACGTCGTCGTGCCCGCCGTCGATCGTCTCCGTCACCGGTCCCCGGTACTCCCCGTCGTCCGCGTCACCCCACCGCAGGTCGGCACCGGTGCGGTCGACCGCGACGACGAGCACGCAGACCTGCTCCTCGGTCGCGCGGACCACGGGCGAGAGCGCCGGCACCGGCCCGTACACACCACGCGAGGCCGTGGGCGCGGCCCGCAGCACGCGGTCCACGACGACGCCGTCGGCGTCCGCGACCAGGACCCGACCGTGCGAGTCGCGCCGGCCGTCCGGCTGGGAGACCCGCTGGGCGATCTCCTCGAGCAGCGCTGCGGGGACCCCGTCGCGTTCGAGGTCCCGGCGCACCGACCGCCAGCGGTCGACGGGTCCCGACTCCCCCGCCACCTCCGCGGGTGAGGCATCGAGGTGGACGGTGACGAACGGGGCTCGGCGTCCGAGCAGCGGCTTGACCCAGTGCAGGTGCATGGGGTTCGACTCCTCCTGCGTGTGCACGTCCCCGGCGACGGCACCGCGCGACCGGTGCGTCCCACCGGGGCTGACCCTTCTACCTTGGGTCACCGCGGCAGGGTCCGCCAACGGTCGCAGCGGGTGAGGAAGAACCGGACGGACGTCCGTCAGGAGCGCTGCGCGTGGTCCTGCGCGATGGCCTCGTGGTGGCGGATCACCTCGGCGACGATGAACGCGAGGAACTTCTCCGCGAAGACGGGGTCGAGGTCCGCCGCGTGGGCCAGCTCGCGCAGCCGTGCGACCTGCTCGGCCTCACGGCCGGGGTCCGACGCGGGCAGCCCGAGCTGGGCCTTGAGCACGCCGACGCGCTGCGTGGCCTTGAACCGCTCGGCGAGGATGTGGACCAGCGCCGCGTCGATGTTGTCGATGCTGCCGCGCAGCCGCGCCAGCTCGGCCGGCACGACGCGTTCGGTTGCGCTCACGCGCTCTTCTCGCGCGGCGCGCGCTTGTCCCGCGAGACGTCGCGCGGCACGAGCGTGGGGTTGACGTTGTCGAGCACGACGTCGCGCGTGATGACGACGCGTGCGACGTCGTCGCGCGACGGCACCTCGAACATCACCTGCTGCAGGACCTCCTCAAGGATCGCCCGCAGGCCGCGCGCACCCGTGCCGCGCAGCAGCGCCTGCTCGGCGATCGCGCCGACGGCGTCCTCCTCGAACTCCAGCTCGACGCCGTCGATCTGGAACATCCGCTGGTACTGCTTGACCAGCGCGTTGCGCGGCTCGGTGAGGATCCGCACGAGCGCGACGCGGTCGAGCGGCGAGACGGTCGTGATGATCGGCACGCGGCCGATGAACTCGGGGATCAGGCCGAACTTCAGCAGGTCCTCCGGCATGACCTCGCCGTAGACGTCCGTGTCGTCGGCCGAGTGCAGCGGGGAGCCGAACCCGATGCCACGGCGCCCGGCGCGCGACGTGATGATCTCGTCGAGCCCGGCGAACGCGCCCGCGACGATGAACAGCACGTTCGTCGTGTCGATCTGGATGAACTCCTGGTGCGGGTGCTTGCGCCCGCCCTGCGGCGGCACCGAGGCCGTCGTGCCCTCGAGGATCTTGAGCAGCGCCTGCTGCACGCCCTCGCCCGACACGTCGCGCGTGATCGACGGGTTCTCGCTCTTGCGGGCGATCTTGTCGATCTCGTCGATGTAGATGATGCCCGTCTCGGCCTTCTTGACGTCGTAGTCCGCGGCCTGGATGAGCTTGAGCAGGATGTTCTCGACGTCCTCGCCGACGTAGCCCGCCTCGGTGAGGGCCGTGGCGTCCGCGATCGCGAACGGGACGTTCAGCATCTTCGCGAGCGTCTGGGCCAGGTACGTCTTGCCGCAGCCCGTGGGGCCGATCAGCAGGATGTTGGACTTGGCGATCTCGACAGGCTCCTCACCGGCGGTCGTCCGTGCGCCCTCACCGGCCTGGATGCGCTTGTAGTGGTTGTAGACGGCGACCGCGAGGGACCGCTTCGCGGGCTCCTGCCCGACGATGTACTGCTCGAGGAACTCGAAGATCTCCTTCGGCTTCGGCAGCTCGACCATGCCGACCTCGGTCGCCTCGGCGAGCTCCTCCTCGATGATCTCGTTGCACAGGTCGATGCACTCGTCGCAGATGTAGACCCCGGGGCCCGCGATGAGCTTCTTGACCTGCTTCTGGGACTTGCCGCAGAACGAGCACTTGAGAAGGTCTGCACCGTCCCCGATCCGCGCCACGTGCGTCCCCTTCCTTCGTGTCGCCCTCCGCCGTGCTGGCGGTGCGCCGTCGTCGTGACCTCACGGTCCGCGAGTCACGTTCCCCCATTGCACACCACCGGCGGCCACCTGTCAGCCGAACCCTGCAGGCGGGTCGCGGCGTGTCGGGTGAGACACGCCGCCCGATGCGTCCCGATTCGCACGGATGGCCCAACCTGGGCCGCCGCGCGCGCCCGCCCCCGCCCGTCGACGGCGGGGGCGGGCGTCACAGCGTCAGGTCGGCTGGACCACCGTCGGGTGCACGCCCTTGCGGCTCTCGAGCACCTGGTCGACCATCCCGTAGTCCTTGGCCTGCGCCGCGGTGAGGATCTTGTCGCGCTCGATGTCGACGCGGACCTGCTCGATCGGCCGCCCGGTGTGCTGCGCGAGCGCGGCCTCGAGCCACTCTCGGATGCGGATGAGCTCGTTGGCGTGGATCTCGATGTCGGACGCCTGCGCGTAGCCGCCGCCCTCCATCGCCGGCTGGTGGATCAGCACGCGCGCGTTCGGCAGCGCCAGGCGCTTGCCGGGCGACCCGGCCGCGAGCAGCACGGCCGCCGCCGAGGCCGCCTGCCCGAGGCAGACGGTCTGGATGTGCGGCTTGATGTACTGCATCGTGTCGTAGATCGCCGTCAGGGCCGTGAAGGAGCCGCCGGGCGAGTTGATGTACAGCGTGATGTCGCGGTCGGGGTCCGTGGACTCCAGCACGAGCAGCTGCGCCATGACGTCGTCGGCCGAGGCGTCGTCCACCTGCACGCCGAGGAAGATGATGCGGTCCTCGAACAGCTTGGTGTACGGGTCCTGGCGCTTGAAGCCGTAGGCGGTGCGCTCCTCGAACTGCGGCAGCACGTACCGGCCGGACGGCGAGGCGGGCGCCGTGCCGCCGGCCAGGCGGCCGGCGCGGGCGATGAACTGGGACTCCATGCTCACGAAGGTTCTCCTCGCTGGTCGTTCGCGGTGGGCGTCAGGACCGCGTCCCGCCGCCACCGGCGACGGAGTTCGAGCTCGAGACGACGTGGTCGACGAAGCCGTACTCGAGCGCCTCGGGCGCCGTGAACCAGCGGTCGCGGTCCGAGTCGGCGTTGATCTGCTCGACGCTCTTGCCGGTCTGCTCGGCGATCAGCTCGGCCAGCACCTTCTTCATGTGCAGGATGAGCTGGGCGTTGATGCGCACGTCGGTCGCCGTGCCGCCGATGCCGCCGGACGGCTGGTGCATCATCACGCGGGCGTGCGGCGTGGCGTAGCGCTTGCCCTTGGCGCCCGACGAGAGCAGGAACTGCCCCATCGAGGCGGCCATGCCCATCGCGATGGTCGCGACGTCCGGCTTGATGTACTGCATGGTGTCGTAGATCGCCATGCCCGCCGTGATCGACCCGCCCGGCGAGTTGATGTACAGCCAGATGTCCTTGTCCGGGTCCTCCGCGGCCAGCAGCATCATCTGCGCGCAGATGGCGTTGGCGTTCTCGTCCCGGACCTCCGAGCCGAGCCAGATGATCCGCTCGCGGAGCAGTCGGTTGTAGATGTGGTCGTTGAGGCCGAGGCCCGGAGACTCTGCCCGGGCCAGGGCCGGCACCTGCTCGTTCACGAAGGCTCCCTCGTCTGGCTGCGTGCTACCTGCGCGGTGGTGCGTCCCGTTCGCCGGGGCGCTGCCGGCCGCGCGTTGCTGCGACCCTAACGCCCTCGCGCGCCCGCCCATGTCCTGCCGACGCGCCGTTTCGCTGACGGCGCAGCAGCTCCGCCCGGTCGACGCGGTGGGGACGACGACGGCCCCGCGTACCCGTGCTGCGGGCACGGCGGGGCCGTCGAGACGTGCGGTTGCTGCTGGTGCTGCGTCAGGCCTTCTCGTCGGCGCTGTCCTCGCCGAACGCGACCGAGGAGAAGTCGGTGGCCGCGTCGGTCGCGGTGACCGCCTCGGCCTGCTCGAGCTCGGCGTCCTCCTGGTCGGTGCCGATGAACTCCGACAGGTCGACGGCCGCACCCGTGCCGTCCACGACGGCGACCTTGCGCAGCGACACGGCGAGCGCCTTGGAGCGGGCGACCTCGGCGACCATGGCCGGGATCTGGCCCTGCTGGTCGAGCGTCGTGATGAACGTGTTGGGGTCCATGCCGTACTGCCGCGACGCGCTCACGAGGTAGTCGAGCAGCTCGCTCTGGCTGACCTTGATGTCGAGCTGCTCGGCCAGGGTGTCCAGCAGGATCTGGTTGCGCAGCGCGGTCTGGGCCTGCTCGGTGACCTCGGTGCGGTGCTCGTCGTCCTCGAGACGCCCCTCGGACTCGAGGTGGCGGTGCACCTCGGCCTCGACGACGCCGCTCGGCACGGGGATCTCGGTGTCGGCCGTGAGCTTCTCGACGAGCAGGTCGCGCGCCTGCACGGCCTGGTTCGACGCCTTGATGCGGGCCGCCTGCTCGCGCAGGTCGGCCCTGAGCTCGTCGATCGTGTCGAACTCGCTCGCGAGCTGCGCGAACTCGTCGTCGACCTCGGGCAGCTGGCGCTCCTTGACACCGGTGGCCGTGACGGACACCTGCGCCTTCTCGCCCTTGCGGTCGCCGCCGACGAGCTCGGTCTCGAACGTCGTCGTCTCGCCCGAGGACAGCCCCGTCAGCGCCTCGTCGAGGCCCTCGAGCATGTTGCCCGAGCCGATCTGGTAGCTCGTGCCGGACACCTGGTCGACCTGCTCGTCGCCGATCGTCGCGACGAGGTCGATGACGACGAAGTCGCCCGACTCCGCGGGACGGTCCACGCCGACGAGCGAGCCGAAGCGCTCGCGCAGCGCGTCGAGGCGCGCCTCGACGTCCTCGTCCGAGACCTCGACGTCGTCGACCGTGACGCTCACGCCGTCCAGCGCGGGCAGCGTGATCTCGGGGCGCACCTCGACCTCGGCGGTGAAGTGCAGCTCACCCTCCTCGCCGGCGGCGGTGGCGACCAGGCCGGGGACCTTCGTGACCTCGACCTCGGGCTGGCCCATGGGGCGCAGCTTGTTCTCGCGGACGGCCTCGGCGTAGAAGCCGGACAGGCCCTCGTTGACGGCGTGCTCGATGACGGCAGGACGACCCACGCGCTGGTCGATGATGCGCGGCGGCACCTTCCCCTTGCGGAAGCCCGGCACGTTCACCTGCTCGGCGATGTGCTGGTACGCGTGGTCGATGCTCGGCTTGAGCTCGTCGTACGTCACCTCGACGGACAGCTTGACCTTGGTGGGCTCCAGGGTCTCGACGGCGCTCTTCACTTCGATGGTCTCCAACTGGTCATGGCCGGGCGCCGGCGGGTCCGACGTGATGGCACGCTTCGATCTGCACGCTCTGGGAGGCGCTGCACGCTGCGGCCCGGGCGACGTCGTGACCTCCCCGAGGACCTGCCACGGTGGGGCGACGTGCGAGCACCCGACGGCGCGTACGCGCGACCCTCGATGCTACGCCACACGCGGGACCGCCCGCCAAGGCGCCCGCGGGACGACGCCCGCCGCGGAACCGGTAACCTTGCTGCGCTGCCGCGGTCCGCATCTGCTCGCACCCGGCGCACGCGGACGTAGCTCAATGGTAGAGCCCCAGTCTTCCAAACTGGCTACGCGGGTTCGATTCCCGTCGTCCGCTCGCAGCATCACCACAGTTCACAGCCCGTTCTCCCCGTACGGGAGCGCTCGCGTCGCAGCAGCGAAGCCGCGGAGGCGGCGAACGAACAGGCCTGGCTCGACGGCATCGAGCAGACCCGGCCTGACGTTCTCGTCGAGCTTCTGCCCGGCCTGGCAGGTCCTCCGACGTTCGACATCCGGATCTCGAACTCGGGGCGGTCTGCGGCGCGAGCACTCACGCTGGACTTCGACGCCTGGCCCGACGAGCTCGACGATGTCGCCACCGCCCTGCGCACGCTCCTCTCGCGTCGTACGGGTCATCACCTACCGTTCGGGGTCGCCGTCGCCGGGGGTGTGGCGGGGCAGGGAGGCGTCCGTCCGCTCGCCCGTCACCCGCCCGTCCCCCACCGGCCAACCGCAGGTCCCCTGGCGCTGGTGTGCTGCGCGCGTGCGGGTCGCGATCGTCACCGAGTCCTTCCTCCCCCAGGTCAACGGGGTGACCAACTCCGTGCTGCGGGTGCTCGAGCACCTGCGCCGGGCAGGTCACCAGGCCGTCGTGCTCGCGCCCGGTGCGCCACCGGCGCGGTCGCACGGCGCGCGGGTCGTCGCGCTGCGCTCGCTGCCGCTGCCCGGCTACACGCAGTTCCGGGTCGGGGTGACCTCGACCCGGACCGTCACGCGCGAGCTCGCGGCGTTCGCGCCGGACGTCGTGCACCTCGCCTCGCCGTTCACGACCGGCCGGCCGGCCGTGCGCGCCGCGGCGAGCCTCGACCTGCCGACGGTCGCGGTCTACCAGACGGACGTCGCCGGCTACGCGGGGCGCTACGGCGTGGGTGCCGCCGTCGACGGCGCGTGGCGCGTCGTGCGCGCGATCCACGACCAGGTCGACCTGACGCTCGCACCCTCGCGCACGTCGGCGCGGGCGCTCGCGGACCACGGCGTGCCGCGCGTCGAGCTGTGGCCACGCGGCGTGGACACCGAGCGGTTCTCGCCGCGGCACCGCGACGACGCGTGGCGCGCCCGGCTCGCGCCCGGCGGCGAGGTCCTCGTCGGGTTCGTGGGCAGGCTCGCGGCGGAGAAGCAGGTCGAGGACCTCGTCGCGCTCGACGACGTGCCGGGCGTGCGGGTCGTCGTGGTCGGCGACGGCCCGGAGGCGGGCGAGCTGCGCCGCCGGCTGCCGCGGGCCGTGTTCCTCGGCCAGCTCACGGGCGCCGCGCTGTCACGGGCGGTCGCGAGCCTCGACGTCGCGGTCCAGACCGGCCCGCACGAGACGTTCTGCCAGTCCGCGCAGGAGGCCCTGTCGGCGGCCGTGCCGCTCGTCGCCGTCGGCGCGGGCGCGGTGGCCGAGCTGGTCGACCCCAGCCGCACGGGCTGGCTGTACCCGCGCGGCGACCTGGTGGCCCTGCGGTCCGCGGTCGTCGACCTCGCGGGCGACGAGGCGAAGCGCCGCGCGATGGGGCAGGCCGGGCGGGCGCAGGTGCGGGGGCGCACGTGGCAGGTCGTCGGCGAGCAGCTCCTGCAGCTCTACGGGCGCGCGATCGCGCGTCACCGCGCGGTCGCCGTCGCGCGGTGACGGCCGGCCGACGTCAGCCTCGCTCGAGGTCGGCCCGCAGCTCGGCGGCCTGCGCGAGCGCCGGTCCCGCGTCGCGGACCGCACCGGCGTCGAGTACCGCCGCCGCTGCCTCCAGCTCGTCGAGCCAGGCGCGTGCGGCGGCGGGGTCGTCGGTGCGCACCGCGAGCTCCGCCAGGAAGGCCAGCGCCCGCACGTGGTCGGGTCCGGTCTCGTCGCCGGCACGTCGCAGCGCACCGGCGAGGACCTTGCGGGCCTGGTGCGGGTCGCCCCGCGAGTCGGCCTGCACGGTGGCGTCGTCGAGCGCGCGGGCGAGGGGCCCGGCCGGGCGCTCGCCGTACGCGGCGCGCGCCGAGTCGTCGCCCGCGGCCGGGGTCGCCTGCCCGTCCGCACCCGGGCGCCGGGTGAAGCGGATCCAGTTCCCCGACGGGTCGACCAGGCTGAACCCGGTGACGCCACCGGCGTTGGCCCGTCGTCGCGGCCTCGTGATCCGCGGGTACCCGGTCAGCGGCAGCCGCCCGTAGCGAGCCCGCAGGCCGTCGGCGAGCGCGTCGAACACCGGCCCGGTGTCGTCGACCACGACGATGCAGGTCGAGTAGCTGTCCTGCGGGGCGAGGTCGTCGAGCCCGAAGTAGTGCAGGTCCAGCCGCCCGCGGCGCAGCGCGACGTACGGGTGCGGCCGCAGCTGGCGGTAGGCGACGTCGAACCCGAGCGCCACCCAGAAGTCACGCACCTCGTCGACGTCGCGGCAGGGCAGCGCCGGAACCGCCGTGACGTCCGCCCACGGGTCCCTGGCCATGCTCCAGTACACCGCACGGCACGGGCCGCGGACCTGCCCGTGCCGGGGTCGATGTCGGTGTCGGTGTCGGGGTGGTCGGATTCGAACCGGCGACCTTCCGCTCCCAAAGCGGACGCGCTACCAACCTGCGCCACACCCCGCGCGCCGCCGACGCCATCGCAGGCGCGAGCGGCACGCGCCCACCCTACCGGCGCCCCACGCCGCACCTCCGCCGTCCTCGATCCTCCCGCGACGAGGGACGTGGGGCGGGTGACACGCACCGGCCGGTCCCGGACCCACGGGGCGGGACGTGGTGGGGTGGCGGTGTGACGACGACGTTCCTGCGGTCCGGCGACCGCGTGCTGCTGACCGGCGACTCCATCACCGACTGGGGGCGCGACCGCGACCAGCCGGACTCGCCGTGGGGTCTGGGGCACGGGTACGCGGGCATCGTCGCGGCGCTCGCGGGCGCACGACGACCCGACCTGGGCCTGACGTTCCACAACCGCGGCGTCGGCGGCGACACCGCCCGGATGCTGCGCGACCGCTGGCAGGCCGACGCGCTCGACCTCGAGCCGACCGTCGTCTCGGTGCTCGTCGGGGTCAACGACACGTGGCGACGCTACGACTCCGGCACACCCACGAGCACCGACGAGTACGAGGAGCACTACCGCGCGGTCCTCGACGTCACGCGGGGGCGCCTCGACGCGCGGTTCGTGCTGGTCGAGCCGTTCGTGCTGCCGGTCCAGCCGGGGCAGGAGGCGTGGCGCGAGGACCTCGACCCGCGCATCCACGTCGTGCGACGCCTGGCCGCCGAGGTCGGCGCGGTGCTCGTGCCCGCGGACGGGCTGTTCGCCGCGGCGGCGGCGCGCACGTCGCCCGCGGAGTGGGCGTTCGACGGCGTCCACCCGACACCTGCGGGGCACGGGCTGCTCGCCGAGGCCTGGCTCGACGCGGTCGGCCTGGCCGCCCGCTGACCAGCCCCGGGCCTGCTGCGTCGCCGACCGTCCGCCTGACGGGACGGGCGTCTCGCGGGACCCTTTGCACCCGCTACGGTGGTGGCGCTAGCGTCGGCCCGACCACGGGCCGGCGCCCGTGCACCCCGGCCCGCCCCTCGGCGCGGCCCCGGACGAGGAGGGCGATGCGCGTGTCCACCGCCGCCGCTGCCCTCGTCCCGCGCGCCTGCGTGGCGTGCACCTGTTGTCGCTGTCGGTAGAGCGCTGGCCGCTCCCGCACGCCCGTCGTGCACCGCACCCGTCGGGTGCACCCGCGCCAGCGCTCGCCCCGGAGGGGTCGCCGCGGCGCACCTCCCCCCGGCACCACCCGCGTCGTCCCTGGGCGCACCCCGTCGAAGTTCCCCCGCACCTGCCGTGCCCGACGGGGCACGGCACCGACCGAAGAGGAAACATGGCACGCATCTACGAGGACGCGACCGCGCTCATCGGCAACACCCCGCTGGTCCGCATCAACAAGATCACCGACGGCGCACCCGCCCGGGTCGTCGGCAAGCTCGAGTTCTACAACCCCGCCAACTCGGTCAAGGACCGTATCGGCGTCGCGATCATCGACGCGGCCGAGAAGTCCGGCGACCTGCAGGCCGGCGGCACGATCGTCGAGGCCACGAGCGGCAACACGGGCATCGCCCTGGCGTTCGTCGGCGCGGCGCGCGGCTACAAGGTGGTCCTGACGATGCCCGAGACGATGTCGAAGGAGCGGCGCGCGCTGCTGCGGGCCTTCGGCGCCGAGCTCATCCTCACCCCGGGGTCCGAGGGCATGAAGGGCGCGGTCAACCGCGCCAACGAGATCGTCGCGGAGCGCCCGGGCGCGATCCTCGCCCGGCAGTTCGCCAACGAGGCCAACCCGGAGATCCACCGCCGCACGACGGCCGAGGAGATCTGGGCCGACACGGACGGCGAGGTCGACATCGTCGTCGCCGGCATCGGCACCGGCGGCACCATCACGGGCGTCGGCCAGGTGCTCAAGGAGCGCAAGCCCGACATCAAGATCGTCGCGGTCGAGCCGGCCGAGTCGCCCATCCTCAACGGTGGCGCGCCCGGCCCGCACAAGATCCAGGGCATCGGTGCGAACTTCGTCCCGGAGATCCTCGACACGAGCATCTACGACGAGGTCATCGACGTCGACGCGGAGACCGCTGTCGCCGTCGCCCGCCGCGCCGCACGCGAGGAGGGGCTGCTGGTCGGCATCTCGTCCGGTGCCGCCCTGCACGCCGCGACCGAGCTGGCGAAGCGCCCGGAGAACGAGGGCAAGCTGATCGTCGCGATCATCCCGTCGTTCGGTGAGCGCTACCTGTCGTCGGTGCTCTACGCCGACCTGCTCGACTGAGCCGCCGGGCCCGGTCGTCGTCCTCGTCGACGACGGCCGGGCCCGCACCTTCGCGCCCACCGGCTCCCGCCGGCGGGCGGCGTCCCCCTCGCCGCGTCTCCCGGAGCCCACATTGCGCCCCCTGCACCGCTTCCTGCGCACGCTGCGCGACGACCTCGAGGCGGCGCACCGGCACGACCCGGCGGCTCGCTCGCGGCTCGAGGTGGCTCTCGCGTACCCCGGCGTGCACGCGATCTGGGTGTACCGGCTCGCGCACCGCATGTGGCGCGAGCCGCTGCTGCGGCTGCCCGCGCGGATCGTCTCGCAGGTCGCGCGAGCCGCGACGGGTGTCGAGATCCACCCGGGGGCCCGGCTGGGGCAGCGGCTGTTCATCGACCACGGCATGGGCGTGGTCGTCGGCGAGACCGCCGAGGTCGGCGACGACGTCGTCCTGTTCCACGGTGCGACGCTCGGCGGCCGCTCGATGAAGCGCGGCAAGCGGCACCCCACGCTCGGCGACCGCGTGGTCGTCGGTGCCGGGGCCAAGATCCTCGGCCCGGTGTGGGTCGGGCACGACGCGCAGGTCGGGGCGAACGCGGTCGTCATCGCCGACGTGCCCGCGGGCGCCATCGCGGTGGGCGTGCCCGCCAAGATCCGTCACCGCGGCACCGAGGTGCCGTTCGACGTCGAGGTCGACGACCCGGCCATCTACATCTGACACCGCCGGACCCCGGCACCGGAACCCCCACCGACCACTCGACCACCCCACCCGCCGAACACGGACTTCGGCGGCTTCCCGGGGCTCGGAGGCCGCCGAAGTCCGTGCTCGCCCACGACCCTTGTTCTAGTTGTTGGGTAACTACAGGTAGACTCGGTCCATGCTGTTCCGCATCGACCCCGCGTCCGACGAGCCGCTGTACGCACAGCTCGCCGCACAGGTCCGCACGGCCGTCGCCCACGGCGAGCTGCGCGCCGGCGAGCGGCTGCCGTCCGCCCGCGACCTCGCCGAGTCGCTCGAGGTGAACCTCCACACCGTGCTGCACGCCTACCAGGAGCTGCGCGACGAGGGCCTCGTCGACCTGCGCCGCGGCCGCGGCGCCGTGGTGACCGGCCACACCGCACCGGACCTGTCGGAGCTGCACACCGCGGTCGGCGCGCTCGTCGCGACGGCCCGGCGCCTGCGCGTCGCCCCGGAGACCGTGACCACCCTCGTCAAGGAGGCCCTGCGATGACCACCGCCCGCCCCGCCCCACCGCACCGGCTCGCGACCACGCTGACCACGCTCGTGCTGCCCCTGCTCGTGCTGGCGGCCACCGTGGCGGTCGTGCTGTCGTGGGCACCGCGGCTGCCGGACCCCGTCGCCGTGCACTGGCCCGCGTCCGGTGGGCCCGACGGCTTCGGGTCGCTCGCGGAGCTCGTCCTCGTCCCGCTGGCGGTCGGACCGCTGCTCGCGCTCGGCATGTGGGCGCTCGCGTTCTGGGCCGGGCGCGACACGTCGGTCCGGCGGCTCGCGGCAGCGTCCGCGACGGGGCTCGCCGTGCCCATGTCGGTCGTCGTGCTCGGCTCGCTCGCGGTGCAGCTGGACCTGGCCGACGCCGCCGACGCCCCGGGGCTCGGCCTCGTGACCGGGCTCGCGCTCGGCGCCGGGATCGTCGCCGGCGCCCTCGCCGCGCTGCTCGTGCCACGCGACGGCGCACGGCCGAGCGAGTCCCCCGTCGACCCCGCGGCACCGCGTGCGGACCTCGCACCGTCCGAGCGCGCGGCGTGGACGCGCACCATGACGACCACGGCCGGCGCCTGGGTGGGCGGCGGCGCGCTGCTGCTCGTCGCGGTGCTCGCGGTCACGCTGCGCGCCCCGGCGATGCTGGTCCTCGTCGCGGGCCTCGCGCTGCCGCTCGCGTCCATGCTGGTGCTGCGGGTGAGCGTGGACGCCCGCGGGCTCGTCGCGCGCTCGCCGCTCGGCTGGCCCGCGGTGCGCGTCCCGCTCGACGAGGTCGTCGCCGCGCGCACCACGCAGGTCCAGCCGTTCCGCGAGTTCGGCGGCTGGGGCTACCGCGTCGGCGCCGGCGGGCGCGTCGGGTTCGTGCTGCGCACGGGCGAGGGCATCGAGGTCGAGCGCACGGGAGGCCGCGTCACCGTCGTGACGGTCGACGACGCCGCGACGGGGGCCGCGCTGCTCAACACCCTGGCCGACCGCGCCCGCGGCGCCGCGACCGCCCGGTAACGTCACGCGAGCGCCGTCGGCGCGTCGACGGCGACGGCACAGGGAGCAGCGCATGCGACTCGGGTACCACACGGGCTACTGGTCGGCCGGTCCCCCGCCCGGCGCCGCACAGGCGGTGCGCGCCGCCGACGAGCTGGGCCTGGACTCCGTCTGGACGGCCGAGGCGTACGGCTCCGACGCGCTCACGCCGCTCGCGTGGTGGGGCGCGGCCACGCGACGCGTGCGCCTCGGCACCGCCATCGCGCAGCTCTCGGCGCGCACGCCCACCGCCGCCGCGATGGCCGCCCTCACGCTCGACCACCTGTCCTCAGGACGGTTCGTGCTCGGCCTCGGTGCGTCGGGCCCGCAGGTCGTCGAGGGCTGGTACGGGCAGCCGTACCCGCGTCCGCTGGCCCGGACCCGGGAGTACGTCGACGTCGTCCGGCAGGTGCTCGCGCGCGAGGCGCCCGTGACGTACGACGGCGCGTTCTACCGCCTGCCGCTGCCCGCCGACCAGGGCGCGGGACTGGGCAAGGCGCTGCGCTCGACCGTGCACCCGCTGCGCGCCGACCTGCCCATCCACCTGGCGGCCGAGGGCCCCCGCAACATCGCGATGACCGCCGAGATCGCCGACGGCTGGCTGCCGCTGTTCTACTCACCGCGCATGGACGCGACGTACCGCGAGCTGCTCGCCGACGGCTTCGCGCGCCGCACGGCCGGCCGGCGGCCCGCCGAGGAGTTCGAGGTCGTCGCGACCGTCCCGGTCGTGCTCGGCGACGACGTCGAGTCCGCCGCCGACGTCGTGCGCCCGTTCATCGCCCTGTACGCCGGCGGCATGGGCGCCAAGGGCGCCAACTTCCACCGCGACGTGCTCGACCGGCTCGGGTACCGCGAGGCGTGCGACGAGATCCAGGCGCACTACCTGGCGGGCGACCGCACGCGGGCCGCGGCGGCGGTGCCCACCGAGCTGGTGCGCGACATCGCCCTCGTCGGCACCGCGGACGACCTGCGCGCGCAGCTCCCCGCGTGGCGGGCGACTGCCGTGACCACCGTGCTCGCGCAGACCGACCCGCGCGCCCTGCCCCGGATCGCGGCGCTGTGGGGTGATGCTGGTCACGACGAGGCACCCGCGGACGGTCCGGCCTCCGACCCCGCCTAGCCTGGGCCGGTCGCCGCACCGGCCGGAGTGCGTCGGCAGCACCGGGCACGTCCGCAAGGGGTCGCATGGCAGTCGTCGAGCAGGTCGTCACGCGACCCGCGACCCGCGCCTCCGCCCCCACCCGCGCGACCCCGCTGCCGCACCTGCGCGGGCTCGACGGCGTGCGCGCGCTCGCGGTCGTCGCGGTCGTGCTCTACCACCTGGGGGTGCCCTGGGCGCGCGGCGGGTTCCTCGGCGTCGACGTGTTCTTCGTGCTGTCGGGGTTCCTCGTCGCGACCCTGGTCCTCGACGAGGTCGAGGCGACGGGGACGTTCCGCACCGGCCGCTTCCTCGCGCGTCGCGTGCGCCGCCTCGCGCCGGCCATGCTGGTGGTGCTCGCGGCGGTCGCCGCCGCGGGGCTCGTGGTGCGCGACGCCGGCACGTCGCTGCGGGGCGACCTGGTGGCCGCGCTCACCTCCACGTCGAACTGGTGGCAGGTCGTCGCCGAGCGCTCGTACTTCGAGCTCACGGGGCGACCACCGCTGCTGCAGCACCTGTGGACCCTGGCCGTCGAGGGGCAGTTCTACCTCGCGATGCCGCTGGTCGCGCTGCTCGCGCTGCGCGCCGGACGGGCGCGCGTCGGGCAGGTGTCCGCCGCGTTGGCGCTCGCGTCCACGCTCGCGATGGGGGTGGTCGCGGCCCGCGGCGGCATGCCGGTCCCCCACGACCCGACGCGCGCGTACGTCGGCACCGACACGCACGCGATGGGCCTGCTGCTGGGCGTCGCGGCGGCGACCGTGTGGCAGCCGTGGCGCACGTGGCGACGCGCGGGCACCTGGGCGACCGAGCGGGGAGACCCGGTGCGGCGGTTCGAGGCGGGCGTGACGGACGTGCTGGGCGTCGCCGCGCTCGTCGGGGTGGTCGCGTGCGTCGGGCTGGTCGACGAGTTCTCCGGCGCGCTGTACCGCGGCGGGTTCCTCGCGTTCGCGGGCCTCGCGGTCGTCCTGGTCGGCGCGGCCGCCGACCCCGCCGGCCTGCTGGGCCGCGCGCTGGCCGTCCAGCCGCTGCGGTGGCTCGGCGAGCGGTCGTACGGGATCTACCTGTGGCACTGGCCGGTCCTCCAGCTGACGCGGCCCGACCAGGACCTCGTGCTGCCCGGCTGGGCGTCGCCGGTCGTGCGCGTCGGCGTGACGCTGCTGCTCGCGGCGGCGTCGTACCGCTGGGTCGAGGCCCCCGTGCGGCGTGGCGCGCTGCGACGCCTCGTGGGACGGCTGCGGACGCCGGGCCCGGGGCGGCCGGCGCTCGCGCTGCGCACCGGTGCGGCGGCGACGTGCCTGCTCGTGGTCGTCGGGCTGCTGGGCGTGGGCGTCGCCCGCACGCCGACGACGGCCGACGGTCCCCCACCGGCGGCGACGACGTCGACCCCGGCTCCCGACGTCATCGGGTCCGTCGCACCGCAGCAGGACCGCGCACCGACACCGACACCGACACCGACACCCGAGCCCACGCCGGCCGAGGAGGTCGGCACCGTGAGCGCGTTCGGGGACTCGGTGATGCTGGGTGCGGCCGCCGAGCTGGGCGCGCGCGGCGTCGCGGTCGACGCCGTCGTGTCGCGGCAGTTCGCGCAGATGGTCGACCTCGTGCTCGGGGCGGCCGCCGCGGGGACCCTCGGGCACACCGTCGTGGTGCACGGCGGCACCAACGGCCCCGTCGCCGAGGCGGACGTGCGCCGGCTGCTGGACGGCACGTCCGACCGGCGCCTGCACCTCGTCAACGTGCGGGTCCCGCGTGCGTGGGAGCAGTACGACAACGAGCTGTTCGGCCGCGTGGTCCCGCAGTACCCGCACGCACACCTGCTCGACTGGAAGTCCGTCGGCGACGCGCACCCCGACTGGTTCTGGGATGACGGCATCCACCTGCGCGAGGGCGCCGGGCGCGAGGGGTACGCGCAGTGGGTCGTCCAGCAGATCCAGCCGCAGATCCCGCCACCCGGATGACGCGCGTTGCCGCCGTGCGCCGGGTGCCGCTACAGTCTGTCTGAAACGTGGTCACCAGGTCTCACATTGTGAGAAGCCCCCGGTGACCTCCCCCGATGCCGACAGGAGGCCCGCGATGCACGTCGCCCGCCGCCCCGTCCGCGTCGCCTCCCCCGTGTGCCGCTGTTGCCCGTGCTGCTCGATGCAGCCCCGCACCGGCCCCCGCTGACCCAGCACACGCCGACCTCCCCGAGGTCGCCCCGCCGGTGCCCGCCCCCGTGGCCGCCCGGCCCCCGCCGGACGCCCACGCCCGACCTCACGGACGTCCCCCATGACCCTGACCTCGACCACCGAACGGCGCGCGCACACCGTCACGCTCGACGCCGTGCGTCGCACGTTCCCCACGCCCACCGGCACGCGCACGGTCCTGCACGCGGTCGACGTCGAGCTGCGCGCGGGTGAGATCGTCGCGCTCGTCGGGCCCTCCGGCTGCGGCAAGTCGACCCTGCTGCGGCAGGTCAGCGGGCTGGACACCCCTGACTCCGGTCGCATCCTGCTCGACGGCACACCCGTCAGCGGCGTCGACCGGCGCACCGCGGTGGCCTTCCAGGAGCCCCGCCTGCTGCCGTGGCGCACGCTCACGGCCAACGTCGCGCTGGGCCTGCCCCGCGGCACCGACAAGCACGCGGGCCGCGCACGCGTCGCCGAGCTGCTGCGCCTCGTCGGCCTCGAGGAGTCCGCCGGTCTGCGTCCCCGCCAGGTCTCCGGCGGCATGGCCCAGCGCGCGTCGCTGGCCCGCGCCCTGGCACGCAACCCCGGTGTCCTGCTGCTCGACGAGCCGTTCGGCGCGCTCGACGCGCTGACCCGGCTGCGCATGCAGGACCTGCTGCTGGAGATCCACGCAGCCGAGGCGACCACCGTGCTGCTCGTCACGCACGACGTCGAGGAGGCGCTGTACCTGGCGGACCGCGTGCTGCTGCTGCGCAACCTCGCGCGCTGCCTCCAGGGCACCCCGACGGTCGCGCGCGTCATCGACGTGCCCGGCAGCCGGCCGCGCGACCGCGCCGACCACCAGCTCGCGGAGCTGCGTGCCGAGCTGCTCGAGGGCCTGGGGGTCGCGACGAACCACCCGGCGCCGCCCGACCCCGACCTGCACCACTCCATCTGACCCGCTCGTCCCACCCGACGCACCCCCGCGTCCGATCCCCCACCACCCGGGCCACCGGCCCCGTTCCCCCGAGATGAGAGAACCGACGATGACGATCCGCACCGCCGTCTCCGCCACCGCGCTGGCCCTCGTGACCGCCCTGGCGCTGACCGGCTGCGTCGCCGGCGAGAACGCCGAGCCCGAGGCCGCCGAGCCGTCGGCCACGGCCACCGACGACGGCGCCGTCGAGTGGAGCGCCGACACGCTCGACATCGACTTCGCGACCTACAACCCCCTGAGCCTGGTCATCAAGGACCAGGGCTGGCTCGAGGAGACGCTCGGCGACGGCGTCACCGTGAACTGGGTGCAGTCGGCCGGCTCGAACAAGGCCAACGAGGCGCTGCGGGCCGGTGCGATCGACGTGGGCTCGACGGCCGGCTCGGCCGCGCTGCTCGCGCGCTCCAACGGCTCCCCCATCCACACCATCGGCATCTACTCGCAGCCCGAGTGGGCCGCGATCGTGGTGCCCGCGGACTCCGACATCACGTCCGTCGCCGACCTCGCCGGGAAGTCCGTCGCCGCGACCAAGGGGACGGACCCGTACTTCTTCCTCCTGCAGTCGCTCGAGGAGGCGGGCGTGGCGCTCGACCAGGTCGAGGTGCAGAACCTGCAGCACGCCGACGGGCGCACCGCCCTCGAGCAGGGCTCCGTCGCCGCGTGGTCGGGCCTCGACCCGATCATGGCGGCCAGCGAGGCCGAGTCCGGCACCAAGCTGATCTACCGCAACATCGACTTCAACACCTACGGGTTCCTCAACGCGACGCGCGACTTCCTCGACGCGAGCCCCGACCTCGCGCAGGTCGTCGTCGACGCGTACGAGAAGGCACGCGCCTGGGCGCAGGAGAACCCCGAGGAGGTCGTCGCGATCCTCGCCGAGGTCGCCGGCATCGACCCCGTGGTGGCCGAGAAGGTCATCGTCGAGCGCACCAACCTCGGCGTCGACCCGGTCCCCGGCGACGCGCAGCGCGAGGTCCTCGAGATCGTCGGCCCGATCTTCGTCGAGTCCGGTGACGTCGCGGACCAGGCGACGATCGACAAGGCGCTGGCCGAGCTCTTCGAGCCGACGTTCGCGCAGCGGGCCGACGCCGCGAACATCGCTGGCTGATCTCGCACGCGGTGCCCCGCCCGGCCCTCCGGGCGGGGCACCGCAGCCCCGCACCTCCTCCTCGTCCCCCAGGAGCCACACCCCATGACCGACGGATGGACCGGCGGCACCAGCACAGGCCCCGTGACCGACCGTGACGGCCGGCCGCTGCGCGCCCTCAACCGCTTCGACGACGGCACCGACCCAGCGCACGACCCCCACGCGTGCCCCGTGGACGAGCCGCCGTTCGGCACCCAGGTCGACCCCGGCACCCAGGCCGACCCCTCCGCGGTGGTCGACGACGCCACGGTCGCCGACGCGTCCGCAGCCGCACGGGCGCGCCGCGCGTCGGTGCCGTTCTGGTCGCGCCGCGCGACACGCCTCGTCGGCGGCGCCGTCCTGCCGCTGCTCCTGCTGGCGGTGTGGCACCACGTCACGACGACCGGGATCGTCGCGCCGTACCAGCTGCCGAGCCCGACGTCCGTGTGGAACGCGGCGGTCGACCTGCACGAGCGCGGACAGCTCTGGCAGCACGTCGCGATCTCGGTGCAGCGCGTGCTCGTCGGCTTCGCGATCGGCGGCGGCGTCGCGCTCGTCGTCGCGGCCCTCGTCGGCCTGTCGCGCGCCGGCGACGTGCTGCTGGCCCCGACGCTCGCCGCCGTGCGCGCCGTCCCGTCGCTCGCGTGGGTCCCGCTGCTCATCCTGTGGATGAAGATCGGCGAGGAGTCGAAGATCACGCTCATCGCGATCGGCGCCTTCTTCCCGATCTACACGACCGTCGCCGCCGCGCTGCGGCACGTCGACCCGCACCTCGTCGAGGCGGGTCGCGCGTTCGGCCTGCGGGGAGTGCGGCTGTTCCAGTCCGTGCAGCTGCCCGCGGTGCTGCCCGCCGTGATGTCCGGCCTGCGCCTCGCGCTCGCGCAGGCCTGGCTGTTCCTCGTCGCGGCCGAGCTCATCGCGTCCTCGATGGGCCTGGGCTTCCTGCTCACCGACTCCCAGAACAACGGACGCGTCGACCGGATCCTGCTGGCCATCGTGCTGCTGGCGCTGATCGGCAAGCTCACCGACTCGGTCGTCGCCGTCGCCGAGAAGCAGCTCCTGCGGAGGTTCGCGTGACCACCCCGACCACCCTGACCGCCCTGCAGACCGAGACGCGGACGTACCCCGCACCGGCCGACCGCGCCGCGACGTCGAACGTCCGCCCCGAGGACTGGGCGCGTGCGCAGGCCGACCCGGTCGCGTTCTGGGAGGAGGCCGCGCGTCGCCTGGAGTGGGACACGCCGTGGCACACCGCGCACACGTGGTCCCCGCCGGTCCCGGTGGCCGGCGGCGCGCACGACGAGCTCACCGTGCCCGAGGCCCGCTGGTTCCTGGGCGGGCGGCTCAACGTCGCCGTCAACTGCGTCGACCGGCACGTCGCCGCCGGCCGCGGCGACAAGGTCGCGCTGCACGTCGAGGGCGAGCGCGGCGACCGCCGCTCGATCACGTACGCACAGCTGCAGCGCGAGGTCGCGCAGGCCGCGCACGCGCTCACCGAGCTCGGCGTCGGCCCCGGCGACCGCGTCGTGGTCTACCTGCCGGTCATCGCCGAGACGGTCGTCGTGACGCTCGCGATCGCGCGCATCGGCGCCGTGCACTCGCTGGTGTTCGGCGGGTTCTCGGCCGAGGCGGTGCGGTTCCGGGTGCAGGACACGCAGGCGAAGGTGCTGGTCACCAGCGACGGGCAGTTCCGCCGCGGGCAGGCCGTCGAGGTGAAGTCCGCCGCGGACGAGGCCGTCGCGGGGCTCGACCACGTCGAGCACGTGCTCGTCGTGCGGCGCACCGGCCAGGACGTCGCGTGGACCGAGGGCCGGGACGTCTGGTGGCACGACGTCGTGGACCGCCAGCCCGACGTGCACGAGGCGCAGCCGTTCGACTCCGAGCACCCGCTGTTCGTCATCTACACCTCCGGCACCACCGGCAAGCCCAAGGGCCTGGTGCACACGTCCGGCGGGTACCTCACGCACGCCGCGTGGTCCCACTGGGCCGTGTTCGACGTCAAGGACGACGACGTGCACTGGTGCACCGCCGACCTCGCGTGGGTCACGGCGCACACGTACGAGATCTACGGCCCGCTGGCCAACGGCCTCACGCAGGTCATCTACGAGGGCACGCCGGACGCACCGCACCGCGAGCGCCACCTCGAGGTGATCGAGCGCTACGGCGTCACGACGTACTACACCGCCCCGACCCTCATCCGCACGTTCATGACGTGGTTCGGCGACGACCTGCCCGGCGGGCACGACCTGTCGAGCGTCCGCCTGCTGGGCACGGTCGGCGAGGCCATCAACCCCGAGGCGTGGGTGTGGTTCCGCCGCACCTTCGGCCGCGACGAGGCGCCGGTCGTCGACACCTGGTGGCAGTCCGAGACCGGCGCCGCGATGATCGCCCCCGTCCCCGGTGTCACGACCCTCAAGCCCGGGTCGGCCACGCGACCGCTGCCCGGGATCTCCGCGAAGGTCGTCGGCGAGGACGGCGTCGAGGTCGCGCCCGGTCAGGGCGGCTTCCTCGTGGTCGAGCGGCCCTGGCCCGGCATGGCGCGGACGGTCTGGCGCGACCCGCGGCGCTACCTCGACGCGTACTGGCGGCGGTTCGCCGGGCACGGCCCGCACGGCGGGTACTTCCTGGCCGGCGACGGGGCGTCCTACGACGAGGACCGGTACATCTGGCTGCTGGGCCGCATCGACGACGTCATCAACGTCTCGGGGCACCGGCTGTCGACCATCGAGGTCGAGTCGGCGCTCGTCGCGCACCCCGCGGTCGGCGAGGCCGGCGTCGCGGGTGTCGCCGACCCCGTGACGGGCCAGGCCATCGCGGCGTTCGTCGTGCCGAGCACACCGCCGGGGCCCGTCGAGGACGTCGAGGCGTGGCTCGCCGCGACGCACGCGCTGCGCGAGGACCTGCGGGCCCATGTCGCGCACGAGATCGGCCCGGTCGCCAAGCCGCGCCACGTGCTGGTCGTCCCCGAGGTCCCCAAGACCCGGTCGGGCAAGATCATGCGCAGGCTGCTCACGCAGCTCGTCGAGGGCACGACGCTCGGCGACACGACGTCCCTGCAGAACCCGTGGGCGGTCGAGCAGGTCGGCACGCTCGTCGCCGCGGGCCTGCCCCGCTGATCCCCGTCCGCACCACCCGACAGTCCCCCGACAGGCACCCCTCGACAGGAGCACCGTGAGCGAGCACCGCTTCGGATTCCGGACCCGCGCCCTGCACGCCGGTGGCATCCCCGACGCCACCACGGGCGCGCGCGCCGTGCCGATCTACCAGACGACGTCGTTCGTGTTCGACGACACCGCCGACGCCGCGAACCTGTTCGCGCTGCAGAAGTACGGCAACATCTACTCGCGCATCGGCAACCCGACGGTCGCGGCGTTCGAGGAGCGCCTCGCGTCGCTCGAGGGCGGCATCGGGGCCGTGGCGACCGCGTCCGGCATGGCCGCCGAGTTCCTCGTGTTCGCGGCGCTCGCCGGTGCGGGAGACCACATCGTCGCCTCCGCCCAGCTCTACGGCGGCACGGTCACGCAGCTCGACGTCACGCTGCGGCGCTTCGGCGTCGAGACGACGTTCGTCCCCGGCACCGACCCGGCCGACTACGCCGCCGCGATCCGGCCCGAGACCAAGGCCGTGTACACCGAGACGGTCGCCAACCCGTCCGGCGAGATCGCGGACCTCGCGGGCCTCGCCGAGGTCGCGCACGCCGCGGGCGTGCCGCTCGTCGTCGACTCGACGCTGTCGACGCCGTACCTGGTGCGGCCGATCGAGCACGGGGCCGACATCGTCATCCACTCGGCCACCAAGTTCCTCGGCGGGCACGGCACGACCCTCGGCGGCGTGGTCGTCGAGTCCGGCCGGTTCGACTGGGGCAACGGGCGCTTCCCGACCATGACCGAGCCCGTGCCGTCGTACGGCGGCGTGCGCTGGTGGGAGAACTTCGGCGAGTACGGCTTCCTCACCAAGCTGCGCTCCGAGCAGCTGCGGGACATCGGCCCCGCGTTGTCCCCGCAGTCCGCGTTCCAGCTGCTGCAGGGCGTCGAGACGCTCCCGCAGCGCCTCGACGCCCACCTCGCGAACGCGCGCGACGTCGCCACGTGGCTCGACCAGGACCCGCGCATCGCGCACGTGCTGTGGGCGGGCCTGCCGTCCCACCCCCACCACGAGCGTGCGCAGCGCTACCTGCCGCTGGGCCCCGGGTCGGTCTTCGCGTTCCGGCTCGCCGCCGCGGACGACGTCCCGGGCCGTGAGGTCGGACGTCGCTTCATCGAGTCGCTGCAGCTCGCGAGCCACCTGGCGAACGTCGGCGACGCGCGCACGCTCGTCATCCACCCCGGCTCCACGACGCACCAGCAGCTCTCGGCCGCGCAGCTCGAGGCCGCGGGCGTCCCGGAGGACCTCGTGCGCATCAGCGTCGGCATCGAGGACGCCGAGGACATCCTGTGGGACCTCGACCAGGCGCTGACCGCCGCGACGGGCGTCGCGCGCGACGGCACACGCGTCGCACCGCCCGACGCCCCGGTCGCGCCCGCCGACTCGCCGCTGGTCCCCGCGGTCGACGCGGGCGCCGCCTGCACGGTCCCGGCCGCCCCGGCCACCACGGAGGGGGCCCGATGAGCACCGCACCCCGCACCTGGCAGGGCCCGTCGGCGCCCGAGCGGCTCGCGATCCTGCGCGCGACGCGCTCGATCGCGATCGTCGGGGCGTCGAACAACCCGGCGCGCGCGTCGTACTTCGTCGCGACGTACCTGCTGTCGAGCTCGCCGTACGACGTGTACTTCGTCAACCCGCGGGCCGACGAGATCCTCGGCCGGCCCGTCTACCCGTCGCTCGACGCGCTGCCGGTCGTGCCGGACCTCGTCGACGTCTTCCGGCGCCACGACGACCTGCCGACGGTCCTCGACGAGACCCTCGCGGTCGGCGCGAGGACGCTGTGGCTGCAGCTCGGCTCGTGGCACGAGGACGTCGCACGCCGTGGCGAGGCCGCGGGGCTGGACGTCGTGATGGACCGCTGCGTGAAGATCGAGCACGCGCGGTTCCACGGCGGTCTGCACCTCGCCGGGTTCGACACCGGCGTGATCTCATCGCGCCGCGCGCTGGGCTGAGCACGCGGTCCGGGACCGGCCGCGGTCAGTCGTCCGGGAACCACACCGCCTGACGCACGCGCACGCGTTCACCGTCGGGCGTCAGCGGAGTGCCCTCGGCGCGCAGGTGCGCCAGCGCGCGCGTCAGGTGGTGCGCGGGCGGGCTGCCGGCGGCGTTGACGACGCGCCACCAGGGCACGTCGCCGCCACGCGCCATCGCCCGGCCCACCTGGCGCGGTCCACCGCGCGGGGTGCGCCCCGCCGCGACGGCGCGGTCGGCGAGGACCTCCGCGACCAGGCCGTACGTCATGACGCGACCGGGCGGGACGGTCGCGACGAGCGCGTGGACCTCCTCGACCCAGTCGTCGGGGTCGTACCGGTCGGGGTCGCGCGCGTCGCGCGCGTCGTGCGCCACGTCAGCGCCTCCGCAGCACGACGACCGCGCGGTCGTCGTCCTCGCCCGCGCGCACGCCCGCGAGGACCTCGTGCGCACTGCCCGGCTGCGCCGCGACGACGGCCTCGACCACGCCGAGCAGCCGGTCGATGCCCTGGTCGACGTCACGCCCCGGCGCCTCGACGAGCCCGTCGGTGTAGAGCACGACCGCGTCACCGGGACCGAGCACGCCCGTGCGCACGCCCGGGGTCATCTCGTCGACCACACCGAGCGCGACACCGCCCGGCGCGTCGAGCACCTCGATGAGCCCGGAGCCCGCGTGCAGCACCGCCGGCGGCGGGTGCCCGGCGGTCGCGACCCGGAACTCCCCGGTCGTCAGGTCGACCGCGAGGTGCGCCGCCGTCGCGAACCCCTCGTCCCACCCCTGCCCCAGCAGGTACGTGTTGGCCGCCGGCAGGAACCGGTCGACGGGCAGCGCACCGAGCAGCCCCCCGAGCGCCCCCTGGAGCTGCAGCGCCCGCACGCCCGCGGCCTGCCCCTTGCCGGACACGTCGACGAGGACGACCTCGAACGCCGGCCCGCGTCGGTACGCCACGACGAAGTCGCCGGAGAACGCGGCACCGTGGGCCGAGCGCACCTCGGCGTCGGCCTGCCACGGTGCGGGCAGCGGCGGCAGCCGTCCCCCGACGGCGAGCCGGTCGCGCAGGTCGACGAGCATGAGCGCGCCCGGTGCGCCCTGCAGCCCCAGCCGCTCGCGCTCGACGCCGAACGTCACGACCGCGCCGCACGCCAGGACAAGCACGACGACCTGGCCCGGGCTCGCGGCCTCGGCCGACGCGAGTCCCGCCGTGAGCAGCACGACCGACGCGACGAGCACGAGCAGCGCGCGCCACCGCAGCACGAACGCACCGACGAGCAGCAGCAGCACGAGGCCCGACGGTGCGAACCACGCGGGCTGCCACAGCACCGCCCCGGTGTGGAGCGCGGCGAGCAGGCACAGCGCGGCGCCGACGAGCGGCTGCGGCCCGGCGGCCCAGCCGGCCAGCAGCCGCCACGCCCAGCCCGTCGGGGCACCGGGCGGTGAGGTGGTCACGGACCGAGCGTAGGCGGGCCGCTGCGGGAGCTGCGCGCGAAAGACGGTGCGTCGCGGTGCGCCGCGGGCGCAGGATGTCGCCATGAGCACGCTGCCTGCCGGCTACCGCACCGTCGTCGTCCCGCCCGAGCGCATCGAGGAGTTCCGCAGCACCGACCAGCTCGCGTTCGCGATCGCGCCCGACCCCGAGGTCGAGGAGGCGGTGCCGTTCGCGATCCCGGCCGGGCGCGTGATGGCCGTCGAGGGCCCGGACGGGACGTTCGCGGCGTCGCACGGGTCGTACGCGTTCGCGATGCCGGTGCCGGGCGGGACGGTCGCGTGCTCGGGCCTGACGTGGGTCGGCGTGCGCCCCGACCACCGCCGTCGCGGGCTGCTGACGTCGATGATCGGGACGCACGTGGAGCGGTCGCTCGACCGCGGCGAGCCCGTGTCGGCGCTGTTCGCCGCCGAGACCGCGATCTACGGCCGGTTCGGGTACGGCAGCGCGGCCGACGACGCCCGGCTCACGCTGCCGCGGCGTGCCGCGCTGCGGCCGGTCCCCGGGTCGGAGGCGCTGACGGTGCGGCTCGAGCGGGTCGAGGCCGCACGGCACGCCGCGCTCGTCGAGGACCTGCACGTGCGCGCCGGCGCGGGTCGCCCGGGCTGGATGCCGCGGGCCACGCCGGAGCTGAGCGCGCGCACCGTCGCCGACCCGCCGGCGTGGCGGCAGGGCCACGAGCCGCTGCTGCTGGTCACGGTGCTGGACGGGGACGACGTGCGCGGCCTGGCGCTGTTCGCCCGCAAGGAGTCCTGGGGCGAGGGCGGTCCCGCGCACACCGTGAAGGTGCGCCAGGCGTCCGCGCTGGACGCCGCGGCCGCGCACCGGCTGTGGTCGTTCCTCCTCGACCTCGACCTCACGACGAGCGTCGAGACGCCGATGCTGGCGGTCGACGACGCGCTGCTGCACCTGCTCGTGGACCCGCGCCCGACGCGGCGACGCCTGAACGACAACCTGTGGGTGCGTCTGCTGGACCTCCCGACGGCGCTGACCGCCCGCCGCTACGCCGCGGGCACGGACCTGGTGCTCGAGGTCACCGACGCGCTGCTGCCCGCCAACGCGGGGCGGTGGCGGTTCACGGTCGACGGCGAGGGCGGCGCCGAGGTCGCACGCACCGACGTGGACGCCGACGCGCGGCTGGACGTGCGCGAGCTGGGCGCGCTGTACCTGGGTGGCCGCTCGGCGACCGCGCTGGCGTCGGCGGGTCTCGTGGCGGGCTCCCGACCGGCGCTGGACAGGCTGACCGCGGCGTTCGCGTCGACCGTCGCGCCGGTGTGCCCCTGGGTCTTCTGACTCGGGAGGAACTGGACGCCGGTCACGGATCGGTCACAACCGGCACCCGGGCCTTGTCGTACTTAGTTCGTTTACTAAAGTTACGACGGATGGTCCGCGTCCTCCCCCGAGGAGGTGGTCACCGTGTGTGCACGACGACGTCCACACCCTCGCGAAGGGATCGATGATGAGCCTTCACCACCGACGGTGGCCACTGGTCACGGCCGCCACCACCGCCGCACTGATCGTCCTCGCCGCCTGCTCGGCGGACCCTCTCGACGCCGACCCCTCGGCGGACGTCGAGGGCCTCGCCGAGGCCGAGGCGCTGGTCTCGGAGTACCCCCGCGCGGAGACCGTCTTCACCAGCGGCACCCAGTGGGGGCCGCCGTCGAGCTGGAACCCCATCCCCCAGTCCGGCGAGGCGACGGGCGTGCGCGGTCTGCTGTACGAGCCGCTGTTCGAGTTCGACCCGGCCACGCTCGAGCTCGAGCCCTGGCTCGCGGAGAGCGGCGAGTGGACCGATGCCGACACGTACGTCCTGACGCTGCGCGACGGCCTCACCTGGCAGGACGGCGAGGCGCTCGACGCCGACGACGTCGTGTTCACGGTCGAGCTCGGCAAGGTCCCGGACGTCCGCTGGAGCAACCTGTGGACCTGGTTGACCAGCGCGACGGCGACCGACGCCACGACCGTGACGTTCGAGTTCTCCGACCCCCGGTACCAGGAGTGGGACAACTTCCTGTACACGAACTCGGTCCTGCCGCAGCACATCGTGTCGACCTGGTCCGAGGGCGACTACAACTCCAACGCCAACGAGGACCCGATCGGCTCGGGCCCGTTCCGCTACTCGACGCACGCCCAGGACCGCATGGTCTGGGAGCGCAACGACGACTGGTGGGGCATCGAGGCCCTCGGCCTCGAGTTCCCCATGCGGTACGTCGTCGACATCGTCAACCCGTCCAACGAGGTGGCGCTCGGCCTGCTGCTGCAGGGCGGCCTGGACCTGAGCAACAACTTCCTGCCCGGCATCCAGACGCTCGTCGGCAACGGCCAGGTCGCGACGTACTTCGACGAGGCCCCGTACATGCTCTCGGCGAACACCGCGGTGCTCGTGCCGAACGCGACGCGCGCCCCCATGGACGACCCGGAGTTCCGCCGGGCTCTGGCGTTCGCGATCGACGTCGACAAGATCGTGACGAACGCCTACGGCGGCATCGTCCAGAAGGCGCACCCGACGGGTCTGCTGCCGGCGTACGAGGCGCTCTACGACAAGGGTGTCGTCGCCCGGCACGGCTTCGAGCACGACGTCGACGAGGCGGGGTCGGTCCTCGCGGCGGCGGGCTACGAGGACACCGACGGCGACGGGTTCGTCGAGACCCCCTCCGGCGACGCGATCGAGCTGTCGCTCATCGTCCCCGCGGGCTGGACCGACTGGATGGAGGCCGCGCGCGTCATCGCCGAGGACCTGCAGGCCGCGGGCATCGACGTCACCGCCGAGTTCCCGGACTCCGGCGCCGTCGACGACGCGCGCTCCAGCGGTGACTTCGACCTGCTCATCAACAACTGGTCGGGTCTGAGCAACACGCCGTGGACGTACTACAACTACCTGTTCCACCAGCCCGTGCGGGACCTGCAGCTCGTCGGCAACTTCGGCCGCGCCGAGGACGCCGGCGCGTGGGCGCTCGTCGAGCAGCTCTCGCGCACACCCAGCGACAGCTCCGACTACGCCGCCGTCATGGGGCGGCTGCAGGAGCTCTCGCTCACGCAGATGCCGATGATCCCGCTCTGGTACAACGGCCTGTGGGCGCAGTACAACACGTCGGTGTGGGAGAACTGGCCCACCGACGGGGGCGGCTCCACGGCGTACCCGAGCACGTGGGGCGGCTTCTGGCAGATGGGCGGCCTGCGGACCCTGGCCGCGCTGCAGCCCGCCGGCTGACACGCACGGTCCGTCCCCGTGCACGCCACGCGTGCGCGGGGACGGACCCGACCGCTCCCTCCGCCCCCACCCCCCGGGACCGCCGTGCGCACCTACCTGGCCCGCAAGGCCACCATCTACGTCCTGACGTTCTTCGTGGCCGTCACGCTCAACTGGCTGATCCCGCGGCTCATGCCGGGCGACCCCGTGCAGCGCATGATCTCCCGCGCGGGTGTCCAGCACCCCGAGTCGATCGGCCCGATGGTCGAGTACTACGAGCGGCTGTTCGGCCTCGACCTGCCGGTGTGGCAGCAGTACCTCAACTACTGGGGCGCGCTGCTGCGCGGCGACCTCGGGATCAGCATCTGGCTGTTCCCGTCACCCGTCGAGGACGTCATCGCGCGGGCCGTGCCGTTCACGCTCGGGCTCATGCTCCCCGCGATCCTGCTGAGCTGGGTCGTGGGCAACTGGCTGGGCGCGCTCGCCGCACGCCGCAGGGCCCTCGACAACACGGTCCTGCCGCTGTCCTACCTGCTGACCGCGACGCCGTACATGTGGCTCGCGATCCTGCTGGTGTGGAGCCTCGGCGTCGTCGCCGGGTGGTTCCCCGTGGCCGGCGGCTACGACTTCGGGCTGCGGCCCACGATGACGTGGTCGTTCCTCCTCGACGTCCTGCACCACTGGTTCCTGCCGTTCCTGTCCCTGTTCCTCGTCGCGCTCGGCGGGTGGGCCATCGGCATGCGGAACCTCATCATCTACGAGCTCGAGTCCGACTACGCGAACTACCTCGCGGCCCTCGGCGCACCGCAGCGGCTGATCCGCCGGTACGCGTTCCGCAACGGCCTGCTGCCGCAGATCACGGGCCTGGCCCTGCAGCTCGGCACCGTCATCGGCGGTGCGCTCGTCACCGAGGTCGTCTTCGCCTACCCGGGCCTGGGCTACCTCATCCTGCAGGCCGTGCAGAACGCCGACTACTTCCTGCTGCAGGGCGCCCTGCTCTTCGTCGTCGTGGGCGTGCTCGCCGCCAACTTCCTCATCGACCTCGTCTACGTCGTCGTCGACCCGCGCACGCGGACCGGACTGCAGGGAGCCTCCGCATGACCGTGCCCAGCCCCGGCCCCGCCACCACCGTCGCCGACGACGCGCCCGACGCCGGCGCGGCCCTCGACGTCCCCGACGCGACGCCCGCCCGGCTGCCGGGACGCCGCCACGAGGTCCTGTACTTCGCGCTGCGCAACCCCAAGGTCGTCGGCGCGGCCGTCGTCATCCTCGGCCTGGCGGCCCTCGGGCTCGTCGGCCCGCTGCTCGCGGACCACGGCCCGAACGCGTACGCCGGGCCGACCATGCAGCCGCCGTCCGCGGAGTTCTGGTTCGGCACCACGATGTTCGGGCAGGACGTGTGGGTGCAGTTCGTCGCCGGGCTGCGCAGCACGTTCCTCGTCGGCGTGCTCGGCAGCGTCGTCGCGGGCGTCATCGGCATGACCGTCGGGTTCGTCGCGGGCTTCCGCGGCGGGTGGGTCGACGAGCTGCTCAACATGCTGACCAACGTCGTCCTGGTCATCCCCGGGTTCGTCGTGCTCATCGTCATCAACACGTACCTGGGTGTGCGCAGCGTGCCGATGCAGGCGCTGTACATCGGGCTGTTCAGCTGGCCGTGGGTCGCGCGTGCGGTGCGCGCGCAGACGTTCTCGCTGCGGTCGCGGGAGTTCGTCGACCTCGCGCGGCTGTCGGGCGTCCCGACGCGCACGATCATCGTGCGCGAGGTCGCGCCCAACATGTACTCGTACCTGTTCATGACGATGGTGCTGCTGTTCGGCGGCGCCATCCTCACCGCCGCGTCGCTCGACTTCATCGGCCTGGGCCCGACCAACGCGGTGTCGCTCGGCCTGATGATGAACCAGGCCGTGCAGTGGAGCGCGCTGCACCTGGGCATGTGGTGGTGGTTCGTCCCGCCGGGCCTGGGCATCACGCTGCTCGTCGGCGCCCTCTACGTCATGAACGTCGGCCTGGACGAGGTCTTCAACCCCAAGCTGAGGGAGATGTGACATGAGCGTGCGGGTGGACGACCTCGCGGTGCACTACCGCACGACGCGCGGCGACGTGAAGGCTCTCGACGGGGTCACGTTCGAGATCGCCGACGGCGAGATCATGGGCGTCGCCGGCGAGTCGGGCTGCGGCAAGACGACGCTCGGCAAGGCGCTGATCCGCCTCGAGAACCGCATGAGGCACGTGCGCGGCAGCGTCACGCTCGACGGTGAGCAGCTGCCCCTCGCGGACGACCGGGCGATGAACCGCTACCGGTACGGCAAGGTGTCGCTGATCCCCCAGTACGCGATGTCGGCCATGAACCCCACGCGCAAGATCGGCCGCATGATCCGCGAGCTCGTCACGGCCAAGGGGGTCGCGTACGAGGGCGTGCGCCCCGAGCTCGAGCGCCGGCTGCGGCTCGTCGGGCTCGACGAGGAGGTCCTGGCCCGGTACCCGATCGAGCTGTCCGGCGGCATGAAGCAGCGCGTCGTGCTCGTCCTGGCGACGCTGCTCGACCCCTCGCTGCTCATCGGCGACGAGGTCACCTCGGCGCTCGACGTCACGAGCCAGAAGGCCGTCGCCCGCGCGCTCGTGGAGTTCCGCGACCGGCAGTTCGTGCGCTCGGTGGTCGTCGTGACGCACGACATCTCGGTGCTCTACCAGATGGCCGACACGATCCTCGTCATGTACGCCGGGCGCCTGGCCGAGAAGGCGGCGGCGACCACTGTCATCGACCGTCCCCTGCACCCGTACACGAAGATGCTGGTCGGCTCGCTGCCGACCGTCGGCGAACGTTACGACGGCACCCGGCTGTCCGGGATCGTCGGCCGGCCGCCGTCCCTGCTCGACCCGCCGTCGGGGTGCCGCTTCCGGACGCGCTGCCCGCTCGCGATGCCGCAGTGCGCGCAGCAGCCCGAGTTCCGCGAGGTCGCCCCCGGGCACCAGGTCGCGTGCTGGGCGGTGGCGTGATGCTCGAGCTCGTCGACGTCCACAAGGTCTACCGGGTCGGCACGTTCGGCACCGGTACGCGGCACGCCGTGCGCGGCGTCTCGTTCGACGTGCAGCCCGGCGAGGTCGTCTCGCTCATCGGCGAGTCCGGGTCCGGCAAGTCCACGATCGGACGCATGGTGCTGCGGCTGCTGACCGCGTCGTCGGGTGCCGTGCGCTTCGAGGGCACCGACGTGACCACGCTGCGGCACCGCGGACTGCGCGACTACTACCGGCACGTGCAGGGCGTGTTCCAGGACCCGTTCTCGTCGTACAACCCGATCTTCAAGGTGGACCGCACGTTCGAGACGCTGCGGCGCTCGTACTTCCCGAAGGTCGCGGGCACGTCGTGGCGCGAGCGGGTCGACGAGGCGGTGGAGTCCGTGGGGCTGGTCCCGGCCGAGGTGCTCGGCAAGTTCCCGCACCAGCTCTCCGGCGGCCAGCTGCAGCGCCTGCTCATCGCCCGGGCCCTGCTGCTGGACCTGCGGCTGCTCGTGGCCGACGAGATCATCTCGATGCTCGACGCGTCCACCCGCATCGACGTGCTCAACCTGCTCGGCGACCTCAAGGCGCGCGGGCTCGGCATCCTGTTCGTGACGCACGACCTGTCGCTCGGCAGCTACGTGAGCGACAAGGTCGTGATCCTGCACCAGGGGCGCGTCGTCGAGCGCGGGCGGACCGCCGCGGTGTTCGCCGACCCGAAGCACCCGTACACGCGCACGCTGCTCGCGTCGGTGCCGCAGCTCGACAGGCGCTGGGAGGACGTCGAGGCCGACGAGGAGCGGCGCGCCGCCGAGCTCGGGGACCGCTGCCTCTACCACGAGCACGTCGGCGACGACGCGCACGCCCTGGGGCTCGCCGAGGTCGCGCCCGAGCACCTCGTGGGGTGCTTCCGGACGGGCGCGGACGACCCCTGCCCGGCCGGGGCGGCCGCACGCGCGGGCACCGGCTGACCGCCACCTCGCCACCGACCGGCGGGTGCGACGGGCGGCGCGGGGCCGCTGCCCAGGCGTCAGCCGCGCGCCGCCTCGTACGCCGCGAGCTGCTCGATGCGGCGCGCGTGGCGCGGGTTGCCGCTGAACGGCTCGGCGACGAACGCGTCGACCAGCTCGAGCGCCTCGTCGACCGAGTGCTGACGCGCGCCGACCGCGACGACGTTGGCGTCGTTGTGCTGCCGGCCCAGACGCGCGGTGTCGAGGTTCCACGCGAGCGCGGCGCGCACGCCGGTGACCTTGTTGGCGGCGATCTGCTCGCCGTTGCCCGAGCCGCCGATCACGACGCCCAGCGAGCCGGGGTCGGCCACGACGGCCTCCCCCGCCGAGAAGCAGAACGACGGGTAGTCGTCCTGGTCGTCGTACTCGAAGGCCCCGTGGTCGACGACCTCGTGGTCGGCGGCCCGCAGGTGCTCGACGAGCGCGACCTTCAGCTCGTACCCGGCGTGGTCGGCGGCGACGTGGATGCGCATGTGCACATCCTGCCGCAGCCGCGGGCCCCGGATGTCACCGGCAGTTCGTAGGCTGTCGCCCATGACGCGCAGCGGACTCCCCCAGGACGACCTCGACCCGGCCGTCCGGCCCCAGGACGACCTCGACGCCCACGTGAACGGCCGCTGGGCCGCCGCGTACGTGATCCCGCCGGACCGCGCGATGGACGGGCCGTTCCGCGCGCTGTACGACGAGGCCGAGCGACAGGTGCTCGACATCATCACGGACGCCGCGCAGGCGGCCGCGGAGGGCGGTGCGGGCGGCGTCGAGGCGCAGATCGGTGCGCTGTACGCGAGCTTCATGGACGCCGACGCGGTGGCCGCCGCGGGCGTCGAGCCGCTGCGCGACGACCTCGCGCCGATCGACGCCGCGACCTCGCCCGCGGAGCTGACGACCGCACTGGGCGCGTCGCAGCGCACGGGCGGCGCGTCGGTGGTCGACCTGTACGTCGACAACGACGCCAAGGCACCCGACACGTACGTCGTGCACCTCGTGCAGGGCGGCCTCGGGCTGCCGGACGAGGCGTACTACCGCGAGGAGCAGCACGCCGAGGTGCGCGCGAAGTACCTGCCGCACGTCGCGCGCATGCTGCGGCTCGTGGCTCCCGTGTCGGGCGTCGTCGCGGCCGGCGACGCCGACGACCTCGCGGCGCGCGTCGTCGCGCTCGAGACGCGGCTCGCGGCCCACCACTGGGACGTCGTGAAGGACCGCGACGCCGAGCTCACCTACAACGCGCTGACGCTCGCCGAGCTCGTCGAGCGCGCGCCCGGCTTCGACTGGCGCGCGTGGGCCGAGTCGCTCGGTGCACCCGACGGGGCGCTCGACCGGCTCGTCGTGCGCGAGCCGTCGTTCGCCGAGGGTGTCGCGGCGCTGTGGGGCGAGGTCCCGCTGGCGGACTGGCAGGCGTGGGCGACCTACCACGTCGTGTCGTCGCGCGCGCCGTACCTGACCGACGAGCTGGTCGAGGCGAACTTCGACTTCTACGGCCGCACGCTGTCCGGCGCGCCCGAGGTGCGCGAGCGGTGGAAGCGCGGCGTGTCCCTGGTGCAGGGTGCGCTGGGCGAGGCCGTCGGCAAGGTGTACGTCGAGCGGCACTTCCCGCCGTCGCACAAGGAGCGCATGGACACGCTCGTCGCGCACCTCGTCGAGGCGTACCGCGAGTCGATCACGTCGCTCGAGTGGATGGGTGAGGAGACGCGGCGGCGCGCGCTCGAGAAGCTCGACAAGTTCACACCCAAGATCGGCTACCCGGTGCGCTGGCGCGACTACTCGCCGCTCGTCGTGCGCGCCGACGACCTGCTGGGCAACGTGCGCCGCTCGCACGCGTTCGAGCTCGACCACGAGCTGCACAAGATCGGCCGGCCGATCGACCGCGACGAGTGGTTCATGACACCGCAGACGGTCAACGCGTACTACAACCCGGGGATGAACGAGATCGTCTTCCCGGCCGCGATCCTGCAGCCCCCGTTCTTCGACGCCGACGCGGACGACGCGAGCAACTACGGCGGCATCGGCGCGGTCATCGGCCACGAGATCGGGCACGGGTTCGACGACCAGGGGTCGAAGTACGACGGCGACGGGCGTCTGGTCGACTGGTGGACCGCCGACGACCGCGCCGAGTTCGAGCGCCGCACGAAGTCCCTGGTCGAGCAGTACGCGCAGTACTCGCCGCGGCAGCTCGGCGGCAGCCACAAGGTCAACGGCGAGCTGACGATCGGCGAGAACATCGGCGACCTCGGCGGCCTGGCGATCGCGGTCCGTGCCTACGAGATCGCGCTCGGCCGCCCGCTGGCCGAGGCTCCCGTGCTCGACGGGCACACGGGCCTGCAGCGGCTGTTCATCGGGTGGGCGCACTCGTGGCGGACCAAGGGCCGCGACGAGGAGATCATCCGGCGCCTGGCGGTGGACCCGCACGCACCCGACGAGTTCCGGTGCAACGGCGTGGTCCGCAACATCGACGAGTTCTACACGGCGTTCGACGTGCAGCCCGCGGACGCGCTGTGGCTCGACCCCGAGGAGCGCGTGCGGATCTGGTGACGCACGTCCCGCTGCCCTGACGCCGGCCCGACGTCAGGGCAGCGCCGTCGTCAGGGCAGCGCCGTCGTCAGGGCAGCACGGTCGTCAGGGCAGCGCGGTCCAGGCCGCGCGCGGGAGCCGGAACCCGACACCTGCGGCATCGGTGCACGTCACGCCGTCGGTGCCCGACGCGCAGGTGTAGTCCCCGACGGTCTCGCGCTCGCCGTAGGCGAGCTCCCCGCCGTCGACGGCCGGGCGCGGCACGTCACCGTCCTCGCACGCGAAGCCGAAGCCCTCGGCGTCGAGCCGCACGACGTGCCCCGTCGGGGAGTCGCACCCCGTGACCTGGGGCGCGGCGTAGGTGAAGTCCCCGATGGTGCACACGACGCCCTCGACGCTCATCTCGCACGCGATGTTGCCGCTGGGCAGCGCGAACGAGACGGGGTCGATCGACGGCGTCTCGTCGCCGTCGGCGTCCGGGGCCTCGCTCGGCGTCGACGCGGTGGCCGTGGCGGCTGCCCGCGCGCCGGCACCGCCGCGCCCCGGCAGCGCGATGACCAGCACCACGAGCAGCGCGACGAGCAGCACGTCGACCAGCAGGAACGCCTGCATGCCCCGGCTCAGGCCCTGCAGCGGCCCCGCGCCGTTCACGCCTGCTGCGGTGCCGGGGTGTCGAACACGGGGCCCTGCGTGCGCGTGCGCTTGAGCTCGTAGAAGCCGGGCACGCTCGTGACCAGGGCGAGCCCGTCGAACAGCCGCCCGGCGTCCTCGCCCTTCGGTGCGGGCGTGATGACGGGGCCGAAGTACCCGACACCGTCGATCGCGACGACCGGTGTGCCGACCTCGTCGCCGACGAGCTCCATCGCCCCGGCGTGCGACGCGCGCAGGAGCTCGTCGACCTCGTCGGTCGCGGCGACGTCGGCGAGGGACGCCGGCAGGCCGACCTCGGCGAGCGACTCCGCGACGATCGCGTCGGTGTCGGTGCGCCCCTCGGGGTGCCGGCGTGTGCCCATCGCGTCGTACAGCGGCTTGAGGACCTCGTCCCCGTGGTCGCGCGCCGCGGCGACCAGCACACGCACCGGCCCCCACGACGCGTCCATGAGCTCGCGATAGCGCTCGGGCAGGTCCCGGCCCTCGTTCAGCACCGACAGGCTCATGACGTGCCACCGGACCTCGACGTCCCGCACGCGCGAGACCTCGTCCATCCAGCGTGACGTCATCCAGGCCCACGGGCAGGCGGGGTCGAACCAGAAGTCGACGACAGGCACACCGAGCTCCTCTCACAGGCGGGTCGAGGTGAGTCTGCCCCCTGCGACCCCGTCGCGCACAACCCGCGTCGTCCGCACCTCGGGACGCCGCCGCGCCGACCCCCGGCTCCGGCGGCCCGTGACACCCCGGAAGCCGCCGACGTCGCCGTTCGGCGGTCGGGAGGAAGTCGCGTGGCATGATCGAGCGATCCCAGAACGATCGGAGAACGCCCGTGCCCGGAGAGAACCTCACCCGTGCCGAGGCGGCCGAGCGTGCCGCGCTCGTCCGCACGCACGCGTACGACGTCGAGCTCGACCTGACGACGAGCCCGAAGACGTTCGCGTCGAGGTCGACGGTGCGCTTCTCGGCCACGGCAGGGGCGAGCACGTTCGTCGACCTCATCGCACCGGCGGTGCACGAGGTGGTGCTCAACGGACGCGCCCTGGACCCCGCGGAGGTCGTGCGCGACGCCCGGATCCTGCTCGACGACCTCGCCGAGGAGAACGAGCTGACGGTCGTCGCCGAGTGCGCCTACATGCACACGGGCGAGGGGCTGCACCGCTTCGTCGACCCGGTCGACGACGAGGTGTACCTGTACAGCCAGTTCGAGGTCGCCGACTCGCGGCGCGTGTTCGCGGTGTTCGAGCAGCCGGACCTCAAGGCCGCGTTCACGTTCACGGTCACGGCACCCGCGCACTGGACCGTGGTGTCCAACTACCCGCAGCTCGGTGAGCCCGAGCGCGTCGAGGGCGGGCAGAACCTCAACGGCGGGCGCGACGTGGGCACGGCGACGTGGCGGTTCGCCACGACCCCGCGCATCTCGTCGTACGTCACCGCCGTCGTGGCCGGCCCGTACCACGGCGAGCACGGCGAGCTGACGAGCAGCGACGGCCGCACGATCCCGCTCGGCGTGTACTGCCGCTCGTCGCTCGCCCAGCACCTCGACACCGACAACATCCTGGACGTCACGCGCGCGGGCTTCGCGTTCTACGAGGAGCGCTTCGGCCACCCGTACCCGTTCGCGAAGTACGACCAGCTGTTCGTCCCGGAGTTCAACGCGGGCGCGATGGAGAACGCGGGCGCGGTGACGTTCCTCGAGTCCTACGTCTTCCGGTCCAAGGTGCCCGACGCGACGGTCGAGCGCCGCACCGTGACGATCCTGCACGAGCTCGCGCACATGTGGTTCGGCGACCTCGTGACGATGCGCTGGTGGGACGACCTGTGGCTCAACGAGTCGTTCGCCGAGTACGCCTCGACGCTCGCGACCGCCGAGGCCACGCGCTGGACGAGCGCGTGGACGACGTTCTCGTCGCTCGAGAAGTCGTGGGCCTACCGCCAGGACCAGCTGCCGTCCACGCACCCGATCGTCGCGGACATGCGCGACCTCGAGGACGTCGAGGTCAACTTCGACGGCATCACGTACGCCAAGGGCGCCTCGGTGCTCCGGCAGCTCGTCGCGTGGGTCGGTGAGGAGCAGTTCTTCGCCGGTGTGCGCGCGTACTTCGCGCGCCACGCCTGGGGCAACACCGAGCTGCGCGACCTGCTCGGCGAGCTCGAGACGACGAGTGGCCGGGACCTGTCGGCGTGGTCGGCGCTGTGGCTCGAGAAGGCCGGCGTCACGCTGCTGCGTCCCGCTCTCGACGTCGACGCCGACGGCGTCGTCACGTCGTTCGCGGTGCTCCAGGAGGTCCCGGACGAGCACCCCGTGCAGCGTCCGCACCGGCTCGCCGTCGGCGGGTACGACCTGCAGGGCGAGGGCGACGACGCGCGCCTGGTCCGCACCGCGCACGTCGAGCTCGACGTCGACGGGCCGCGCACCGAGGTCCCCGAGCTCGTCGGGCGCCGCCGTCCGGCGCTGCTGCTGGTGAACGACGACGACCTCGCGTACGCCAAGGTCCGCCTCGACCCCCAGTCGCTCGCGACGGCCGTCGCGCACCTCGACAGGTTCACCGACTCGCTGCCGCGCACGCTGGTCTGGGCAGCCGCGTGGGACGCGACGCGCGACGGCGAGACCCCGGCACGCGACTTCGTCGACCTCGTGCTCGGCAACGTCGCGCACGAGACCGACTCGTCCGTCGTCCTCGTGCTGCTGCGCCAGCTCACCACCGCGCTCGACCTGTACGTGACCCCCGAGCACCGCGACGCGACCGCGCACGCGGCGGCCGACCGGCTGCTCGTGCTCGCACAGGCGGCGACCGCCGGCTCGGACCAGCAGCTGCAGCTCGTCAAGGCGTTCGCGGCGCGCTCGCGGACCGACGAGCAGCTCGACGTCGTCACCGAGCTGCTCGACGGCCGGCGCACGCTCGACGGGCTGTCGATCGACACCGACCTGCGCTGGGAGCTGCTGACCGCGCTCGTCGCGGGCGGCCGCGCGGGCGACGCCGACATCGCGGCGCAGCAGGCGGCGGACCCGACGGCCACCGGTCAGCGGGCTGCGGCAGCCGCCCGCGCCGCCGTGCCGACCGCTGACGCCAAGGAGCGTGCGTGGACGGCCGTCGTCACGGGCGACGAGCTGCCGAACGCGCTGCAGGCGGCGACCATCGGCGGTTTCGGGCGCGTGCACGACGCCGGGCTGCTCGTGCCGTGGGTCGACCCGTACTTCGCCGAGCTCGAGCGGGTGTGGGAGGACAAGACCAACGAGATGGCGCAGAACGTCGTCCTCGGCCTGTACCCGACGGCGCTCGCGGACGACGCGCGGGTCGACGTGCTCGGAGCCACCGACGCGTGGCTCGCGTCGCACCCCGACGCGCCCGCCGCGCTGCGGCGTCTCGTGACGGAGTCCCGCGACGGCGTGCGCCGTGCGCTCGCCGCGCAGGAGGCGGACCGGCGCCGCGTCTGACGCGTGGCACGACGGCCGGGCGCACGCGTGCCCGGCCGTCGTCGTCCCTGCGACCCGAGCCGCTCCCCGACCGGAACACCACTCCCGGAACCGGGGCCGATGCGGTGAGTCAGGTTCCGGTAGGCGGACCTCGTCCTGCCGACCGGAACGCCACTCCCGGAACCGGGGCCCGTGCGGTGAGTCAGGTTCCCGCGGGCGAGCCGCCGCGCGCACGTCGTCGTGCCGGCCCGGACGTCCCGACCACGCGCACCCGCCGCAGCGACCCGCTCACTCGCCCATCGCGTCGGCCAGCGACTGGGCGCGGGCGCTGGTGAACAGGTCCTCGAGCAGCACGAGGCGCCCTGTGCCGTCCGCGAGCGGGATCTTCCAGTTCGGGTACTCCTGGTCGGTGCCCGGCTGGTTCTGCGCGCGACGCTCCCCCACGGCGTCGGCCAGCGAGACGCCCAGCAGCACCGACGGCGTCGCGCGGATCCAGCGGTGCAGCGCCTCGACGACCTCCCGCTCGGACGGGTCGTGGCCCAGCAGGCCGCGCTCGCGCAGCGCGTCGAGCATGTGGTCCCGCTCGGCGGCCGCCGCGGCGCGCACCTCGACGACGGGCCGGGACAGCAGACCGAGCCGGTCACGCAGCGTCACGTGCTCACCGGCGAGGTAGCCGGCCGTCGGCGGCAGGTCGTGCGTCGTCACGGTCGCGAGCGCGAGGTGCCGGTACGACTCGGGCGGCCGCGGCCGGCCGTCGTGCTCCTGCTCGAACCACAGCACGGACGTGCCGAGGACCCCGCGGTCCGACAGGTAGTCCCGGACCCACGGCTCGACCGTCCCGAGGTCCTCGCCGATGACGACGGCCCCGGCACGGTGGGCCTCGAGCGCGAGGATGCCGACGAGCGCGTCGTGGTCGTACCGCACGTACGCGCCGTCGGTCGCCTGGTTGCCCGCCGGCACCCACCACAGCCGGAACAGGCCGATGACGTGGTCGATGCGGATCGCACCCGCGTGCCGCAGCACGGTGCGCAGCATGTCGCGGTACGGCCGGTACGCGGCACGTGCGAGCGCCTCGGGGTGCCACGGCGGCTGCGACCAGTCCTGACCCTGCTGGTTGTACATGTCGGGCGGCGCGCCGACGGACGCGCCCGTCGCGAGCACGTCGCGCAGCGCCCACGCGTCGGCGCCCTCGGAGTGCACGCCGACCGCGAGGTCGTGCATGACGCCCAGCGCCATGCCGCCCTCGCGCACCACGCGCTGCGCACGCTCGAGCTGCTCGTCGGCCACCCACTGCAGCCACGAGTAGAAGACCACGCGGTCCGCGAGCTCGACCGCCGCGACCGCGACCGCGTCGGACAACGGGTCACGCAGGTCGTCCGACCAGCCCGGCACCGGGCCGTGACGCTCCACGAGCGCGCTCCACAGCGCGAACTCGCGCAGCCCCTCGCCCTCCTCCTCGACGAACGCGTCGAACGCCGCCTGCCGCGCGGCCGACCGCGGATGGGCGAACACGACCTCGAGCGCGGCACGCTTGGCGGCCCACGCGGCGTCGCGGTCGAGGGGGCCGGGGTCGGAGTCGAGCGCGATCACGGGCTCCGCCGCCCACTCGACGAGCGCCCGGTCCGCGGCCGACAGGTACGCGGTCTCGCGGACGTCCTCGACGCGCACGTACAGGGGGTTGACGAAGCGGCGCGTCGTCGGCAGGTACGGGCTGGGGGTGAGCGGCTCGACGGACTCGGCCGCGTGCAGCGGGTTCACGAGCAGGAAGTCCGCGCCCCACCGGTGGGCCGCGAGCCAGCCCAGCTCGGCGAGGTCAGCCAGGTCGCCGACGCCCCACGACGTGCGCGAGCGCACCGAGTAGAGCTGGGCCATGAGGCCCCACACGCCGCCCTCGCGCAGCCGCTGCGGCAGCTCGAGCCGCTCCGGGGTGACGACGAGCGGGCTGTGCGCGTGCGCGCTCGGCCCGTCGGTCCGGATCTCGTGCCAGCCGAGCGGCAGGTCGTCCGGCAGCGTGAACGTCGCACGCCCGACGAGGCGGCCGTCGACCGTACGCGGCTCGACGACGACGTCGACCTGCGTGACCTCGCGGCGTCCGCCGCCCACCTCGGGGTCGAGCTCGACCCAGACGTCGACGGGGTCCCCGTGGGTGACGTGCACCGGGACGTGCGCGGACCTGCCCTGCCGCACGACGACGACGGGCGGCAGCACGCGCCGCCACGGCATGTTCTCGACGTGCGCGAGCGCGAGCGCGACGCGCTCGGGCGACGACGCGTCGACGCCGAGGGCCGCGAGGACGCGGACGACGGTCTCGTCGCTGGCCTCGTGCTCCAGCCCGTCGTGCCCCCGGTAGCCGGGCACGACGTCGTAGGCGGCGGCGAGCCGCCACAGGTCCTCGTGCTGGGTCGCGTCGGCCACCCCACGATCCTGCCAGAGCGCACGTCGCAGGGCCCGGTACCAGGTCCCGGGGCCCATGCGCGCGTCGCGACGACGGGCTCGCGGGCCCTGCCCCGGGCGGTCACCGGCTGTGACGCTGAGGAGCATGGCGCACGCGTGGAGGGCGTGGACGCCGGGACGGGCGGTCCCCGGTGCGAGGAGGCGACGCACCGGGACCGCCCTGCGGCCCGGCGACGCGGGTCAGGGGACGCTCGAGTACGTCGGCGTCCTCGCGGTGGCCGCGCTCCTGCTGGGTGCGGTGCTCGCGGCCGCGCTCAGCCCGCAGCTGCGGACGGCCGCCCAGCGCGCCCTGTGCGAGATCGCGACCCTGGGGCAGGGTGCGTGCGGCGCGCCGTCGCCCGACGCGCCGGACGGTGACGAGGACCGCGGCTGGTGGTGCGAGACGCTCGGCTGGTTCTGCCCCGACGAGGAGCAGGACGACGGCGACGAGGGCGACGAGGGCGACGAGCAGGACCAGGACGAGGACCGCGGCTGGTGGTGCGAGACGCTCGGCTGGTTCTGCCCCGACGCGCCCGACGACGACGCGACGGCGACGCCCACCGCGACCCCCACCCCCACGCCGTCGCCCCACCCGACGGACCCGGCGAACGGGCTCCCCGTGGTGGACGGCGTCACGATCCCCGAGGGCCTGGACCCGGACGGCGACGTCGTGGCAGCCCTGCTGCGCACCGAGCGGGGTCGCGAGATCCTGCAGTGGCTCGCCGACCAGGGCATCGAGGTCCGCACGAGCTGGCAGGGCTCCTACTGGAACGGCACCGCGATCTTCGTGGACAGCGCGAACACCGACATGGAGACCGTCCGGACCCTCGTCCACGAGTACAACCACGCGCTCAACGACGCGCAGGGCACGAACCCGGACATCGACGCGGACTCCCGCGCGGACTACGTGAACGGCATGCTCGACGAGGAGACGCAGGGCGTCGTGGCGGAGGTCCTCGCCGCGCGCGAGCTCCAGGACGCCGGGGTGACGATGCCGACCGGCGTCTCCGACACGACCTACTGGGACGCGTACGACACGGCGGTCGCCGACGGTCGCAGCGAGCAGCAGGCCCGCGACGCGGCGTTCGCCGCGGTGCGGCACCTGTTCCTCGACGGCACGTTCACCACCTCGACCACGGGCGACGCCTACGACGACTACTACGGTGACGCGTGGGACGCGCGGCACTGACCGGGCACCGGGCACACCGGACGGGACGAGCGGGAGGAGCACCGGTGGGACGCAGGACGACGACGGCGAGGCGCGCGGCCGCGGCGCTGGTCGCACCGGTCACGCTGGCCGCCGTGCTCGCGGTGGCGGGCTGCACCGGCGGGCCGGGCGGGCTCGACGGGACGGTCGCGCCCACCCCGTCGGCCCCGGCCACGACGGACGGCACGACGACGGACGGCACGACGAGCGACGAGGGGACGGACGTGCGGACCAGGCTGACGCAGGCCCTGCGGGACGACACCACGGGGCTCGGCGACCTCGTCGCCCAGGACGACACGACGCTGACCGTGCTGGACACGCCCTGGCTCGACGGCTGGCAGGTGGTCGACGTGCTGTCCCGGGCGGGTGCGCACGGCGCGCGCGCGTACCTCGCGCTGTCCGACGAGGGGACGGTGACGGTGCTCACGGGACGGCCCGAGGCGTTCGTCGACCTGCTGGCGGAGGCGTCCGTGCGCGTGCGGGACGAGGCCACGGCGGTCGCGGTCGTCGACACGTACCTCGACGCGACGCGGTCGTTCCGCCGGTGGTCGCAGCGGGTCGCGACGTTCGACGACGTGCGGCTGCGACCGACGCTGGACGACGCCGCGCAGGCGACCGTGGACGCGGCCCGGACGCGGCTCGCCGCGCAGATCGGTCCCACGTCGGCGCAGCGCCGCGGCGACGGGTTCGCCGTCGTGGCGTGGGTGCAGGACGGTGACGCCGTCGTGCGCCACGACGTCGACCTGACGTCCGACGGCACGCTGACGGACCACCCGTCGACACAGGTGTCCGGGCTGCCGGCGCCCGTCTCGCGCTGAGGTCGGCGCGCACCCGTCGTAGCCTGGGGCACCGTGACGACCGAGCCGACCAGCCACTTCGCCGACCGCCCCGCCGCATACCCCGACGCGCCGCGCACCGACCTCGTCGAGGACCTGCACGGCCACCGTGTCGCCGACCCGTACCGGACGCTCGAGGACGTCGACGACGAGCGCACGGCGGCGTGGTCGCGCGCGCAGGACGACCGGTACGGCGCGTACCGGGCGCGCGTGTCCGACGCGGCCGAGGGCACGCCGTTCGCGGGTGATGCGCTGCACGCGCGGCTGCGCGCCCTGCTCGGCGCGGGGTTCGTCGGCGCGCCCGCGTGGCGCGGCGACCGCCGCTTCTTCTCGCGTCGCGCGGGCGACCAGGAGCACGCCGTCGTGGTGGTCGCGGAGCGGGACGGGACCGGCCGCGAGCACGAGCGCGTCCTCATCGACCCGCTCGCGCTCGACGCGACGGGCGCGACGACGCTCGACGCGTGGCAGCCGTCCAAGGAGGGCGGGCTGGTCGCGTACCAGGTGTCGCACGGCGGCACCGAGCAGAGCGTGCTGCACGTGCTGGACGTCGCGACGGGCGAGCTCGTCGACGGTCCCGTCGACCGTGCGCGCTACTCCCCCGTCGCGTGGCTGCCCGGCGGTGACGCGTTCTACTACGTGCGGCGTCTGGCGCCCGACCTGCTGCCCGCCGACGAGCAGCAGTACCACCGCCGGGTGTGGCTGCACCGTGTCGGCACGTCCCCCGAGCAGGACGTCGAGGTGTTCGGCACCGGGCTGGACCTCACGAGCTACTACGGCGTGCAGGTGAGCCGTGACGGGCGCTGGCTGCTCGTGTCCGCGTCGGCGGGTACCGCACCGCGGACCGACGTGTGGATCGCGGACCTCACGGCACCCGGTGCGCACGAGGCGCCGGTGTTCGTCGAGGTCGCGGTCGGGCTGGACGCCGAGGTCGGCGCGTGGGTCGCCCGCGACGGCCGGCTGTACGTCCACACCGACCTCGACGCGCCGCGCGGCCGGCTCGCGGTCACCGACCCGACGACGCCCGGCGTCGAGCACTGGGTCACGCTGCTCGCGCAGGACGACGTCGCGGTGCTGGAGGACGTCGCGTTCGTCGACGACGGCGGCACGGCGACGACCCCGACGGCGCTGCTCGCGGCGTGGCGCCGGCACACCGTCAGCGAGGTCACGGTGCACGACCCGCGCACCGGTGCCCGCACGGGCGAGGTCCGTCTGCCGGGCCTGGGCTCGGTCTCGGGGCTCGTGACGCGCCCCGAGGGCGGCACGGACGTCTGGTTCTCCTACACCGACCACGTCACGGTGCCGCACGTCCACCGCTACGACGCGACGACCGGCGACGTCACGCTGTGGGCGGCACCGCCCGGGGCGCTGCCCGACGTGCCGGAGGTCAGCACCCGGCAGATCGAGGTGACGAGCGCCGACGGCACGACCGTGCGCGCGTTCGTGCTGGCGCGCGCCGACCGCGTCGGCCCCGACGGGCGGCCGCTCGCCCCCGCACCGACCGTGCTGTACGGGTACGGCGGCTTCCAGATCAGCCTGGACCCCGCGTACTCGGCGACGACGCTCGCGTGGGTCGAGGCCGGCGGCGTGTACGTCGTCGCGAACCTGCGCGGCGGGGGCGAGGAGGGCGAGGACTGGCACCGCGCGGGCATGCGCGGGTCCAAGCAGAACGTGTTCGACGACTTCCACGCGGTGGCCGAGCACCTGGTCGCCGACGGCTGGACGCGCACGGACGCGCTCGCGTGCTGGGGAGGCTCGAACGGCGGGCTGCTGGTCGGCGCGGCCGTCACGCAGCGTCCCGACCTGTGGGCCGCGGCCGTGTGCTCGGCACCGCTGCTCGACATGGTGCGCTACCAGCGCTTCGGCCTGGGCGTGACGTGGACCGAGGAGTACGGCGACGCAGACGACCCGCAGGAGCTCGGCTGGCTGCTCGGCTACTCGCCGTACCACCGCGTCGTCGACGGCACCGCGTACCCGGCGGTGCTGTTCACGGTGTTCGAGGGCGACTCGCGCGTCGACCCGCTGCACGCGCGCAAGCTCGCCGCCGCGCTGCAGGCGGCGACGACGTCCGACCCCGACGAGCGGCCCGTGCTGGTGCGCCGCGAGATCGGCGTCGGCCACGGGGCACGTGCGCTGTCGCGCACGATCGGGCTGTCGGCCGAGCAGCTGCAGTTCGTCGCGGACCGCACGGGTCTGCTGGCAGGAGGCGGGGCGTGACGCGCGCGCTCACCGCGGTCGTCGGCACGCCGTCACCGGGCGCGACCACCGACGGGCCGAGCCTCCTGCCCGAGCCCCCCGAGCCGGGAACGGGCGCCTGGGGCTGGCTCGTGTCGTTCTGGGACTGGTTCGTCGGCCTGCCGCTGCAGATCGCGATCATCGTGCTCGTCGGTGGCGTGGTGCTCCTCGTGCTGCGTCGCGTGATCGCGTCCGCGACCGACCGCCTGGCGGCAGAGCCGTCAGGCACGACCCGCGGGACCGGGCGCCCGCGTGCGGGTGTGGAGGTCGCCTCGGTCCTGCGCAAGGCGAGCCCGCTCGCCACCGCGCGCCGTGCGCAGAGAGCCCGGACCGTCGGCTCGGTGCTGACGTCGACCGCGAGCATCGTCGTCGGCTCGCTCGTCGTGCTGCTCGTCCTGGACAAGCTCAACGTGAACCTCGCGCCCTTCATCGCCTCGGCCGGCATCGTGGGCGTGGCGGTCGGCTTCGGTGCGCAGAGCCTGGTCAAGGACTTCCTGTCGGGCCTGTTCATGCTGCTGGAGGACCAGTACGGCGTCGGGGACGTCGTCGACGTGGGCGACGTGGTCGGGTCCGTCGAGGCCGTCGGGCTGCGCGTGACCAAGGTGCGCGACGGCGACGGGACGCTCTGGTACGTGCCGAACGGCTCGATGGTGCGCGTCGGCAACAAGACGCAGGGCTTCGGCACCGCCGTGGTCGAGGTCGACGTCGACTACTTCGTCGACCTCGACGAGGTCCGCGGGCTGCTCGCGCAGGCCGCGCGCGGCGTGGCCGCCGACCCCGTCGTCGGCGCGTACCTGCAGGGTGAGCCCGAGGTCACGGGCGCCGAGAAGCTCGCCGCCGACGCGGTGGGCCTGCGGCTGTCCGTGCGGACGGCGCCGGCGATGCAGTGGGAGGTCGCCCGGCACCTGCGCGCCGCGGTGCGCCGCGCGCTCGAGGACGCCGGCGTGCCGCTCGCGGGTCAGCGCGACGCGCTCGTCGCGCACCAGGAGCGCCTCGCGGGAGCCGCCCCCACGGCGGTGCCGTCCGCCGACGGGGACGACCCCGCGACGGGCGGCGCGGCGGACGACGCGGCACGGGACGCCGCGGCGCACGGCTCGGGGCCACAGGGTTCCGGGTCGCAGGGCCCCGGGTCGGCGCAGGGTTCCGCCGCGCGCGACCCGCACGACACCCCGGTGCACGACGTCGTCGAGCGGCGCGACCCGCCCCCGCCGGTCACGGGCTGACGGCGGGTCCGGCAGCGGGCCGTCAGCCGGTCGACCACTCCAGCACGGCCTGCCCGGCCGTGACGTGCTCGCCGTCGGCGAGCAGAGCCGTCAGGTCCGCAGGGTCCGCCTGCAACCCGACCAGCGGGCACACCGTGGCCAGACCGGCCGCGGCGACGTCGACCGGCGACCACGTCAGCACGCGCTGCCCCGCGCGCACCCGCTGACCCCGCTCGACGTGCAGCTCGAAGCCCAGGCCCGCGAGGGTCACGGTGTCGATGCCGATGTGCACGAGGACCGCACGGCCGTCGTCGACCTCGAGCGCGAACGCGTGGGGGTGCAGCGCACCCACCACGCCGTCGCAGGGCGCGAGCACGTCCTGACGCCCGGTCCGGTCGGGCTCGACGGCGAGGCCGGGACCGACCATCTGCTCGGCGAACACGGGGTCCGGCACGGACGTCAGCGGCCGCAGGACGCCCGGCACCGGGGCCGCGAGACGCAGGACGCCCACGCCGTCGACCGTCAGCGCAGGCTGTCGAGCTCGGCCGCGAGGTTGTCCGCCTCGGGCCCGACGATGACCTGCACGATGCGGCCGGAGCGCACGACGCCGAACGCCCCGCTCGCCTTCAGCGCGGCCTCGTCGACGAGCTGCGCGTCACCGACCTCGACCCGCAGCCGCGTGATGCAGGGCTCGAGGTCGACGACGTTCGTCTCCCCGCCCAGTGCGGCCAGGATCTGCTCTGCCTTGCTCAATGGCTCTCCCCGGGTTCGTCGCCGGCACGCCGGGTGACGGGCCGCCAGGGTCCACCCGCCCGTGGGCACCGACCGGTCGCGTGCACGGTCGCACCCAGGTTACCGCCGCCACCGGCCGCCGTGACCCCACCGTCCACCGCCGCGCTGCGGCGCGCCACGCAGGCGTGTCGCCGCTGGTCCGGCGCGCGCGTGCGCGTCAGACTGCGGGGGCATGGCGACGACGGCGGCTCGCACCCGTCCCCCCACGTCGCCGGCGGGTACCGAGGAGGTCGTCGTGGGCAGCACCAGCGTCGTGGTCGGCATCGGCGTGAGCCCGGGACGTGCGGTCGGCCCGGCCGTCCGCCTGCCCGACGCCGTCGCCGAGCCCCCCGCGGGACGCCGCCTGCCGCCGGGCGCCGACACGCAGGCCGCCGCCGACCGCGTCGCGCGGTCCGCCGACGCCGTGCGGGACGAGCTCGACGCCGCCGCGCAGGCGGTGGAGGGCGAGAGCGCCGCGCTGCTGTACGCGACCGCGGCCATGGCGGCGGACCCGTCGCTCGTCGCCGACGCGCAGCAGCGCGTACGCGACGAGCACCTCGTGCCCGAGCGCGCCGTGTGGGAGGCGGCCGACGCGGTGACCGAGCAGCTCGAGGCGCTCGGCGGGTACATGGCCGAGCGCGTGCGCGACGTCGTGGACGTCCGCGACCGGCTCGTCGCGCACCTCACCGGGCAGCAGGCGCCGGGCGTGCCCGTGCGACCGCAGCCGTACGTGCTCGTCGCGCACGACCTCGCGCCCGCGCTGACCGCGACGCTCGACCCGCAGCGCGTCGTCGCCGTCGTCACCGCGGCCGGCGGGCCGACCTCGCACACCGCGATCCTCGCGCGCTCGCGCGGCATCCCCGCGGTCGTCGCGGCGACCGGCGTGCTCGACGTCGCCGAGGGCACGCTGCTGCTGGTCGACGGCGCCGCCGGCACCGTGGCCGCCGACCCGTCGGACGAGGCCGTGCGCCGCGTGCGCGCGCTGGCCGCCGCCGTGCGCACGTTCGACGGCGACGGCCGCACCGCGGACGGGCACCGCGTCGAGCTGCTCGCGAACGTCGGGGACCCGGCCGACGCGCAGGAGGCCGCCGCCTCGGGCGCGCAGGGCGTCGGGCTGTTCCGCACCGAGTTCGCGTTCCTCGACCGCACGCAGGCACCCGACGTCGACGAGCAGACGGCCGCCTACGGGCGGGTGCTGTCCGCGTTCGAGGGCCGCAAGGTCGTCGTCCGCACGCTCGACGCGGGTGCCGACAAGCCCCTGCCGTTCCTGCACGCGGCCCCTGAGACGAACCCCGCGCTCGGGGTGCGTGGCCTGCGTGTCGCCCAGGAGCGGCCCGACGTGCTCGAGGACCAGCTCACGGCCGTCGCGCGGGCGGCCGCGGCGCACCCCGGCACCACGACCTGGGTCATGGCACCGATGGTCGCGACCGTCGACGAGACCGAGCAGTTCGTCGCCGCGTGCGCCCGGCACGGCCTGACGACCGCCGGGATCATGGTCGAGGTGCCGAGCGCGGCGCTGCTCGCGGGTCCGCTGCTCGCGCACGCGCACTTCGCGAGCATCGGCACCAACGACCTCACGCAGTACACGATGGCCGCGGACCGCCTGCTGGGCGCGGTCGCCGCGTTGTCCGACGCGTGGCAGCCGGCGGTGCTGCGGCTCGTCGAGGCCACCGCGCTCGGCGGTGCCGCGCAGGCCCGGCCCGTCGGGGTGTGCGGCGAGGCGGCGGCCGACCCGGCGCTGGCCGTCGTGCTCGTCGGGCTGGGCGTCACGTCGCTCTCGATGACCCCGCGCGCTCTGCCCGACGTCGCGGCGGTGCTCGCCGCGACCGACCTCGCGACGTGCCGCACGCTCGCGCGGCGCGCCGCCGACGCGTCGAGCGCGGCCGACGCGCGGGCCGCCGTGCGGGCCGGGCTCCCGGTGCTCGACGAGCTCGGGCTGTGAGCGGGACCGCACGCTGCGTGGCGAGCCCTGCCGGGGTGGCGCGACGCACACCCGCGGGCCGCGGGGACGCCCCGCGGTGCGTGTGAGGATGGACGCCGTGAGAGACGACTCGTTCTACGCCGCCGTCGGCGGGCACGAGACGTTCGTCCGGCTCGTCGACGAGTTCTACCGGGGCGTGGCGACGGACCCGGTGCTCAGGCCCATGTACCCCGAGGAGGACCTCGGCCCCGCGGCCGAGCGCCTGACGCTGTTCCTCGAGCAGTACTGGGGCGGTCCGACGACGTACTCGGACCAGCGCGGGCACCCGCGGCTGCGCATGCGGCACGCGCCCTACAAGGTCAACCCCGACGCCCGGGACCGCTGGCTGCGGCACATGCGCGCGGCCGTCGACTCCCTCGACCTGGCCCCCCTGCACCGCGCGGAGCTCTGGGACTACCTGGAGCGTGCGGCGCACTCGATGCTCAACACCTTCGAGGACTGACATGACGCTGCCCGGCGCGAGCCACGACCCCGTCGGCGCGGTGCTGCGCGCGCTCGACCTGACGCCCGACCCGCAGGAGCCCGACACGTTCGAGGGGCTCAGCCTGCCGCAGCCGCAGGGCCGCGTGTTCGGTGGGCAGGTGCTCGCGCAGGCGCTGCTCGCCGCCGGGCGCACCGTCCCCGACGGCCGGCTGCCGCACTCGCTGCACGGCTACTTCCTGCGCCCGGGCGACGACGCGGCTCCCATCGGCTTCGCGGTCGAGCGACTGCGCGACGGCCGGTCGTTCTCGGCGCGTCGCACGCACGCGCAGCAGGGCGGCTCGCCGATCCTGTCGATGATCGCGTCGTTCCAGGAGCAGCAGCCGGGCATCGAGTACGCCGAGACCATGCCGGACGTGCCGGACCCGCAGGACGTCGGGTCGGCCCTCGACGCCCTCGGGGACGTCGACCACCCCATGGCCAGGTTCTGGGCGCAGGAGTCCGCGTTCGACCTGCGCCACGTCGACGGCCCGATCTACCTGCGCGCGGGCGCCGACGCGCTCGGGCGCCAGAGCGTGTGGGCGCGCGCCCGCGGCCCCGTCCCGGACGACCAGCTGCTGCACCGCGCGCTGCTCGCGTACGCGTGCGACCAGATCATGCTCGAGCCCGTGCTGCGCCGCGCCGGCCGGCCGTGGGCCACGCCCGGGCTGTCGATGGCGAGCCTGGACCACGCCATGTGGTGGCACCGCGACGTCCGCGTCGACGACTGGCTGCTGTTCACGCAGTCGACGCCGAGCGCGCAGGGCGGTCGCGGCCTCGGCGCCGCGCGCGTGTTCGACCGCGGCGGCGCCCTCGTGGCGTCGATCGCGCAGGAGGGCATGGTCCGCGTCCCGGACTGACCGCCCACCCCACCCCGCCTCCCCTCTCCCGTCTCCCGCCGAGCTCGCAGTTCGGCGGCTTCCGGCCGCCCATGAGCCGCCGAGGTACGAGGTCGCGCACCGGGACGTCCGGCATGCGGGACGGCGCGCCGCGGGTGAGGATTCCGGCATGGTTCGGCTCCGGCGGGTACGCATCGACCAGCCCGGGTGGACGCGCCGGCGGGCCGGTCGCAGCTTCGTCTACCTCGACGTCGAGCGGCGACGCATCGAGGAGCCCGAGCACCTCGAGCGCATCACGACGCTCGCGATCCCGCCCGCGTGGCGCGAGGTGTGGATCAGCCCGTGGCCGAACGGCCACATCCAGGCGGCGGGGCTCGACGACGCCGCGCGCCGCCAGTACCTCTACCACCTGCAGTGGCACGCGCGCCGCGCGCGGCTCAAGCACGAGCACGTGCTGGAGGTCGCACACCGGCTGCCCGCGGCGCGGCGCCGCGTCCGCGCGGACCTCGCGCTCGACGGCGTGCCGCGCGACAAGGCGCTCGCGCTCGCGTTCCGTCTGCTGGACCGCGCGTACCTCCGCGTCGGTACCGAGGGGTACACCCGCCGGCACGGTTCGTTCGGGCTCGCCACGCTGCGCCGCGAGCACGTGCGGGTGCTGCCCGACGACGACGGCGCCCCCGGTGCTGTGCACCTGGTCTTCCCCGCCAAGTCCGGGCAGGTGCGGGACACCGTGGTCGACGACGAGACGGTGGCGGAGCTGGTCCGCACGCTGCTGCGACGCCGCGACGACAGCCCCGAGCTGCTCGCGTGGCGCGACGACGACGGCTGGCACGACGTGACGAGCGCCGACGTCGGCGCGTACGTGCGCGACCGCCTCGGGGAGGCCACACCCAAGGACTTCCGCACGTGGCACGCCACCGTGCTCGCGGCGCGCGGGCTCGCCGAGGCCGGTCCCCCGCCGCGCAGCGAGCGTGCCCGCCGGCGTGTCCTGGCCGCCGTCGTCAGGGACGTCGCCGAGGAGCTCGGCAACACGCCCGCCGTCGCACGCGCGTCGTACATCGACCCGCGCGTGGTCGAGCTGTGGGAGCACGGCGAGACGATCGCGCCCACGCGCTCGCAGCAGGTCGCCGAACGCCGCACCCTCGCCCTGCTCACGTCCTGACCCCGCCGCCACCCCCCGGAACACCACTCACCGACAGAGGGCCCGGTCGGTGAGCCAGGTCCCGGTCGGCGGGAGCGCGCGGGTCTCGCCCTCGCCGACCACCCACCGCGACCGGAACACCACTCACCGATAGAGGTCTCGGTCGGTGAGCCAGGTTCCGGTCGGCGGGGGCGCGCCGGCGTCGACATCACCGACCACCACCGCCGACCGGAACACCACTCACCAACAGGGGGCCCGGTCGGTGAGCCAGGTTCCGGTCGGC